>Ga0316221_1000211_pt1 | contig 83332 bp, 60 predicted proteins | sample TBH18007metaG_FD_206003 | JGI IMG/M metagenome (GOLD analysis project Ga0316221, IMG submission 206003) | Freshwater microbial communities from Trout Bog Lake, Wisconsin, USA - TBH18007 | ecosystem: Environmental > Aquatic > Freshwater > Lake > Hypolimnion/Profundal zone | place: USA: Wisconsin... | reverse complement strand
AAAAAACGGGCCGCCGGATATTAAAGGTTGGGGATTTTGATCAAACCGGCGAGCTCGCTGCGCTCACCGCCAAAAACCCAACCCTAAGCGGCCCCTCTGAGGCGACAACTATCCTGACACAGGGGGGAATACGGTCCTCCTCTCCAACCAACTCTGGCGGGATCAGCAGGGACATATGTCTATGGATGACTTCGGAGGCGCGATAGCCATAAAGCCGTTCAGCCGCAGCATTCCAGTCCAGAATCACCCCGTTCAGATCCTTGGTGATGATTGCGTCGTCCGAGGTCTTCACTATTGCCGCCAACCTGGTTTGTGATTCCTCAGCCAGTTTGTGTTCGGTTATGTCAACCACAATGGCTTTGCACTCGTCACCTGATTCATCAACAAATGCCTCGACCAGCGCATGGATCGGTGGATATCCTTTTTTCAGAAAGGTGACCTCACAGGTCTGTTTGGCGTCACTCGAGAAGACCCTGCCAAGAAACGCATGAAAAATCGGCAGGCTTTCTGCGGAGATGAAAGAATCCAGGCGATGGTTGATGAGCAACCTGCGATTTTCGCCCAGGTATCCTGCCCCGGTCAGGTTGACGGTGAGGATGGTTCCCTTACTGTCCAAATTGAAATAACCTACCGGAGCAAAATCGTAGAGGTCGCTGTATTTACCCAGGAGCGCCTCCATTTCCTGCCTTTCATCCCTAACCCTCATCAATTCTTCGTTCTGCATTTCCAATTCGAACTGACGCACCTTCAACTCATGAATAAGCCGCAGCGAGTCTGCATAGGATAAGGGGACATCCTCCGTCACCCGCCCGTCAGCCGCATGGTTCAGCTTTGCAGAATCTGAATGTGGCCTTTTTTCTATTACCATGCGATGGTTCCTTTTTAGACCATGCCCCGGATTGCGATCAATCGACCGTACATGGCATCCGTATTTCGGGGCTACTCACAAGATCCCAACAACGATAGATGTCCCATCTCCAGGCTTTGAATCAATCCGGAACGTGCCGCCGACCAACTCAGCCCGCTCACGCATGATGGTAAGACCCCACCAGGGATTGGTAGGCAATGGCGCCACTTCACACGACACAAACCCTCTGCCATTGTCGGATACACAAAGTTGGACATAATCCCCACTGCATTTCAGGGAAACAGTCACCGCGGTAGCTTCCGCATGCTTTACGACATTATTGAGCGCTTCCTGAACTATGCGAAAGAGAGCGATTTCCTTAAGCATAGAAAGTCTGGGAAACTCATGGTTTATTAGTATATTTACGGCCATTCCGGTAGAATTCTTAAAATCTAGCAAGAACGACGAAAGGGCATTCACCAGCCCAAACTCATCCAGCATTGCCGGATGCAGTTCCGCAGTCATGCTCCGCACAGATCGGAGGATTCCTTTGATCAATTGCAGCGAATCTCCCAATGCCGATTGAATCTCATCCCCGGTCCCCTCCGGCAATTTAGCACCGATTGATCTCAGATTGAGACTCAGAGCAGTAAGCACCTGTCCGATGTCGTCATGAAGATCCGAAGCGATCCTTTTCCTGAGACTCTCTTCCATGACAAGGAGCCGCTGGGTACTGCTCTTAAGGCTCTCTTCAGCCTGCTTGCGTTTCGTGATATCGATCATCACGGCTCGACACTCTTCCTCTGATGCCGAAGCCAATGCCTCTATCATCGCATAGATCGGCGGGGAGCCTTCCTTCTGAAGCACTACTTCGCAGGTTTCTTTAGTTTTAGTCGTGCAGACCTTATCGAGAAATTGATGAAAATCCGCTCTGGTTTCATCGGAGATGAAGGAGTCAATGCTCTGGTGGATAAGCGCGTTACGATTGTTCCCGAGGAATCCTGCCCCAGTCAGGTTGACGGTTAGGATGGTCCCCTTGCGGTCCAGGTTGAAATAACCCACTGGGGCAAAATCATAGAGGTCGCTGTAATGTCCCAGGAGGGTCTCCATCTCCTGCCTTTCATCCCAGACCCGCAGAAGTTCCTCGTTCTGCATTTCCAGCTCAAATTGTCGAACACGCAACTCATGGAAAAGCCGCCTTATTTCGGCAAACGTTTGGAGAGGACCTTGAGGGGACCGCTCTTCCACAGGGGAATTCAATAGTGACGAGTCCAGCGATGATCTTGTTTTTTTGACAACCATCAGTCGCTTCCTTCCATGCTTTTAACGGGTCAACAGCGTAGGTAGCTGTTTTATATCTCAATCCTGAACTCTGCTCCAATCTCCGTATTACGCACCATCAACCTCCCACCCATGTTTCTCTCGATAATAGTCTTCGACATAAAAAGGCCGACCCCTGTCCCTTTGTCCGGCCCTTTAGTGGTAAAGTACGGATCGAAAAGTCGGCCAAGAACCTCATCGCTGATGCCACCGGCGTTGTCAGCGATAGTCACCACAGCTTTGTCCTCACCAGTAAAAGCATGAATTGAAATCACGGCATTTTCTGTCTGGTTCTCAACTAACGCATCGCGAGCGTTTGTCAAAATATTCAGGAGTACCTGGGCATATTCGTTGGGATAGCCGGTAATTCGCGGGCCGCCTTCCGTCTTGAATACAATGCTAATTCCCTGATCGCGGAAACTTTTTTCGATGAGGTAAACTACGTTTCTGACCCCTTGAACGACGCAAAAGTCGCACTTTTCCTTGTCAGACCTAAAGAAACTTCGGAAATCATCTATGGTCTGGGACATCTGCTTGAGCGTGACCATGGCCAGCCTGGTATTTTCACCGACAGATGCCTTTGTGCATTCGCCATTATCGAAGGAATGTTTGAACTGTTGGATGACAAGCCCAAGAGTGTTCAGGGGTTGGCGCCACTGGTGAGCAATATTATTTATCATTTCACCCATGGCAACAATGCGATCATGCATGTTTTTCTGGTCCGAAATACGTAAATCGTCCACAGCTTGCTTGATTCTCAATTCTAACAATATATTATACAATTTAAGCTCTTGACGTCTTTCTGAGAGAATATTCTCCGCAGCCTTACGGTCGGTAATATCCTCCATTGCCAGGAGAATAATGTGTGATCCGACATCCTTGCGGAATATCTGCCGGGCATTGAGTAGAATTACTTTATGTCCTATGTTGGGAAAAACATGGTCAACTTCATAGTTATTGAATACGGCAAAATTGGGGAGGATATTCTCGAGGAGTGCCTGTAACTTGGGTATGTTCCATTGGCGGTCGCCTAGGTCGTAGATAAAATTCCCTATCGTTTCCTCGGGCGTAACTTTGAATGTATCGTAGAATCTACGGTTGGCGGTAAGAATCTTCAGGGCAGGGCTTAGCACCAAGAGCGGTTCGCGCACGGTTTCAACTATGTTTTCGGCATATTCCCTAGCATCCTGGATCTCCGATTCCAAACGCTTGCCAACCGCACCAGCAACGATTGATGAAAAGATGAAACCGTCATGGCCTCCTACCGGCCCCAATCTGACGCTTTGGATTTCAACCTGGACAACTTCTTTATATTTTCCGGCAAGTTTGATTTCGCAGGTCTCCATGACCTGTTTTTGCGTGACGCTTTTGAGGTGGTTAAGAAAAGCCGCCCTACCGGTAGCACCAGCAATAAAACTGGTGAAGGGTTGTCCGGCCAGCACACGCCTTTCAAGCCCCAGCATTTGTGCTGCAGTAAGGTTTGCCTCCCGGATCAATCCATGCGGGTCAAAGCTGAAATAGCCTACTGGAGCAAAGTCGAACAGTTCTGCATATTTATCCCGTGACAACTCGAGCTCGTCCTTGGCTCGGCGCAGCTCTTCGTTTTGCATTTCCAGTTCGATCTGGTGAACCTCAAGCTCGTGGACGAGCCTAAGCACATCTTCCTCAGTTCGAGGTGGAGGCTTTTCAGCCGTTTTCATCCACAATTGTTCTTCAGCCTGCCCACGTTGGAAAGCAGCAGATTTTATTAAACTCTTGCCCTTGTCCTTGGAGAGTCCCATAACCAACCTCTAAAACCGGCTTTTAAGCACGGATCTGGGGAGTAACCCCTGCTAGGGTCTGCTGGACTGCCTCTCAGTCGCATGCAGACGCTTAATCCTTTGCATACTTCTCGCACAGTTCAGCCCCCAAGCTGGTTGGTCGCGGTGATATCGGCATATGCACCGCATCAACGCATTGTTTTGGTTATGGGGGAGTGTATTAATGTAATTATATTTATGTCACATGCCAGTGTTGGCAGTTTAATACCCCTTAATCATCCACTAAACGATATTCTACGTTACGATACTATACCATCTAAGCAAAAAAATGCTAAAAAAATACGAAACTCCGAATTGCTTTGCAGAAATTTAATTAACCATTCAAGGCAAATATACAAATTAATTTTTTAAGATAATCGAACTACCTAAATTTACACGCACACAGCCACGGGTTAGGTGCCCCTTTGGCCTTACCTCACTAATCTCCCATAGATCCGGATGCGCAATCATGGTATATAAAAGTATCTTAACTGCTGTACACAACCGATCGTCCAGTGGATTGGCAACAATCCTCACTCATGTGCCAAATGTAGAATTTATGCACTTGTCAAAATGGGGTAAAAAAACCCGTCATTAGACATGATTTGGACATAAGTCGGACATTGGGGGGCGAAACCGGCTTGAGTTGGACACCCTGTCCGGACATGAATTGGACATTTTGTGTTTTTAATAGTTCTTGAGTCGGACATAGCTAGACACGAATCAGACATAGTCGGACATGAACACAACCGGGGGAAGGGAATGGGGCAAGGGAAGGTCGACTTTATGCACTCATTCACTCTCTTGCTGGAACGAGGATTTTAGTTAAGGAAATTGGCGGTGGTGGAGGACACAGTAAGATATATCAGTCAGTTAAAGATGGCCACCTCCACTTGACATCAAGTCTCTGCCGTAGTATTCTTCCGCAGGTTTAAATGATAAGTCACTGATATCATGTATTAATCACCAAGGAAGTTTACAATGACCAAAGCTGACATCGCTGAACGGATCGCAGACAGAAACGGGTTCACCAAGTTGGAAAGCATTGACCTCATCGAATCCGTCCTAGAGATCATCAAGAACACGCTGGCAGAAGGAGAGATGCTAAAGATATCGGGCTTTGGGAACTTCCTCGTCAAGGAAAAGACCGACAGGAGGGGACGCAATCCACAGACCGGGGAGGAGATAACCATAGATGCTCGCAGAGTGCTGACGTTCAAGCCCAGTGCGGTGCTGAAGGATGCCATCAACGGGGCATGTGCGACAGAGTAGTGACTGGTTGAATCAGCAGGTGCCAGTCACGGGGGACATGCCAGTAGCCATTTAGTCTCGTGAAATTACTGGAGTGTGGAAGGTTCCGCTGTTGATGATGAACGCTTTCGTCGCTTCCGAATTGATTACAGCTCTATACCGGGACTTATTCTCAAGCGCTAGGCTTAGCCTGGCGGCAACATATTTTCGACGTCAATCCAAGAATTGTTCGGCAACCCATTTCGCCCTAGGCCATCAGAATCTTTGAAAGTTATACTCCGTTCTGGGGTGATTCCTCTTGAGGGGATTCATCAAAAATTTGAATTGATACCCAAAAAAGTTTTGCTGAGAGTCCCGCCCGGGGAGCCAAAAAATCAAGGGCTTACAGCTTTTCAGCTGTAAGCCCTTTTTGTATCTTCTGACGTATCCTTTTCGCCGCCGCCTCTGGTGAATTGCCGTGAAACGGATATTTGCCCATCCAATCGTCAGCTTAGCCTACCACCGCCCGTTATCCAATTGCTTCAGACTTCCGATTACCAAACCGCCCTCCCGTTCGCCAGAGCCCGCCATTGCAGGGATCAGCACCCAAGAGCCTTTATTGCCCCTATGCCGTAGTTAATGCCGTAATAAACCGGCGCCCCCCTAGCCGATTAGGTCGGCAACATAAATACTGATGGCGCTCTGTTCCACATTTCTTCGCGGTGCAGAGCGCCGTTTTCGTGTTTACTTCAGGCTTCCGAGGTGATCCTTCATGGCGTAGCTTCGCCGGTCCTTGCGGAAGTCCTTGAATCTCAAGATTATGCTAAAAATGGGGGCCGCCCGGGATACCGCTGAAACGTTGGCCAAGCAGGTCAAAACGTCACGGGTAGCGCCCTGGCGGGTGCAGCGAGGGGGGCTTCCCCTCCTGGATTCCGCAGCCGCAGTACCTAGAACTCCCATCCCGGGTCAAGAGGTGACCCCACGCCCGCAGCTTCCCCCGACGCCCAAGCGATCGCTCCGGAGCAACGAGTCCCCCCAGCCGCACCTCCCGCCCGCCGTCCCCTTCCCGCTCGCAGCCAGTTCACCCAGTGAGAACCCCGCCCCCGGTACGAAGCGAGGAGCCACCGCCGGCAACCGGTCAGCCTCGCCGTGGGCGAGCCTCATCAACGAGGTGTTGGCTCGCGGGGGGCAGCAGGTTCCCGGCTTTATCCGCTAGGTCCAGGGACTGGGGGCCGATGAGCAGCCGTGCCGCCCTGCGGATCAGGAGCCCGGGGCCCAGGCCCGATACTCCGGCTCCACTTCCGGGCTACGTGCCCGGTTGTCCCAGTACTCGGTGTCGCCGAAGCGCCAGGAGAAATAATCCGCGCTGCGCCCGTCGGGGAGCCTCAGCACCATCAGCCTCGCGCAGCAGTTCAGGATGGACTGGACGTCCATCTCCAGGAAGCGGCACTCACGGACGGATATTTGAGCGATCCGCATCTTGAGGTATTCGGTACGGTCCCCCTGCTGTTCCCTGCAGCCCCCACCTTGAACATCACTGTTCATCGTATCACCGCCAAATCCCGCCCTTCTTTTAAAATCTTCCTCATTTCGCACAGATACGATGGCACATCTTGTGCTGAGCCACCTACATAATTAGCACACGCAAATTTCAAGCAATAACCTGATGAATTCGCTCAAAACAACCCGACGGAAAAGGAGGTGGGATGTGAAAAGGAGACGGTCATAACCTGAGACGGCCATGTGTAAGAGGACCAAAGGAGGATAATCATGAAAAGAAGAATCCTGTTGGTGATGGCAGTGGTGGTACTGATAAGCGGTGGTGGGGTGTGGGCGTGGGCGCGCCTTTCACCTGCGCTACATGAAAATCTCGCAGCGAAAGCCGTTGAGGCATCGGTAAATGCTCGTACTTACCTGATACTGGAATATTCCCTGCTGCACTTTTCTGCACTGGACGAGAACACTCCTGACAGTGCGGAGCAGCGGGCTAGGAGCAGCGAACTCGTCGACCATTTGTTCAATAGCGAACAGGCCACCGAGACGCTTAACCGGTACCTTGCCACCCATTGCGATAATTCCACCCTCCATGCCGTACTGAAGTGGTACAACTCGCCTTTGGGTAAGCGGATAAACAAGGCGGAGCGCACCATTACTGAAAGTAACACCGCTTACTTCGATCGCTACCTATCGGAGTTGGAGAAGAACCCCCTACCCAAGAAGCGGGTTGCTCTCATGAAGAAGTTCGCGGCAAAAAGCGGATATGAGGAACGGATGCAACGGCTGATTCAGCAGGGGATGAAGTCCTTTGACAAAGGATACGCATCACCGAGTGCCACCATGGCCAAACGGCAGCGGCCGGACCGACTCTCGGACAGCGAGTTGCAGGAGTGGCTGCACAAGTCGCTGTGGGATTCATACCTTTACGTTTACCGCACTCTGTCCCCCCAGGAAATGGAGCTGTACATGCAGTTTTTGTCCAGCAAAGAGTATCGTAGCTTCGAGAAACAGTTGGTGGCCGGGATCGGAAAGGCTTTCGACGAAGCGTTTTACAAAGTCGGTAGAGAGCGGGCGGAACTTGCGAAGAGGTCTGAGGAGTCAAGCGCCGGTGAGGCAGGGCGGGAGGACAACGAGACCATAGAGGAATCCGGAGCGGCAAATCAATGCAAGGCTGAATGACCGACAGGGAAGGCCCGCGTTTGGGACAAAGGTTCACAGCAAAGACAGAAAGGGGGGATGGCTCAGGCCGTCCCCCCTTTCACGTTACTGCAGCCTGTGCGATCAGTGGGTTACCCCAGCGTTCCTGGAGGGGGTGCTCGAAGTTGCACCGGACCAGCGGTCCACTGCGGAGGACATCTCTGCCGCACGAAACGGCTTGCTGACGTAGTCGTCCATCCCCGCGTCGCTGCACCTTGCCCGGTCCTTCTCCATAGCGTATGCGGTCATGGCGACGATAGGGACATGCCCGCCCAGCAAGGCTTCCAGCTCGCGGATCCGGCGCACCGCCTGGAACCCGTCCATCACCGGCATCTGGACATCCATGAATATGAGATCGAACTTGCCGGCTCCATTTTGCCAGGCCTCCACGGCCTCCTCTCCGTTTCCGGCCAGCGTGACCTCATGACCGTCGCGCTCCAGTATGGCCTCGATAAGGAACTGGTTGATGGCTACGTCTTCCGCAACCAGTATGGAAAGCCGCTTCCCGCTCTCCGGAACCCGGTCCCCGCGGAGGGGCGCCTCTTTGAGAGCCAGGGTGGGAGCGCCGCAGGATAGCTGGCAGAGCAGGTCGAAAAGCTCGGACGGGATGACAGGCTTGGCGAGATGGCCTTCGAAGCGCGCCCCACCGCAAGGCTGCTGATCGCCGCGCAATCCGCCGCTCGACATCACGATGCAGTTCACCCGATCACGGCTTCGCTGGCGGCGCAGGTCTGTCAGCAGTTGCCAACCCTCGCCAGCCGGCAGGTGCAGATCGATCAGCACGTAATCGAACGGAGTTCCCTCCCGAACGGAGTCTTCGAGTTTCAGCAGCGCTGCCGCCGGGTCTGGGGTGGAAAAGACCGTCAGGCCCCAATCTTCTAGGAATCCGGACAGTACCTCCCGATTGATGGCGGCCTTGTCCACCACCAGCGCGCGACGCCCTTGGATGCGCCCTGCGGCGGGCGCCAGTTGCGGTGCAGGTCCAACGGTGAAGCGGGCCGTGAAGGTGAAGGTGCTTCCCTTCCCCACCTCGCTTTCCACCTTTATATGGCCACCCAGCGACTCTACCAGACTCTTCGAAATCGCAAGCCCCAGGCCTGTTCCACCGAACGACATGGTGGTCGAGAGGTCGCCCTGCTCGAAGGAATTGAATATCGCCTCCAGCTTGTCGGACGGGATGCCGATACCACTGTCCTTTACCGTGAAGGACAAAAGACAGCTGCCGGCGTCCGCGTCCGCCTCGACCGTGCGGACGGTCACCAGCACCTCCCCGCGGCTGGTGAACTTGATCGCGTTTCCCGCCACGTTAATAAGGATCTGCCGCAATCGTCCCAGGTCGCCGATCAGGGCATCGGGGACATCCCGGGCAGGGGCGAAAAGGAGGTCAATTCCCTTTTCCGCTCCGCGAATGGCAACCGTCTGCAGCGCCTGCCCGAGGTCCGCGCGCAGGCAAAAAGGGTCACGGGCCAGTTCCAGCTTGCCAGCCTCGATCTTGGAGAAATCCAGGATGTCGTTGATGATGCTTAGGAGATTGTCGGCCGAGATTTTCACGGCGTTCAGGTAGTTCTCCTGCTCGCTGTCGAGTTCGGTCTGCAGGCAGAGTTCCGTCATCCCGATGATGCCGTTCATCGGGGTGCGAATCTCGTGGCTCATGTTGGCTAAGAACATGCTTTTGGCCCGGGCTGCGGCCTCGGCGGCATTGCGCTCTTGCTTGAGGTGCTCGACAAGCGATTCGTTCTCCCTGTTGAGGAGCAGGGTGTCCATCAGCACGCGGTTAAAGTACTTGGCGCTTGACAACAGTACTCCGGCAAACAGTACCGTAAGGGTGGTGAGGACATGAAACTCGGGCCGGCTTGCAATGCTGGTGCGCAGCGCAAAGAGGGTGAGGGTCGGCATCGCGAAGACGCAAAAGGAAGGATAATGGGAGGAAAGCACCGGAAGCGCGCCGGACACGATGCCGGCCACCACCATGGCGATGAAAAAGCCGGCCACCGGATCATTTTGGTCGAAAAAGAGCACGGTCCCGCAGGCCCAGACGATGCTGGTAATAAGCACTGCGAAAAAATTATAGCGGAGCCATTTGCGAGGGTCCGGGTCGCTGACGCCTCTTTTTCGATACCAGCGGAACAGTATCAATCGGCCGCAGGCCGTGATGACCAGGAAGGTGAACCAGATCCAGATATCAGCCCTATTACTCCGTTTGTAAAGGATGCCTGAGAAAAGGGCGCCGATAACTATGGAGGCGAATTGCGAGGCTAACGTGTTGCCGTAAATCAGCTGAGACTGCTTGCGAGCTATGAAGATGCGTTTATCTTCGGAGCCCGTCGTTTCGAGTTGTTCCATTTTTTTCCAATGCCTTTTGAAGCTGCCTGCACAGCCCTCACGTCCCCGGGTTGATGCTGCGACTGTATCAGCTGGCTCGCCCCCCAAGGACCTCTAAACTTCGCACTACTTGCTTCCAGCGCTGCCGGCGCGCTTTAACCGTCCTGAGCTGCGGACTCAAAAATAAAGTACCGCACCGCTAACTACCCTATCGGCAAAGGTTACCAAAAATTGAAAGGTTTCGGCGGGGCCGTTTTGGGAGGGTGCGATGATGCTTTTGCCGAGCGGCATTACCGGGCCCGCGGGATTGACATTTGAACGCTCCAACCTATAGTCCCTCCAGGCTTTACCTTCGGTGCACCCAGCGACTTCTGCGCCGTTTTGCGCCGAACAGCCCGCCGGTAAGCAGCCAACCGAGCTACCCTTTCGCCCGCAGCTTCACTTGGGGTCATCCTTATAGGCGGCCATCATATGCCAAGACACTTTGCCAATTTCGGGCGCAAGAAAGCATCGATTCTCCAGGGACCTGGAAGGGCCAGACGTCGAACGCCGAGAAGCACCGTGACTTACGGAATCGCTGTGCCTGGAGTCTCCCCATGGCGCGCGTGAGACTCCGTGGCCTGAACGGATGGTTCGATGGGGACACCTGCGGTTACAAGACGGGTGCGCGGCGACTGCTATCATTCAGGAAATAACGCCGGGTTCACCCTGACCGAGGGTCATGGTGGCCCTTTTGATCATGATCGTCGGCATGGTGGGGCTGCTGCAGGCAGTCGGCATCGCCCCTAGAGCACAACCCGCAACCAACTGCGCGAGGAGTCCGTGTACGCCGGGGAGAAGTACATGAACGAGCTGCGCGCCAAAGTTTCGCCAGCTATTCGGCTAGCTACACCCCGTTCACCTACCACAGCGCGCTCAGGAGCAAGGGGCAGGCCTGCACCGTTGAGCGCGGTGCCGCCCCCAACCGCGCGGGGCTCAGCAGATCTTCCTGACGGCCTCCTTGATGGTCGAGAATCGGTAGGGCTTCTGGATGATCCCCGCCAGCCCCCTGCCCGCAAAGCGTTCCGCCAGTTCCTGCTCGCCGTAGCCGCTCGACATGATCACCTTGACGGAAGGCTGCAGCCGCCTCAGCTCGCTGAAGCACTGGTCGCCATCCATGACGGGCATGGAGAGGTCCAGCACGACGAAGGCGATGTCCGGGGCGGCCTGGAACTTCTGGACCGCCTCCCTGCCGTTCTTGGCGGTGACCACCTGGAAGCCGAGCTCCAAGAGCATCTCCTTGCCGATCCCCAGCACGGTCTCCTCGTCGTCGGCGAGCAGCACGACACCGCTCCCGATCCAGTTTGCGCTGCGCGGTACCTCCGGGGCCCGCGTCGGCGCCCGGCCCGATGCCGGCAGCAGCACCTTGAAGAGGGCACCTTTCCCCGGCTCGCTGCTCACCTTGATGGCACCCCCGTGTCCGCGGATGATCCCCAGTACGGCGGCCATCCCAAGCCCCCTGCCGGTGAACTTGGTGCTGAAAAAGGGGTCGAAAATCCTGGACCGGGTCTCGGCGTCCATGCCGCACCCGTCGTCCGACACCTCCAGGTAGACATAGCTTCCTTCCGGGATCTGCTCGTCCAGCCAGACGTCCTTCAGGTCTTCCCGGGTGCATTCCTGGAAACCGGTGGCAATGGCGATGACGCCGCCTGCCTCCCCGATCGCCTCAGAGGCGTTGACGACGAGGTTCATGACGATCTGGCGCAGCTGGGCGACATCGGCTTCCACCGCTGGGAGCGCTCCCTGGAGGTTCAGCCTGAGGAGCGCCTTTGGGGAGACGGAGTGCTCCAGCAGGTGGTGCATGGCGCCCAGCAGCTCGTTCAGGTCGACGCTCTCGACGAAGAACCTCCCCTTCCCCGAGTAGGCCAGCATCTGCTTGGCCAGGTCGGCCGCACGGGTGGCCGCCTTGCCGATCTGCTCCAGGTTTTCCCGGGCCGGCCCCCCCTGACCCAGGCGCATCAGGGCGAGGTCCGCGTTCCCGATGATCGCCATCAGGATGTTGTTGAAGTCGTGGGCGATGCCGCCCGCCAGCACCCCGAGGCTTTCCAGCTTCTGGGCCTGCCTGAGCTGCTCTTCCAGGGCGGCCCTCTCCTCCTCGAGCCGCTTGCGCTCGGTGATGTCCTGAATGGTGCCGTACATGGCGAGGAGCCCGCCGTCGTCGGCAAATTTCAGCTCCCCCAACCCGCTTACCCAGCGGACCTGCGCGTCACTTTTGCGGATGATCCGGTATTCCTTGGAGAAGGGCACCCTTTTCGGCACCACCTCCGTTTCCAGGTACTGCTCCATCATGGCCTTGTCATCGGGATGTACGATATCGAGCCAGCCGGCGACGCTGCGATCGTAGGCCTGATCGATACCGAAGATGACATCCAGCACCTCGGAGGACTCCCAGTACCCCGCCACGAAATCCGTCTTGTAGGAGCCGATGCGCGCACAGCGCTGCGATTCCTCGAAGAAGTACTCGCTTTCCTTGAGCGCCTCCTCAGCGCGGACCCGGTCCCCCTCAGCCCTGGTGCGTTCGGTGATCTCCTGCTGCAGTTCGGTCACCAGGTCAATGGCCATCGCATCGAAGGTGGCCGACAACTCGCCGAACTCGTCGTTACTCCCCGTCGCGCTGCGCACCGTCAGGTCCCCGCGCGCTGTGGCGCGCACCGCGAGGAGCAGACGGGACAGGGGGTTCAGCACGCGGGTATTGAGCAGCAGGGTGAGCTGGGCCAGGATCAGCAGCATCAGGACCGGAATGGTGACGGCCAGCAGCCGGAAGGCACGCTCGGTCCTTCGGTGCTGCTGCACCAGGGCGTTGCCCCAGGCGTGCACCTGCTCGGCCAGGGTCTGGGAACTTGCCTGCAACTGGCTCAGCAACAGGTTCTTCTGGCGGTTTTGCAGCTCGCCCTGCTGCTGCACCGCCTGGACCAGCTGCTGAAACATGCCGGGCAATCGGCCGGCCTCTTTCAGGGCCTCGCCGGACAAGGGGACCGCATCGTTCGCGCTCGCCTGCAGGTTGACCACGATGCGCGCGTGCAATGCCTGCCACTGCTGGGCGGAGCGGTCCTCGGAATACAGGGCGTATTCCTGGGTCAGCACCAGCAGTTCGGATACGTCGTGGGCGACCGCCTGGGCGTGCTCCTGGCTGCGCGAGACCTTGGCCATCTGGTCGGAGATGAACCAGCTGCCGACGGTCAGCCCAAGCACCAGCAAAATGGCCAGCGACAGGAAGGCGAGGAGTAGAGTCCGGATGCGCATGCGCTACCTGATTATGCTGACGGCCGACGGGCGGACCTGTAGCAGCGGGTTCGCGTAGATGAAATTGAGATAGTTGGGCGACCTGGCGCCCTTGACCAGCCCCTCTTGCCGCGCCCAGCGCGCCTCGCCCTCCAGGGTCGTGAGCAGCGATTGGTCGAGCGAAAGGCGGTAGCTGTAGCGCGACCAGATCCAGTCGATGAATGCCTGGTCCAGCTGGAGCCGCTTGCGGAGAATGGCCTTGGCTTGCAGGGGGTTGTCGTAGATGAATCGCTGGGCTCGCTCCAGGGCGCGCAAGAGCCCGGCGAGGTCAGCGTCGCGGGTCCCGAGCAGGTTTTTGCGGGCGATCAGGTTGAAGGTCAACCGGTAGGTGCTCGACTTGGGAAGCAGCCTGGCGCCCGGCACGCCCTGAAGCGCCTTGAAGGGGATGGGCTCCCAGATCGCGATGGCGTCTACCGCCTTATTCCTGAGCGCATCGGCCATGGCCTCGGGCGCAAGGTTGCGTAAGTGCACCTTTTTCGGATCGACGCCGCTAAAAAGAAGCAGGGTATCGAGAAAGTAGTGGCTGGCAGCCCCGGTGACGGTGGCGACGGTTTTCCCCGCCAGCTGCCGGGGGGTCGTTATGCCCGTGTCGGCGCGCGTGATGATCTTCACATCGTCTTCGGAGGTGACAAACGACGCGATGATGGCAAAGTCGTCGCGCTGGAAGCTGTTGAACATGACGACCGTCTCCGAGGAGGTCGCCAGGTCGGCAGTCCCTTCCAGCAACTGCTGCATGGTACGGTGTCCACCGACGACCTCGTTGATGGCGAGGTGCACCCCCTCGGCGGCGAAGAACCCCTGTTCGTCGGCCACAAAGAAGGGAAGCGACAGCGGCGTCAGCGACAACGAAAGCCGCAACGGCTCGGCGAGCGCCGTGCTGCAGAGCCCGAAAAGCAGCACGATGACCGTCTGCGCCAGGCGACGGAAGCCTATCATAGCTCCACCCGGCAGCAAAATGATGTGCTGAGTTTGTCGCGGGCTGTAGTGGCAGACGGGCGACTGTCAGAGCGGAACCTGAACAAAAACCGTACTGTATCTCTCATGGAGTTTACCCTTCCGGCACAAGGTCATCACGACAATAACCCGACCAACCATTAACACCAGCCCATCAAACTGGCAACCTGTCACCTGTACCGGGTGGAAGTTTTGATTTTAGTGACAGTTCTGCAATTATCGGCAGTATCGTGACGATGCTTTAGCCCTAACTTGCTTTTTACGCAGTGCTATCGCTTTTCAGGATTCAGCATCTCGCGGGGCGTGATAATTGGGAGGGGTCGGCCGGTTCTTATGCTGCGCAGGGAACGGGATTGGGGATGTACGGGCGGGGAAAAATTGCCTGAACTCCACTGAAAAAACCGGATTGCTCCGGTATTCAAGGGTAGGCTAACTCCGCAATTTTACATTGCAGGTTTTGGGCAGTTCAGCAGTCAGAAAAATTATTTATTTCTCTCTGCCGGACTTCGTGTGGCGACAATCGCGAGGACCCTCATGGAAACTGCATAGGTCATGGCGACCAGTGTGATGACGACGGTAGCTGTTGTGGAGTTCATAGTTCCCCCTGCCATTTAGACTAACTGTAGAAATGTTGCACCTGGGCCAGTGTACCGTTTCTGGTCTGCGCGAAGCGTGCCAATGCTAAGTGGCTGTTTTGCCGTGGAGCAGGACCTGGGACCTGGCCAGGGAGTTCAAAATTGGTACTGCGGCTGTTCAAGATCTGCACCTCGTTCCCGCCCCTTTCCGGGTTACGCCGGCCGCGCAGGCCTCGTCAGTTTCAGCACCCTGCGCCCAGCGCTGCCGCGCCAAGTTGAGACCCCTGCCGGGTTGCGCGCGCTTATTTTTGGCCTTGCCCGCGACCCTCCTGACGGCGACCTAACCCTCTGACTCCTTTTTGAATTTGACAGATGGCGGGCCCTTTCGGTATACAGGGATATGCTTTTTTTCTCGTGGCGTTGCAGCTGGCTGCGGAAACGCATTTTGTCGCTATTCAAATCCACCCAGTATATAACGGTGACGACACTCCATGCCCAAATCTAGAGAACTTGCCCAAGCCAATCTGGAGAACATTTACCGGATTTTTACCGTCCCGGAAGCGCCCGACTCCACCCTGGGCCGCGTCGACCAGGCCATTTCCGACGATCTGATGGGCTTCTTGCAGGAACATATCGTCGCCGTCGAGCGCGATCTGGACGAAATCGAGGGCGATTTCTCCCAGTCCCGCATCCCGGAAGACCCGACCTTCGTGTCGGACTACACGGAGTTCCTCAAGGAAAAGCTGGTCTCCCAATCGGTGCACACCGCGTCTCCCGGGTTCATCGGGCACATGACCTCCGCCCTCCCCTACTTCATGCTTCCGCTCTCCCGGATCCTTACCGCGTTGAACCAGAACCTGGTCAAGGTGGAAACCTCTCGCGCCTTTACGCCCATGGAACGCCAGGTGCTGGCCATGCTGCACCGGTTGATCTACAACGGCAGCGACGATTTCTACAGCCACTGGATCCAGAACAACCGGTACTCCCTGGGCGCCTTTTGCTCCGGCGGCACCATCGCCAACGTCACCGCCCTCTGGGCGGCCCGCAACCGCCTGTGCGGCCCCTCGGGGGACTTCAAGGGGATTGCGCGTGAGGGGCTGGTCAAGGCTTTGCGGCATCTGGACTGCCAGGGGCTGGCGGTCTTCGTGTCCAAGCGCGGCCATTATTCCCTGCGCAAGGCCGCGGACCTGCTCGGCATCGGGCAGGACAACCTGGTCGCGGTCGAAACGGACGACAACAACCGCATCGACCTGAAGCGGCTGCGGGAGCACGTCGCCAGGCTGCAAGGCGAGGGCATCCGCCCCTTGAGCCTGATCGGCATCGCCGGCACCACCGAGACCGGGAACGTCGACCCCCTGGAGGCCCTGGCCGACCTGGCCGGCGAACTGGGGTGCCACTTCCACGTGGATGCCGCCTGGGGCGGACCGACCCTGTTTTCCGACACTTACCGGGGCTTGCTGCGGGGCATCGAACGGGCCGACTCGGTGACCATCGACGCCCACAAGCAGCTCTACGTCCCGATGGGCGCCGGCATGGTGCTGTTCAAGGACCCAGCCACCCTCTCCTCCATCGAGCATCACGCCGCCTACATCATCCGCCGCGGTTCCCGAGACCTGGGAAGCCGCACCCTGGAAGGCTCGCGCCCCGGCATGGCCATGCTGGTGCATGCCGGCCTCTCCATCATCGGCCGCAAGGGGTACGAACTGCTCATGGATCAGGGGATCGAGCGCGCCCGCCGCTTCGCCCGCCGCATCGACGCCCATCCCGACTTCGAACTGGTGACCGAGCCCGAGCTCAACATCCTCACCTACCGCTACCTGCCGGTCTGGGTGCAAAAGGAACTGGCCCAGGCGACGCCGGAGCGCGAGGCCCGCATCAACAGGCAATTCGACAAAATCATCGAGACCATGCAAAAGCGCCAGCGCGAGGCGGGGAGGACCTTCGTTTCCCGCACCCGTCTCGTCCCGGGGCGCTACCACGGCGACGCCATCACCGTATTCCGCGTGGTTATGGCCAACCCCCTGACCACCGAGGAGATCCTCGCCGCGGTTCTCGACGAGCAATGCGAGATCGCCGCCCAGCCGGACATCCAGGCCCTGCTGGAGCAGATCAGGGAATAGGCGCCAGGGGGCAGGTACCGCCCTTCGACTCCGCTCAGGGACCACCCTTCGACTACGCTCAGGGAACGCCTTTCGGCTCCGCTCAGTCACCCACCAGGTTCGCTGAGCGGAGTCGAAGCGCCTGATCGGATGCTCATCAGTTTTCGTTCGCCCCACGGGAAAATTCCCTCCCCCGCCCACGATTTTCCCCTGCAACTGGCACGAGTCGACCCCGCCGTAAAAATTATAAACGCCCAAACTTCAATGGTTTCCCTCAACACCTGCCCCCCTTGCCGATACCTGTAAACAATTGCCAACTGGTCGGGTCCCTTGCCAGGTGACGCGTTCCCGGGCAACAGAGGACTGGTAATGTCGAGCGCCGCCAACGGCTGCCGAGCCGCGCAATCCTCTCGCCCGCTACCAAACAACAACAGCCGCACGGCCCTACAGCGGGCGTTGGCTCAGTCAAAACAAGCACGACCGCCGAGTGTAGTTAGTGTATCCACCGGAGAATGTGCAAAAAATGTGCAAGAAAAAGTGTTGCTATAAACCTTCAGAAATGCTCTAATTTAGTCCTTATTCGGACTGTGGTATCGGAAGCTAGCTTATAGTGATGCGACCGCCCAGCCTTAATCTGGTTAAATATCAGCCATTAAGCATTAACAACAATACTACTGACTACCAGCCATACATCCATGCATGATGTAAAAGAGATGGTTCTCAACGAAGAACTAAAGCTATCTGGCTAAGAAGGTTGTGAAAGTGATCCAGTATGTCTGAAAATACAGAAAACACGCAGCACTGGCTGCAGCGACGGATGAAGAACAGCTCGAAGCGGCGCTCGGTGTTCGCCATGGCGGATTTAGCGCACCCGGGAGACCGGGTCAGGCGCACCAAGATGATCCTGCGGCTGCTGCTGCATTTTCGCTATCACCGGAAGGTGGAGGCGATCTTCAACGACCATCCCCTGCGGGAGATCCCCCTCGCCAACCCGCGCATCTACAAGAAGATATATCGGCAGTACCTCTACAACGGGGCCAGCATGGCCGAACGGGTGGGGCTTCTCGAGCAGAACTACCGGTTCTTGGGTGAGGCTTTCGAACCTTCCTGGATCACCTCCATTTATGTTCGACACGACTTCAAGCTTTGCAGCATCGTGTTGGCCGACGGGGAAACCTTGTCTGTGTGCCTCGAGTATGACGAGCGGTTCTCAATGGAAGGGGAACTGACACTTGGACTGTACGACGGGAAAGGCTCCAGACTTTACTCGATGAGTTTCACCTTCCAGTCCAGCGGCGCAAAGCGGACGGCACTGGTCGGTTGCATGATCGGGGGAGGGTCCACCTCCGAGGAAGGCATAGAGGTCATCCAACTGACCACCAAACGCCTGACCAAAGGTATGCACGGCCTGCGCCCCAAGAATCTTGTGTTGTTCCTGTTTCAGACCCTCTGCAGGCACTTGGGCGTCAACACCCTTTTGGCAGTCGGCTTAGACTCCCACGTCAACAGCGGGGGGCGCACCAGGAGACGGGACCGCATCAAATTCAACTATGACCAGTTTTGGAAAGAGGTGGGTGGGGCACGGTCAGAGAACGAGAAGTTCTTCTCCCTGCCGCTCGACAACGTTCGGCGCTCCGCCGAGGAGATGCCTTCCAACAAGCGCGCCCTTTACCTGCGCAGGTACGCCCTGCTGGACGGCATCGACGCGCAGATGCGCGGCATCCTGGCCCGGCCTGCCACCTGCAGCGCGCAGCAACCGGCGCACTTCAGCGCACCGCTCTTGCCGGTATCCGGCAAACGGGTTGGCGCGGTCTGAAACAAAGCGTCAAGGCCGAGGTTGACGAGTCCAGCTAGCGGACACTATCTGGCCACACCGTATGGCCCACCACGCTAACCAGCCGCATCGTCGTTTGTGCCCGCTGCACCGTTCCCATTGTCCTTGTCGCCACCGCCACCCTTGTCGCCACCCTTGTCGCCACCCTTGTCGCCACCCTTGTCGCCACCCTTGTCGCCGGTTTTTGCGTCTGACGGGTTGTCGGGCTTCACACCACCTTTCACTTGGCCAGTGACGTCGCCTGTCACATCACCCGTAACGTCGCCGGTTACGTCACCTGTCACGTCACCTATTACGTCGCCGGTCACGTCGCCGGTCACGTCGCCCGTCACCACGCCTTTGGGACCCGGAGGTGGCTGCGGCGGCGAGGTCCTTGAGGCAATCTTGCTTAATGCGGACGTTTTATCCGAACTCCCCTTGGAACTTCCAAAGTAGTACCCAAATATGGTGGTCAATGCCGAAGATAGCACACCAAGGATGTACAGGATAAAGTCCTTAACCATGCTGCGCCGCTCCTTGGCCTCTGCCGCCGCTTCCACGGCTACCCCGAGCTGAAACCTTAACCTGTCCCGCTCTCTGCGCAGTTCCTCCCGTGTGCCGGCATCCGGGCTGCCGGGCTTTGCCGAACTGAGCTGGGAAAATCTAGCCTCCACATCCGCCAGTGACTGTCCGACGTCGTGGGATTCCACCGATTCTTTGGATGGCTTGCAGGTCAAATTGACAAAATAAAAAAACATAAAGAACGTCAGAAATACCGTCATGATGGCAAGAATCGGCCCGGTGTTCCTTGCCAGCTTGGATTCGACATGTGCCGAGTTTCCGGGTTCCCCCCCGCCCGCGCCGTCGCCCGTAGATGATTTTGGATCGTCATTGTCTGGCATATTCCCTCCCGAACCAGTTATGTGATTGCCCCCGGTGTTCCTCAGCCCCCACTGGCCGCCTGAGCACAGCATGTCAGGATTCCGACCCCAGCGTTCCGACAGGTCATGCCCCTGGAGCAACCCGCGCCAGATACTGACTTTTCACCCACCCCTCCAGTCCGGTCAATTGTCCCTTGCCACCCTGCACATCAACCTTCCACCAGGTCCCCTCCACCCGGATCAGTTGGACAACGGTTCCCTGCGGCAGGGGACTGCCGGGAAGGGGCGGATTATCCGGTCCGGGCCCGCTGCGGATATTCAGCTTCGCCTTGGTCTGGTACTGAGGGAGGTCGTCCTGGGAGCGCCCCAGCAGCCGGGACCGGAAGCTTGCCATGGGAAAAGCGGGACCGGGATCACATTTGCGGTGCGGCGCGATGTCATCGTGCCCCACCACGTCGAAGAGCTTGTACTCTTCCATCAGCAGCCCGGCCACCAGCAAAGCCGCACGCATCTGTTCAGCGGTGTAGATGTGCCAGCCGCAAAGTTCAGTCTCGAACTTGTGGACGGCCTGAATGACCTCGTCATCGTCATAGCTCTCGCCGAACCAGGCACGCCAGTGCTCGCCACTGCGGGTGAGTTTGCCGGCACAGTCCAGTTCTATGCCGAGGGAGTAGCTGTTCATCCCATTGAGCCCTTCCCAGGCACTGGGCCCGGCATGCCAGGCAATCCGGTCAAAGGGCACCAGCTGGGTGACGCTGCCGTTTCGCCCGATAACGACGTGGGCCGAGGCCTTGGCTTCCTTGCTGGTCAGCCAGTCTACCGACTCCTTGGCGCTCGCCCCGGCAGTAAAGTGCATTACCAGGTATTTGTGCTGAACCTTTCCGCCCAAGTTGGGGCTCTCCTTGAATGGCACAGCGGTGTCGTCATCGTTCATCAAGCGATGGTTGGTGATTTTCACGAGGTGTCCCTCCTTAGATAACAGTCAGCACAGAATAATTCCCCGCTCCGCACCCAACAAAAAACCGCCCGTCAGCAGAGCGCTACCCGGACGGCATAAATTGACCTGCCCTTGATTTCTGGTGCACCGGAATCATGAGCAACATTATTGGAACTCTATTATTAATTTATTTAAAATATAACGTGCCGAAAAACCTTGTCAACGAGAAATTGACGCCGTCACATCGGGTTTTTCCTGACGCCCCGAGCCGAAGGGGCAATCGTTGATAGCGAATTTCACTTGCATCTGCCTGGAGGCGATTTATAATTAAGGTAGATGCAACTTGCGTTTAAGGGAGGTACAGCATGAAAAGAATGGCGCAAAGGATAGCTCTCGCTGCGGCAGCCAGCCTGATAGCTGCACTACCGGCACTGGCAGCCGAGGGGATGAGTAACAATATGAACAATCAGAACCAGCAGGGCAGGAAGGATGAGTGCCTGCTCATGTCCAAAAACTGCGGCGACCAGACCGACTCCATACAGCAGAGGATTAATCGTATCAGCCATGAAATCAGCAAGGGGGAGGCGGTCTACTCTCATGATGAACTGATGCGGCTTAATTCTGAGCTGAGGGACGCGGAGAGGACTCTGGAATTCATCATGACGAACAGCGGCTCGTAACACAAGCATTTGCCGGTGAGCGGCAGGGACCCAGGTTATGCCAGAGTGCAACACGCTGGCTCAGAGATCGTGCCGTCGGCCCAAAAAAATTCCCGTAGGAGCGGCATTCCTGCCGCGAATTTCGCGGTCAGGAGACGCTCCTACGGGATTACTTGCCTCGTACATCCGCAGTTTCAACTCTAAGGCATCCCAGCTTCAGGCCCCACTTCCTCAGGACGGATTCTTCAGATCATGCAGTATGTGGATAAAATTCCGCGTCAATACCGGATGCAGCTCGCTGCCTGCCATGTCCAGCATCATCGCCGTGATCTGGTCGAGCGCGAGCGGCTCACGATAGGACCTCCGGGTCCGCGTTGCGTCAAAGAAATCCGATATCATGGTCAGGTGGCTGCAGAGGTTCAGGCGCCAGTCCGAGGGAAACTTGGGATAGCCGCTCAGGTCGAACTTGGCGTGATGCTCGAAAGCGGCAATGGCGGCCATGCGCGGCACCCCGGCGGTTTCCATCAGATAACGCGCCCCCTTCACCGGGTGCTCCTTCATCAGGAGGAACTCCTCGTGGGTCAGAGCCCCTTTCTTGGTGATGATCTCCTCGGGGACGAAAAGCTTGCCGATGTCGTGGAGCATGGCGGACACGCCGATGTCTTTGAGCTGCTGCCCCTGGATACCGAGCGCCATCGCCTGGGCCAGGTTCAAAATGCAGACGTTGGTGGAGTGGGTGAAGGTGTACTCGTCGTTTTCGCCCAAGGCCGCCAGCACCAGCAGGGGCTTGCCCTCCTGGCGGAACACCTCGACGAAGCCCGAGACGATGTCCAAGATTCCGGTGATCTTGAGTTTCTGCCGGCGCCGGACCATTTCGTATATTTCCGCGAAGCGCTCCAGTTCATCCTTGGAAAGCTCGGGAAGGCTGCCCTGCAGCGCAACGCTCTCCTGCGGCTCCCCCGCAACGCCGGGGCTCAGGCGCACCTCGATGCAGCCAAAGCGCAGGTGCTCGCTGGAGGCTATCTCCTCTGCCGCCCCCGGGACGGAAGACAGTGAGACGACCAGGCTTTCCACTTCCTGTCGGGTGATCCCCGGCAGGATCTTCACGTGCTCGATGCCGCGGGTTTTGAGTATCTGCAGAAAGCGCCCCAGGAACAGGCTGAATTCCTGCGGCCTGCCGTTTAGGATCAGCTCGTTCTCGATGACCATCAGGGAAAATTCCCCGGCCTCCTCCAGGGTCGCGCAGATGGCCTCGAACAGCTGCCCGCCCAGGCGGACCACCTGGGGGTGGCCCGTGCTGTACAGCGAGGCGTTGGCGCTCGCCGACAAAAGCAGCCTGATGACCTGCTGGCTGACCGGGCTGGCGCCGCTCATGACGGGCGTACCGAGGTGGTCTTCATGACCTGCGCGGCGTGCTGGGCCAGGCCGCCGCGGCCCAGGATGATCCTCACCAGGACGGGACGCGCCGCCGGAGCGGGGTAGCGCCCCAGGGAGCCCACGATGTCCTGCTTCAGCCTGTTGAGCAGCACCGGATGGAAGAGGTTCCGGGCAGCAAGCAGCCTCTCCAGCACGGGGAGGGACACGACATTGCCGATCTCCCCGAGCGCCTGCACGACCAGGCTCTTCACCTCGTACTCCTTGCCGGAGAGGCCCGGTCCGACCAGCATGGCATGCAGTTTCCCGAGCAGGGCGGCGGAATGGGATTTCCCCGCCATGCGGATGGCGGCGAGCTGCAGTTCGCGGTTCTGGCTCTCCAGGTCCCGGCCGATGCGCGCTTCGGCCTCAGAGTCATGGAACTGCAGCAGGGCCTTGAGCGCCTCCTGGTATACCCGCGGGTCACGATGGCGGGCCAGGACGCGCAGTTTATCCGCCGACGAGGTGAGCTTCAGCAGGCGGATCACGCCGATCACGTTGCGCAGGAAATACCAGCGCTCGTCAGAAAGCCGCTCGATGAGGGCGGGACCTGCGGCGGGGCCGAAATCGACCAGCCGGTCCATCATGAAGCGGCGCAGCGACATGCTTTCGGTGACCGCCAGCCGGTCCAGCAGCACCTTTATGAAGGGCTCGCCGATCTCACCGATCAACTCCGCGATGTCGTCGAACTTTGCCTTGCCCCAGACCTGCAGGCCGTCCAGCGCCTCCTCCAGAAATTCCCGGCAGACGAAGAGCTCCTGCAGCTCGGGGCGGGCCTCACCCAGCATGCCGTCGGCCCCGAGCTGGCGCAGGACCCTGAGCAGCTCCCCGTAGGCGCCGGTTTGCAGGAAGAAGGTGCAGATGTCCTGGAGGTTCTTGGCGAGCGCGGCATATCCTTCCGTGGAGCTATCGCCCGATCGGAGCAGCAGGAGCAGGATGTCGCTGGTCTTGCTCTCCATGCTCGCCGCCTCGAAGGTGTCCATCAGGTCCTGCACCCCCTCCAGCCCCAAAAGGGGGATCTGGTCCGCCGACATCATCTTGTTGAGCTTGTTTTGGTAGCTGTCCGGAATGAACTCTTCCATGGCGTGCTCTTTGAAGATGGTCCTCATTTTCTCGTGGAGTTCCTGGTCGCTGAGCTCCGGACCGGACTGCGCCGCCTCGGAGGAGCCGTGCTGGCTCATCTGCTGCAGCAGCCCCAGAATGAACGGAGGGACGCTGATCTGGTTCTGGTTGATGTCCTCCAGGGTTTCTATGACCACGTCCGCCGGTAGCTGGCGGATCAGCCCCTCGGCGGTGGACTCGTTTTTGTACTTCTTGATGTCGAAGGTCGAGCTCAGGAACTGGCGGCGCAGGCCGGGAGTGAGTCTGGCGACGAAGGTGGCCAGTTTCCGGTAGGCAAGGTCCGCCTGCAGGGTTTCGGCCCCCTCGCCGGGGTCCGGGTACCGGTCACCGTCATACAACGGGTCGGTGATCTCCCCGATCGCGCCCGGATCCGAGCCGTCCCCGTGGAACTGCTGATTCAGTGCCTCTGCCAGCAGTTCCGGGTCGAGCGAGTTCTGGTCAAAGCCCCCCGGCGCCAGCATCCCGTTGACGAGCCCCCGGGCGAAACGCTCCCAGAGCTCCTTGGGCGCGGCCTTGGCGTCGCCCCTGCTGACGCTGGCCCGCTCGGTGGCGGTGAAGAGGTCATAGCGTATGGCCCTGATTTCGATGGAAGCGATGCCGGACTTTCCCCAGACGCTCTCTATGCCGCCCGCCTCGTAGATCTCCTCGCGATGGGTCCCGAGGATGACGATGAAGCTCCGCAACTCCTCTATGCTGAGCCCCCGGTGCAGGACCAGCGCGCCGATCCCCCTTTCGTAGAGGACGCGGGCGAAATCCCGATAGATCAGGTTCGACTTCTCCAGCGGTGTGTCCCCCAGCAGCAGGGAGTCGCACGCCACGCCGATAATGACCTCATCCCCGGTCTCCCTAAGCCCCGCATAGGTGTTGAGAACCTTGTTCAGCGCGGCATCGATGACCTGATGTCCTTTGGGGTACGCCCGGCTGTTGCGGCGCGAGATATTAAGATCGACGATGAGATTCGATAGAGTCTGGGAGTCAACCGCGGGGGTTGTTATGTCAAAAGCGCCTAGATTGTCCATGTCTCATGTACACTATGTTAGAGGCGGTGTTCCATCGTGCTAAAATAGATTCATTTTCCATGATTGTCAATGAGAGTAACTCTTGCGTCATTCGGTCTTTTCTCATTGCCAGCGGCTGCCGAATCGCGGTTCCCGCCGTCAACCATGAACAACCACTAATTAGTCCGAAGTTGTCCCCCTCCCCCCGGCAACAAATATCTCAACTTGCCTGCCCATCTGCCGATAACCTTCTTAGTACCATTAAAGCCCAAAGGTAGATACGTTCATGAACCAGCCCACCATACTCGTCGTCGACGACCAGCAGATCATCCTTTTCCTGCTGGAGACCCATCTGCGTCAAGCGGGCTTCACCCCCCTGACGGCCGGCAGCGCAGCCGAGGCGCTGGCCCTGCTGGAGCAGAGCCCGGTGGACCTGATCATCTCCGACCTGATCATGCCGGGGATGGGCGGACTGCAGCTGATGGAGCGGGTCCGCGAGTTGCACCCCGGCATCCCGATCATCGTCATCACCGCGAACGGCTCGGTGGAGGGCGCCGTGGAGGCGATGCGCCGCGGGGCCTACGACTACCTGGAAAAGCCCTACAATCCCGACGACCTGCGCATGACCATCCAGCGCGCCCTCGACTATCAGCACATGGTCCGGGAGAACGAACAGATCAGGGGGCTGCTGCGCGAGCGCTTCAGCTTCCAGAGCATCGTCACCGTGAACCCCGCCATGAAGGCGGTCCTGGAATTGGCCTCCAAGGTGGTCCCCGCGCGCCAGACGACCGTGGCGATCTTCGGCGACAGCGGCACCGGCAAGGAAGTGCTGGCCCGGGCCATCCACTTTGCCGGCAAGGGGCTGCCCAATTCGTTCATCGCCGTCAACTGCGCGGCGATCCCCGAGCACCTGCTGGAAAGCGAGCTGTTCGGCCATCTGCGCGGGGCCTTCACCGGCGCCGACCGCGACCGGGAAGGGAAGTTCAGCCTGGCCCGCGGCGGGACCCTGCTGCTCGACGAGATCGGCGACATGCCGCTGGCCCTGCAGACCAAGCTGCTGCGGGTACTCCAGGAGCGCGTCTTCGAAAAGATCGGGTCGAACGAGCAGATCGCCGCCACCTGCCGGGTCATCGTGGCGACCAACCGCAACCTCCGGGAGCAGGTCGCCGCAGGGCGCTTTCGGGAGGACCTCTACCACCGGATCAACGTGTTCCCGCTGACTCTTCCGCCGCTGCGCGACCGCCGGGAGGACATCCCGATTCTCTGCGAGTACGTTTTCGAGCAGTTGCGGCAGCACCTGGGTAAGCCGCTCTCCGGCATTTCCGACCAGGCGATGGGGCTCATGCTGGACTACCCCTGGCCGGGAAACGTTCGGGAGCTGCGCAACTGCCTGGAGCGCGCGGCGATCCTCACCGAGGATGGGGTGATCCGGCCGGAGCACATCGGGATCGGCAGCAGGGAGGACGCGGCGCCGCAGCCCCACCCGGGCGCGCCGGAGCACGGGACCCCGCCCGGTTGCGTGAGCTACACCCTGACCCTGCCCGAGGGCGAGCTTTCGCTCGAGGCACTCACCGAGCTGATTCTCGCCACGACCCTGCAGCGCTGCGCCGGCAACAAGTCCAAGGCCGCCGGGTTGCTGAAAATCGGCCGCAAGGCGTTTTACCGCAACTGAGCAGCCTTCCCCCTGCCATGCAGGGGGGACACCGCGGCCCTGTACCTTCCCTTTTCACCTTTGCTCCTTTCCCCATTTTTGCAGGTCTCCCCCTCTCCGCACCGCTCTTTTTCCGTTACTCCCCTATTCCCCCCCTCCTGCACCGCACTGTACCCACGCGACCCACTGTCCCCGAGCCACACACTTTCCCCCTGCACCTACTCATACTAACTGGCTGAATCCACGTCGTTTTAATCCTGGGCACGCCCGGTGCAACCTCCTGGGATAGCATTACTCGACTGTACCCGCAAGAAACAGTTTCCGGAGGTGGCACCATGAACGCATTCAATAATCTCAAAGTCGGCACCAAGCTCGTTGCCAGCTTTATCCTGGTAGCACTGGTGGCACTGGCCATCGGACTTTTCGGCATCACCCAGATCAGACAGATCGACGCCGAAGACACCAAGCTCTACGCAAAGGTCACCGTCCCGCTGGGCGACCTTGCCAACATCGCGGTCCTGTTCCAGCGAACCCGCATCAACCTGCGCGACGCCGTCGAAACCCGCGACCCCGCCGAGCGGCAGCTGTATCTCGACACCATAAGCAAGCTGCGCCAGCAGATCTCCGAGAAATCCGACAAGTTCGAGAAGAACATCATCTCGGACAAGGCACGGGCTACCTTCGACGAGTTTAAGAAAACCCGCGCCAGCTACGTGGAGCTCAGCGACCAGGTCGTGCGGCTCAGCCAGGAAAAGCGCGAGGCCGAGGCGACCGCCCTGCTCAAAGGCGAGGCGAAAAAGGCGGCGCTCCATGAGCAGGAACTGCTGGACCGGCTGCTCAGCTCCAAAGAGGAGCAGGGGCAGCAGACTTCCGACCAAAACACCCTGGTAGCCAACCGCGCCTCACACGTCATGACGGTGCTGGTCGTGCTCGGCGTGCTGCTTGCCGTAGCCTTGGGCCTGTTCATCTCCCGCTCCATCACGGGCCCGCTGGCCCAGGCGGTGACCGTCGCCAACCGGCTCGCCTCCGGCGACCTGAGCACTGATCTGGCCGCCGGTTCCAGGGACGAGATCGGGCAGCTGATGGCGGCACTGCACAACATGGTGCTGAGCCTGCGGCAGCTGGTGTCCCAGACCGTCAGCATATCGACGGGCATCGCCACGGCCTCGGCACAACTGCACGCCACCAGCGAACAGATCGCAACCGGCGCCGAAGAGGTCGCGGCACAGGTGGGCTCGGTCGCCACGGCCAGCGAGCAGATGTCCGCGACCAGCTCCGACATCGCCCGCAACTGCACCGTGGCCGCGGACGCCTCCCGGAAATCGACCGACTCGGCTACCTCGGGGGCGGCCATCGTCCAGGAAACCATCGCCGGGATGGCCGTCATAGCCGACCGGGTACGCAGCACCTCGCTGACGGTGGCGGCGCTGGGCACCAGTTCCCAGCAGATCGGGGAGATCGTCGGCACCATCGAGGACATCGCCGACCAGACCAACCTGCTTGCCCTCAACGCGGCGATCGAGGCGGCGCGTGCCGGCGACCAGGGACGCGGTTTCGCCGTGGTGGCGTCCGAGGTGAGGAACCTCGCCGAGCGCACCACCAGGGCAACCAAGGAGATCGCCGGGATGATCAAGGCGATCCAGAAGGACACCGATGCCGCGGTGCATGCCATGGACGAAGGGGTGCAGGAGGTGGAGAAGGGGACCGCGGCCGCCATCCGTTCGGGGGAGGCGCTCGAGGACATCATGTCCCGGATCAACGACGCGGCACTGCAGGTGCACCAAATCGCCACGGCAGCCGAGGAGCAGACCGCGACCACCGGCGAGGTGGCGAGCAACATCCAGCAGATCACCGCAGTCGTGGTGCAAACCGCCAAGGGCGCCGAGGAGACCGCCGGCGCCGCGGCCCAACTGGCCGGGCAGGCCAGCGAGTTGCAGGCCCTGGTGAGCCAGTTCAGGCTGGTTGCCTAAGCGTTCCACGAAGTTCCGCGAGGTCGCACCATGTCGTATCCCATGAGTCGTAGCCTGAAAATGACCGCAGCCATCAGCCTCTCCCTGCTGGCGCTGCTTGGCCTGCTTTCCTATCTGCTGATCGGCGGCTTCCGGGCCGCCCTGCGGGACAACGTCAACAAGCAGCAGTTCGCCCTGGTTTCTGCCCTGGCACACGAGCTCGACGACAAGCTCCGGGAGCAGGAGGCCCACGTGGCCGCACTGGCACGCAGCGTCCCGCCGGGTGCGCTTTTGGACGGGGACCGGGCCCAGGCCTTCCTGGACGGCCTCGCCGGCAGCCCGCTCACCTTCGCCAAAGGGTTCTTCCTCTTCTCCCCCCAGGGGAGGCTCGTGGCGGAACACCCCCTGATCGCCCGGTCGCGGCGCGGCATGGATTTCCGGCACCGCGACTACCTCATCAGGGCGTTCGCCACGGGGAGGCCGGCCATCTCCGTCCCCTATCTATCCTCCGTCAACGGCGAGCCGACCATCATGGTCGCCGTACCGGTGCTGAGGCCCGACGGCAGCGTCGGCGGGGTACTGGGGGGCGCGATCGGGCTTTGGCACGACAACTTCCTGGCGCAGCTGGCCGACACCAGGATCGGCGCCGGCGGCTACCTGTACCTTTTCGGCTGCGACCGCACCATGATCATGCACCCGGACCGGTCCCGGATCATGAAAAAGGATGTGCCGCCGCGGGCCAACCCCATGTTCGACCGCGCCATCGCCGGCTTCGAGGGAAGCGCAGTCACCGTCAATTCGCGCGGCCTGCAGGTCCTGGCCTCCTTCAAGCGCCTGGAGGCCGCCCCCTGGATTCTTGCCGCCAACTTCCCCTGCGAGGAGGCCTACGCCGCCGTCTCCGCGACGAGGTGGCACATGGCGCTCAGCATCTCCCTGGTGATACTGGCAACCGGGCTGGCGCTCTATTTCATCTTCAGGCACATGAGGTCGGAGGTCGCCAAGCGGGCCGAGGCAGAGGAGTACGCCAACCTGCTGGTCGAGTCGGCGATCGACGGCGTCATCGGAGTCACCAGCCAGGGGCGCATCCGCTCCATCAACAAGGCGGCGCTCCGGATGCTCGGCTATGGCAGCGCCAAGCCTCTGCTGGGCGTGGACCTGCACAAACTGGTACACCATAGCTACCCGGACGGTTCCCACTACCCGGCCGGCAACTGCCCGGTGCGGCTCTGCGCACTCAAGGGTGAGTCGCTGCGGGTGGAGAACGAAGCGTTCTGGTGCAAGGACGGCTCGACCCTGCCGGTCAACTACCACTGCACCCCGGTGCTGCGCGAGGGTACACCGGACGGCGTGCTGGTCACCTTCCGGGACATAAGTGAGCGGCGCCGTACGGCCGAGCGACTGCGGCTGCAAAGCGCCGCCCTGCAGGCCGCTGCCAACGGTATCGTCATCACCGACCGCGGCGGCGACATCCTCTGGGTCAACGCCGCCTTCTGCGCCCTGACCGGCTACGACGAGGCGGAACTTTTGGGGCAGAACACCCGCCTGCTCAAGTCCGGCCTGCAGGATCCCGGGGTCTACCGGGAGCTCTGGGAGCGTATCCTGGCCGGTCACTCCTGGCGCGGCGAATGGGTGAACCAGCGCCGGGACGGCGCCTGCTATACCGAGGAGGTCACCGTCACCCCTGTGTTGGACGAGCACGGCGAGATCACCCACTTCATCGGCATCAAGCAGGACATAACCGAGCGCACGCGCACCGAGGCGGCGCTGGCGCGCTCCAGGGAGCAGCTCACCCTCGCCATCGAGGGGTCCGGCATCGGGCTTTGGGACTGGGACCTGGCGAGCGGTGCGATGTTTTTCAACGAGCGCTGGGCGAACCTGGTCGGCTACACCCTGGAGGAGCTCGCCGCTCCCAGCGCCCAGTTGTGGCGCAGCCTCTGCCACCCCGAGGATATGGCCCTGGTGGAGGCCGCGCTGGTGCGGCACTTCAAGGGGGAGACCCCCAACGTCCGGATCGAGGCGAGGCTTTTGCACAAGGACGGCCATTATGTCTGGACCGCCACCCGGGGCAAGGTGGCACAGTGGGACGCGGGGGGGCGCGCGCTGCGCATGACCGGAACCCAGCTCGACATCAGCACCCGCAAGCGCGCGGAGCAGACGCTGCAGGAAAGCCACGCGGCCCTCGAGGAGACCAACCGGCAGCTGGTGCAGGCGATCGAGCGCGCCAACGAGCTCGCGCTCCAGGCGGAGCGGGCCAACGCCGCCAAGAGCCAGTTCCTCGCCAACATGAGCCACGAGATCCGCACCCCCATGCAGGGGATCCTGGGCGCGAGCTACCTGCTGCAGGACACCCGGCTCGCGCCCAAGCAGGCGAGCTACCTGCAGACCATCAAGGGCTCGGCGACTTCGCTGCTCGGCATCATCAACGACATCCTGGATTTCTCCAAGATCGAGGCGGGGATGCTCGACATAAAGCAGATCGAGTTCCCCCTGCAGGCGGTGCTGCGCGACCTGGACGAGCAGTTCGGCCCCCGAATCGCCGAGCAGGGGCTTGAGCTGCGCTGCACGGTCGACCGGGCGGTCCCCTCCCACCTGCAGGGCGACCCGATGCGGCTGGGCCAGATACTCAACAACCTGCTGGGCAACGCCGTCAAGTTCACCAGGCACGGCTTCATCTCCCTGGCGGTGACGCTGGCCGGCCGGCCGGGCGACCGTGTCGAGCTGGAGTTCACCATGCGCGACACCGGCCTCGGCATTCCGGCCGAGGACCAGGCCCAGCTCTTCCAGCCCTTCAAGCAGCTCGACGGCTCCACCACCCGCACCTACGGCGGCACGGGGCTGGGGCTCGCGATCTGCCGGCAACTGGCCACCCTCATGGGTGGCGACATCAGCTGCCAGAGCATTCCGGGAGCCGGGAGCTGCTTCTCGTTTCGCCTCCCTTTCGGGGTCGCGCAGCAGGAGCCCCCCACGGCCCCCGGGACCGAGAGCGCCGCGGCAACGCCGCACTTCGGCGGAGAGCACATTTTGCTTGTGGAGGACAACGAGATCATCCAGAACATAGCGCTGGAGCTGCTGGAGGGTGCCGGTCTCCAGGTAACCATCGCCACCAACGGCCTGGAGGCGCTCGCCCAGATGCGGAGGCAAAGCTTCGACCTGGTGCTGATGGATGGCCAGATGCCGGTCATGGACGGGCTCACCGCGACCCGTGCCATCCGGGCCCTGGAGACTCCCGAGCGGGAAAGGGTGGCGATCATCGCCGTCACAGCCAACGCCATGAACCAGGACGTGCAGGCAAGTCTCGCCGCGGGGGCGGATGACCACCTGGCCAAGCCGTTCACCCCGGTCGAGATGCTCTGCGCCATCGCGCGCTGGATCACCCCCCGGCCAGCGGCCCCCAACGGCGCCGGGGACGAGCCGGGGTCCGGCAGCGCGGGGTTCGGCGCGGCACCGGAGAGAGGCGCTGCGCGGCACCTGCTGACCTGCCTGGACCAGGAGAAGGGGATCCGGCAGATCGGCGGCAGCCGCAAACTCTACCTCGACCTGTTGCACCGCTTCGTGAACGAGTATGCCGCCGCCCCCGCGCAGCTGGAAGCGGAGATCGGGCGGGGCAACCTCGCCGAGGCGGCCATCACCGCGCACTCGGTGCAGGGGATCGCCGGGGTGCTGGCGGCCCTGCCGCTGCAGCGCGCGGCCGCGGAGCTGGAGCGCGCCCTGACTGGAGGCGATGAGCGGATCGCTGCCGCCCTGGCCCGATTCAGCTATGAACTGGAGGGCGTGCTCTGCGCGCTGCCTGAAGAGATCCAGCGGCTCTCATAGTGAGGCAGGTTTAATGGCGTTGGACGGAGCGCAGCTGACTTGGGGGCTGAGAGAGAAGGGACAGGGTGAGCAGCGGGATTCAGGGCGGGGTGCGCGGCTCTCAAGGGAGCCTGCCCTTAGCCAACCGGCAGTGGATAAACGAAAGGCCCGCCAGTTACGGCGGGCCTCAGGTTGATATTGCAGGAGCCCCTTTTAAGGGTCATACCGGCATCTGCTGACACCGGAACTTAACAGCTGTCATGTTTTAAGAATCCTCTTCGGTGGAGTTTCTTCGATGCTGACTACCTCCTTTTTCCGAGATTCTGTTACGCTAGCTAGCTGAGTTAAATATAGCACCAGTAAAGCAATTTTACAGTCTGTTACAAAAAAAATATTTCGTGTATACTGCAGCGGTTGCCCCGGGAGCTGAGCCCGCCGGCGCCGGCACACCGGACTCCCTCCCCCCGCGGCCGACCTGGCACCAGTGGCCCGAACCAGTCAACCTCAGCAGTCAACCTCAGCAGTCAACCTCAGCAGTCAACCTCAGCAGTCAACCCCAGTAGTCAACCTCAGCAGTCCCCGGCAGCCAACCCCAGCAGGCAATCCTAGAGGAGTCCCAGCTGCTAATCCAGCTGCCAATCCCGGCAGTTAACACCAACAGCTAAAACGCAGGCGGGGCATAACCGTTGTCGGTTATGCCCCGCGAGAGCGCATTGAGGGATGGTACGGCGAAAGCTAACTCGTTTTCGTTTTGGGGTGGCACTGCAGGCAGGTCACCGGCCCCTTATCCTCGAGTTCATGGCAGGCGATGCAGACCTTGTGCGCGGTGTCCTTGCCCCAATTATCGATCTTTCCAATCTTCGTGTTGTGACAGTGGAAACATTCGTTGTTGACGTTCTTCTGGTGCTCCCAATGCTTGAACGAGAGCTGCATGTCACCCATTTTTAGCTTGATGACTTCCGGGCCGACATTTGTCGGGTTGCCTTGCGTAGCTGCTGAAGACACCCCGGCGATTGACAGCAATCCGAGCACCAGCACTAGTCGTCGTATCATTTGCTCGCTCCTTTTGAGGTAACCGTTTACGTGAATGTAACAGACTCGCATTATTTGTCCAGACAATTTCGACACGAGGCTGAACAAACCGGGAAAGAATCGGGACGTTAGCCGCTATTTATGATCCTTCTTGGACTTCTGGCGCTGCTCCTGGCGCACCTTATTGATCTTCTTCACCTTGTTGGGGTTCTTCTTGCGCCACTCCTTGACCGCCTCGCGAGAGGCGCTTTGCGCATTGGCACCCTCCGCCTCGCTCTTTTTGAGGGCCGCAGCAGCCTTGCCGGTTCTATTGGGATCCGCCTCACTCAGTTTACGCAGATGAAACGCGCTGCTTTCGGCGCTCGCCGCCAACGGCTCCGCGTTTTGCTCGAACCAAAGCCGCGCCGCCTCACGCGCCCCGTCCGGGTCATTGGCGTGCAGGCGCTTAATCTCCGCCATGGCCGCCCGGCGCTCCAGTTTCTTCGACTCCGGCAGCGCCAGCGCTGCCTCGTGGGACTTCGTTTGATCAATTTGCATCTATCACCTCTACCCCCTGTGTAACACTTAGCGCCGGGCCAGTCAACAGCTGTCACCGTGAGGCCGGGCCTGGAGGGGGCCGCTGGCTGGCTAAGGAGGCGGTCCGGGCCCCAACGGCCCGTCACTGGACTTTGCAAGGAGGGATGTTACACTCCGAGGTAACGTTATCCCTAGCTAATATTACTATTGGTTGCCGGTACTGGGAAAAAATCAGATTGGTGTTACTGTTTCATTAGGCCCGCAAGGTTCTGGAAAGGGCCGCCTCATACCGCCCGAACGCCCGCGCCGGGTGGCTGAGCGTCCAGGCAGGGCGGGAGCCGGCGCAAAGGCGGCGACACCCTGGACCTCGCAATGGCCTGACTTCAGTGGGGTGACGATGAAAATCTCAGCAATCATCGCAGCGATCGTCGGCATCGCAATGCTTGGTCTGGGTATCTATTATCTGCGAGACACGACCGGCCCGGTGCTGCTCCTGACGCCCGGCGAGGGTCCCGTCTCTGCAAAACGGGAAATCGTCCTGGCCCTGCAGGACACCGGGGCGGGACTCAAAAGCCTCACGGTGAGCGCCGCCCAGGGGGACCGCGTGGTCCCGCTGCTGTCCAAGCAGTACCCTCCCGGAGTCCACCAGGCCCGGGAAAGCTTCAAGCTGGCGCAGTCCGGCCTCAAGGAGGGACCAGTCAGGCTGCAGGTCGCCGCCGTCGACCGCTCCCCCTTCCACTTCGGCGCCGGCAACACGACGCTGCTCTCCCCCAATTTCGACTTCCAGAACAAGCCCCCCGTCGTGTTGGTCCTCAGCACGGCGCACAACATCTCGCGCGGCGGGGCAGGGCTCGTGGTCTACACCATCAACCGGGAGGTGGAACGCACCGGAGTCGTCTTCGGCGACCGCTTCTACCCGGGTTACCGGCAGTCCGGCGACCTGTACGCCTGCCTGTTCCCCTTCCCCTACGACATGGAGCCGCAGAATTATATCCCGAAGGTGCTGGCGGTGGACCGCGCCGGCAACGAGCGCCTAACCGGCATCTATTTCCACCTGCTCCCCAAGAGCTTCCCAAGCGACCGGATCGAACTGAGCAGCTCCTTCCTGGACAAGATATCCAGCGAATTCAAGGACCGCTTCCCCCAGGCGGCCACCCCCCTCGATGTTTTTCTGGCGGCCAACCGCGAGCTTAGGGCCCACGACCTGAAGATCCTGGTCGATTGCGGCCGCAAGACCTCGCCGGTGCCGGTGTGGGAAGGAAGCTTCCTGCGGCTTCCCAACTCAGCTCCGCGCGGCAGCTTCGCCCAGCGGCGCAGCTACTTCTACCAGGGGAAGCAGGTGGACCAGCAGACCCACCTTGGCATAGACCTGGCGTCCCTGGCCCACTCCCCGGTCCCCGCCGCCAACGTCGGCAAGGTCGTCTATGCCGACGACCTTGGCATCTACGGCCAGTGTATCATCATCGATCACGGCCTGGGATTGCAGACCCTTTACGGGCACCTGAGCCGGATCGGCGTGAAGGTCGGGGACAAGGTGCACAAGGGGCAGATCATCGCCAGCACCGGCGACACCGGCCTGGCCGGCGGCGACCATCTCCACTTCGGGACCGTCGTCTCCGGCGAGCAGGTGAACCCGATCGAATGGTGGGACCCCTCCTGGATCAGGAACAACGTCACCGGCAAGCTGGCCGCCGCTCTGAAGGAGGCCGCACCGCGCTAGCCGCACGCCCGGCCGACGGGGTTTGACTTTCACTGTCCAGACAATAAAATAGGAATCATTCAGCCTTAAAAACAAACATTGACAGTCTTCGGAGAGTCCTATGAGACCTATAGCAGCAGTGGCTTTGGTATTTATCTTCTTCGCCTGGTGTGCCTGCCCCGGATGGTGCGCTGATCCGGAGCAGGGGTGGAAAGCAGTCGGCGTCAGGTACGGTTTCGAGGCAACCTCGCGGAAAAGCGAATTCCACCAAACCGAGGTCTATGCGACCTACGGCCTCCCCTGGTCGATACGCGGGGCCTCGGGGTGGGGGATCGCCCTGCAGGCGAACGCCTCAGCCGGCGTGCTGCACTCTGAGGGAGAAAACGGCTTCATCGGGACCATCGGCCCCGGCGTTATCTTTGACAAGCCGGGTCGGGGGTTCGCAGTCGACCTGGGTGGCGACCTCTGCATTTTAAACCGGTACAGATTCCACGAGGTGGACTTAAACGGCAACCCGCTCTTCGAGGGGCACTTCGGCGTGGCCTACCGCTTCTCGGGCGGGCCGGGGGTCTCCTACCGCTTCCAGCACATGTCCAACGGGGGGCTGGGGCTCCATGGCCCCGGCAACACGGGGCTCGACCTGCACATGTTCGGGGTGAGCTGGAATTTCTAGAGGTGGCGGGATGCATCAACTGATTCTTCTGAGGCACGGCGAGAGCGTCTGGAACAAGGAGAACCTCTTCACCGGCTGGACCGACGTGGACCTGTCGGAGCGCGGCAGAGAGGAGAGCCGCCAGGCGGGAAAAAGCCTGCAGGAGCACGGGTGCGTCTTCGACGTCGCCTACACCTCGGTCTTGAAGCGGGCCATACGCACCCTCTGGATTCTGCTCGACGAGATGGACCGGATGTGGCTGCCGGTCCGCAATGACTGGCGGCTGAACGAGCGGCATTACGGGGCGCTGCAGGGGCTCAACAAGGCGCAGACCGCGTTAAAGTACGGCGAGGAGCAGGTGAAGCTCTGGCGGCGCAGTTACCTGGTCCGGCCGCCCGAGCTGGAGCAGGGCGACCCGCGCCACCCAAGCCTGGACCCGCGCTACGGCCGGCTCGACCCGCAGCTGCTGCCCGGCGCCGAGTGCCTCAAGGACACGGTCGAGCGCGTGCTTCCCTTTTGGCAGGATAGCATTGTGCCGGCGCTCAGGCGCGGAGAGCGCCCCCTGATCGTGGCCCACGGCAACAGCCTGCGCGGGCTGATCAAATACCTGGACCAGATTTCCGACGAGGACATCGTCGGGCTGGAGATTCCCACCGGAAGGCCTCTGGTGTACGAGCTGGACGGGGACTTGCGGCCGCTGCGCCATTACTATTTGAAACCCCGTTAACCCAGTGAATTCAGCGACCGAAGCTTCGCACGACATCTCGCCCCGGCCGCGCTGCAGGCCGGATGGCCTTTACCTCCCCCAGGCAAAACTTGTCCCGTACCGATCACACCTGCCACAAATAGCGCTCCAGCGGGATGCGGTCCTGCGCGTCGAAAATCACCCCCTCGCTTTCCAGGCGCAGGCGCTGCTCCAGGTCGGCTGAACCGCTGTCCGAGCGGCAACTGATCCTCCCCTGGGCATTCACCACGCGGTGCCAGGGGACCGGGATCTGCCCCCTGAGCGCGCTCAGCGCATAGCCCACCAGCCGCGCCCGGCCCGGCATCCCCGCCAGGCGCGCGACCTGCCCGTAGGTCGCCACGCGTCCCTGAGGGATGCGGCGCACCACGTCGTAGATCGCCTGGTATCGGCTCACAGTTCCCGGCATGAGGAGCCCTCCTGCGCTACCAAAGCTACAGCATGTAGTCCGTGGAGAGGAAGTGGGACTTTCTCTCCCGGACGATGCCCGTGATGATCTCCCGGTTGGCCTCGGTCTCGCGAGCCGCCACCACGATCCGTATGGAAAAGATGCGCAGCGCGTCGGCTACCGACTGGGTCCCCTCGGCAGAATTCTTGCGCCCGTTGAAGGGAAAGCTGTCGGGGCTGCGCTGGCACTTGCTGTTGATGTTGATCCGGCAGACCTGGTTCACCAGGGCATCCACCAGCTGCGCCAGCGCATCGCCGTCCGTGCCGAAGATGCTCGCCTGCTGGCCGTAATTGGAGGCAACCACATAGTCGATCACCTCCCTGATGTCGTCATAGGGCACCACCGGGACGACCGGGCCGAATTGCTCCTCATGGTAGACGCGCATGGCGGCATGCACCGGGTAGAGTAGCGCCGGGTAGAAGAAGGAACCGCTCCTCGCGCCGCCCCCCTCGTTTACCACCCGCGCCCCGTGGGCCTCGGCATCCCGCACCAGCCCCTCCAGGAACTCGGGCTTTTCCGGCTCGGGGAGCGCGGTGATGGCGACTCCCTCCTGCCAGGGGACCCCGCAGCTGAGCGCCCCGATGCCGGCGGCCATCCGCTCCAGGAACGCGGCGGCGAAGCTGCGCTGTACGAAGATGATCTTCAGTGCGGTGCAGCGCTGGCCGTTGAAGGAGAGGCTTCCCTGCAGGCATTCCGTCACCGCCAGGTCCAGGTCGGCGTCGGGAAGGATGATGGCGGGGTTCTTGGCGTCCAGCCCGAGCACGCAGCGCAGCCGGTGGGGACGCGGGTGGATGGCGCGCAGCGCGTCGGCCACTTTGTGGGTGCCGATGAAGCCGAGCACGTCGACCCGTCCCGAGGCGAGCAGCGGAGGCAGCACCTGCTCGCCGTCGCCGTACACGGTATTGACCACCCCCGGGGGAAAGGCGTCGCGGAAGGCCGCCAGGAGCGGCGCGAAGAGCAGGATGCCGAAGCGTGGCGGCTTCAGCACGATGGTGTTCCCCATGACGAGCGCCGGTATCAGGGTCGTGAAGGTCTCGTAGAGCGGGAAATTGTAGGGCCCCATGCAGAGCACCACGCCCAGCGGAGCGCGCCGGATCTGGCCGATGATCCCCTGCTGAATGACGAAGCGCGAGGAGACCCGGTCCAGCTCCTTGAGCGCCTCCAGCGTATCGCGGATGTAGGCGATGGAACGCTCGAACTCCCCCTGCGCCTCCTGGAGCGACTTGCCGATCTCCCACATGAGGAGCTTCACGATCTCGGCGCGGCTCCCCTGCACGGCCGAGCAAAAGCGCGCCACGCAGCGGATGCGCTCGCCAACCGACATGGTGGGCCAGGTGCCGCGTCCGTTATCGTAGGCCCGGACCGCGACGTCCAGGGACTCCAGCGCCGCCGGCACCGAAAGAAGCGGCGCCTCGCCGATCAGCTTGCGGGCCGGGGCGGCGCCCGTTTGCACCTGCACCGGCGACAGCACCTCTTGCAAAGGGCCGTCCCAGTGGCGCAGCTCCCCGTCAATAAGGTAGTAGTCCTGGCGGATCGGAACAGGTATGCGGTAGGTTTCGGGGATTGCTGCCTCGGCGGGGGATAACGATGCGCTGGTCAGTTTCACGTAAATTCGTCCTTACTTTCGATGGATCTGCCTTCGCGTCCCCCGGTTGCATGGGGAAGTGGCTGGCACGGCGAAATAGTGCTATAGGGCAAAAAACTACCTCCGTCAATCATTTAATACTACCGGTCACCGTACTCCGGCGGCGTCTACCCCGGGCGAGGTTGTTTTCTTTCGTCCGAGGGAAAGGCTCTGTCAGGAGCAGTCGAGGTTTCCCCCCGGGTCGCGAAAGGCGGGTCCGCAGGCACCCGCGTACAGGGAAAGTGGCGGGCGCGGGAAGTTGTCAAAAGAAAAGCCAAGTGCTGACCTCTCGGGGATCATGACACTTGGCTTTAGAGCCGGCTCGACTACTTGGCCGGCGCGCTGGCAATAACATCCCGGGATGGCCCGGGCAACAGGTGCGAATCTGCGTGCTGCGAGCTAGCCGGCCCGGAATTTCGGACACTGACTCAGGAACGCCTTCGGGTTCTCGTAGAACACCTGGTTGATCGACTCCTCCGGATGCCCGCGCCTTCGCATCTCGTTGGCGCACTTGAGCACCGACAAGGGATCGCTGACGCTCCAGTCCGCGGAAGAGTTGATGCAGATCCGTTCCGTGCCGAAGCGCTCCACGGCATCGATGGCCCGCTCCGGGCTCCCCTTGGAATTGGGATACAGGGTGAGGCCGAACCAGAATCCGTTATCCTTGATCTCCTTAATGGTATGCTCCTCGGCATGGTCAATCAGCACGCGCCCGGGGCTTAACCGCGGCTCGGACAGGATCAGATCCATGATGATCCGGGTACCCTTCAGTTTGTCCTCCAGGTGGGGCGTGTGGATCAGCAGCAGCTCATTTCTCTGCGCGGCCAGCGCGAACTGCTTTTCCAGCACCCGGATCTCGTTGCGGCTGTTCTTGTTCAGGCCGACCTCCCCTATCCCGAGAACGGTCGGGCGGTCCAGGAACTCGGGCAAGATGGCCAGTACCTCCTCGGAGAGTTTCAGGTCCTCGGCTTCCTTGGAATTGAGGCCGATCCAGCAGTAATGCTTGACCCCGAAGCGCTCGGCGCGGGCCGGCTCGGTGACGGTGAGCAGGTGGAAATAATCGTGGAAGCTCGACGCGGAACTGCGGTCGAACCCGGCCCAGAAGGCTGGCTCCGCCACGGTGTGAATCCCGCTGATGGCAAGCTTCAGGTAGTCGTCGGTGGTCCGGGAAACCATGTGGATATGGGGATCGATCGCCTTCATGGCGCACCCCCTTGCCAGGCCCCGAAGGCCTTCAGCCCGACGGCGCTCTCGATCGGCTCCGTGCTATGGTCGCTGAAGGCGAGCTGTATGGCGACGGTCCTTTCCTTGCCGGAGGTTCTGAGCAGGTCGATGGCATGCATGAACGCTTGGTAGCAGTAATCGGCTTTGGCCTCGTCAGCTCCTTCGTAGCGGTCGATGCGGTCCAGGAAGGACGCGATGTCGAGCAGCCGGGCGCGGTTTTCGATAAAGTAGAGTTCCAGGATTTCCGACGCATTCATCTTCTGATAGACGGGTGCCATTTCAGGCCTCCTGTGCCAGGGTTACAGCCGGCAGCTCAAGCGGTACCACCCGCTTCAGCGTGGCACGGCCGGCAAGTTTATCTATGCAGCGGTTCATAAGCGGGATGTCGATCCGGTGCGCCTCGACCTTCTTCCCGATTCCGGCCAGCAGGGGGATGGAGAGCTCGCCCCCCAGGTGCTCCTGGAATTCCTGCAGCGCCTTTTCCACCTCCAGCCAGGACAGCGCCGGATGGTACAGGACGAATCCGATATCTTCCAGCAGCGACAGGATCCGGTGCAGGTCCAGGTCGCCCAGCAGGCCGCAGGCGCGCGAATACAGGGAATCGAGCGCGATGCCGATGGCGACCGCCTCCCCGTGCCGGAGCTCATGGCAGGAGAGCTCCTCCAGCTTGTGGGCGTTCCAGTGCCCGAAATCGAGCGGACGGGAGGAGCCGAATTCGAAGGGGTCGCCCCCGCCGGAGATATGCTCCAGGTGCAGCTCCGCGCAGCGCACGATCATGCGCTCCAGGGCCGGAGCCGCGAACAGGGCGAGCTCGTGGCGCTCGGCGTACAGGGCCTCGAAAAAGCTGCTGTCGCGGATCAGGCTCACCTTGACCGCCTCGGCGATGCCGGCACGCAGGTCGCGCACCTGCAGGGTCGCGAGGAAATCCAGGTCGTTGAGCACCGCGTAAGGCGGGGCGAAGGTCCCCAGGAAATTCTTGCGGCCAAAGGCGTTGATCCCGTTCTTGACCCCGACCCCGGCATCGTTTTGGGCCAGCACCGTCGTGGGGACCCGGATCAGCCGGACCCCGCGATGCGCGGTCGCCGCCGCGTACCCCGCGGCGTCCAGCACGGCTCCCCCGCCGATGGCGATGATGAAGGAGTGCCGGCAGAGGCGGTGCCGCTCGACCAGGGCATGGATGCGCTCCACCTCGAGCGGCTCGTGCTTGCAGACCTCGCCTCCCCTGATCAGAAAGGGGGGTGCCACGAACTCCAAAAGCGGGGCGTGCGCCTGGGCGTACCGGCTGATGCGCTCCAGGAGCCCCGGGGTGAGCCGGGCCACCTCGGAGTCGACCACCACGAGCGCGCGGTTGCTCTCGCGGCCGCTCTCCCGCATCAGGTTTGCGAGGACGCTGTTGTCCAGGTCGAACAGCCCCCTGGTGAAAACGACCGGATAGCGGTAATTAACCGTGAATTGCTGCCGGATCGTGTGCATGGTTCCCCTCCCTTCCCCTCTCGCCTTACAATCCCCGGTGGATGATCTCCAGGGTAATCGTGGCGTAGGAGGTCACCAGGTTGGGATCCTTTTCCCACCATCGTCCGCTGGAGTTGACCCAGGAACCGTCGGCGCTTTGCAGGTCGAGAAGCTTCATGGCAAGGTCTCGGCGCCAGTTGACCTTCTTGCCGTCCTTCAGCGTGATGGTGTCGACCCCGGCGGCCGAGAGCGCCTTGGCCATGGTGTGATAGTAGTAGTACAGCCCTTCCTGGCCCATCCCCGGATTCTCGCTCAGCGTGTAGTTTCTGGAAAGCCAGTCGATGACCGCCTTCACCCGGGGGTCGCCCTTGTCCAGCTGCGCGTAGATGAAGCTCAAGAGCCCCGCGTAGCTCATGGAGCCGTAGGAGCGCAGCGCCGTGGTGCCGTCGGGGAGCTGCTGCTCGCCCGCCTTGCTGTCGCCGGGGAAATAGATGAACCCCCCCTTGTTCGCGGCGTCCGCCGAGGCCCACTTCTGGTCGTTGGAGCCGGGGAGGTTCTGGGTCCGGCTCACGAACTGGAGCGCCGCCTGCCAGTTCAGGTCCTTGCCGTCCGGGTCGTTGGCGATGTCGCTCTTCAGGTAGCGGGTGTAGTGGATCGACTCCAGGGCAAAGGAGGTATTGGCCAGGTCGGAATGTTTGTAGGAGCCGCCGTAGCCGATGCCGCCGTTCATCGGGTCGCCGCTTTGCGTGACGTCCTGCAGGCCGATCTCGAAGGCGCGCGCCTTCTTGATGACGGGCTCGAACTCCTGCCGGTTTGCCATCAAAAGCGCCATCATGGAGATGGAGGTGTTGTAATTGGCCAGGTCCTTGCCGTAGATCCCCCCGTCGGGCTTCACGTTTTTCAGCAGGTAATCGTACCCCTTGGCGATCTGCGCCTCATATTTTTGCTTGTAATATCCTGAGGGATCCCCCTGGAAGGCGGTCAGCACCAGGCCGGTCGAGGCCGGGTACTCGGCCTGGGACCAGAAGCCGCCGGCCGTCTGCTTGCCGGCCAGCCAGGTGAGCCCCTTGCCGATGGAATTTTCCAGTTCGAGCTTCAAGGAAACATCAGGCTTTGATTTCGCCACCACCTTCTCCGCTGCGGGGGAGACCATGGGCAAGGCCAACGTGAGAACGGCAACAAGGACAGTGCACAGTTTCTTCATCATGGTACCCCTCCGACTGTTACTTGGCAGATTTGATGGTTATGGTTACCGGCGTCGCCATGGGAAGCGCCGATTTCTTGTCGACAAACCAGATCTTGTCGCTTTCGCCCCCGGGTGACGCATTGTCGATGATGGCATCCGGGTCGTGGTACACGGCGACGATCGATCCGCCGGTCTGGGCCGCGAACCTGCCGAGCCAAACCCTTGCGCCGGTATACACCCAGTTCAGCCGCTCCACGGCCTCCTCGCTGGAAGCGTCGTTGTATTTCCTGCGCACCATCCAGCGCTCCGGAGATGCCTTCTCGGCCCCCCCGGCACCGTAGCTCACCGTGATACTGACCGGCTCGCCCTGAGGCGCCGCCGGGTCTCCCTGGTGCTGAAGCGGACGGTCGGTCCCCTCGAAGCTGAGCAGCAGGAATGCCAGGTTCAGGTAGTACGGCTCTACATCGGTTTTGAAGAGACTTTCATGCACCTTGCCGCGCCGGTGCACCAGCAGGTATTCAAGGAGGCCGTCTTTCTGGTTCACCTGGGCCGGGAAGGAGATGCTCCTCTCAAGCTTGTTGATAACGATGTCGCCCATCTTGAACATGCCGGGACCGATCTTTACCACCGCAGGGGCGTTATTCATCAGGTATTCGGGGGCGGGGATCGGAACTGACGGAGGTGGGGACGGTTGCACGGCTTTTCTGATGGGGGATTCCAGGGCGAATAACGGCGTGACCCAAAGGGTGGCAGACAAAACCAAAGGGAGCATTACGCCTGCGACAGTAACTCTCATGGTGCCTCCTGATATCAAAAACATACAATGCAGTAATGTATCGAGCTTAACCAGTCTAACTATCTCGGGACTACTTCTGGCATATGATTTACCTTTTTCACCACGAAAAACATAGAAGGTCCGTACATTAGCCTTCTTGAGTCTATCCAATCCGTTTTTTTATCGGTCTGGGATTCAATTATCTCTCACAACAAGTTTTAATGTCAAGGAGTAAAAAAAGGCGGGGCAATCGCCCCGCCTTCAATCAATCACTCATGATTTCTCTGAAAGTTATTTGAGCGGGAAATCGGCAAACGTCACCTTATTTCCGGATCCATCCAAATACTCAAGTTTCCAGCGCAACTGGTACTCAGCCACCGGGATTCTGCGATCAACCCTGATGGTGAAGGTATCGCTACCGGAACTCTGCACCACGCCGCCCGGGATGTTTCCGAAGTTCACACTCCCGTCGATGACGGTAACCTGAGCCGGCCAGGTGACCAGGGTGGTCTTGACGTTGGTGGCAAGACCGTTACCGCGGTTACGCATGGAAAACTTGTAGGTGGACTCGTACACCGTGGTACTGATGCGCTTCTCCGCCGTTTTAATGTATCCTTCGGGCCATAGGTCGACGACGAATACCTGGGTGTTCACCTGCGAGGTGCCGGTCAGCCCGAACCTATCCGTCACCTTGAGGCCGATCAGGCCCGAATACGGCGTGGTCCAAGTTTTTTGCACGGTCGGACTGGTGCCGCTGTCAGTGTCGTAGTTGCCGGTTCCGTTGAGATCCCACTGGTACCTGACGATGGCGTCGCTCAGGCAACCCGGCCCAGTGCCGGTGAGGCAGGCATTGGCATCGGTTGAAGCGGAGCCGTCGAAGGTGATCGGTTGACCGACGATGCCGTTATAGGGGCCGCCGGCCTTGGCGACCGGGGCCACGTTGCCGCTGGTAATCTTGAGCGGTACGATGGCATCGCTCGTCTCCTGCGGCGTCGAGTTGTCTCCTACCGTCAGTTTCACGTTGACCGTGTAGTCACTCCCCTGGTCCGGATAGCTGTAGGTGATCGGGGTGGTGACCGGGAAGTTGCCGGTAAGCACCGTGCTGCCATCGCCCTTCACGTCCAGCCACCACTTGGTGAGGGACTTGGCGGGATCCTGGTGATGCGAACCACTGAGGTCGAAGGTGACCGGCGTGAGCGCGGTCGTCGAAGCGGGAATCGACAAGCCGGCTATGGGGCGCAGGGTGAACACGTTTTTGGTGAGGATTTCCACACCGAAAGCGGTATCCATGACAATGCCGGTATACCATCCCCAATCCCAGGAGCCTGGGTTGTTCCAGGAGTCCGGGGCGGTCTGATTGGCGATCAGCCAGTCGCTGTACTCGCCATACCAGTCCCAACCGGGAGCGCTGCCAAGGAACTGGATGGGCGAAAAGACGCCGCCGGTGGTCTTGGCGTTGCGGGCCCCCTTGGTTACCGAGTACATGTAGTAAAGGTTGCTGATCCCTTTGTCCCCCTTGAGATAGTCCCCGGCGTGGGTGATTCTCGAATCGCTAAACGGGGCTCCCAGGAAATCGAGTTGGGAAATGCCGGCTCCGGTGAGGGCCGTATAGCCGCCGGTCCCCTGGACGCCCGGGCCGGTATATCCGAAGCTGCCGTCATACCACTGACTGTAAGCGACCCATCCCGCGAGGTCATGGGTTATCTTGCTTCTGATCGGGATGCCCCAACTGCGAGCGGCCTCCATGCCGAGCACAGGCCATTGGCAGGCGGAGTTGTCCGGCCAGTCGCCCGGACTGTAGCGCCACCCGCCGTAGCCGGGGTCGCTGTACTGGGCGTAGTCGGCAAAATCCACCATGTCCTGCACCAGCGTCTTGTAGGTCTTGCCGTTGATACCTGCCGGACCGGTGGTAGCCACCAGGTCCGGGGCGCCGCTTGCCGTGTCGCCGGCGCCAACCAGCGCCGTCATGTAGAGACCGATTTTGTAGAGTGAGTGATCGTAATTGGCGTCCCGCACCATCTGCCCGTTGCCGTTACTGTCGAAGGCTGTGCCCGTAGCGTCTTGCGTGGCAAGTGTGGAAATCATGAAATCGAGGGCCTTGTGGACGGTGGCGGCATAAATGCGCCCCTTCTCCCAGGCCGCCCGGTCCGGTATCGATGCGGTCGCCTTGGTGAACGGCTTGTGCCCCCGGTTTTCAAAGGCGAGGATCGCCGCAGCGGTTTCCACTCCCTCCGCCGAGTACACGGTATCGCCGGAAATATTGCCGGCGTCGCCCTGCCGCAGGTAGAGCCATTTCAGCCCTCTTTCGATCGCCAGGTTAACCTGGGCATCCTTGTCCTGGGACGACTTCACATAGATGCGCACGATAGCGCTGTCCGAAAGGCCGTTGTCGTCGGTTACCGTCAGTTTCGCCTCATAATGCCCCCCCGCGGGGTAGGCAAAGATCGTGGCAAGGTCATTGGCAGGGGCGTCTGAATCGACAGTTCCGGTGACTAGCGAAGTGCCGTCGTTGTAGAAGTCCCAAATATAGGTGCCGCTGGCGGCGTCCCCCCACTTCACGTTGCCCCAGATGGTGATGGCGTTGCCAGCCCAGGTGTAGGATGTTTCCACAGAGTCTCCATCCGGCATGACGTTGACGCTTGGCCCGACCGGGACGCTGGCGAAGGCCGTAGCGGCGGTCAGGCAAAACACCAACAATACCAGTAACGCCCTGATGCGGTTTAAGAACTTTTGAGTTCTCATATCCAATACCTCCTTTGATATGTATTTGTCGCGGCGGCAGGGGAGCGGTTCGTATGAGGCAAAAGCCCCCGGGGTGCGCACACATCCCGGAGGCTCGAAAAGACGGGGACCTGAGCCTGCCTAGCAGGCATACTAGCTCTTACGCTCTTTTACGCCGGTACAAGAGAAGACCGCCCATACCGGCGCCCAGGAGCATGATGGTGCCGGGCTCGGGAACCGCGTCGGGAGGGTTGATCTCCTGCTGCAAGACCGTGGTGCCGGAATCCAGGGTATTGAACTGGTCGTCGTAGAAGTTGAACCAGAGACCGTCCAAAGAGGCGGGCCCCGCCAGGGTGAACACGGTGGAGAAGCCACCGAGGGAACCCCCGACGCCGATGGGCGCTCCCGGCACGCTGAGGCTGGTGTCGACAAAACCCGTGTACATCCACGGATCACTGAGGGCGCCCGATCCCAAGGCGAGGCTCGCCCAACCCGCCGGAGCGGTCCCGTCAGAAATGTTGGCGAAGGCGTCGGTGTTGGTGAAATTGAGACCGTCGCTGGTCACCCCGAAACGGATATCGAAACTGCTCACCGGAACGGTAAGGGTGTCGTTGAATACCGTGAAGTCCAAGGTGGTGCCGCTTAGAGTGTACTCGATCTTGGATGCCTGCGCGGAAACTGCGATCCCGAACAGCGCCACTCCAACGGTAAATGCCGCCAACATCATGCTGAGCTTTTTCATGAGCTAACCCTCCTTGGGCTACTTCAACATACCGCGGATTTAGCGCGTGTCCAGATGAATTCTTTCCCGTAAACTACTGGCAAAAAGTACAGACAGTTAATTAACATAAAAATGTGCAAGCCTTGTGCCATTCATATTTTATGCATTATTTCCGGTGTGTTACAAGAAATACACAATTTAACCACAAGAGGATGTAAACAATTCCGACAGCAAGTCAGGCTTGGGACAATGGACAAAAGGTGTTCACCCTGCCGCAAAGGCAAGGTACTCAGCCGATTTAATTGGTGTTTCGCCGAGGCTCTGGCAACTCCGACGATGCCGGAACAGTCGGCCTCACGGCAAGACATAGTAAGATTTTGCCGACAGGGCGCTGGGAGTCTTTGTCGGCCAGGGTGGGGGATCTCGCAAAAGCACACCGGTGACAATCGCAACCAACTGATTTGCTTAATAGTTTTAGTCATGGATGGCGTGGAGTCTTGAGGGGAGGATGTAAAAGTTACCGACACCGGGCAAACAACAGATTGTGCTGGAGATCCCCGTCCCCACTGCCGTTAAAGAGCGGCAGCTGCTGAGCACTATGCATAAGGGTTAACAGGCAGGACCCTCGACGAGTTTCCGCATCATCTGTAGATCCGCCGACATTTCGTCACTGACGGGGATGTGCCTTCCGAAGCGGGCTCGGTCGCAGTGACTGAGAATTGTGCAGACGGAGCGGTAGTCGGCAGCCGAGAGGCCGGCTGTCGGCAGCGGGCCGGTTAAGCCCGTCGCGGACAGGTGCAGCTTGGCGCCGACGAAAGATTGCCAGGCCCGGAAAAGAGCCGTGTAAAACAAGTCGGCATCTCCCGCAGCCAGGGCTGCTTCCGCTGCAACAATCCGGTTGCTGACAACCTGCATCGGGTCGGGATTGCTTGCGGCAGTGACCGGTCGCCGCCGGTGGCGCCTGGCCAGGGAGCTGCCGCCGATCCCCGCAGCCAGCAGCAGGCCGGCGCTGAGCCCGACGGGCCAGATAACCGGATAGTGTGCCGCCGGGGGGCGCGGGGGAACCGGCCCTGGCGGGGCGGGGGGAGTAACAGCCACGGGGCCGGACAGGGGAGTGACCTGAAGCGCTAGCGCCGCGGCAGCGGAGCTTCGGTACCGCTGGGAACGGGGGTCGAAGAAATGGACCGTGACCGCAGGAATCTCCCGGACCGCGGGGGAATCCGGGATGACTACCTGCTCGCAGACCAGGGAGGCTCCGCCAAGCTCCCGGTGTGGCGGGTAGTTCTGCAGGCCGGGGGCGCTGACCGGGTCGCAGGCGAAGGCCTGAAGGTTGCCAGTGCCGCGTATGACCGTCCGCACGGTCACCGGTTCGCCGGCCTGTACCGCTGCGGGCAGGGCACTCCTGGTGACGCTGAAGCGGCCGACCGCGCCGCTAAACCCCGCCGGTCGCCCCCGAAGCGGCAGCGGAAGGACCGTCAGCGGGATGGCTGTCGAGCGCAGCGTGACGCGCCTCGCCTCGGTGCTGCCGTAGAAGGCGGCCGGTCCGGCGGCCGGGGCCAACAGTTCGCAGCCGAGTTCCGCCGGACCGAGGCGGAGTTCGCCGCTTCGGGTGGGGGTAAGGGTCGTGGTGAATTGGTAGACGCTGAAATCGCGCCCATCACGCCCCAAGGTGCGTTGCCGGGGGAGGCCGAATTCCGCCAGGGTGAAGCCCGTGCCGGTGAGCCGGGGGTACTGTATATTGCGGACCGCCTGCGCACCGGTGAGCAGTGTCACGGTGAGGGAGACCGTCTCGTGCAGGTAGATCTGCGCCGGGTCCGTCGTCACCTCCAGGAGCAGTCCATCAGAATCAGCAGGCGTGGCCGCCCCCTCCTGGGCCAGGACGGAAGCTCCCCCCGTGACCCAGAGGCAGAGCAGGAGCGCCCGGGTGCCTCGCAATACCAACCAAAGGTGGTTTTTCATCGTTTCACCAATCCTTCTCCGGGCGCGCCTGACGTCCGCGCTCCCCCTGGGCGGAATGTGCTGGGGACATTTTCTCCCTGCCGCGGGCCTCGTTCAAGAGCCGCTCCGATGCAGCCCTGGTGAGGCTTGGACGGGCTTTCCCTGCAGCCGCCGCAAACGGGTCTCCCGGCGGGGTTCCCGCCGTCTCCCTGCCGCTTGCCCCCCGCCGGTCCGGGGACGCCTCCCCTGCCCGGCGCGCGCCCTCGCCCTCCATGCCCCGCTGACCTGGGCCCTTGCCGGTCGGGTCACCGCCGGCTTGCTCCCTTCCGGCCTCCTTACCGGGGTGCGCGCCCGGGGCCGCGGCGCCGGCTCCGCGCAAGGGCTCCGCCTGCCGCGAGTGGACCACGGTCAAGTTGTGCCGGGCGTCGGCTGCTCCGGGAGCGCAGGCGAGGACCTGCTCGTAGCGCCGCGCCGCCTCCTGAAACAGGCGCCCTGCGGCCTCCCGGCCCTCCCCCGGCCTCTCCCCATTACCCGCCTTCGTTTTTTCCACCCCGGCCGCCCGCTCCCCCTGGCGGAAGACGCAGTTGCCCAGGTTATAGAGAGCTGCCGTTCTGAGCCCCGGGACGGATGTCCGGGAGGCAGCCGCGAAGCTCTCCCGCGCCTTTTGCCACTCACCAAGCCGGTAGAGCGCCACCCCCGTATCGTAGGCAATAGGCAGGGAGCCCGGCGCGAGGCGCCCGGCCCGGCGCAACAGGACCAGCGCCCCCGCGTGGTCCCCCCGGCGCAAAAGCTCGCTCCCGCGCCGCCAGCTGTAGAGCGCCAGATCGTGGCGCAGGCTCGCGGCGAGATCGGCCAGCAGCAGCATCACGAGCAGAGCCTGGACCAGGCGGCGCATCAGCTCCACCTCCTGGCCAGGCAGGGTTCCAGGGCCAACAGCAAAAGCGCCAGCGCCAGGGGAATCTGGAAGCGCTCCCGCAGGCGCGGCCGGACGCTCCGTTGCGCGGTGCGCTCCAGGACTGCCAGCTTGTCCTGACAAAGCTCCTTCAGAACCTCGCGACCCTGTGCCAGGTTTACCAGGCGCCCCCCCGGGCCTGCCGCGATCTCCCGCAGCGCAGCCGGCTGCAGGCGGCTCTTCACCACGGCCCCCCGGCGATCCTTGACAAAATCCTTTCCGGAGAGTGGGATGAGCCCTCCCTGGAGCGTGCCCGCGCCGGCGCAGCAAAGCGTCACCCCGGCCTCCCGCAGAGCCCTAGCCTCGGCGGCATAGTCCCCCATATGGTCCTCTCCGTCGCTCACCACGATCAGCAGTTTCCCCCCTCCCCCGCTGCGGGAAAAGGCGAGCCGGGCCTCCTTCAGGGCGGCGGCGAGCGAGGTTCCCCCCAGCGGGATGCTGTCGACGCCGGTCTCGGCGAGCGCCCCGCTGAAGACGCCGTAGTCGCTGGTGAGGGGGCAGACCAGGAAGGCGCTGCCGGCAAAGGCGACCAGGCCGATCCGGTCCCCGGCAAGCCCCGCGGTCAGGGCGGCAACGGCGTCCTTGGCCGCGGCCAGGCGGGTCGGTTTCAGGTCGTCGGCCAGCATGCTCCGGGAGGTGTCGAGGGCAATCAGGACATCTGCCCCCTTCGGCGCCCTCTCCTCGGCGACCACCCCCCACTGGGGGCGACAGCAGGCGACCACCAGGAGCAGGGCGGCGGCCGACAGCAGGGCCCTCCTGGCAAGGTCCGACCGAGCTCCGCAGTGGCATAGGGGCCGGCTGGCAGCCTCCTTGCCGGCCAGACCGGTCAGCTCCCGCCGGCGCCGTCGGACGTCCCGGGCCATCAGGACCAGCAGCGGGAGGGCCCCAAGGCTAAGCCAGAGGTAGGCAGGTTCGGCCCAGTTCATCAGGGGAGCCTCCGCAGCCAGCTCCAGCGCAGCCCGAGCTCCGCCAGCAGGAGAGCCAAAGCCGCCAGGAGCAGCGCTGGATAGAGTTCACGGTAGCTGAAGTAGACCTTCTCTTCGACGCTGCTTTGCTCCAGCCGGTCGATCTCGCGAAAGACCCGGGCCAGCATGTCCCGATCATCGGCGCGGAAGTAGGCCCCCCCGGTCGCGAGCGCTATCTCCCGGAGCGCCCTCTCATCCAGATCCGCGTCCACCCGCCGGTAGACGGTCCCCCCCAGCGGAGAGGAGACCGGTATCACCGCCGCACCGCGCGAACCGATCCCGATGGCATGGACCCTGATGCCGAGGGCCCGCGCCGCAGCGGCCGCGAGCCCGGGCGAGGTCGAGCCGGCGTTGCTGCATCCGTCGGTCACCAGGACCACCGCGCGGCTTTGGGCCGGCCGGTCGCGCAGCCGGTTCAGGGCGGCCATGATGGCGTCACCCAGGGCGGTGCCGTCCTCGATGGCGCCGGTGTCCAGGCGCTTTATGGCCCCCTGCAACCATTCGTGGTCCAGGGTCAGCGGGGCTGCCGGATAGGGGCGCCCGGCAAAGGCGACCAGTCCGATCCGATCGCCGCTGCGCCCACGGACGAAGTCGTGCAGCACCGTCTTGGCCATGGTCAGCCGGTTCTCCCGGGGGATCGGTTCCCGCGGGTTCTCGGCCAGCATGCTGGTAGACAGGTCGAGCGCCAGGACCAGGTCCATCCCCTGGCTCTTCACCTTGGTCTCCCGCACGACCGCCTGGGGGCGGGCCAGGGCGAGCAAAGCCAGGGCCAGGACCGGGAGACGCAGGTAGGGAAGCAGCCGGGCCAGCCGGGAGCGCCGGGTGTCCGGCAGGCTCTGCAGCGCGGCGCAGCCGGTGAAGGGAAGGGCGCGGGTGTGGCGCTCCCGATGGCGCAAAAGGAGGGCGAATGCGGCCAGCAGCGGGAAGAGCAGGAGCAGTTGCGGGTCATGAAACCTCATGCCGACTCCTCTGCCTGCCTGCCAAGCAGCTCCTGCGCGGCGTCCATCATCCAGCGCACTTCGGCGGCGTCAGGTTCGTGCCGGGCAAACTTCACCCGGTCGCAGAAGCTCAGTAACTGGTCGGCCAGTGCCAGTTCGTCGGCACCCAGGAGCTCGGGGACGCGGACTCGGCCCAGGAACTCGTCCGTCGTCAGCCGGGCGGCCGGCAGCCCGGTCCGCCGGCCCAGGGTGGACCGGAGTAAGACGGCGACCCGCAGGCAGAGCAGTTCGGCAGGAGCGCCCCCTGCCCCGTACCAGGCAGCGAGGCCTCCCAGCAGGTTTATCGGGTCCTCGTTCTTTTCAGGCAGCGGGTCCGGTAGCTGCCGCACACGGCGCAGCCAAAGCCAGGCGAGCGTCAGCGCGGCAGCGCCGCAAAGGAGCAGCAGGGTGAGGGCGAAGGGTGGCCATCCGGAGGGAGGGAGCGGGCCGCGCAGCTCCAGGATGTCCCGGGGGTTCGCGACGGGCGCGCCCGGCGCGGGGTAGAGCGGCGCGGCCAGGGCCACTGCGGGAAGCAGGGATGCGGATATGTCGCAGCGCGGCCACCCCATGGTCAGCGCCTCCCCTGCCGCTGGCGGGAGTGGAAGAATCGGGCCAGGCTGTGGATGGGGGGGGCGCCGGTGCTCAGCTCCAGGCAGTGGACGCCGGCGGCGGCGAAGCCCCGCAACAGCCCGTCCCGCCGGGCGGCGGCCTCCAGCCGGTACTGTTCCCTGACCCCGGGGGACCCGGCATCGATCAACCGGCGGCTGCCGCTTTCGGGGTCCACGACCTGCAGCAGCCCCACCTCCGGCAGTTCCCGGTCATGTTGGTCCGAGATCAGCACCGCCACCACGTCATGACGCCGGGCGGCCGCGGCAAGCTGGCTGCGGAAATCACCGGATTGGAAGTCGGAGACGATGCAGAGGGTGGCGCCGCGCCGGCTGACCCGGTTCAGGTAGTCCAGGGCGCCGGAAAGGTCCGTCCCCCGTCCCGCGGGGTGCCGGGAGAACAGGGAGGCGACGATGCGCTCGGCTTGACGCACTCCCTTGCCGGGCGGAATGAACTGCTCCACCTGTTCCGTACAGGTCAGCAGCCCAACCCGGTCGTTGCTGCGGGCCGCGGCGAAGGCAAGCAGCGCGCAGACCTCGGCGGCGACGCCGCTCTTGGGTCCCCTGGGGCCGGGACAGTCCAGGGAGGCGGAGCGGTCCAAAAGGAGCAGAACCGTCATCTCCCGCTCCTCGACGAACTGTTTCACGTAGGGGCGTCCGGTGCGCGCGGTGACGTTCCAGTCGATGCTGCGGATGTCATCTCCCGGCTGGTACTCGCGGACCTCCTCGAACTCGATCCCCCTCCCCCGGAAGACGCTCCGGTACTCGCCGGCGAAGCTGCCGGTCACCAGGCGAGAGGAGAGAACCCGCAGGCGGCGGACTTCCGCCGCGGACCAGCTGCGCTCGGCAGGCTCCGCGGGGGCGGGCGCAGCTGGCGGCTGGCGCCCGGCGAATCGGTATCGCAGGATCTGGCTTAGTGGCATTTCCCTCACCCCACGGGTAGTACCTACGGGGAACAGCGGGGTCAATTCCCCCCTGGCCCCAGCTTTGTCCGGTAAGGTGTTTGCACCCATCTTTTGCCCTATGGTTCCCCACTTTGCAAAGGGGAGACAGGGGGGATTTGCTCTTGCCTTCGACTGGCGCGGGCACTCCGTGGCAGCTTCCCCCCCACCCCTCCCTCCCCCGCCAGGGGGGAGGGAGGTTCAGGACGTGTGCAAGATTCTAAGCGGACAACACTGCCCTGTCCCCCCCTTCGCATAGGGGTGATCCAGAGTCGCTGCATGGTGCTGAACAGTTGCGTAGTTCCTGCCGTAGCTTCAGGGGACCTCGGTTTGGGCGAAGAGCCGACCGATGATCTGCTCGACCGACATCCCCTCGGCGTCCGCTTCGTAGGTCGTGATGATCCGGTGCCGCAGGATGTCCGGGCCGATCTCCTTGATGTCCTGCGGGATCACGTAGCCCCGGCCGCGCAACAGCGCAAGGGCCCGGGCCGCCACCGCCAGGTAGATGCTGGCGCGCGGGGAGGCGCCGTAGGCGATGAAGCGCGCCAGCTCGGGTAGACCGTGGGCGGCCGGCTCCCGCGTGGCGAAGACCAGGTCGAGGATGTATTTCTCTATTTTCTCGTCGAGATAGATGGCGTCCACCAGGGAGCGGGCGCGCACCATGTCAGCCGGGTGGATGAGCGGGGTCAATGCCGGCGGCCTCCCCGTGCGGGCGGCGCGGCGCATGATCTCCCCTTCTTCGATGCGGGTCGGGTAGCTGATGCTGATCTTCAGCATGAAGCGGTCCATCTGCGCCTCGGGCAGCGGGTAGGTACCCTCCTGCTCGATCGGGTTCTGGGTCGCCATGACCAGGAAGGGCTCGGTGAGCGGATAGGTGCTGTCACCGATGGTCACCTGGCGCTCCTCCATCGCTTCGAGGAGGGCACTGTGCACCTTGGCCGGCGAGCGGTTGATCTCGTCCGCCAGCAGGATATTGGTGAAGATCGGCCCCTTCCTGGTGGAAAAGTTGCCGTCCCGGGGGCTGTACACCAGGGTGCCGACCAGGTCGGCGGGGAGCAGGTCGGGAGTGAACTGAACCCGCTGGAATTGGGCGTCGATCAGGCTGGCGAGCGTCTTTACCACCGTGGTCTTGGCGAGCCCGGGCACTCCCTCGATCAGGAGGTGGCCGTTGGCGAGGAGCGCCACGAGAATCCGCTCGATGAGCGGACGCTGGCCGACCACCACGGTCTCCATCGCGGCAAGGATCCGGCGCAGAAATTCGCCTTCCTGCTGCACCCGCTGCGTCACCTCGGCGATGTACCTGTCGTTGCTGGACATGAGTTCCCTCATAAGCAAACATGCATGAGTCATTTCTACACCAAAAATAATGGCAAGACAAGGAGAACAATAGGAGGGGCTAATGGTTGGCCAGGCTCAGCGTGCCAGAAGTTTCACGAGATGGAAATCCTGCATGAGATAATGCTTTGCTACATTGAGTAAAACGCTTGCCGGATCGGCTGATAGTCCACAAAGCCCCAGCGTTGTCCAGTTCCTTGCTTTTAGAGGGACAGGACCGCCTCCTGCCACCCCGTCAACCGCCCGCCCGCCAACATGCCACTGTGCATATCTTGAACAAAAAGGAGCCGTTTACCGTTGCCAGGCCGGAGGGAAAAGCCCGGGCACCAGCTGCAAGCGGCGGGTATCATGTGCAATTAGGTTCCGTTTCTTACCTGGACTCTCATGGTACGCTCTGTGCTGCGTTGCCCCGGACAGGAAATACGTACACCATGCCGCCCACCGAAAAGTACGCCGGTGCTCCGGCCCCTGAGGAGATCAGCGATGGCAGGGAAAATAACGAAACTCTTGCAGAGAAGCAGTGCAGCTCGGCTGGCCCCCCTTGCAGTTCTGGCTTTCGTCCTCCTGACGGGAATACCGGCGCAGGCCCTCGGGCCCGCCTCCCAGTTTTTCAGCGGCAACGCCACCGCCCAGGCGGTACTGGACGGCACGCCCTACGACATGAACGATCCTGCCTGGGTGAACAACGTCTCGGAACAAAACAGGAACCTCTTCGCCTACAAGATCCTTTCCGGCCTCTTCATGCTGGGCTACCAGACCGAGATCGCGGTCAACGGGAACTCCGGGCAGGTCCCGCACCTGCTGGCGCTCAACGCCTTCCAAAATGCGCACGCCCTGCCGCAGTCGAGCCTGGTCTCCAGCGCCTGCCTGTCGGCCCTGGACCAGCTTTTGGCGGCCCGCGAACAGCAACTCGCACCGATCGCCCGGAGCTTCCAGCTCTACGACCACATGCAGCCGCTGCACGACAACGACATCTCCAAGGACACCCTGGCCGCCATCTACACCATTCCGATGCAGGCGCTCCCCAAGTACCTGCAGATGTCGGCGTACGAGGAGGTGCAGTGCATCAACGGGCAGTGCGACGGCTTCATTCAGGACCAAAGCGGCAACGGCATGGGATGGCCCATCGACCTGTCGGCCGATTTCCGTTTCGTGGGGGCCTACTTCGACCCCCTGCGCGCCAACACGAGGCTGCCGAGCGCGGCGGTCCATGTCGATACGGTGCTGCACGAATACGCCCATTATCTGGACGGCTTCTACAAGGTGTTCATCAACAATCCGGGGCAGACCAAATTCAAGATCATCGACACGACCGGCTTTTACGCCATTGGCTATGACCTTGCCAGCGGCAGCGCCGGCTGCTATGTCCCCAACAGCCACAACCCGCAGGACTGGGTCACCAAATACGCCGCCCAGCCGGGGTACGGCAACTGCGCCGCAGGAAGTGCCGTCCCGGACGAGGACTGGGCCGAGTCTTTTTCCATGTACGTGGCCGCCGGGCGCGACTTCAGGGCCGCCGCGCTGCAGAGCACGCTGCTGGCGCGCAAGTACGACTGGATCAAGGACAACGTCTTCTTCGGGCTGGAATATGACACGGACCTGGTGCGCGACACCGAGAGCGGTTGCAACGACGTCTACCTGTACGGGGCGACCGGCGCGCCGGGATATGCCCACTGCAACAACGGCTACCTCTGGGACTTCACCCTGAAACCCCTGGCCTCGAGCATCGACACGGTCCCCTCCGCGCCGGCGCCAGGCGCATTCACCCCGCAGACCGGCGCGGAGACCTTGGTCCTGGCGCTCTCCAACGCCGTGACGGTCGCCGGCATCAACTGGCCCAGCGCGATCGCGGTGAGCGGCGGGGAATACTCGATCAACGGCGCGCCCTTCGTCTCGGCGCCCGGAACGGTCAATAACGGCGACAGCGTGGCGCTGCGCCAGACCTCCTCCGGCACCTACAGCACCCGGACCGACACCACCCTGACCATCGGCGGCGTCAGCTCCAGCTTCAGCGTCACCACCCGTACCCCCGTGCAGCCGACCATCTCGGGCACGCCGGCTACCAGCGCCCTGACCGGCACGCCCTACCTCTTCACCCCGACGGCCAGCGCCGCCCTCGGCTTTTCCCTGGGCGGCAACGTCCCTCCCGGGCTCAACTTCAACCCGGTCACCGGCTCCCTGAGCGGCACCCCGAGCGCCGCCGGCAGCTTCGGCCCCATCATCATCTCCGCCCTGAACGGCAATCTCGCGGCAGCGCTCCCCGGCTTCCAGATCACCGTTTCGGCCCCCATCGGCAGCTTCGCCCGGACCGGCGCCCTGACCACCGGGCGCATGCAACACACGGCCAACCTGCTATCCAGCGGCAAGGTGCTGGCAGCCGGCGGGTACGACGTCTTTCAGGAAGCTCTTGCCAGCGTCGAGCTGTACGACCCCGCCACCGGAATCTGGAGCCAGGCGGCGCCCATGGCCGAGGCGCGCGCCGAGCAGAGCGCCACGCTCCTGCCGGACGGCCGGGTGCTGGTGGCTGGAGGTTATGATGACGGCTACTCCGCCCTGGCCTCCGCGGAGCTCTATGATCCGGCTACCGGCAGCTGGACCTCCGTGCCACCCATGAACGCTGCCCGGGCCGGCCACACAGCGACGCTGCTTCCCGGCGGAAAGGTCCTGGTGGCGGGCGGGGCACAGGGCATGGACTTTCTTTCCGGCGCCGAGTTGTACGACCCGGCCAGCAATGCCTGGCAGGCCGCGGCGTCCCTCCCCCTGGGCCGCGGCTATGGCAGCGCGACGCTGCTTAAGGACGGCTGCGTGCTGCTGCTCGGCGGCTACGACGCCAACGGGGACATCACATCCGACGCGCAGTTGTACGATCCGGCGCGGGACCTCTGGAGCGCGGCACCGGCCTCGCTGCAGGCCCGGTTCGGTCATAGCGCCACCCTGCTCCCCGATGGCACGCTCCTGGTGATCGGAGGCTACTACGGCAACAACAACCTTGCCAGCGTGGAGCGCCTCGATCCCGCGCGGGGAGCCTGGAGTGCGGCGAGCCCCCTGGCAACCAAGCGCTACCAGCACGCGGCCACCCTGCTCCCTGACGGCTCCGTGCTGGTGTCGGGCGGCCTGGGCGATGCGGGAGTGCTGGCGAGCGCCGAGGTGTACAGCCCGTCCTCGGACTCCTGGACCGCAGCCGGCCCGATGGCGGTCGCGCATGCCTATCACAGCGCGAGCCTGCTCACTAACGGCCAGGTGCTGCTGGCGGGCGACAGCCTGGACGCCACCTACTCCATGACGGAAACCCAGCTCTTCACGGCGGACCTCACCCAGGACCACACCCTGGTTTTCAGCAGCGCCGGCGGCGGGTCCCTGCATGGGGTGACGAACCAAAGGCTCGCGCAGGGCGGCAGTTCCAGCTCAGTGCGCGCAGTTGCCGCAGCCGGGCAGGTCTTTATTAACTGGACCGGCACGGGCGGCTTCCAGCCAACGGCCGACAACCCGCTGACCGTCAGCAACGTCACGGCAGACCTGACCATCTCCGCGAACTTCGCGGCCCCGGTAAACGGCAGCTGCGGCGGGAGTGACGGCGCCACGCTGGCCTCGCCGCCGGTCAGCGGCCTCTGCGCCACGGGCTCGGTCTCGGCAATCGCGGGGAGCGGCCCCTGGAGCTGGAGCTGCGCCGGCAGCTACGGCGGCACAACGGCCAGTTGCTCGGCGAGTGCCAGCATACCGCGGATTCCGGCGGCACCAGAGGTCCCGCCGGCGCCTCAGTACACCGTGACGCCCGCCTCCGGCATCGGCTTCAGCATCACCCCGGCCACAGCGCAACTGGTGGACGGCAACACGACCCCCACCTTCAGCGTCACCCCGGCGCCGGGCTACGGCATAGCCTCAGTCGGCGGCTGCGGCGGGACCTGGAGCGCAGGGAACTTTACCGCAGCTCCGGTGACCGCCAGTTGCAGCATCAGCGTGACGGCGGTCGCCCGCACGGCCACCAGCGAGGGCGCCTCAGGGCCCAGCATCAGCGACGCCCTGAAAGTCCTTCGGGCGGTGGTCGGCATAGCGCCACTGAGCTCGGCCGATCGGATCCGCTATGACGTGGCCCCCATCGGTGCTTCCGGCGCTCCGGTCGGCAACGGGACAATCGACGTGGCGGATGTCATCATAATACTGCGCAGAAGCATCGGGATCGGAAACTGGTGATGGCAGGAACTTGACGAAGGCCGGCGCAGAAATTCCGCCCCGCTGAAAAACCCGCTTAGCTGACAAGAAACCCCCGGGGCAACCCTCCGGGGGTTTTTAAGGTCTCCAGGGCAAAGTACCGTTTCACGTGAGCAGTGCGCACACGGGAAACCAGCAGCCGGTGCTTAAGATAAGCAGAGCTGAGAAAAGGAAGAGCTTCACTTCCCCGTGGGAATGCTGGAAGCGCCAGAGGTTCCCATTGTGCTGTCACCCGTCGGTCCCCCACCGCCCGGGCCATAGCCGGTGCCCCCGCCACCGCCGTAATCGGTCGTGTGGCCGGAACCGCTCGTCGAACCGCCGGCACCCGCTCCTGTCGTCCCCATGGTGCTGTCGCCCGTGGGCCCGCCTCCGCCCGGGCCGTAGCCCGTACCCCCGCCACCGCCGTAGTCGGTCGTTTTGCCGGTGCCACTTTCCGTCGAGCCGCCGGCGCCCGATCCTGTCGTACCCATGGTACTGTCACCCGTGGGCCCCCCTCCGCCCGGGCCGTACCCGGTACCACCGCCACCGCCGTAATCCGTCGTGCGGCCGGTGTCACCCGCGGCAAGGTGGATATTTGCAGCCGCATCGCTCGTGAGCGCGTCGCCGCCGTTTTGGGCTGCGACGACTGCACTGGAAACGGACAGTCCGCCTGATCCGCAACCGGTGGCGCCTGCCCCCGTGGCCAACCCCATCACCCCGGCCAGGGCCACTGTTGTTAAGAACATACGTGTCATACTGTTCATGATGGTACCTCCTTCAGCCTTGAACCGTTGGCTGCTCTGGGTACCATATTAAATTATTTTTAATGGTTAAGCAAAGGGTTTCCTCTCGGCGGGGCGGCAGGGGAAGGTGGTGCACAGCAAGAGGAGGGACGGACCCAAGCCGGCGCGGAAGCAATCTCAGCCACCGAGCGGCCTCAGTAATGCACCGGCAGGGTGAAGTAGAAGGTGGCCCCCCGGCCCACGCGTCCTTCGCCCCAGATGGAGCCCCCGTGACGCTTGATGATCCGCTGCGCCGTGGCAAGGCCGATGCCCGTCCCCTCGAATTCGGGCCCATGGAGCCGCTGGAATATCTTGAACAGGTTGCCGCTGTACGCCATGTCAAATCCCACGCCGTTGTCCTGGACAAAGAGGGATTCCTCTCCGGTTGCGAAGGTCCTTCCGAACTCGATGCGCGTCACCGGCCTGCCGGAGCTGTACTTCCAGGCATTGCCGAACAGGTTCTCCAGGAGCTGTTGCAGCAGGGTCCTGTCTCCCAGGGCCACCACGTTGTCCTCGATAAAAAACTCCGCGCAGCGCTGCGGCTCGGTTTCCTGCAGTATCTTGGCGATCTCCCGCGCCAGCCCGCTCAGATCGACGCTTTCCAGGTTCAGCGCCGTCCTGCCGACGCGCGACAGCTCCAGCAGGTGGTCTATCAGCTCGCCCAGTCCCCGGGTCGCCCCGGTTATGCGGTTCAGGTAGGCGAGGCCCTCGGCGGGGAGCAATGGCCCGTAGTCCTCCAGCAAGATGGCGCTAAAGCTGTTGATGTGGCGCAGCGGGGCGCGCAGGTCGTGGGACACCGAGTAGCTGAAGGCCTCCTGCTCGCGGATTGCTGCCTCCAGGTCCGAGGTGCGCTCGAATATCCGCTGTTCCAGCTCTGCATTGAGGCAATTGATTTCTTCTTGGATCCTCTTGAGCTCGCTGACATCGACATGCGAGATCACGGCATAATTCTGGCCGGATATGCTGAAAGCATTGACCCTACCGCTGAACCAGCGATTGAGCTCAGGCGAGGGGCAGGCGTACTCCATGACATATTCGGGCAGCTCATGGTTCAATACAGCCTTGACGCCGGCGACCAGCGCGCCGAACTTGGCCTCACCGTTTTTCCGGGTGGCCCTGCAGGCAGCAAAATAATTGGCTCCCTCGGAGCACTTAGTTGCATCGGCACCGTTGTCTGCTGCAAAGTTTTTCCAGGCGCGGTTGGTGATGACAATCTTCCCCTGGGAATCTATGACGCAGATATGGGCGCTCAGCCCGTCGATCGTTGCGTGGATGAACTGTTCCTGCTCCTGGAAACTTTGCTCCATGTTCCTGTGCTCGGTAATGTCACGAAGTATCACGAAGGAACTCTGCCCCTTATCCTGGATGACCGAACTGATTTCGGCAGGGAACTTGGAGCCGTCCCCCCGCAGATGGGTACACTCGGCCCTGACCGTGCCCCGGGCGGCGCGCTCCCTGATTAATGCCGCAAGGCGTGGATCGGCCGGGTCCACCAGCCCGTTGCGCCCGGCGCGGCAGATCTCCGCCTCGCTCATGCCGAAGATGGCGCAGGCGGCAGGATTGGCGGCGCTGATCCGCCCGTCGGGCTGCGTCAGAAGGATCCCATCCATGTTGTTTTCGAAGAGGGCGCGGAAGCGCGCTTCACTGGCCAGTAGAGACTTCTCGGCTTGCTTGCGGCGGGTGATGTCCCGGGTAAAGGCGAGGAATATCTGGTCTTCGGGGATAAAGGCGACACTGATCTCCACATCGACGATGCTGCCGTTCTTATGGCGCAAGAGGCTTTCAAACCTGTCGGGCCCTTGCTCCATGATCTTCGCCAGGTGCGCCTGCAGCGCGGCCTCATCCTCGGCGGCCTCGAAATCCCGCAGGTATTTCCCGGCCATTTCCTCGACGCTGTACCCGTGCATCTGGGAGAGGCCCCGGTTGGCGAACAGTATCCGCCCGGTGGTGTCAAAAATCCAGTAGTCGTCCATCGAGGTGTTGGAGAGAAATTGATACTTTCGAACTATCTTCTCTTTACTCTCCAGCATGGCTGGATCCTCCAGGAACACTCAGGATGTGTGGTGCCTGTGCTGCCCACGCATTTGCGCCTGAATGCCCCCCGTCAGTGCATACCCATTATGTCTAAGTGCGTAATCCGCAGCTCCCGTCAGCTAGACAACCACAGGCTTTCTCAGGTACTTTTGCCTGTCTACCTGCCCGGCAATCACGTTAGTGCATCTGCGCTTAAATGTCAAAATCTTTATGAGGCCATTCAAACCATCCGTGATTCCCGGGACATAAACGGGGGGCACCGGTGGCGCAGCCAGGTGTCCCGGAGGCTCCTTCGGGAAGCTGCCGCTGCCGGGCCGGTAGATGCGGGGAGCTGGGCAGGCCTGCTGGGAGCCGCATCGGGCAAGAACGGACCCTGGCGGGCCCGCTGAAAATTCTCAAGTTTTCCGGGAATTACGCGATAAGTCCTGAGGTGCTTGCTGGAGCTGGCCGGGCTTGGCTTATTTAAACCAAGCCGGCATCACCACAACTGTTTCTCAGGGAGCGGGGTCATGGCGTTTTTAGATTGGGATCAGAGTTTCGAGCTTGGCATAAAGCCCTTCGATGAGCACCACCGTCACTTGGTACATCTTCTCAATGAAGTGCACAACAACTACCTGCAGCACTCCGATCAACAGGCTTTAGGCGCCATCATCGACCGCCTGATCGAATACGCGACCCATCACTTCGCCGCGGAGGAACAGTGGATGGCTGCGCAAGGATACGACGGGCTGCTGGAGCACAGCAGGGAGCATTACGAATTTTCCCTGGCGGTCGCCAGGTTTCAAAAGGATTTCCACGCTGGGAAACAAACCCTCTCAAATGACATCTTGTCCTTCCTCAAAGACTGGCTTTTTAGCCATATCTTCAACTCCGACGCCGACTATGCCAGGTTTGCCAGGGAAGGCAAGGCGCCCTCCCGCACTGAGGGGACCTGAACCGCCCTAAGGTCGGGCCGGCGGACCATCAGCGCCTGAAATCATCCCGACGCAATCCGATCTGTTCCATGGGGATCCTGCGGAAACCGATCCGGAAGGCAGGCGAGCCCTTTTTCAGCTGGAAGTTGTTATGCGCCCGGTCCGCGAAACCCGGGTCCTTGTCCTCGAGATTCGCCTCGATTTTGACAGTCTTGCCGGTAAGACCGTCTTCCAGCACCAGGAGCGGACCGCCGACGGAGATGTTGTTCACGAACGCATTGCCTTCGGGCAGGGCCGGATTTTTATCGTACAGGGTGAGCAACTCCGGGTAGCGCGTGCTGTAGGGCGGCTCCCTGTAGTTGACCTCCCTCAGGCGGTCGGTCAGCGTCGTATCCGTGCCGTCGAAATATTTTTTCGACCAGCTGGTTCCGCGGGCGTCCAGAGAGTTCGGCTTTTTACAATCGATAAAGATATTATTTTTGATGACGTTGTCGCGCCCTCCGCCGACATCCACTCCCCTGCCCGCCCTGTACACCACATTGCCGTAGACCGTCGTGCCGCTGGCAAAATCGTCCAGGTAGATGGCCTGCACGTCCCCCAGGTTCAGGTCGTGGAAATAATTGTAGCGCACGATGTTGCCGCGCTCCGAGTAATCCCTTCCCATGTAGAAGGCTCCGGCATCGCTGGTCTCCAGGCAGACGTGATGGATCTCGTTATATTCGATCACATGCTCATTTCCGGAGAGCAGTACGGCGCTGTGCGGAGCGTTGTACATCAGGTTGTGGGCAACGCGGTTAGCAACGCCGTGGATGTCGACTCCCGGGGTGTAGCTGCGCACCCACTGGCCAAAGTCGTGAATGCGGTTATTGATCGAGTAGTTGCCGCCGGCAGTCAGTGTCCTTCGATCACCGCCGGAGACGACGACACCGCTTTCGCCGCAATTGCAGATTTCGCTTCCCCGCACGCCGTTATTGGTGCCTCCCTTGATGTCGACCGCCGCGTTCCCCGCGTTACGGATAACACAGCCGGCGATGCGGTTGTTGCGCCCGCCTTTAACCAGCACCGCAGTGCCCCGGCAGCATTCGATGGTCATTCCCTGGATGGTGAGGTCCGAGGCGTCCTGGAGGGAGATGACCGTGGGGAGTACGGAAACCTGGGCTGTGCCGGGTGTGACCGGCGCGGGAGGCCAGAAGTAGAGGACGCCGCTTTTCCGATCCAGATACCACTCCCCCGGCTCGTCCAGCTCTTCCAGGATGTTGAGCGCATAATAGCGGCTGCCGGCCTTAAAGCCGAACGCGGGCGGACCCTGCGTGACGATCTCGCGCGCGAGCGTGTCGATCGCCGCGACCTTCAGGTAGGAGTCGGCCCAATCCCAGGTCCAGTAACCGTGCAGCCAGATGTCCTCCAGCTGCGGCCAGCGGCTCGGACGGTTGCCGAGGTAGGAGAAGCGCCTGCCTTGCGGCCCGGCGGGGATACCCGCGACCTTGAGCCAGCCCTGGTTCGGCCAGCGTGCCAGCGTCATGGGGCTCCCCTGGAAATAGAGCTGTAAAGCCGAGGGGATCCCGTAGGCGCCGAAGCCGCGCCGCTTGAGCTCGCCGTAGTCGACGATGCCCTGGGACCTGAGATCGACCTGGACCACCTTGCCGCGGGCAGCGGCGGCCAGCCGGGCATAAATCGCGGGATCGCTGACGGGGGAGAAGCCGGACAACGGCTTCCCTCCGCTCAGGTGGACCTCCTCGTTTCGGTAAGGGCGATACACGATGGGTGCTTTCGGAGAGCCGGAATCCAGGTCGTTCAGTTCGAATGCCTTGTCTAGGAAGTAACTGCCGCCCCGGATCAGGACCGCGATCCCGCCGGACGGGAGGTCGCTTTTCTTGAGATCCCGGATGGCGTCGCGGGCACGCTCCAGCGTGGCGAACGGGCGCCCGATGCTGCCGGGATTGCGGTCATCACCGTTGGGTGCCACGAAGAACTCGGTCCGGGGCGCTGCGTGGGGGCTGATGGGACCAATCAGGAGGAAAGCGGAAAGAAGCGCGGCTGGAAAAAGAAGGACTGCCCTTGAGAGCTTCACGTGATCCTCCCGTCGGGTCGCTACGATTGAGTGGCGGTCGGGCCTCTCGCCGGCCCCGGGCCTTTTTGCTCCGCCATCGATGGGGAGACGACGGGCCTGTCGGCCCGCCGGCATTAATACCTACACACTATACCGCTTTTCGGCCGCAAGCTCCACCGGGGTGGCTGGACGGGTACGCTCCGGGGCGCGCTCTCCAATGGCACCGGTCGACTCGTGCAACACGCTCGGTAAAACCTCCCGGCTCGGAAACCGACCGGCCCGACTCGTCCCGGATGGGCTCTGAGCGCCGGTCTTCCCCGAACCGGGGCCTGCAGCGAAAAAGGCATGAAAAAATAGCTCTTTAGATAAAGATGCCCACGCCGAAAAGGCTTTCTGGGTGGTTCAGGAAAAGACCTGCCCCCAGATAAGCTGCCTAATGCAGAGCTTTGCGCCGGGACATCCGGGTTGACAGGAGAGGACTGCGCGGTAAGTAAACGGATGCCGAAAGGCTCAGGCACAAAAGGGAAATCGACAATGGATGGTATCGTCATAGAGAGCTGGCAGGACCCCGCTGCGCCGGGGAAACACGGAGTAAAACTGTCCGGAAGCATGACCATCGGTCAGGTTGCCGGAATCAAGGAGGCGCTGCTTGCCGCGCTGGGGGCGGCCTGCGAGCTGCAGGTGGACCTCACCGGAATCAGCGAGATTGACCTGACCGGCCTGCAGCTTTTGGATGCCGCGCATAAAAGCTCCCTGTCAAGCGGCAAACAGTTCAGGGTGGTTGCCGGCGGCAACAGGAGCTACCTCGACGCCGTCGAAAGTGCGGGGTTACGGCGCCTTGTCGGCTGCGGCCTGGATAAAGGCTGCTCCTGCATCTGGGTTGGAGAAGGGTGCTGACTGCCGCTGGCCGGAAAGGGACGAAGTTCGAGGATGGCTGAACCCCGCCCCTTTCCTGGCCCTGCCGGCCTTAGAATTGATAGCCGATGCCGCCCATGAAAATGTCGGAGTCCCGGTCATAGGTGGTGATGACCCGGTCAAAGGTGGCGCGGAAATCGTAGTGCTGGCTGAGCTGCAGGCTCCCTGAGATGGAGGCGATTTTCGAAATAAAGGCGTTGCGCCCGCTGTTGCTGCCGCCGCGGCGCTGATCTATCGCGAAATACCCGCCGAAACCGGCCCCCAGCGACATGCGGTCATCCAGGAAGCGCTTGTCCAGCCAGAGCTGGGTGGTAATCCCATAGCGGTCGATCAGGTCGCTTTTCCCCTCGTAGAGCCCCCCTGCGGTGAACTCCAGGTAGCGCCAGATGCCGCGCCGGTATTCCAGGGCGGCTGTGGCCGATTTCCCCTGGCCGGGAATGTTCACGATCGTTTCGCCGCCGAACAAGGTGAGCTCGTTGTTGGTGGTGTCTTCGTGCTGGTGGGTTCCTTTCACGTCCGGCCCCTGTACGGGCGGGGCATCGAGCTGGTATCCTATGCCGGCGAGCGCCGTCAGGGTGTCGAAGCTTTTGTCCCCATGGACCCAGTAGCCCTGCAGCTGGTAGAACACGCGGCTCTCGGTGTACCAGGTGGCCGCCAGGCTGGTCATGGTGCCCCAGCCGTGATAATCGCGGGAGGGGGCGCTGCCGCTGACCGGCGGGTTGATGGTGTCGAAATAGTACAGGCCGCCCACGCCCGCCCCCAGAGACAGGCGCTTGTCCAGCAGGTTGGTGCGGGCCCAGAGGCTCGCGGCATAGCCGTCGCGGTGGTGTTCAATGAAGTGCCCCTGATTCACGTAGGCCAGGCTGTACGCGATGTGGTCGCCCAGACCCTCCATGTACTGGGTTTGCCAGGCGTAGGTCTTCTCAACCGGCTTGTCGGTCCAGCCATAACCTCCCAGTAAACTGATTTCCCCGGCATACGCTGGCAAAGCCAGCAAAACTAGCAGGATGGATAGTATTAAAGTGCGCATGGTGCCTCCCATTCTGTTACTTGATTTTTGCCGCTTCAGTAAGCGGCCGATAGCTGTCATTGAACAGACATTACAACTAACATGCCAAGGTTTTTTTACTGGATCAGCATTGCTAAAGTACTGATTCTCTGCCATACGTTGCAGTCCCGATGCCTGCTGGCTGCAGTCGGAGCAGGCATTTACGCGGTTCACCCCTCAGCATACGGCAGTTCCGCCAAATACTGAGGGCTGCATTTCTTTTTACCGTCCCCTCCGGACCATCCTCATGGCCGCCTATGACCCCGTAATTATAGCTCAAAATTCGATGTCGACCCCTTTTCGGGTCCTTGGCAGGCCAATTGCTATTTCAAGGATAGACGGCTGCCCGCCGCCCTCCCGGATTTCATAACCGTGGAGGAACCTTCGCGGGCTGCCCAAGGAGTTTTTCCATGATGAATCACAGTTACGGATGGATGGGTGGGCAAGCCTCGATTTGGGCGGTACTTGCCGTTTTGGTTGTTATCGTCGTTGTGGTGAACAAGCTGTTCAGGAATAAATGAAGGGGAACCAGGTTCCTGGGAGTGCGGAGAGAGTCATGGCTGAACATACTGAAGAAAGGTCCCGAAGCAGAAAACTGCCCGGCTCGCGGGCGCTGCGCTGGGGTGTCGGGGTGCCGGCCGCCCTGGCCTTGGTGCTTTACGGAGTTTCCTTTTTCCTTGATGAGCCGTTGCGCGACATGATGGAAAAGAGAATGAACCGCCACCTGGTGGGATATTCCGTCCGGCTTCCCGGGTTGCATCTGAACCTGCTCAGCCTCTCCCTGACCCTGAAGGGGCTGACCGTGCTGCAGCAAGCGCACCCGGACCCGCCCGTGGTCCATTTCCCGGTCCTCAAGGCCAGCATCGTATGGCACGAGGTCCTTTCCGGGAAGCTGGTCGCCGCGTTCAAGCTGGACTCGCCGAGCATCAACATCAACATGGAGCAGTTGCACAGCCAGGTGGACAGCAAGGTGAAGCTGAAGGAGCAGGGGTGGCAGCAGGCGATCGAGGACATCTATCCGCTGAAGATTAACACCGTGAAAATCAACAACGCCAGCGTCACCTATGTGAACCCGGCCCCGGCGCAACCGCTCGTCCTTAACCACCTGAATCTTGATGCCACCAACATCCGCAACATCCACTCGCCGGACCAGGTGTATCCCTCGTCCTTCCACCTGGACACTGCCATCCTGGGCACCGGGCACGCCACCATCAATGGCGCGGCCAATTTCCTGGGCGAGCCGTTTCCCGGTATCAAGGGACGCGTGCAGTTTGAGAAGGTACCGATGGACAACCTCAAACCGCTCATGAAAGGTCCGAACCTCTCCGTGCACGGCGGGATACTCGGGGCCTTAGGGGAAGCCGAGTACAGCCCGAAGATCAAAACTGCCCATTTGGAGAAGCTCACCATCCAGGGGATGAACGTCGAATATACCCATGGCAAACATACCGCAGCCATCGAGAAGAAACGTGCGGTCGCCGTGCAGCAGGCCGCCAAAAAGATCACCAACAAGCCCGGGCTCGTGATACGCGCGGACCGGGTGAACCTCACGCATTGCACCTTCGGGTATGTCGACAACGCGGCCGCGAAGCCCTACCGACTGTTCCTCGCCGACGCCGATCTTGAGTTGAGTAATTTCTCCAACCAGTTTGCCCAAGGGCCCGCGCGGGCGACCCTCAAGGCTAAATTCATGGGAACCGGCGACACGGCGGCATCCCTTAATTTCCGGCCAGCCAAGGAGGGGCGCGATCTCGACCTGCACCTGAAGATTGAGGAAACCCAGATGACCGCGCTCAACGACCTGCTGCGCGACTACGGAAATTTCGATGTTTCGGCCGGCGTCTTCTCCCTGGTCACCGAGTTGCACATCAAGGGCGACACCCTGTCGGGCTACGTGAAGCCGTTCTTCAGGGACATGCAGGTCTACGACAGCCGCAAGGACAAGGGGCGCAGCCTCACCCACAAGATGTACGAGATGCTGGTCGGCGGAGCCGCCAAGATCCTGCAAAACCGGCCGCACCAGGAGGTCGCCACCAAGGTCATCATCAAGGGGTCGCTCAAGCACCCGGAGACCAGCACCTGGCAGATCGTCGGTCAGCTTTTCAAGAACGCTTTCATCAAAGCGCTGGTTCCCAGCTTTGACAGGTAATTCTAGGAAACCTCCCTCCCCCAAGGAGGGACTTTGCTGTGTCCCCCCTGCGAAGCAGGGGGGAAGGCTCGCGCAGCGAGACAGGGGGGTCTCCCTGCCAGGGCTGCGACGCCCTTCCTGCGGCGGAAACTACCACGGCTGGCGTACGATCGGTTCGTCCCACTCAAAGCCGCAGATCGGGCAGATGCCCTGGCCGGTGGCGAAATACTCCTCCCCGCACTTGGGGCAGGTGACGTTGGGCTGCGGTCCGCACAGGATGCAGGAAGCCGTCGCGTCGAGATCATTTCCGCAATAAATACAGTGCTTCATGGTGTTCCTCTCAAATCCGGGGCGCTTCAATGCCCTGCCAGCTACAGTTACTATTCGGTACCAAGGAAAAGCGCTACAGCATTTTCGCCGCGGGCTCTTTCCGGTGAGATTTTACGGTTGCCGGGAGCCTGCACGACTGTTAGAATCAAGGCCGTCTAAGCCCCCACACAACCCTTGAACAAAAGAAGGCCTCACTGTCATTTCCTACAAAGCACCGCATGTTTGAACACGTCCCGCGCCTACTCAAGCTCGCAGCCCCCATGATCCTCTCAACGTCTGCGATCACCCTGATGCAAATCATCGACGCTGTCGTACTGTCGCGGCACTCAAGCGAAGCGGTCGCCGCGATCGGCCCTGCCGGCCTGGCGATCATCATGTTCCAGGGCTTCCTGTTCGGGACCGCAGGATACGCGGGGACCTTCGTCGCGCACAACCATGGCAGCGGGGACGCCAAAGGGGTGCGCGCCTCCGCCTGGCTCGGCATCCACACCGCGCTGGTTTCCGGCGTAGTCGCCCTGCTGCTGGCCTGGCCCATTGCCCAGCTCTTTCTCCTGGCGGGCCACCAGCCGCTGGTCGCCCGGGACGAGATCAGCTATTTCTGGATCTGCATGGCCGGCTCCTTTTTCCCCGTCCTGGCCTCGGCGCTCGCGGGGTGGCTCTCGGGGATCGGTCGGCCGGTCATCGTCACCGGGGTGACCTTCACCTCCCTGGCGCTCAATGCAGTGCTGGCCTGGGGTCTGGTTCTGGGAGAGTGGGGGCTGCCTCGCCTGGGCATTGCCGGCGCCGCCCTGGCCACCGTGGCGGCACAAATGGTGTCCGCAATCCTTTTCACGCTCCTCTTCGCCAGGTCCGGCGGGTTAACCGACCGGGCGGCGCGCCGTTTCAGGTGGCAGGAGTACCGCCACTTCCTGTCGCTGGCGGCCCCCATGGGATTAAGGATCAGCGGCGAGTTGCTGGCCTGGACCGTCTTCCTCGTGGTGGTCGGCCGCCTGGGGACCGCCGAACTGGCGGCCTCCAGCATCGCCTTCCGGATCAACGGCATGGCATTCTTCCCCGCGCTCGGTCTCGGGCAGGCCGCGGGGATACTGGTCGGCCAGGCCCGCGGCGCCGGCGCGGATGACGACATTCCGGCCATTGCCTGGCAGTCGCTGGCCGTTTGCGAGGCCTGGATGCTCGCCATGGCATTGCTCTTTGCCAGTTGCTCCGTGCCGCTTATCTCTTTTTTCGCCGGGAGCGGCCCCGAGAGAACGCGGATTGTCGAGGCCGGCTCCCTGGTCATGAAATTTGTGGCCTTCTACTGCATGTTTGACGCGGCCAACATCGTCATCGGCTGCGTGCTTGCCTCGGCAGGGGATACCCGCTGGATCGCCCGCAGCTTCCTGGTCTGCTCCAGCCTCTTTCTCGTCATGCTCTGGTTGATCAGCCAGTACTGCACCAGCCTGGCGGCGGAATGGACCCTCGGCACCCTCTTCGTGTTCCTGACGGCGGTGATCTGGTCGCTGCGCTTCCGGGCCGGCGCCTGGAGGGAAATCCAGGTCCTCGACCCGCTCAGGCAGGAGTCCGCGGCTTAATCGGATCGCCCTCGGGTTAAGGCGGCAGGAGGCTTTCGATGGGAAGGTTTCGGCAAGAGAGCTGGAGGCGGAGAGCCTACGGCAGCAGGGGAAGGGTTTGGCCGAGGGCTGACCCGGTAATCGCTTACCGGGCTTTAACGGAGCGGAAATAGCGCACCAGCATCGGCACCAGGAACATCGCGCCCAGGACGATCAGCATGGTAGTGTTCGGGTCGCGAAAGTACGCGTTCAGGCGCAAGGTCGCGAGCGCGATGACGGCGAAATACAGCATGTCTCCCGCCAGAGCGAAGGCCCAGCCGGCCAGGAATCCGTGCCCCGCGGCGAGCGCCGTGGCGCGTCCCGTCATGGGGTCCACCCCGAAGGCGATCATGACGAGCGCCAGCGGGCCCGCGGAGGTGCCGCCGACATGTGCCACGCTGCGAGACGTCGCGGCCTTCAACGCCGCTCCGAAACGAGCGAGCCAGCGGATTTTCCCCGCCAGCGCCGCGATAAGCCGCAGGATCGGTTCGAAGGCAAGGGCCAGCACCACGTCAGAAAAAAGGTAGAGTCCCGTGGTGACGGGCCAGGCCAAGCCCTGGTCGCGAGCGAGCAGGACACCGGCGGGGATGCCGCCGCCGACCGGAAGCAGGAAGAGCTTCAGCACGGGAAGCAGGTGGGAAGTCGACTGGGCCAGGACGGGAATTTGCCCTGACAGCGGGAGAAGTGCCATGGGGCTCCGGTTGCGCTGCTCACGAGTCAGCCCTGGGCCTGCCCCGCGTTTTCGGGCAGGCTTCACGGCCAGGTTGGAACTGAAGATCTCGATTGATCATCGGAGGTGCCAGCAGTGCGACTCTGACACCTCCTTATCATTAGCCAGTTTCAGGTCCATTGCCAAGGATTATTTTACCAGACCGCAGCTGGGGCAGCTTAGCTTGTCCTTGCTCCAGGCCAGGAATATAAGCCCGGGGATGACCCCGGTCAGCAAGAGCGCAAAAGCGATAAGCTTGGGATAAATATGGGTTCCCAGCCATGAATCCATATAGCCCCTAAACCCGCAAGCACGACATTTCCTGAAAGTATCTTTTCTTCTCATTGCAGATCATCCCCAGTTCCGTCAAAGATTCACACCCTTTTGCCGGGTGCGACGTTTGACACCAGAAGGCACGGTGGCGCCGGAGGCGACCTCCCTCATTAGAGGGGGGATGATGCCATGTCCTGGAGAATTTCGCAAGGTTTAACGTCTAATGAGAAGCTCATTATCCTTCGATAACCGATTACCCTCGTCTGCTCTGGGCTCCGGCGAGTTCCTCGCCCGTAGCCGGGCGCAGGTCCTGGACGGTGCAGCTGAAGATCAGCGCCAAGCCTGCCAGCGGATGGTTGGCGTCCAGGACCGCTTTTCCGTCGGCTATGTCGGTGACTGTCGCATAGGTGGGGCCTGCCTCGGAGTCGTCGCTCACCCTTCCTTCCAGCTGCATGCCGACGGCCAACGGCTGCGGCAGCGCTTCCACGGGAACCATGTCCACCAGTTCGGGGTCGTATTCCCCGAAGGCCTCTTCCGGCAGCAGCTTGACCGTCACCGACTCGCCTATGGCTTTCCCGGTGAGGGCAGCCTCGACGGGCAGGAAAATGGCTCCATAGCCGCCGTGCAGGTACTGAAAGGGTTCCTTGCCGCCGTCAATCATGTTGCCGTCTGAATCTGCGATTGTGTAGCTGAGTGTGACGACTGCATTGCTGGTGATTTCGCTCATGGTCTCTCCACGATATAGGGTTATTGGAATTGCGAGTCAGAAAAGCCTGGTTGAATAGTCAGGAGCTTGTGCAAATTATTGACAGGATATTTTTCGCCCCACCGGCAACATGTTTTAAGGAGGCGAAGCATGCCGAAGAAGTCTTATCGGCAACAGCGATCCAGAGCCTACCATATGCATCAACAGGCAAACAAGAGGTATATTCGCACAGGTTTCGCCTGTGGATTCTGCCTTTGAGCAAAGCTCCTGGCGCGGACCCGCTCAAGGGATTTGTTCTTCGCACTAGAAAGGCCCGCTCCATAAACCATCATAAACGTGTATATCCAACAGGGTAAGCATCAAGGTCCGGAGTAAATCCTGGTGACTGCGCAGCTTGGTGCGCGTGAGGCCACAGAAGTTCAGCAACTTACCTTTGACAAGCCGCCATAATTTGCGTACCATTTGAATACGTACAAGACGAAAAGGGGGTTCCACATGCCAAGAGTCGCCGTTGAAGAGCATAGCCGGATGTCTCTGAGAATCCGTTCGAATGATAAAGCGCTATTGATGCGTGCCGTTGCCTACGAGAATACCGACCTTACAGATTTTGTGCTGCGCAATGCCATACGGGCGGCAAAGGCTGTCATTGCCCAGGCCGAACAGGTTTCGCTATCAGAGCGCGACAGCCTGCGCGTACTGGAAGCTCTGGAAAATCCGCCCACCCCCAAGGCTAAGCTGCTGGCGGCGGCTCAAGCTTTGCCTGTTGTACCATCATGACCATCCCCCCTTGGCATGAAGAGCCTATTGCCAAAAGGCATAATCGAGATGCGTTTGATTGTGGTGATACGGCATTGAATGATTTTTTGCGCCGTCACGCACGACAAATGCATGACAAGGGCGGATCTAAAACTTTTCTTGCGGTCAGAGATGATAATGCATCACACGTTCTTGGTTTCTATTCCCTTAGTCCCGCCTCCGTAGAATTTTCCCGCACCCCTGCTGTCATCAAGCGAGGCTTGGCGCGGTATGACGTGCCCGTTTTCCGCCTCGGTCGTCTGGCTGTTGATCAGCCTATGCAGGGCAAGGGGCTAGGCGGGCAACTTCTTCTGTCAGCCGGCCGGCGCTGCCTTCGTGCCTCTCAAGACGTGGGGGGCGTGGCATTGTTGATTGATGCCAAGAATAAAGGCGTAGCAAATTGGTACGCCAGTTACGGAGCATTGCCGCTGCTGGACACGCCGTTTTCTTTGCTTCTGCCGCTGTCAACCATCCGATCGGTATTAGAAACGGCTGGAAAGCTATAAATGCCTCCCCCCTTGGAGGCCTGCTTGCCCTCATGCCTTTGCCCATCCAGACCGAGAATTCGAGGAAGCCAAACTTCCCACTGACTACGCGGTCCCCACTAACAACATATCTGCCACATACAGCGAAAAAAAAGGCCAGTCGCAATGACTGGCCTTTTTGTAAGCTGAAGGAGTGATAGAGATTCGAGTGCCGCCTGGATCTGGGAGGATTTGAAGGCGGCACACTGTTTTCTTGATGGAGCCCACAACCGGATTCGAACCGGTGACCTCTTCCTTACCAAGGAAGTGCTCTACCTACTGAGCTATGTGGGCCTGCTGCCTGCTACAAGAAACAATAGGCTACGGCGTACACCGTAACCTAGCGTTTTAGTAAATGGCGGAGAGATAGGGATTCGAACCCTAGGTGACTTGCGCCACACCTGATTTCGAGTCACCATAAATGTTATTTCAGGGCCTTGCATCCCGTCCATACACCTGACTTTCATACCCGTATTGTGCTTGATTTACCAATATGTTACTGATATTCTGGTGTCATCGTATATCACATTCTTTCGCCCTTAGCAAGCACATTTGAGGATACGTGAGAGGATACGGTAAACAGCCGCATTCTTTCTCGGGAGGCTGTGATGGCTACCGAAACCCGGTTTACTGACAAGTTAATCCGAAGCCTGAAACCCGAAATCAAGGAATATTGGAAGCGCGAAGGTCAGGGCTTTAGTATCCGAGTTTACCCCTCTGGCGAAAAAGCTTGGTACTACGTCTACACCTTCGACGGGCGCAAGCGCTTCATGCGACTGGGCGAAGGCGGCTACCCCGATGTCTCCCTTGCTACTGCACGGGAGAAGTTCGACATTGCCAAGGTGAAGGTCAAAAACGGGGTCGATCCTTTGGCAGAGCAGGATAACGCGAGGATCGAGCGCAGCCGCGTCCCCTTGGTTGCCGATTTCGTGCAGGAGTACATAAACCGGTACGCCAAGGAACATAACCGTAGCTGGAAGGAAATAGAAAGGGCTTTAAAGGCGGCAATCGTTCCTGCGTGGGGCAACCGCAAGATCACCGATATAAGGCGGCGTGACCTGGTGGTCATCCTGGACGAGATTGTCGACCGGGGCTCCCCGGTGATGGCCAACAGGGTGCTGGCCTACACCCGCAAGCTGTTCAGCTACGCTCTCAAAAGGGACGTCCTGGAAGCCAACCCTTTTATGGGGATGGAAAGGCCATCAAAGGAGCAGGGGCGGGAGAGGGTGCTGTCAATCAGCGAAATAAAGACCTTTTGGGAGAACCTGGAAACGGCAGACATGAGCGACAGCATACGCCGGGCCTTGAAGCTGATCCTGGTGACGGCGCAGCGTCCCGGCGAGGTCATCGGGATGCATAGAAACGAGATCGAGGGGAACTGGTGGACGATCCCGTTGGAGCGATCCAAGAACAAGCAGTCCCACAGGGTCTTCCTCACTCCCCTGGCTTTTGAGTTGATCGGAGACAAGGTGGGGTTCATCTTCGAGTCCCCCGCATACCGTGGCCTTGACGCGGCAGGTGACCCGCTCCCCGCCAAGCCGTACGAAGTCCGCACCATGACCAACAGCATAAAGGCCAACCTTCCCCATACTCCTGAAAGCACTGTTAAAGACAAGCTGAAGGTTGCACGCTTCACCCCTCACGACCTGCGGCGGACCGCTGCAACCTGCATGGCCGAAATGGGTATTCCCGGCGATATCCTGGACAGGGTGCAAAACCATATCTCCCGGCAAAAGCAGGGTGTCGGCCACATCTACAACCGCTATTCCTATGACAAGGAAAAGCAGCAAGCTCTGGAAGCCTGGGAACGTAGGCTAATTAGCATCACGACCGGCAGGGACACCTCGAAAGTGCTGCCGATGATCCGTAAGACGACCGAATCGTCCGACTGATCGCCATAAGCGACTACCGGAACGACAAAACTCCTCACGAGGTAATTGCATCCGAATCGTAATTCTCTATTCTCATAATAAAAATGGAAACTTTCTGAAGCATTTGCCAGCTTTCCCGCGTTGTCGTGTATCTAGCCGCAGACGGTCCCAACAATTTATACGACTATATTGGTAAACAGCGCTTGTTTTATTTCCGCGGCCCCTGCGTTCTGGGACTTAAGGCCGGCGATGGATCGATCATAGGCAATCGAGCCGCGGGCAAAAACCTCTTCCAGATTGTAGATGTGGCCATTGCAGTTCAGACCGGTGATGATGAATTTTATCGTTTCTTTAAGGTAAAACTCAAGGTTGGCAGCAAAGAGACTTAGCCTAAACCGCACTTCAGACCCATGCACAATGCAGCAGCGGATTCGGTAAAGTCTTGCCAGCTGCCACTCCAAATGAAGTGTATGCTCCTCGATTTTCTCCAGGGTTTTAAGTGGGTCAGCGAGGGTGGAAAAAAGATACTCACACCGGTAATGCAAGGTCGGCGCTTTGGCGCAGGCTGCCAACAACGCAGTCTGATGTGGTTGTGACTGGATGATGGAGAAAAGATCGTGTGACGTTACAGTATCGAGTTCTTTCCCATAGCAAAAAGCCTGGAGATCGGCATGCCAATCGATCTTGGCGTATTTCATGGTCGCCAGCGCGTCGCCAAGGAGTCTCGCTAGGTAGGGGAGGGCCATCAGCCTGCTGACGTTCCTGGCCACGCTCTCACCTATACTCTCTCCACCTAAGTTGGCCACAGCCTCCAGACCCATCCACCAGTTAAGAAACTTGTCCTTGTAGTTTTCGCTGTCACGTCCGAACCTGTACTGCCGAATGGCGCCCCTGATTTTTCTGCGAGAATTCTCCTCGGTATTCGATCTGTGGGTGAGGGTCTTGAGACCCTCCGCGAAGGACGCGAAAGTGGAATGGTCGGCACCAGACGTCGGGTTCGGTGTGTTAGTCCTGACTACAGGCACATCCGTTTTGCCGTCTGAAACCCGCCTTACGTGACACTGTGGGTCGATCTTAAGATAGTACGGCTCATAGTCGAACCTGAGCAAGTCAATGAACTGCTCGAACTTTTCCTTAGCATTGATCGCGGCGGAAAGAAATTCTGAATCGAGGACCTTGGTTTGGGCTACGCATGCATTAGGAGACTTGGTGGTAAACTTCTTGGGGGCAGCCTCCAGACCTTCGGCTGCGGCTTTGAAGATAAAATCTCCGAATTCTTCAAGGTTGATCACATTGCTGCTTCCGGTTAGTCGCAGGGTGACCTCGAACTCCTGGGACGGCTGAGACAAAATTTTAAGCATGAAGGCAAGGTTCTTCTGGAAGCCATACATTTTCCGGGTCCTGTCGCTTAGAAAGTGGTCATACCATCTGAATAGCGATTCTGTAGGCCACCCCTTGTCAACCAAATCAGCGATGGTATGTGACACAACCGCCCTGATCTGGTTCCGGTCTCCGTTCGCCACAATGTTGGGCAGGAAGGAGGAGAGCACCTGCCAGTAGGATTTTTCCAAGGCGGCATGGAAGTCGTTGACGATGAACACGAACTCCCTTGCCTTATACTTGTCCCGCTTTTTGTCTTCAGGCTCACCTTGGGGCGGCGCTTTCAAAAAAGGCTCTATTACCTTCCATTGATACGCGAACCCATCGGTAATGACCGGGTCCTTGCTTAGGCATTCGATGGCCTCGGCGGACAAGCCTTTGATATCGCTAGACTTGATGATGCCGATGGCCAGTTCTTCGGCTATTTCGCGGATAATCATACGGCTGTTCATACACTTAACACGATACGAGTCCAGCGACTGCTGATGGGTCATGCAATACCACAACTCGACGAAAAACGCCTCAGAGGCACCCAGAGGGTTGGCTCCTTGGACCGCATCTGCCAATTGCTCCGACTTTAGGATTCGCATATGGTTTCCTTAGAATTCGCCTTAAAATTCGCGCAATGCAACAGCAATGCAACAGCAATGCAATAGCAATTCAATAGCAATTCGTTGCAATTTGCTTGACATTGGCAGCAGAAATGGCTAAATAGAAAGTAACGGATATCACGGGAGTTAAGGGTCGCGGGTAGAAACGGAGGGACGTTCCTCGCACCAACCACTCCCTTTTTTGCAGAAGGCGGCGGGTCAAGAGACCGCCGCCTTCTTTTTATCCTTAAAAGCCCAGCCTCTCCCCTCGCTACGTGAGATACCATATCAGCAATGAAACCAGATGTCTACCCATAGGAACCCTTTCACAAACCTGATCAACCTCTCCGCCGTGATCTCCCAAACGGAAGGTCACGGTCTACTGCCGATCCACCGGTAGACCCTCTCCTGCTCCTTCGGCTTGTACTTCAGGATGAGCGCATCGACCTTGCGCCCGAACAGCTCGTAGCGCTTTGCCTCTTCGAGCTTGTCGTCGAAAAAGGTGCAGCGCACCAGGCATCCCCCGATCAAAACCGTACCCATCCCAACCGCAACCGCGACGGTTACCAGTCGTCCCCAGGAAAGGCCCGCAATGGTGTCCGCACTGGAATTGATCCGGGCAGAGGCCTCGCTTACCGCCTGGTTCATCGGTTGCACCGCCTCATAGAAAGCATGGACCAGCTCCGCCGGGAGCTGTCTTTGGAGGTGCTGGGTAACCTGCTGGCAGGTCTTCCTGGCGAGCTCCTGCGCCGCCTTCGCCGAGTCCGCCGCGTCAAGCGCCTGGCTCAGCAGCGCCTCCAGGTATTCCCTGGTCTCCGGGTCGAGCCCGCCCTTGGACGGCACCCGGGGCTTGGCCCCACCGATCGCCTCCAGCAATTTGTCCCTGGGAGTTTCCGGGCCCATCTCACCTCCCCTTGAGCGAGCGGATCACCGCCGCGATGCCGTCGGTCAGCGAGTCGACCTGCTCTCGGGTTGCGAGCTTCTTGAACATTTCCGACAGGGTCTCAACCAGCTTTTCCAGGTCCTGGGCGAGCAATCCGTGGCGCTCCTTGAGCTGCAAAACCTCCTCCCGCAGCTCGACCACCGCGGCGTTTTCTCCCCGCCCCCGGGCCGAAACCTGGGGGAATTTCTCCGCGATGCAGGCCCGCATCACCTCCGAAACCGTGACGGTTTCGCCGCGCATCTCGCTCTGCCTACGGGCCTCGTCCGCCAGTTTTTTCTCGACCTCCGGCGCCAGCCGGATGCTGGTTTTTTCCACGGCTCCCTCCTTAATAGATATGTCCGACAGCGGGGGACGGGATACCAACGCCGCGCTAGCGCGCCAAGCCGCTCGCACCCGGGGCTCGGGCACCCCGCGCCAGCGCCGCGCTGGCGTTCGTCCACAATTGCCACCCGCTGTCCGGCGCGAAATCATTGGGTTTTGGCAGGTCGGACAAACGGTGTAGCCCGCAGGGGCTGCGTGAGGTGTGAAAGGAAATTATCGCCGAGCGAAGCGAGGCCCGCACTGATCCCGGACAGGTTAAAACCGCTGCACCAAAGCGCCAATGTCCCAAGCCGAAGCCAGCCGAAAGATGACCGGCAAGAAGGAGGCAAACAACGCTCCAGGAAAAAGATTAAACAGCACCCCTTCGACGGCTCATCACGTCACCTCTCCAGCTCCAGTCCGAACTTCCTCGGCAGCTTAAGCTCAAGCTCGCGCCCCAGATCCTTCTTCACCATCGGTATCTCACGCAGCGGCCTCAGGAGTTCACGCGACGGCGGCTGCCAGGCAGGCACCTTGAGGTTCTCCAGGTTGAGCCGGTGCACCTTCTCCCCCGGGCCCGGAACCGCCCGCCCCAGCGCGCGGATCTTCCCCGGCAGATCGTGCCCCGGCTCCTCCAGGCTTATTCCCCTCACTAGCGGCTCGCGGTGGATCTCCCGCACCTGCTCGGGCACCTTCTTCAAGGTGGAGCTCTTCTCGTCGGCGAGCTCCACCGACCGGGCCAGCCCCTCGATGGAGTTGGTGTAGACGCGCGTCCTGAACTGGGCGCGGGTGAGGGCGACGTTGAGCGCGTTGTAGCTCGCCTTCCCGTAGGGCTCCTGGTCCAGGGAGCGCTCGACGCCCTTCTTTTTCCTGTGCTCCGGCTCGGGCCTCACCCTGGCGAACATGATGGACTGCTCCACCGTGGCGGCCTGGCTCTTCGTAATGGTGACGGCGTAGGCGTGGTCGATCTGACGGTACTTCTTGAGATCGAGTTCCAGCTCCCGGTCCCCCAGGTCGACCCGGGCCACCCCGCGCTCGTCCAGTTCCCGGATGGTCCCGAGCGCGCCGTTTTGCAGCTTGAAGCGCCGGTCGTTTTTTAGGGCGACGACCCGGTCCCCGACCGAGAAGCTGCGCTCCTCCTCCCGGAAGAGCCTGGTCTTTCCCTCCATCTCGGCGGCGGGAAAATCCCTGGTGACCTTGCGCTCGACTTCCCGCCCGTTCTTTCTGGTCTGGAAGGAGTAATTCACCCGGACCAGGTTCCTCTCCCGGTCGATCCCGGTCACCTCCCCTTCTACCCCGAGCCGCGTGCCCCAGCTTTGCATCCTCCCCTTCTTCCCGCGCTCCCCGCTAAAGAGCACCGTGTCCCCCACCTGGTAGGCCTCGACCGTGACCCCCTGGCGCGCCGGGGCGAGCACCGAAAAGCTCCGCCCCTGCTCGATCTCCCGGGCCGCGACCCGTGCCGCCCGCACCTCCTGGTTCAGCTCCCGGCGCTCCGCGTTGGTGGCGGTGAGCATGAGGATGGAGGTCCTTTCCCCCGCCGCCGCCCGCTCCGGGATGAGCGAGGGCTTGCGGCTCTCCTCCAGGTAGTGCTCGACCGCCGCCCTCTTGAGCTCGGCCCCGTCCGGGATCTCGATCAGCTCCCGGCGCCGCTCCAGGGCGACCAAGGCCTCGCGCGCGTTCTCGGCCAGCGGACGGTCCTCGCGGTTAAGCCCCTTGGCGATTGCCAACAACTCCGGGTCGCGCTGCCGCAGGATCTCGGTCAGGTGCGCGTACTCCACCTCCCCCCCGACGCCGAAGGCCCGGACCTGATGCAGGAAGTCCCCGGCGGCAATCGCCTGTATCTGCTTGGTGTCGCCCAGCAGGTGCAGCTTCGCCGACACCCCCCGCTCCCGCAGGTCCTCGACCACCTCCAGAATCTCCCGCGCCTGCCTCGCTCCGAGGAAACTCGCCTCGTCCACCCGCAAAACGACCTGCGCCCCCGCAGGGATGAGAATTCTTTCACCCGAATGCTTCCCTATGCACAGCTCCGAGTTTTGCCCCTGCAGGTCAAATTTGGAAGCCGCATAGCCGTTGAGGAAACTGTCGACGGTGAAAGCGGGCCTCCCGGTGGCAAGAGCCATCTCGCGGGCCGCCTTCCCGGTGTAGGCGAGGTTGACGGCGAAGTGCTCTCTCCCGCCGGGCCTGAGCACCTCCTCGTTGAAGCGCTCGATGAGGCCGAGGGTCGTGGTCTTCGCGGTCCCCGGGTCCCCCAGCGTCAGGGCGACGCCACCCCTGCCGGATACCTCGTTGGAAAACTCCTCCCATTGCCCGGCCGTCGGCCGGACGCCCTCCAAGGCAAGCCGCTCGCGATATCCTGCGATCTCCCGCTCCTCGGCGGCTCCGGGAAAAGGGGCCCGTGCCAGGCTCCTGACCTTCTCCAGGTTCCCGGCCTCCAGCTCCAGCATGGCGGAGGTCGTGTAGAACTCCCTCCCCCGGGAATTGGGCCCGAGCCGCACCACACCCTGGGCGCCGCCGTCGAGGGCGCCGTTCAGCTCACCCAGACCGTGCCGGCCGCCGGAGATCAGCGCCGCCTGGTCCAGGATGCGGGCCCGGTCCAGGACCGCCTCCCTCTCGCTCAGCTCCCGGACCGCGAGTTCGACCGCCCGGTCCGGTCCCTCCGCGGCAACCTCGCGGTCCGGCTTAAGCGAAAGGGCCTCTTCCAGTTCGCGCTTCACCTGCGCCATGGAGCTCCCGCAGGCCTCGAACCCTCTCTCGAAGATCCCCTGCACGTCCTCCCGGGTGATCTGCCGCTTGGAGTCCCGGGTGTCCAGTGCCGCCATCTCGTAAAGCTTCCCGTGCAAAATTCCCGGGAACCTTCCCTCAGACCTCCAAAGCGCCACCTGCTCCTCGATCTCCACCCGGCGCGAGGAGAAGTACTCGATGAGCCGGGGGTCGACCCCCGCGAGTTCGAAGAACAGCTGGGAGCGGTCCAGGATCTTGACCCCGAAGCCGCGCGCCTCAAGCTCCCGGATCAGCTCCTGCCGGTACAGGAGTCCCAGCGACTTCTGGTCCTGGAAGATTGCCCTGGGCTCGTTGGCCCTCCACCCCTCCGGCGTCCGGACCGCGTTGACCACGAAGACGTGCGAGTGCAGCTGCGGGTCGATGTTGCGCGAAGTGGCGTGGTCGAACTTCGCGGCCACCAGCTTGCCGATCCGGAATCCCTCGGGGCTGCGGTAATGGCAGTAGTGCTCCTCCAGGTGCTCCAGCACCGACAATACCGCCGCGTCGTGCGCCTCCTTCACCCCGTCGACCCCTGCCGCGTAGGCGATGGATACCGACTTAGGCGCGGAAAAGGTGCAGTCGTTCCCCGCCCGGCGGCTCTCCACCAGCTCCCCGCTCTCAGGGTCCCGGGACAGCCTGGGCGCAATGAGCCGCCCCCCGGCAGGATCCTCCCCCCGGCACAGGGCCCGGAAGGCCTCTTCAGAGACCTCCCCGTCGAGCCCCAGCTCCCGACTCCCCTCCCCGAACCACCGGGAGTTCAGCCCCTGCTCGGTGCCCCTCAGGTAGTAGTCTTCCCGGGAGAAGTACCCCCCGGCATGCACGGCACCCATTCCCGGTGAGACCGACATCATGGCCTTGTCCCTCTCGCCACAGCCAAACGAACTTAAACGCCTCCTCGGCCAGGCAGCTCGCACCGGCCCGAGACCGCATTGGCAAATCCTAACACGTTTAAAGGTAAAGCCAATGGGGCCTATGCAGATAGGCGCCGCCAGAATCATTCCTTTCATAAATGATTGACGCTCAGCAGCCCATTAAAGCATTGGAGAACTAGAATTAATATGGTATAAGGAGGTCAGCAGGACTACAGTCGGGCGGCAGGTGCATATCCCCCCGAACTCTCGAAATTGCTAAGTGGGCATATCTCCCAGTTGGAATCTCAGCGAAATTCAAGACACACTTGAATTCAAGGTGATGTGGAATCCAGCCCGAAGTCTAAATTGAATAGCACCTAATTTGGCGAGATGATTGGGCTCAGTCATCAACGCGTTTGCCGAAAAAATACGTTGTAAATTATCTTACAGCATCTGGGAGGTTTTATGCCGAAAACAAGGAATGTACTTAAGTATCTAAGCATTGAGCAGGCTAAAGGAAAGCGTATGTGCCACGTCAACTCGAAGCATACCATTGAAGCAGGGGAATTTCACTTAGCACAAGAAACCGCCCCCATGGTAAGGGAAAATATCTGCGTAGTTTGCGCGGGAAAGATATTCGATGTTTTAAGTGGACCCTATAGTCAAGACAATAAAGGATCGAGTTTAAGGTGATGCTCGGTCGCGCAGCTGACCGGCGCTGCCCCGGTTTTGAGCGTGGTTTTACGCTCAACAAATTTGTCCACGATTCTG
>Ga0316221_1000209_pt1 | contig 83390 bp, 69 predicted proteins | sample TBH18007metaG_FD_206003 | JGI IMG/M metagenome (GOLD analysis project Ga0316221, IMG submission 206003) | Freshwater microbial communities from Trout Bog Lake, Wisconsin, USA - TBH18007 | ecosystem: Environmental > Aquatic > Freshwater > Lake > Hypolimnion/Profundal zone | place: USA: Wisconsin... | reverse complement strand
CTCAATTCGGCTATTCCTTCTCCACATGGCGCCTACATTTGCGCGGCACGGGCATCCGCAGTGCCCGCGATCAGGGCTGGATGCAGGAAATCACGGCGCGCAGGTTAATGCGCCGCGCGCCTGTCGAGTTGGCCGATAACCTCACAATCGAACAATTGCGGCAAAGCGTGCCGCTGGGAAGCACCAGTCGTATCATGCTGGTGGCCCCAGACGGCCAATATCGCGGAATGGTGCTTACCACGGAAGCCTATGATCCCACCCTCGCGTCAGATTCACTTGCCAGGGATATTGCTCGCCTGCCTCAATCCACGCTGCTGCCGACCGATACGCTACCGACAATTCTCGAGCGCTTTGAACACTTGCAGGTTGATGACATCGCTGTTGTCAGTGCCGGCGGTATCATTCTAGGCGTGCTCACCGAAGCCTACGTCCGTCGCCGCTATTCGCAGGAATTGGAAAAGCAACAGGCGCACCTGTTTGGTGAGGACTAAATGGAAATTTAGCCCGGAAAATTCACCGTGGGTTGGCGGATGTAGCTTAAATCTCTGATTTGATGTATGATTTGGTTGCTTAGACCGATCAACGTCATTTCAGGAAGGCCACACCCGCCATGGACGATCCTAAGCTGCCGCTCCCCGATCTGTCACCTGTTTCCGGCAAGCGGTTGGATGTCAGATTTGATGGCGGGATGCTCTCATGCGATGGCGGGATTTTGCTGTTGCGCGAGGTCGAGCGGCGGCTTGGCGTGGCGGAACGTCTGGCGGCCTGCATCAGGGATCCGCGCTCGCCCGAGCATATCACGCACAGCCTTGCCGACATTATCGGCTTTCGGCTGATGATGATCGCGGCGGGTTACGAGGACGGCAATGACGCCGCCAGCCTGCGCGCAGACCCCATGTTCAAGATGGCGCTTGATCTGACACCTTCAGATCGCGCGTTGTGTTCGCAGCCGACCATCTCGCGTCTGGAAAACCTGCCCGATACGCGCGCGTTGCTGCGCATGGGCCGCGCCATGGTCGATCTGTATTGCGACAGTTTCCGCACCGTGCCCAAGCGGATTGTGCTCGACATCGACGATACGTTTGACGCGGTTCATGGCGGTCAGCAGTTGCGTTTGTTCAATGCCCACAATGACGAATATGGCTTTCAGCCCATCGTCGTGTTCGATGGCGAGGGCCGTTTCATCACCGCCGTGCTGCGGCCGGCCAAACGGCCAAAGGGCACGGAAATCCGGGCATTTCTGCGCCGCCTGCTGCGAGCTATCCGCAGCCATTGGCCAAAGACGCAGATCTTGTTGCGCGGCGACAGCCATTATTGCTGCCCCGAGGTTCTCGACTGGTGCCGGGCGGGTGGTCACGATTTCATCCTCGGCGTCGCGCCCACGGCGACCTTGCGCCGCCATATCACCGATCTGGAAACCAGCACCAGGGCGCGCTTCGATGCTGCGCTCGCCAGTAGGACGGGTGCGGGCAAACTGCGCCGGTTCAAGGCCTTCAACGATGGCGCCAAAAGCTGGAGCCGCGTCGAGCGGATCATCGCCCGCGTCGAAGTCGGCGACCAGGGCGCCGACACCCGCTTCATCGTCACCAATCTCAAAAAGGGCTCGCCCCGCTGGCTCTACGAACAGGTCTATTGCCGACGAGGCCAGGCCGAGAACCACATCAAGTCGTGGAAAACCCATCTCGCCGCAGATCGCACATCCTGCACCAGGGCCACCGCCAACCAGCTACGGCTGTTCCTCCATGCCGGTGCCTACTGGCTGATGTGGGGGCTGCGCACCGCCATGCCGAAACGATCCGTCTGGCGCACCGTCCAGTTCGACACCTTGCGCCTGCGCCTCATCAAGATCGCCGCCCGCGTCACCGAGTTGAAGACCCTCATCCGGCTGCAGTGGCCAACGGCTTGTCCCGATCAACACATCTTCCGGATCGCCCTCGCGCGCATACCCCACCTCGTCACCTGAACGTCGCGGCAAGCACGCCACATCGAACCCCTCAAAGTCAACCCGCAAGCCTTGATCCAACGAAACCCTGCCATCCGCCGGGGACCATCGAGTATGCCAGGCTGACGCCAAATGCTCAAAACCGGGAGCGCCAAACTCAACCGGATGAATTATGCGGGTTAGGCGCATTGAGCGCAGGAGGACAACCCAATCGGGATAAACATGGGATGCTACTCCGATATCTTACACGGACTATCGACATTAGCCATGGTCTGACCTGAGATGCCTAGCTACGCGGCTCGATAGAGCTGACTATGCCAATGGAGCGAACTATGACCTTGCAATTAATCAATCCGACCAGTGCTGAAGGTTGGCGAGGTGACCGTGGTTCGGCGTGGCTCAAGGCATTGGACGGCTATGAAGCGATGCTCCTTCCACTGGGGGAAGCCCTCTTCGAACGCGCAGATTTATTGCCTAACCAAAGCGTTGTTGACGTGGGTTGCGGCGGGGGCTGGACAAGCCGCATGGCCGCAGCTTTCGTCGGCGACCAAGGTCAAGTCTGCGGCGTCGATATCGCCCCGATGCTCATCAATGAGGCCGCAAAGCGCGCGAACGGGACCGCCAATCTATCATTTATCTGCGCTGATGCTGGTGTTGACCCGCTGCCCGCAGCCCCATTTGATCGCATGATATCGCGCTTGGGCGTGATGTTTTTCAGCAATCCATCTGCCGCATTTGCGCAACTCCACGCATTGCTCAAATCGGGCGGCCAACTCGATTGGGCCGTCTGGGCGCCACCTGCGGACAATCCATGGATGGGAGGGGTGCGCCCGATAGTTGAACGCCACATCGATCTGGCACCGGTCGATCCTGATGCGCCAGGGCCGTTTTCGCTAGCCGATCACGATAAGTTGCACACCCTTCTGTCAAATGCCGGCTTTGGTTCGATCGACATTGCAGAATGGCGCGGGCCTATCGCTCCCGGCGGTCACCATGATCCGCACCAAGCGGCTGACTTCGCGCTTGAATCCTTCAGTTTCGGGCCGCCGTTCGATGACGCCGATCCCGCGATCCGGGGCAAAGTGCGTGCCGATTTGGTCGGTTTTTTCTCGGGCTTCAGGGTCGATGGTCAACTGGCCATACCGGCAAAGGCCTGGCTGGTGAGCGCCAAAGCGTAGTAGCGGAACTGGTTCCCGCGGACCTGTCCTAACCTCTATGCCGCCCCAAGCTTGCCGCACTCATCAAGCTGGTAGCTCACAAAAAAAGCTCCATCTGACGCGTTCAGCAGCTGACGTTATCTCGAGACAGCTTTAGCAAATGGGCGAAGTCCAACGGCGTGACGTTGCCGCCGAAAATCGCTTCCAAACTGTGAACCGCCAGTACCACGCCATCATTTGCAAGGGAGTACCACACCAGTTTTGCTTCCTTGCGCGTCTGGACTAAGCCGGCCCGACGAAGTTCTTTAAGTTGCTGGCTCAATGTTGGCTGGCTTATGCTCGTTGCTTGAGCGATCCCGCCGACATTATGTTCGCCTTGCAACAGGCATGAGAGGATCATCAACCGTCGCGAATTTGCAAAGCCCTTAAGCTTTTCCGCAGCCATCTCGGCAATGTCGCGATTTTCGAACATCGGCTTCATGTGTTGAGCGAGTGCCACACCTGCCAAAGCGAGACAAGCAATCGAGAAGGGGCGTTCCAAATCTCATGCTCGTCCCCCGACCGGGCTCTGGCCGTATTTGCGCAAAACATCATCGAAAGCTTCGCCCATTAGCTCCTGAAGGCTTAGCCCATGCTTGCGGGCACACACATGCATCGCGAGTGACATCTCCGGAGAAAAATAGGCCGCGATCGCCTTGCGACCGGCGCGCCCGTTGGATGTGGGCTGACCCTTTGTTGGCCCCGCTAGCTGTGCTGCGGGAGCAGCAAACGGCTTTGGTGTCATGTCCTCGCGCGCCTGCTTGACCTTGGACTTGTCGGCAAGATTGGCAAATCGGCTCATCGACTTACACTCCCTTATGTGGGGCGGTGAGCATGTTCACATGTGCGATTGTCCACATGTGAAGCGTGGAAATTTCAATAGCCGCCTTACCCCCCGGCTCGAATTCGATGACCGACGCCCCCGCCGCGCTGGCATGACGATAGACCGCCCGACCCGGCAGAATGTGTGGGCAGGCATCAATGCCGAAGCTCTGCACCAGTTCGACCGCCTCCTCATACATCCTTGGTGCCTGCGGCGGCCCGGCGGTGAAAACAACGTAGGCCGGTTTGTCGAATAGTCGCACCAGGCTGACGGTCGTCTTGATGGCCGCCAGATCGAAGGCGCTGGGACGGCAAGGGATTAGCACCATATCAGCAGCCTCCACGGCCCTGCTCGCCGCACTATCAGCATGGGGCGGCGTGTCGATTACGATGAATGTGGCCCCCTGCGCCTTGGCTGCATCGACCTTGGCCTGAATCCGGGGTGGGGCGCTGTCGATCACCTCGGGTGCTTTGTCAGAGCGCCATTCGCCCCACTGACTGGCTGTCGCCTGAGGGTCAGTATCGATGATGAGGGCAACCGCACCGGCCGCTTCGGCAGCGGCGGCCAGATTCACTGATAGCGTGGTTTTTCCTGAGCCGCCCTTTTGGCTCACGATGGCGATGATGGTCATGGAGTTGTTCCTTCACATGTTCACATGTGGATGTGTGGGATTGTGGACGGGCTTATTCGTCGGGATGGGCCTGGCTTTCGGCATCACTGACGTGCCGCACCATGCCCGCCATCAGTCGTTCGGTCAGGTCGGCCATAGGGCCGGGAGGTGGCTCGATTGGTCGCGGTGAGCTAGTTGTATCCGGCGGCGATTGCTGGACTTGCCGCTCGGTCGCCCGAAACAGGCCGGCGAGGTTTACACCTGCCATCCCTGAACGTCTGACCATCCCGGCAAGGCACCGCCCCGGCGACAATACTCGAAAGCGATCACCCAATGGCAGTTCGGCATTCCGGTCGATCAGCAGGACGCTGAGTGCCGCCCGTTCGCGCCCGAACTGCTGGCAGGCTCTCCCCCAGGTGCTCTGCGCAATGCCAAGCCGCCCGCAACTTCGCCACGAGGCCTCGATGAGATTAGGCCAAGTCGGCCCGCCAAGCGCCTCAACCAGCCCACGATAGCCTTCGGTAGCCACCATAAGCGCGGTTGCTGGCCGGACCTGATCGAGCGGATCACGGGCATGCGCCGTACGTTTTCGTGATGTGTTTTTGTTCTGTATATTGGGTGCGCAGTTTTCTTCCGGCGCGCCGGAAGGTTTCAGTGCACGGCGTTTTGAATCGGCCCCAGAATCCGGCACAGTTTCGATGGCTGCGAGCATGGCGGAAAGCGCCTCGCGGATAGCGATCAGTCGCTCGATGCTGGTGATCCTCGCCGTGCGGCCATTGGGCAGAATCGTCTCCGCCCGCTCGCGCAAGGCCTCGTCGCCCGCCTCGCGGATGCGCTGCCCCAACTGGCGGATCTCGGCGCGGCATTGCTGGATGGCGCGGGCCTGAAGCTCCAGCGCCGCCGCCTTGGCCTGCAGTTCAGTGAAGCGATCTACCAATGGCGAAAGATTGATCCCCGCCGCCCAGATGATGGCGCCACACTGCCGGTCACCGGCGCGCTCGCCGTTGATTCCGGCATTGCGGATGATGAAGCCGGCATGCTCCAGTTCGCGCTCGGCAGAATTGATCGAGCGTGGCGTCAGGCCCAGGGCCTCGGCGAAGCGACAGGCCTGCGTCCAGACCGCGCAGATGCGCCCGGACAAGTAGTCGCCATCCATCGTCTTGAGGACATAATGGCGCACCAGCGCGACTGCCGTCGAGGAAAGGCCGAAGCCCGGTCGTGCAACCTGCTCGAACAAGCGCAACATGTCGAATCGGGTCGTGCCCGCTGGCAAGCCGCTATGGGCAAGGGTAGTGCTCATGGGAGCCCTCCCTTCCATTCAATGCTTGCCCGCGATTCCGCGGCAAGGTAATCTGATCTTGTAGATGCCCAGCTATGCTATGGACCGTTGCGGAGGGTTGCACCCCTCCCAACGGTCTTTCGGTGACCGCAGATTCGCTTGTTGCGCGTTTGGCGCTTCTTGCGCGTTCTGCGCGTAACCGACGGTTCTGAAGGTCGTTTTCGCCCCAAAGAGAGGTGTGCCGACTTTTGTGCCTGTGCGGGTTGCGCGCCAATGCGTCTGTTGCGCGTTCTGCGCGAGGCGTAAGGGCATGAAAATGGAGAGAATTACGGGAATTCAGGCGTTTGGAAATTGGCAGGTCCGGGTTTGCTAAACCGTCGTACGGATACATCTGTACCGAGAGTTCGAATCTCTCCGTCTCCGCCATCTAGTTGTCTTGAGGTGTCCAAATGGATCCAGGATAGCTATAAAAATCAAATAAATGATATTATTTTGCGTCCAATAAGATCCGGAGGCGTGCGGGTAAAGCCTGGGTGTCTTGGGGGCACGCTTGGGGGCATTGCAATTGTCGTTGTTCGCAACGCGTTGATCGATTGGAAGCGCGTTGACCAGCGCAGGCACGCCAATCACCTTCGCAAGAAAGCTAAGATCGAAGCCATCTACGGCCACCATTCGGCCGAAGCCCAAGCGGGCTTGGCAGAGCAATGGTACAAAGCAGCTCATGCGGCTGAGCAAGCACGATTACTGGCTGAGGAGGCAGCAGATGCCATAGACATGGCAACCAGCCGTGCGCGACATGTCCTTGCCAAGGCCTCATCTATTGCTGAAACCTATGGACAGGACTCATTTGAGCGGGCCCAATGGTTGCGCCGTCATCGTGAGGCCCAAGCCGCACTTGCTGAGCAGGAGAAGGCGTTGGTGTTCGAGATCGCTTGTCAGGCACGCTCGGCGCGCGAGGCTCTGGCGAAAGCGCAATATCGGGATCAACTAAGACGGGAACTGGGGCTGGTCGTTCGAACTTTGCAAGCGGGCAAAAGTGCGTTACAGCAACGCCAGCAATCTGATCCCGATATTCAAGAAATTCCAAGGGCGCCTATACATCGCGCTCTCGACCAGATAGCTAAACAGCCAGTAGAAGTGACCTTGGTTAAATCGATTTTTGGCTATGATGCCGAGATTCTTGCAAAATATGGAATCGAAGCGAGTGATTTGGTTGATCTCGCCGTGCAGCGACGATTGCGCGCTCTGCACGTACAGCAGCGCACAGAATTGGCGATCGTTTACAAGCTCGCAGATCGGCAATTTGCCCTCAGCAATCGCTCGGATACACCCTATTTGCGTAGTTTAAAGGCTAAATGGAGGAAACATCCGGAGGTTGTACGGCGGTTTTCTGAGGCGCTGCAAGCCGCGTCTCAGCAGGGACACGATGGGCTAGCCAGATCGCCTGTGGCGGAGCTGAAGTCAGCTGCACCGGTAAATCCTACCAATATCGACACGACAAATCGCGCTGCTCGTAACGCTGCAATTGCAGCAGCAAATTCCCGTGAGCGCGGGCCATTCTAGCTGGGCACAAACTCATTTCGAAGCGTTTGATCTGTTTTCCGGCCGCGAAAGGCCTCGACCATCTTTCGAAGTCTAAATTAATCGGCGCTCTACTCCTATACCCTAACGCTTGGGTGCCTCGAGTTCGTAAGCTGGCATGACGCCCCCTCTGTGACCCCGGTAAGAAATGACCCGCGCGCAGACTCCCGTGGAGCACTGTCTTGCCCGGAAATGCTGCATCCCCTCCAGATCTGGGCCGCCCGCCGATGGCTCAAGATGCGGGGAGGAAGCCTTAGGGGAAGTGCGGCGCCAGGCTCCGCGCTTCCAGATATCCCTTCGCTTCCGCTTCGCGCGCCAAAGTACGCACACCAGCCATCGATTACCGAAAGATCAGGCGTCATGGCAGTGAAAATATCGACGCGGGATTTTATGGTCGCAGGTGCAGTGCCGAAAGTTAACGGCCGTCTCCCGCAAAGCGTAACCTGCCGCGCATTCAGCTGTCCTTTGTCTCCTCGGTTACTTTCCCAAAAATTTGGTAAGTCCGCTCTGAATGAGGGGAGCAGGCAATGCCTTGTTTCCGCACCGACACTCGAATGTGAAACCTATTACGAGCAGGCCATCGCGGAGCAGCTAGCGTGGATGCTTCTTGCAGACATTTTCCCTGGCCAAAGCACTATGCTCGTCTCCAAAAATTGCGACAAAACCTTTCGATCACCCACCAAAGTCGTTCAAAGACTGGCACAGATCTGCTGCGCACGCGCTAACCAACATATGAACTCGAGATTTCTTCGTCAGTGCACAGGCATAAATCCCGGCCTGCTGCTCCACTGCTAGGCAATCCACCGCGTCAACATCTACAATGGCGACAACCAAGCGCGTTGATTGTGCAATGCTGTGCGATATATTCGCCTTGCCACCCAACGCGCCTATGAGCTGGGCGATGTCGGTGAGGGGCTGAAGCCCATGTGGGCTGGCTGTGGCGCATGAACTTGCCTCGCCGCGCAGTTTCATGGCTTTGCGCAATTCGCCCGAAAGCCGGTCGGCTGCGGGGCCGATGATCACTTGCATGGCGCCTTCACGCCCGCGGACAATGCCCATCGCCCCCAGACGGCGCAGCGCCGCCTCATCCACCGAGCCTGCGTCTGCCAGCAACATCCGCAACCGCGTGGTGCAGGCGCCCAGATCGATGATATTCTCAGCGCCGCCCAGTGCCGCCAACCAGCGGTAAGGGGTGTCCCCGGTTTCGGCCAATGCGGCATCCGGGACAAGGGCTTCGTCGGCCTCACGGCCCGGGGTTTTTAGATCGAAGCGCAGGATGGCAAAGCGGAACACGCCATAATATACGCCCGCAAACCCCAACCCCACTGGCAACATTCGCAAAGGGTGTGTGGCAAGATGAAAGTTGATCAGATAGTCCACCAAACCGGCCGAAAAGGAAAAACCCAACTTCACATCCAGCGCCCGCAGGATCACAAAGGCCAGCCCCGTCAGCACCATGTGCAGCCCGTACAGCGCCGGGGCCAGAAACATGAAGCTGAACTCAACCGGCTCGGTGACGCCGGTCAGGAACGATGTCAGCCCCTGGCTGAGTAGCATTCCGCCGACTTCTTTGCGGCGGTGGGGGCTTGCGGTGTGATACATCGCCAAACAAGCCGCCGGAAGGCCAAACATCATGACCGGGAAAAACCCTGCCATAAAGCCCCCCGCCGCCGGATCGCCCGCGAAAAAGCGCCGCAAGTCGCCGGTGGTGCCATGGTAATCACCGATGATGAACCAGGCGATATTGTTCAATATGTGGTGCAGACCGGTGACAATCAGCAACCGGTTTAGCACACCATAAGCGAACAAGCCCCAACCGCCGCCCTGAACCACGACCTCGCTGAGCCCGGTGATGCCAGCGTGCAGCGCGCCGTAGCTGGCCCCCACCGTCAGCGCCAAGCCTACACCGAACAGCCCCATCACAATCGGCACGAACCGCCGCCCGCCGAAGAATGCCAAATACTCGGGCAGGCGGATCGCGTGGAAGCGGTTGTAAGCAGCCCCCGCCGCAACGCCGCAGATAATGCCGATAGGAACCGACAAGTCGTGAATGGCATGGGATTGGACATGAGCGGCCATCAGCTTGGCCGCGGCGGCGGGCAAGCCTGCGGTTTCATTGGCGGGTACCGTGACCATCGCAGCGGCGCCCTCAGTTGCGACCAGATAGCCGATCACCCCCGCCAAACCCGCAGCGCCGTGGTTCTCACGCGCAAAGCCGATGGCGACGCCGATGGCAAACAACAGCCCCAGATTGTCGAAAATGGCATTGCCGGCTGTGGCGAGGAACCCAAGGTGCAAAAAGGGGATCATCGCCGCCACCGGCCCCGCGATATCGTCCTGCCCCAGCCGCAGCAGCAAGCCCGCCACGGGCAGCACCGCGATCGGCAGCATCAAGGATCGTCCTAAATTTTGCCCCAAATTGCGCAAGGCGACTGGCCGAAGTGCAACCATCGTCAAATCTCCCCTTGGCCCGCGCAGGCCGCGCGAACAAGATTGCGGACATCGGCAGCTGTGTCAGCGTCCAAGGCTTTGGCGGCCAGTTCTTCGCATTTGGAGTGAGTCAGCGAACGAATCTGCTGCTTGGCGGCGGGGATCAGCGCGGGCGCCAGCGACAGCCGCGTCAGCCCCAGCCCCAACAGCAGCGGGATAGCCAGCGGATCCCCCGCCAACCCGCCGCACAGCGACACCGGGCAGCCCGCCGCACGCCCCGCCGCCGTAACCTGCGCAATGGCGCGCAGAACGGCGGGGTGCAGCGCGTCCGCCTTGGCGGCCATGGTGTCAGAGGTACGGTCCATCGCGAGGATATACTGCGCCAGATCATTGCTGCCGATCGACAGGAAATCGGCCTCGGCAGCAAGGCGATCGGCCAAAAACACCGCCGCCGGCGTCTCGATCATCAGCCCCAGCGGCAAGTCAGGCCCGCCGGCAGCTTGACGCGCGCGCACCACCGCCAGACGCACGGCACGCCATTCATCCAGTCCGGCGATCATCGGCACCATAAGCGCAACCTTGCCAGACGCCTCTTGCGCAGCCCGGCATACGGCACGTAGCTGGATGTCCAGCAATTCTGGCCATTGTAGCCCGATGCGAATGCCGCGCAAACCCAGTGCCGGGTTGGCTTCCTGCGGCAAATCGAGAAAACGCACCGGCTTGTCCCCACCCACGTCCAGCGTGCGGATGGTCAGCGGTCTGCCATCGAGCCCCGCGATAATCTGGCGATAGGGCGCCAGCTGTTCTTCTTCCCCCGGAGCAGTATCGCGATCAAGGAACAGGAATTCGCTGCGGAGCAACCCGCAACCCTCGGCGCCATTTTGAACCGCGCCATCAACCTCGCCTACTCCTCCCAGATTGGCGAGCACATCTACGGCTACTCCATCGCGCGTTTGCGCGGGGCTTGCCGCAGCGGCACGCCCTGCGGATTCGACCTCACCCTGTCTGGCGATGGCGGCTTCTGCCGCACGCCACGCCGTCGCATCCGGATCGCGGGTCAATAGGCCAGAGCTGACGTCGCATATCAATCGCTCGCCATCATCAATCGTGCCCAGCTCTGCGCCCAACGCGGTAATCACGGGCAAGCCCATGCCTGCCGCAATGATCGCCACATGCGCAGTCGGCCCGCTGCCTGCCAGAGCCACCCCCGCCACCCCCGCCTCCGCCATGATGGACAGTTCGGACGGCAGAAGATCGTCGGCAATCAAGATCGCACCATATGGCGGCAAGGCAGCATGCGATGCGCCTGCTGCAACACCATATCCCGAGGCACCCAGCCTTGCCGACACACGTCGTTCGATATCCAGAAGATCAGCCTGCCGTTCGTTCAATCGCGCATCGCCCTGCGCGAAGATCCGCGCCGTTTCGGCCAAAGATTGCTGCCAGGCAAAGCCCGCCGAATGGCCCGCGACAATGTGGCGCTCGGCGGCCCCCAGCAGTACGGGATCTGCCAGCAACGCGCGGTGGGCGGCGAGCACTTCGGCCATCGCGCCATGGGGTTTGGCATGCGCCATGTCTTTGTCTACCGCCGCCAATGCCTCGGCCAGACGGGCGCGTTCGAGATCTACGCCATCGCCAGCCTCAAAAAAACGCCATGACGGCGCGCGATAACGAAACGCAAAGCCGATCGCGATGCCCGCAGAGCCTGCCAGCCCAGCCAATTGTCCGGCCTGCGCCTTGGCTTTGAGAGCGGAAGCGGGGGCGGGGGACGGCGCTGCCTCGGCAAAGTTGCCCGCCAACAAAACTTGCGCCTGTTCCATGGCGCGCTCGGCGCCGACACCGGTCAGCGCGAGCACCGCCTTATCCCCCTGCACGAGGCCCAGCGCCATCAGCGCCACCACGCTTGTGGCGTCTGCCTCAGCCGGGGTGCCAGCCTTGCGCAATTGCCCTTGCACGCCAGCCTCGCGCAAAATCCGGGCCAGCGCCGAGGCGGGCCGCGCATGTACGCCATGCGCCAGCCCTACGGTGATCTCATGCTCCACCATAGAGCTTGAAACAGCCTCGTTACGGACCATTCCCGGCAGCAATATGGTAAAAAGCGGCGCACCGGCTTGCACCGGCCCGGTATCGCACAAAGGTTCTATTTGCGCACCGGCAGGCGAGACCACCACCAAGGGGCTCACCAGAGACAGCCCCGCGTCCACCACCGCGTCCAGATCGCAACGCAGCAATGGCGTGCCCACGGATACGCGCTCGCCCACCTGCACGAGGGGCTCAAACCCGCGTCCCCCCATGCTGACGGTATCGATGCCAACATGCACCAGCAGCTCTACCCCGCTTGCGTGCCTTATCACTACGGCATGGCCAGAGGCGTTCAGCGTGACCACTGTGCCATCGATTGGCGCGCGTACAAGCCCGTCAAGCGGGTCTAGCGCGATGCCCGGTCCCAGCAGCCCCTGTGCGAAGGCCTCATCCGGCGCCATGGACAGTGGCCAATGCCAACCCTGCATCGGCGATGCCACGATGAAACCTTCGCCCATTGTCCGCCCCACATTCATCGCCCAGACCTCTCCTGCACAGCGTCTAGCCTGTTATGACGATAATTGCACAAAAGAAAATACCAATTTAATACCATTTACAGCCCCGCGCCCGGCAGGTAGAAACTGTTCGATGAGTCAGTACAGGCGAACAACCCCAAACCTTACGAAAGTTCGATTGCGATGTCCTTGCTTGCCCTCACCGGCCCCCTCAATGCTGACAGCCCCATGCCGTTATATCGGCAATTGCAGCTGGCATTGCGTCGGTCGATCGAGGCGCGGCATATCGCGCCGGGCGAAGCGCTGCCTGCCGAGCGTGACGCGGCCATTCAACTGGGCGTTTCGCGCATAACCATTCGCAAGGCACTGGATGCGTTGGTCGCCGAAGGTTTTCTGTCGCGCCGCCAAGGGGCGGGCACTTTTGTCAGCCAGCGGGTGGAAAAAAACTTCTCGCGCCTCACCTCCTTCACGCAAGATATGCTGGAGCGCGGGCTGAAACCGCATAGCCGATGGCTCAGCCGTCAAGAAAGCGCGGTGTCGCCCGAGGAAGCCATCACGCTGGGGCTGGGGCCTGGTGAGCGGGTTTATCGCTTTAACCGTGTGCGTTTCGCCGACGACACGCCGATGGCGCTGGAATATGCCCTGGTTCCTGCGGGCCTGCTGCCTTCAATTGATGTTGTTAAGGGGTCGCTTTATGAGGCGTTGGCCGCCGCTGGCCATGCGCCCACCCGCGTGTTGCAACGCCTGCGCGCCACTCTGTTTTCGCCTGAACAGGCTGAAATTTTGGTAACGCGGGCCGGCGATCCCGGGCTGTTTATCGAACGGCGCGGGTTTACGGCTGGCGGCCTGCTGGTGGAAGCCACGCGATCCTATTATCGAGGCGACGCCTATGATTTCGTCGCAGAGCTGCGTCTGGACTAGCCGGTAGGACCCCCGTCTTATGCCCCCAAAAAACCACGTCGTGACCAGCCACATGGCACGCGAAACTGCCGCCGCACCGCAGTTGGTGGCCGCGCAACTGGCGGCCAACGCCGAGTTGTTGCGTGGTTTGGCGCAGCGCCTCCGTGATAATCCGCCCCGGCTGGTGGTGACCTGTGCGCGCGGCAGTTCGGACCACGCCGCCACTTTCGCCAAATATATCATCGAGCAAAAGCTGGGGATTCCCGTGCTGTCGTTTACGCCCTCGCTGGCATCCTTGCATGGCAGGGGGTTTGGCGGCAGCGATGTGCTGTTTCTGGCCATCTCGCAATCGGGGGGGAGCCCGGATATACTGGCCGCCGCCAAGCTGGCGCACAGCCAAGGCGCGTTGGTTGTGGCGATGCTCAATGTGGTCGCCTCGCCGCTGGCGGGGGCTGCCGATGTGGTGGTGCCGCTGCATGCGGGCGAAGAACGCAGCGTGGCTGCCACCAAAAGCTATATCGCAACCCTGTCGGCGCTTCTTCAACTGGCAACCTTATGGGCAGGCCAGGCCGAGGATAATCTGGCAGCTCTGCCTGCGGCCTTGCGCCAAGGCGCCGGTGCCAGTTGGAGCGCGGCAGTACCAGCACTGGCCAAGGGGCGCAGCCTTTATGTGATTGGTCGCGGGGCAGGCTTGGCGATCGCGCAGGAAATTGCGCTGAAATTCAAGGAGGCTGCCGGTATCCACGCCGAGGCCTTCTCGGGCGCAGAGGCGCGGCATGGGCCGATGGCGCTGGTGGGGCCGGGCTTTCCGGTGATCCTGATCGGGCAAAACGATGTCACGCTGCCGACGCAGATCGCGCTGGCCGAGGCCATGGTGGCGCAGGGGGCCGAGGTGTTCACCTGCGGGGTCGAGGTAGAGGGCGCCGTGGCTTTGCCCTCCATTGCGGCCCCGGCACTGACTGGCTTGCCAGCGGTGGCGCTGGGGCTTTATACGCTGGTGGACGAGGTGGCGCGCGCCCGTGGGCTGAACCCCGACAATCCACGCTGGCTGACCAAGGTAACCTGCACCCTATGACGCTGCCGCTCGATCTGTTGCTTACCGGGGGGCGCATTCTTGCCGATGGCGCGCTGCACGAGGGGCTGGCGCTTGGCGTCTCTGGCCAGCGGATCGCCTGGCTGGGGGCAGAGGCGGAGGCGCCGCTGGCGCGTCACATCGTGCCGCTGGGTGGCGATATGCTGCTGCCGGGCTTTATTGATGTGCAGGTGAACGGCGGCGGCGGAGCGCTGTTCAACGATGCGCCCACCAGCGAAACCATTGCCACCATTGGCCGCGCCCATTACCAATATGGCACGACCGGGTTTCTGCCCACCCTGATCAGCGATCGGCTAGATCTGTGCGAGGCAGCCATCGATGGTGTGGGGCAGGCGATGGCTGCCAAGGTGCCGGGCGTGCTGGGTATCCATCTGGAGGGGCCGTTCCTCAACCCCAAGCGCAAAGGTATCCATGATTCCACGCATATGCGGGTTCCCAGCCGCGCGGATCTGGCTCGGCTGAGCAGGCCTACTGGGGGGCGCACCGTGATCACTCTGGCGCCCGAACAGGTCAGCGCCGGCGATATCGACTGGCTGACCGGGCAAGGTGTGCTGGTTTGCGCCGGCCACAGTGAGGCCAGCCTTGATTGTACCCGCGCCGCTTTGGCCGAGGGTATGCGCGGCTTTACGCATCTGTTCAACGCCATGCCACCGCTGGTCAACAGGGCGCCCGGCATAGTGGGCGCGGCGCTGGAGGATACAAACGCCTGGTGCGGGTTGATCGTCGATGGCGCGCATGTGGATCCGCTCTTGTTGCGGCTGGCGTTACGCTGCCGCCCAGCGGACCGTTTCATGCTGGTCACCGACGCCATGCCGCCCGTGGGTACGGCCATGCGGCAGTTTCAACTGAACGGCGTCACCATAAATGTCGAGGGCTGTCGATGCACCGATGCTCAAGGCACGCTGGCGGGCTCTGCCTTGGATATGGCGGCGGCGGTGCGCAATGCGATCAGCCTCTTGGGTTTGAGCTTGCCCGAGGCGGCCCAGTTGGCCAGCGCCAATCCGGCAAGTTTTCTGGGCCTGGAAAGCGAATTGGGCCATATCGCACAGGGTTTTCGCGCCAGCCTGGTGCGCGTCAACGATGCCTTGCAAGTGCGCACAACCTGGATTGATGGTGCCTGCGTTTTTGATACAATCCCTTAGGCGTGTCCTTAATTGGTATTGCAATGGTTATCGCCTATTGACAGGCGACGGGCGCCATGTCAGCAATTCACCCCAAGATGGAAGCGGTCCCCCGCCTGCCGATAGCCGGCTGGAGGCCCAAACAATCGAGGGGGTTATTCACATGGGATCTTGCATTCTTCGCCACAAAGCCGGTGATGCGCGCCGGGCGTTGTTGGCCACCACCAGCCTGCTGGGCATCTTGCTGACAGCGCCTGCGTTTGCGCAGGCCGGCAACACCCCCCAATCCTCGGCCGATCAGTCGGCAAACGCGCAAAACACGGACACCATCATTGTCACCGGCATCCGTGGATCGATGGCCAGTGCCGCCAATCTGAAGCAGATCAATCTGGGCGTCACCGAAAGCGTGGTGGCCGAAGACATCGGCAAGCTGCCAGACCTCAGTGTCGCGGAATCGCTCGCCCGGCTTCCCGGTGTCGCCGCCCAGCGCGTCGATGGACGTGCGCAGGAGCTGTCCCTGCGCGGGATGGGGCCGAAATTCGCCGTCACCCTGCTCAACGGCAACGAAATCGTCTCGACCGGCGATGACCGCTCGTTCCAATATGACCAATTGCCCGCCGAACTGGTCAACACCATGACTGTCTATAAAACCAGCGACGTATCGCTGGGCACGCAGGGGCTGGCCGGCACCATCGATATTCGCACCGTGCATCCGCTGGATGTAAAGGGGCGCAAACTCGCCATCAACGCGCGGTTCGAGGCCAATTCCTATGGCACGATCGTCCCCGGAACCTCGCCACATGGCGAGCGGCTGAATGCCACCTATATCGACCAATTCCTTGATGGGCATTTGGGGCTGGCGCTGGGCTATGCGCACCTTGGCGCGCCCGAACAGAACAAATATTTCAACCCATGGGATTACGGTCTTGCGGGCGATCTGGGTGTGACGGGGGCTGGCGGCGCGGCGATACCGGGCAACCCCTACGCGCTCGATGGCCTTGAACTGGGCGTGCAGAATACGAAAACCGCGCGCGACAGCTTCCTCGGCGTGCTGGAATACCGTTCAGATGGCAGTTACCATTCGGTGCTGAACCTGTTGCACACCACCTTCACCGAACATATGCGCGGTAATGAGATCAACGCCACGCTGGCCAATTGGGCGGTGGGCACCACGCCTGTTGTGACGATGAACAGCAGCAATCCGATCTCTGAAACGGCGGCCAATGTCACCCCGGACATCACCTTTCGCGGCGACGATCGCAAAGACAGTATTGATTCGATCGATTGGAACAATGAGGTCAAATTCGGCGAGTGGCAGTTGACCGTCGATGGCGCATGGTCACGCGCCAAGCGCAACGAAACCATCGCCGAGGCTTATGCCTCGCCCAATGCTCCCACCACGATCACCGCCACTTTCGCCAGCGGCTTTGGCTCGTTCGGCCAGTTCAGTAGCCCGCTGAATTTCGACAATCCGGCGCTGTTTTCGCTCAGCACTTATTGGGGCGGCGGCGGCGGTTATGAATCGGTTGTGGCAGTAACCGACGAAACCAAATCGGGCCGTGCCACCTTGCACCATGGTTCCTTTGGTAAATTCCTGACCGGGCTAGATCTTGGTGTTATCTATGCCCAGCGCAGCAAAAGCCTTGCGGACATCGGCACCAATTACGCCCTAACCAATGGCACGCCCTGCATATTGGGCAGTTGCGCGCCAGTTCCGGTGAGTATGCTCAATGGCATGTCATCGCTGGGCTTTACGGGTGCAGGCAATGTCATGTCGACCGACATCATCGCCGATATCGCCCATTCGGGCCAATATGCGGCCACCCCGGGCAGTTCGATGAACCAAGCCTATAACTGGCAGGTGACCGAAAAAGTTCTTACCGGATTTCTCAAGTTTAGCTTCTTTTCCCATGCACTGATCGATTGGAAGGCGACGCTTGGAACGCAAATTGTGCATGTTGACCAGGCTTCCACGGGAACGCGTCTTGATGCCAATGGCAATTCTTTGCCGGGCAGCGGCAGATCCACCTATACCAACCTGCTGCCCAGCCTGATGCTCGATGGTGATCTGGGTAATCGGACACAATTGCGTTTTGGCGTGTCGCGCAATGTCGCGCGGCCCAGCATGTCGGATATGGCCGCGAATATCACCGCCAGCGTCAGCCCATCTACCACCGGGGCGACGGCTGGGGCCTCGTGGTCTGGAAGCGGCGGCAACCCTGGGCTTAAACCATGGGAATCGACCGATTTCGACGTCAGTTTAGAGAAATACCTGAACCATGGCACCTATGTCGCGGTGGCTTTGTTTGACAAGGCCGTGACCCGTGCGATCTTGACAGAAAGCGTCGCTTATAATTTCGCTGGTTACGTTAATCCTACTGGACTCATCCCCTCCAGTACCATTGGCACACTGACCACGCCCACCAACGTCAGCGGCGGCTATGTGCGCGGGATCGAGCTCAGCGCCTCCATCGACGGGGCGTCGCTGACCCATGCGCTGGCTGGCTTTGGTTTATCGGCGAACTATGCCTATTCAGGCAGCAGCTTGCCAGGGACCGATGCCTCTGGCCAACTCAACCCCAGTACCACGCTGGACGGGCTTTCCGCCCATGTGGCGAACGCAACGGTGTTCTACGAAAAGAATGGCTGGCAGTTCCGTATTGGCGAGCGCTACCGATCAGGCTTCTCGGCGCTGCGGCACAATGCCTTCAAGCTGGTGGTAGACACCATCCGGCCCGAGGCGATCACCGATATGCAGGCGGGCTATACACTGCAAAGCGGGCCGCTGAAGGGCTTGGGGATGCAGTTGGAAGCCAACAACGTGTTTGATCGGCCCTATTCGGTCAGCCAAACTGTCAATGGCCAGACCGTGCCGCAGGAGTTCTATCGCTATGGGCGGCAATATCTGATTGGTATGAACTACAAGTTCTGATCCGAAGGGCGGGGGCATGCGCAGCCATTGTCTGGCGGTATTATTGGCGGTGGGCGTGGCCGGAGCCGGCTGGCATGCCCCCACTGTGGCCCATACGGCTGTATCGGACCGCGCGCCCGCGCATGGCCCAGCATCGGCGGCGCTCCGTTGGCAAGTGGCGCTCCGTTGGGAGGTAATCGGGCTTGATACCGACCCCGTCACACATAAGCCGCGTACTCACGCCATATTGCGCCTCACCAACCGGGGCGCGGCGTTGCCTGCCGGATGCAGCTTGTGGTTCACCGCCATGGCCGACCCGGCGACGGCGGACCCGCGTTACGCTGTGCGCCGGGTGGCGGGCTCGCTCTATGCCATAGCTTTGCCTGATCGCCTGCCGAGCGGCGGCGTGATCAGCATCCCCATCCTCCACTTCGGTGAATTTGTCCGTGACGACAAGGGCCCTACCGGCGCCTATATCGTGCTGCCACAGGCGCCGGGTCGCGGTATTCCGGTGGTGAGCTTTCAGACGTCAGGCATCACGCCAGCGACACCGGGGGCAAAGCCTGCCATGTTTACCGACCCGGCGGCGGTATGGGCCGCGAACCGCGCATGGCAAAGCGTTTCGCTCGAGGCGATCCCGCCAGTGCTTCCTACCCCCAAGGCGTGGCATGTGATCGAGGCAAGCGCCTTTACCGCTCGGCTGGGGCGGCCCAATGGCTTGGCTGGGGCCGCGGGCGAAACGACCTTGGCGCGGCATATCGCGCAGCTAGCAGGGGGCGGGCACGGGGGCCTGCCGTTCCACATCGCGCTGGGCGCCATTGCCGGCGAGACCAGCGGCGAGGCCTATCGCCTCACGATCAGCCGTGAGGGCGTATCGGTGACGGGGGCCTCTGCGGCGGGGTTGTTTTATGGGCTGCAATCGCTCGATCATATCCTGTTTGCTGGTCGGCAGCGCGATGGCCGCTTGCGCCTCCGCGAAACCACGATCACTGATGCCCCGCGCTTTGGTTGGCGCGGGCTGCTGATCGACCCGGTGCGTAATTATATCAAACCTGCCCAAATCCTGCGGCTGATGCGGCTGATGGCGCTGTTCAAGCTCAACCGGCTACACTTGCACCTCTCCGACGACGAGGGCTGGCGAATAGCCATTCCAGCCCTTCCAGAACTGACCGAGGTGGGCGCAAACCGCGGCCATGCCTTGGACGCACAAGATAGCCTGCCACCCGCACTGGGATCAGGGCCAAAGATAAGCGGTGGCTATTTCACCAGCGCGGATTATCTGCGCCTGCTGCTCGCTGCCCGCCGCCTCCATATCGAGGTCGTGCCCGAGATCGATATGCCCGGGCACGCCCGCGCCGCCATTCGCGCCATGGCATCTCGCGCGGCGCATCGCCCGCAGGAAGCCGGCGCCTACCGCCTCACCGATCCCGATGACCACTCGGTATACCATTCCGCGCAAGGCTATAGCGACAATGCCATGGACGCCGGGCTGCCCGCGACCGATCGTTTTTTGGCGGCGGTAGTGGCTGAACTGGCGCGACTGCACCGGGCGGCGGGAACCCCCTTGCGCCATGTGCATATCGGCGGCGACGAATTGCCGGCGGGCGTCTGGGAGGGTTCTGCTGCGGCGCAGGCCCGGACCGCCCAGTTGGGAGGAGGAGGCAGGCAGGCTTTGTGGGACGATTTCTTCGACCGCAAGCTCGCCATCTTGCGCGCCGAGGGTATTCAGCCAATCGGCTGGGAGGAATTGGGTATGCTGGCGCCCGCGCCCCCTGCTCCGGGGCAACCTCAATCGCGCAACCAATCCCAACCAGCAGTCAATCCGCATTTCGCAGCCGGCAGCGTAATGGTGCAGATATGGAACGATTTCCCGGGTTCGGAAAACCTGCCCAGCCGTTTGGCCAATGCGGGTTATCCGGTCATTTTATCACCCGCGCGCAGCCTCTATTTTGACATGGCCCAGGCCCCAGACCCCAGCGAACCTGGCCATAACTGGGCAGGTGTCACCACGCTGGAGGACGTCTATGATTACGACCCTTTGCATATACCGCCCGGCGCCGAGCCCTTCACCAAGGAAGGCCTTGCAAATGTTGTTGGCCTGGAGGGCACGCTGTTCAGCGAAACGGTCCGCGCACCGTGGCGGATCGATCATATGCTGATGCCCCGGATGCAGGCACTGGCCGAACGCGCGTGGGGGCCAGAGCAGGCGGGAATGGCGCAAGCCGCTTACGCCGCCTTTCTGCGCCAATTGGGGGAAAGCGTGCTGCCCTTTGCGGACGCGCGGCTACCCGGTCTGCGCTATCGTTTGCCGCCGCCGGGCGCTGTGCGTCACGGTGAGCGGATTGAGGCCAACTATGCTTGGCCGGGCGTCACCTTGCGTTATACCATGGATGGCAGTTTGCCGCGCCCCGTCAGCCGCATTCTGCCCAAGGAATTTGTGCCGCCGCCGCGCAGCCGGATCACCATTGCCGCCTTTGCCCCCGATGGGCGCAGCAGCCCTTCTGTCATTCTGGAGCCCGGACCATGACCCTTACCCGCCGCCTGTTTGCCAGAGCGCTGACCACTGCGATGCTCTTGGGGGCATGCCCTGCGTGGGGTGCCATCGGCGATGATTGGGCGAACCTTGCAGCCTACCGGCAGGCGGATGTCGCGCTGACGGTGGGGGATGCGGACCCGAATCGCATCGTGTTCATGGGCGATTCGATCACCGAATTCTGGACCCGCAACGCGCCTGCCTTTTTCGCCGATGGGCACCGGATCAATAGAGGCATCTCTGGCCAGACCACCGGGCAGATGTTGCTGCGGTTTCAGCAGGACGTCATCGCATTGCACCCAAGTACCGTGGTCATTTTAGCGGGCACCAACGACGTCGCTGGCAATAATGGCCCCGCCAGCGACGAGGAGATCGAGGCAAATCTGCTCTCGATGATCGAACTGGCCCAGCATCATCATATTCGCGTGGTGCTGCTGACTTTGGTACCCGCCGCCCATTATCCTTGGGCTGACAAGGTGCAGCCAGTGCCGCGTATTGCCGCGCTTAACACCTGGATAAGGGCCGAGGCCGCGCGTGAGCATCTGGGCCTCGCCGATGTTTTTCCGGCTATGGCGACGCCCGAGGGAGCCTTGCTCGGCGATTTGGGCGATGATGGTGTGCATCCCAACCCGGCTGGCTATGCGGTGATCGCCAAAGTGCTGGAGCCGGTGCTGATGGGGGGGCAGCGCTGATGGCGCCCCCGCTGGCAATTGGCCAACCGCGACGCTATTTGGCGCTCGATGTCATGCGCGGGTTGACGCTGGTGTTGATGATCGTGGTGAACATGGCGATCAGCCCAGAGTTGTCATACGCCCAATTGCTGCATTCAACATGGAACGGCTTTACGCTGGCCGACGCCATCTACCCCTGCTTTTTGTTTGTGGTCGGCTGTGCGATGGCGCTGAGCTTCGGCCGTGAAGCTGCCCTGCGCCCCCGGTTCGGACGTATTTTGCGGCGCAGCGCTTTGCTGATCGCCTGTGGCATCTTTGTCTCCAACTTCCCCTTTGGCCGGTTTGCCACCGAGGGAGTTTGGGTCTGGCAGGCGGCGAGTGATGTCCGGCTGCCAGGCGTGTTGCAGCGCATTGGCCTAGCCTATTTTCTGGGCGCGACAGTGCTGCGCTTGGGAGGGCCGCGCGGGGCTGTGGCATGGATTGTTGTGACGCTGCCGCTCAGTTGGTGGCTGGCGCTCCAGTTCGGTGACCTCACGCTGGGCGGCAGCGCGGTGTTGAAAATGGACAGCGCGGTGTTCGGCCTCAGCCATCTCTATCGCGGCGAGGGGCGCCCCTTTGACCCCGAAGGATTGCTGGGCACGCTGCCGGCGACGGCCAATCTGCTGGCGGGCTATCTGGCGCTGCATTATATCCGCCACACGGGCAATCTGGCGAAGGCCTTGCGGATTGCGATGCTGATGGGGATGGGCTTGGCGATGGTGGCTCTGCTGTGGGAGGGCCTGTTGCCGATTAACAAAAAACTATGGACCGGGTCCTATGCCTTGCTGAATATCGGGCTCGATACTGCGTTACTGGCCTCTTTGGTCTGGCTGGTGGACCTGAAGGGCATGACGATGGGCACCGGCTGGTTGACCGCATTTGGGCGGAATTCTCTGGCGCTTTATGTGCTGGCCGAGGTGCTTATGTCACTGGCATGGACCTTGCCACTGGGGCGCCAAAGCGTATTCATGGCGATCTTCAACGGACCGTTCGCTGGCCAGGTGACTGAGCGGTTGGGCTCGTTGGCGTTTGGCTTGGTGTTGGTGGCGCTGTGCTGGCTGATAGGATGGTGGCTTGACATCAAACGATTCTACATCCGGCTGTAGCTATTGTTGAGGGCCAGGGCCTATGAATCTTTAGTCAATAGCTGAGATTAAAAGCCCAACATCGGGCTGCGGCGAAGCGTGATACGCCGGTCGTCCTGCTTGATCCGGTTATTCATTGGAAATGCGCCTATTCTTGATGGCAGGCCATGCAGGCATAGCTGGTATCGAATAGGACGCGCCTGTCATCGCTGTGGCCGGGCGCAGCGGCATTGAAGGCCGCGACATTGGCGCCGGCATCACGAATACGCCGTTCCAGCACATCGCGATATGGCCATTGGGCGTAACTGCGAGACAATTTCGCGTTTGCGTAAATCTTTTGCGCCATCTGCCAGTCGCCCGCTTTCACCAGCATGTCGCCCATGTTGAGGAAAAAGCCCTCGAAATTATGCGGGGCGATTGCCGAATTCCAGCATGCGCGATCCGGCCCTTGGGTGGTTTCACGCTGCATATAGGGCGCAAAGCTGCCGGTTGCGCGGTCGATCTGGGCGCCGGCGCATAGATCGGCATCTTGCCATTGCATGTTCAGTGCCGCGCGGAACAGGGGTGTTGAGGCTGGCTTGTCGCTCATCACATAGCCAGCGGTGAACAGGTTGAACTGCGGCCAGGCGGTCACGGCATCCTTCATCCGGTAATAGCCACGGCGGCTATCGGCTTGTTGGCCATGCACCTCTCCCTCGGCCATCTCCGCGCTGGCAAGGAAACCGGCAAAGCGCGCATCAGCAGGATCAAGGGCGGCGGCCTCGGAGAAGTATTTGCGCGCCAGTGTTATGTCGTCGGTGATCGTGGCGCGGGGGCTGGCCAGGCGGTTGCGCTCTGCCAAGCGCCAAATATGCAGCCATCCGGCATGGGCGGCGGTCACCGCATCATCAGGATGGGCGAGATAGACCCCCTCGACAGCTTCCAGCGCTGGATCGATATTGGCGTAGTCGCCGCTGTGGAATGTGCGCCAGAACAGCGCGTCGGCCTCTAATGCCTGGGCTGACCGCGTCGCGGCGGGGTGTTTGTGGGGTGCGGTGGTTTCGGCCACATAGGCACAGCCTGACAGGCCAAGCAGGCTAATAAGCAGCGTAGAGTGGAAACGCAGGGCCATGTTGGCTCTCCTCAAATGCAGCACGAATCGCAGAAATGTTTTCGATGGAAACATTGTGCCGCATACATGTTTCCACCGTCAACATATATTCACATTCCTTGTGATCCTTGACGAAAAGGCCTAGCGCAATGGGCGCAAGGAACCCTACCGCTCATGATCCAACAACCCGCATCCAAACCCTATCATCACGGCGATTTGGAAAGCGCTTTGCTGGTGGCGGCGCTGGATCTGATCGCCAAGGGCGGCCTTGATGCCCTCAGCCTGCGCGCGGCGGCCCGATTGGTGGGGGTTAGCCACGCCGCCGTTTACCGCCACTTTCCCAAGAAAGAGCATCTGGTTGCTAGGATCGCACAGGAGGGATTTATCCGCCTGGCTGCAGCGATGGAAATGGCGGCAGCGCAAGTGGCGCCGGATGCTGTCGCCCGGATGGTGGCGACAGGCTTGGCCTATGTCGATTTCGCGCAGGCGCACCCGCATCATTTGCGGTTGATGTTTGGCGCGCCCCTTGGCCGACCCGGCGATTTTCCCGACATGGAACGCGCCGGGCAAGCCGCCCGCGCCGTTCTGGACACCCGCGTGGATGAATTGCGCGAGGCGGGTGTTTTTGCCACCCAAGATCCCGAGGTTGTCGCCATGGCAGCCTGGGGGCAGGCGCATGGCCTAGCGATGTTGCTGATTTCAGGCCAACTGAGAAGTGGTGCCAACCTGCGCGATCTGGCTGAGAAAGCCCTGACATTGGCTTGGTTGCGTGATCCCCTTGTGCCCAGATAAATGCCATCCAACATTTCCCAGATGGCCCCCAAGAGAGGGTCGATTGAGAGCAAGATTGCTGTGTCGGAAGTTGGATTTGGTGATGGGAAAATAGACTCGACTGACGAGTGTGCCGCAAATTTGGCCAAACGTCAGTTGTTGTCACCGCGAAACTGGGGATTAAGGCGAAAGCATAGATGCTGCGCAAGACCTCGAAATTCGTTGCCTGAACGAATAGGCGGATCTCAAGCCGTAAATGTCAGGTCTGCGGGCGGCCCAGTCAGCCCGATTCTGTAGTTTCGAATCTTCTGAGCCATATATTGACGCCAGCAGTACGAAAACGCAGGAAGGCAGGACACAATCAGGAGTGCTACCCCTTGCATGCTCAATACGATCTGTCAGGCCTGATCAAATATGCTGGACGCGAGCCATGGAAAACGAGGCTTGACGTTTGCTTGGCAGAACATTTCGGACCTGCGACCGAGCAGCTTGACCTCGATTTCGACGAACTGCTCGACATGGTCGGGCCCAATTGGGCAGGCCCCCTTTGGGGCTGTGCTTTCGAGGATCTGCTAGGGCGGGGGTTCGATGGCGAAAATCTTGCTGACGATTATCTGAAGCGCCGCGGCTGGAACGAAAAGCCCGCCGTGAAGGCCTATATCAAGGCCCTGCGCGACACGCCGATGTCGCTCTACGAAGTAAGCGAGGTCGTGCCCGGTCAGTCGATGCGACTGCGTGATCTGCTACAGGATGGCGAACCTGTCACAGTGGAGGAACGCAGCGCCACCCGCAATTTGCGCAATTGGGACCGCATCGCCACGCGCCTGATCGTGGGCAGAAGCGGCACCGTCATTTCTGGGGCCTTGCTGGCTTTCGGGCCAGAGGCCAGCACCCAATTGATCGATGGCTTTGCCAAGATCGGCGCCCAGCCAGACCCAGAGCTTCATTTCGATGTTACTGATCGCGCCGTGCTGCTGCGCCATAGCGCACCGCTATTCACCGCCACATGGCTTATCGAGGCGGCGGGTGGCATGCGGCAGGCGATGCCCGATCTGGTCAACAGCGATGGCGAGGACATCCTGTTCCATCGCCTCGTGTTCCCGCTGTCCAAAGGCGTGACGCAAAAGCAGGTCGCGTCTCGGTTCAACACCTTGTCCGCCTTGTCGCCAGCTTCCGCCAAATTTTGGAATTGGCTGGAAGACAAGCGTGCCAAATCCAAGCGGACCACGAAGCGCGATACGCAGATTCTGGCGTCGGCCATGGAAGATGGCTCGACCATCCTCGGCAATGTTGAGCTGGCCGGACGATTTCTTACTATAGAAGTGAACAGCGCCGAGCGGGCGGAACGCGCCAAACGCCTCTTCATCCCCCTGCTCGGGGAACTGGTTCAAGTTCCGCTAACCGAAATCCGCACCGCCGCGCAGATGATGGCCGAACAGGATCGGGGAGACGAAACGGCTACCGAGCCAGAAATCCCCCTTGCCGAGATGCAGCGCATCGTTGGTGAGATGATGGATCGGCAGTATCGTCAGGTTCTCGACCAGCCTGTGCCCGCTCTTGGTGACAAAACACCCCGACAAATGGCGAGAACCAAAGCGGGGCGAGCCAAGGTGATCGAATGGTTGAAATACATCGAGAATATGACAGCCAAATCGGGCAATGACCAGATGGCTGGCTATAGCTTCGCCTGGATGTGGGAGGAACTGGGGGTAGCCGACCTTCGCCAATGATAGCTTTGGGGAGACTATTTGTTGAACCAAGAGCAGGAATTGAGAGGGAAAGCTGGCCTAGCGAATGGCCGGATTGTTGGCGGCAAGCGTCGCCTTCATGCAATCCCGCCGACAAATCCTCGCGTATTGCCTTGGTGCGGCAGAGCGAGACGCATGTGGGCGCGACAACCCCGCTGACGGCATCTGGCCCGTGCCTGCACCTCTGACAGCCGCAAGTGTCCGAAATTACCCAGCGACAGCAATTGTGCGGGCGTCACAAACCGCACCTTACCACAGACGCGGCAGGTGAGTTCGATCCGCGTAGGCACGCACCTGCAATGATGTAATCAGTTAAGTCGTAACGTTAGCAATACGCGCAGCGAGAACAGCCCCCACCAACGACAACATACTCATCGCTATATAGGCCTGTGCGCCGAATGCGGTGAATAGCGTGCCACTTATTACAGTCACCGCTCCTATTAATACGCCGCTAGATAAGGCCGCATTGAGCAAAAGCCCCGCTGACATGGCCTGTGGCGGGCATATACGCTCTATCAAATGAAGCGATGCAAGATAGCTCGCCGCAAAGCTGAGCGCATGAAGGGTTTGCAAAACGAATACCACAGCAAGCGGCGGAGCAAGGCTCATGGCACCCCATCGCACGGCTGTGGCAAGGCCGCTAAGAACAAGCAAGCGCTCAACCCCGAAACGTTTTCGCCATGGGCCTAACAACCACATGAACATCACTTCGCCAAGACCAGCACAGGCCCATAGCGGACCGGCCCAGTGGCCCAACCCCTGCCGTTGCCACAGGATCGTTGAGAAGCTGTAATAAAATCCGTGACTTGCCTGTATGCACCCCGTCGCAAGGATCACGAGCACAAACCCAGATTGCCGCAGGGGCTCCGCTATGGCTTCGAAAGGCGCGAGGGTTATGTTAGGCGCGGTATCCACAGATGTTACGGGTAGGAAAAACCGCGCTGCGATTCCCATCAGAGCGGCAGATGCGGCGACCCAGATAATGACCCATTTGAGGCCTGCCCTGAACAGTATATACCCGACTATCAGGTTGCTGAGCAAATAGGCGGCCGTTCCTATTCCACGAGGAATGCCAAAAGAGAAACCTTGTTCCTGGGCTTCGCGCAATGCAACCACATCTCCGAGTGGCCCCGCGCTGTTGAGCAGCACCGAGCCGATAAAAAAAGTAATCAAACAGGTCCAAAATCCTTGCAGCACCAGCAGCGGGAGCATGGTCAAACAACCACCGATGGCCATCATCGCAATAGGTGTCCGTCGTAGCTGGAAACGGTCTGCCCAAACAGCAAGCAAGGGCCCCAGAAGGCTCCGCCCAAAATAGGGCGCGGCCATCAGTATGGAAAGTTGAAAGGGGCTAAACCCGCGCGCCTGAAACCACAACGGTAGGAACGGCATGGCAGCCCCGCTGCCAGCGAATTGGGCGATGTAAAAGACGATAAGGCCCAGCATTATGCCGGGACTATGCTCGAATGTGCATTGCGGCACTCACCGCTCACACGGCGCACTCACAGATTCGCGTGCGACGACCGCATGGGGAATCACGGATGATTGCGGGGCAGCGGCTGCCGACGTTGCCTGATCGCGTTCATGCAACATGCGCACAGCCTCATATCCGATCTGTTTGACGGGGTGGCGAACTGTGGTGAGCGGCGGCCAGACGATCTCGGAGACCGGCGTATCGTCAAAACCAACGATGGAAATATCGCCGGGTATGTCGAGCCCCATGCGGTGTGCGCTGAACATCGCGCCCACCGCCATATCGTCATTGCCGCAAATGATCGCGGTTGGGCGCAGGCTCGCGTTATAGAGCGCCGGAAAAGCTTCGACGCCCGAATGGAACGTGAAATTGCCCCGCTCGGCGACATAGGCCTCCCCTGCAAGGCCGTTGGCCGTCAGAGCGCGCAGAAAGCCGGTGAAGCGGTCGTCGGCAGACACATGACGCTCTGGCCCGCGGATAAAGCCAAAGCGGCGATGGCCGACGCCGATCAGGTAACAGGCCACATCATATCCCGCGGCCTCGTCATCAATGCCGACGCCCGATGCCAAGGCCTGAGACCCAGCGCCCGACGATATGCATATGACCGGAAAATTGCGCTGGTTGATCTGTGCCAACAATTCCAAATCGTCCGAAAAGGGCGGCGATAGGATGAGCCCATCACAACGCCTTGCGTCGATCATATCCAGAATTTGCTCCGCCGTGTTATCGGCGTTCTGATTCACCGCTTGGGTCATCAGGTTGAAACCCAGTTCTGTGCAGGCCCGCAGCGCGCCCAGTTCCAAGCCCGAATAATAAAAGGAGTTAGGCTCGGTATCGAGGTCTGATGCATAGACCAAGGCCAGCATATGCATCCGCCCACCGGCCAAGGCCCGAGCCTGACGATTGACCTTGTAATTCAGCGTTTCAACTGTTTTCAGCACCCTCTCGCGCACTTCGGGGCTGACCTTGGGGCTGCCGTTCAGCACCCGGGAGACCGTCGTTCGGCCGACACCAGCCAAGGCGGCAACGTCATCGATGGTCGGTGTGCGATTCATCAAGGTGTCCTTGGGGCATCTGTGACAACAGGCGGCGGCAAGGGAACTCTATGCGACAGGCCCAAGCCTAGGGCAAGGACCGGCGGGTGCTTGACATGGCACCTTGTTGGGCCGTAGCATCATGGGAGCGCTTCCCCGCTCCATCGCGGCGGTTCAATCACCGGCTTGGGGCGTCATTAAAACCCAGCAATCCTCAATATGATTTTGCAAATCGCGAAAGGCGGCACATTTGAAAAACTTAGGGTTGATGGGCGCATTATTAAAAGATTCCGGGCCAGTCGTGCTGGGCCTTGCCGCCGCGATGATGTCGGGCAGCGCATTGGCCCACTCGGCGGACCGCGCCCAAGTGTGGCTGACGACGGGCGATCAGTCCCATCTGATGGAGCGGCAGGGCGATATCGCCTTTACGCCCGCCACCAACCGCGCAGGCGCACAAGTGATCACCATCGATCCCGCGCATGAATTTCAGTCGATTGAGGGTTTCGGCGCCGCGATGACCGATGCCTCGGCCTATGTTCTGGCGCATGACATGGACAAGGGTCAGCGCCGCGCCGTCATGCGGGAACTATTCGGCCCACATGGACTACACCTTGATTTCATGCGGCTGACGATCGGCGCTTCGGATTTTTCCATGCGCGATTACAGCTATGACGATATGCCCGCGGGCGCGCGCGATACCCGCATAGCTCATTTTACATTGGCGCCCGCCCGCAAGGATCTGCTGCCCGTTCTGCAAGAGGCCCGCGCGGCCAACCCGCAATTGCATTTCATGGCCTCGCCTTGGAGCGCGCCCGGTTGGATGAAGACAAGCGGCAGCATGATCGGCGGCACGCTGCGCGGTGATGCCGAGCATAGTTTCGCCCTTTATCTGACTGCCTATGTACAAGCCATGGCGCACGAGGGCGTGCCCATTGCGGCAATAACGGTACAAAATGAGCCGGGTTTTAGCCCCGCTGACTATCCAGGGATGCTGTTACCGCCCGCTGCCCGTGCCGATTTCATTGGCCAGCATTTGGGGCCGATGTTTGCGCGGCGGCATATGACAACGCGCATTTTGGACTATGATCACAATTGGGATCACCCGGAATCGCCGATGGAGGTTCTGAACGACCCGCAGGCCAGCCGCTATATCGCGGGCGTGGCGTGGCATTGCTATGGCGGGGATGTTCCTGCGCAAAGTAAAATCCACGATGCCTTCCCGCGCAAGGACACCTATTTCACCGAATGTTCTGGCGGCGGTTGGGTACCCGTTTGGGACGAGGCGTTCGGCGGGATGATGCGTAATCTTGTCATCGGTGCCACGCGCAATTGGGCCAAAACAGTGCTTTTGTGGAACCTCGCATTGGATGAGAGCAATGGCCCGCATTTGGGCGGCTGCACCGATTGTCGCGGGGTGGTGACGGTGAATTCCAAAACCGGTGCCATCACCCGCAACCTTGAGTATTACGCCTTGTCCCATATCAGCCGGTTTGTCCGCCGGGGGGCGCGCAGGATCGCCTCAACCAGCTCGGCTGGCGGCGTGGAGGATGTGGCTTTCCGCAACCCCGATGGCTCTCTGGTTCTGGTGGCCTATAATGCGGGCACGGCCCCTGCGCCGATCAGTATGCTGGTCGGGGGACGGCAGGCGAACGCCACCATCCCCGCGCGTTCCGCCGTGACCTATTTCTGGCCGTAACTTACTTCTGAGAAGCCTTGCTGGCCGGCCAGCGCCGCGCGCTCAGGTGAACCTTGCCGATCAACCGCGTTTGATCCGATGCCTCGCCGCACCACACTTCATAGTCGCCTGCCGCGATCACCCAGCTGGTGCCGGCCGGATCATAGGTGGCGAGCAGGCGCGGGTCTACCTGTGCCTTTGCCAGGCCTGATGCCCCCGGCGCCAGATCGATATGGTCAAAGCCCACCAAACGTCGCGGCGCCTCCCAACCTGCGCTGGCTGGGGCCTTGATGTAGAATTGCGGGCTCACCGCGCCGCTGCGATGACCCACATTACGATAGGATGCTGACAGCAGCACCTTGCCGTCCGCCTGCCGCGCGCTCGCCTCGCCTCTCGCGAATTGCGTATAGGACAGCCCGTGGCCAAAGGCGAACAAGGGCTTGAAACCTTTCGCCTCATACCATTTGTAACCGATGGTGGCGCCCTCGTCATAGGTGACAGAGACTCGGGTGTTATCGGGCGCGCCCATGCCGGGGATGCTGGCATGCGCCAATTGCGTTGGGCCAGCGGGAAAGCTGATCGGCAGGTGGCCGCTGGGGTTCACCTTGCCCGTCAGTACCTCGGCAATCGCCTGCCCGCCGCGCGCGCCGGGATACCACGCCTCCAACACCGCTGGCACCTGCGCCAGCCACGGCATATACAGCGCCCCGCCGTTTTCCAGCACCACCACAGTGTGCGGATTGGCCTTGGCGACGGCTGCGATCAACGCCTCTTGGTTGCCGGGCAGCGCCAGATCGTTATCGAGCCCTTCAGTGCTCCACTGATTGACGAAAACGATGGCCAATTGGTGCGCCGCAGCGGCCTTGGCCGCAGCCGCCGTGTCAGTTCCGGGATCGTAATCGATTTGAGCTTTTGGCCGCATCGCCTGCAAGGATTTCAGCGGCGAGGAAGGCATAAAGGTGGCGTCATCACCCCAAGGCTCCTTGACCCCCGGTGTGGCATTCCCCCCCACCGGATGCACACCCGAGGAGCCTCCGCCCGCCAGCACCCCCGCATCGGCATGGCCGCCGATCACCACAATGCTGTCGGCTTGGTCCAAGGGCAACAGGCCACCGTCGTTTTTCAGCAGCACCATCGAGGCCTCTGCGGCGCGCAGCGACACCTGCGCATCGGCGGCAAAATCGATGGGGGCGATTTTGGGCTGATCGTCCAGCACGCCCTTGGCCGCCATCGCGCGCAGGATGCGCAGCACCATGTCATCAAGCCGCGCCATCGGCGTGGTGCCACTGGCGAGATCAACGCGCAATGTGCGGCCAAAATGGTCAATATGGTCGCCGCAGCAATTATAGCCAGTCTGCTGATCCAACCCCGCCATCGCCGCCTTGTGCGAAGAATGCACCGCGCCCCAATCGGACATGACATAGCCCTGAAAGCCAAAATCGTTCTTCAGCAAGCCGTTCAGCAGATGGTCGTTCTCGCAGGCCCAATCGCCGCCCAGCAGGTTGTAACTGCACATCGCAGAGCCGGGGTCAGAGCGTTCAATTAGCAGTTCAAAGGCCAGCAAATCGCTTTGCCGCATGGCCTTGTCGGTGATGTTGACGTCGACGGTGAAGCGTTGGCTCTCCTGATCGTTCACCGCATAATGCTTGAAGGTGGAGACCATATGGCGGCTCTGAATGCCGTTGATCAGCCCTGAAACCATCGTCGCGGCCAGCAAGGGATCTTCGCCCGCATATTCGAAATTGCGGCCATTGCGCGGTTCGCGTGCCAGGTTCGAGCCGCCCGCCAGAAACACATTAAACCCCGTCGCGCGGGCCTCATCGGCGATCATCTGCCCGCCAAGGTAGGTCACGCGCGGATCAAAACTGGCCGCCGTCGCCAGCGAGGACGGCAGCGCGGTACGCTCGACGCCCTCCACCCGCACGCCGATCGAGGCATCGGTCTGCTGCTGCGGCGGAATACCCAGCCGCGCCGCCCCCGGCACATAGCCTGCGGACCCGCGAATCCCCTCGCGCACCGCATCGGCGATCACATCTGCTGGCACTGTGCCGGCGGGCAGTTTTTTCAGATCATCGACATCGGTATAGCCCATCACCAGCCGCAATTTTTCGTCCAGCGTCAGCTTGGCGAGCAGGTCCTTGGCCCGCAATTCGACCTGCGCGGCGCCCAGCAGCGGCGTACTGGGGGTTTGGGTTTCCGCTGTGGTGAGAGGTGCTTGGGCCAAGGCCGGGCTCACCAGCAGGGCACTAGCCGCCATTCCGGTCAATAGGCTGTGCCAATGGTGCATCGTCGCTCTCCTGTTATTTGTTTTTAATGAATATATTGCTGGTGATGCGTCCGGTTCGCGGGTTGTCGTTCAGCGGGACATCGGGCGTTATCAAGGCGGAATGCAGCAGCCGCCCCGGATATATGACCAATCGGTCGCGCAGCCCCTCCAGCGCTCCGATGCGTTCGTAATAGGCGTTGGTATCGAGGATATAGCCCGGCGGGGTAGCCGCAGCCTGCGCTTTGGCTGTGGCGACATAGGCGTTCAGATTGGCCGCCGTGACTTCCTCAATGCCGGTTTCGCGGTGGCGATAAAAGGCGGTGCCTGCCGTCGGCACCAGGTAATGCAAAACCGCCAGATATTGGTTCTCAAGACTGTCAAAATGCGGGGCACGCTGGGGCATTGCCAGATCACCGGGTGGCGTAGTGATCATCGAAAAACTCGCCTCACCGATCTGGAAGCTCTCCATCGCAAAGGCTTGGCAAATATAGGGCGCGGCGCATTCCAATACGCTGTCGATATACGCGTAAGCGACCCGGTCGCCCGATGTGATCACCCGGCGGACACCGGGGTAATTGTTGGTGGCCGGCGGAAAAGGCGCCAGCGCGGCGGCCAATTCAAGGATCGGCGCGGTGTCGCCCCAGAAATTGTCGATCACCACCACCGGCACGCTGGCCCGGCCGATGTGCAACAAAGACGCGCGGCGCATCATGCAGGCGCGCGGCAGGTGCGATCGACATAATCGGCATGGCTAGGCATGATTTGGCAGCATTTGGCGATCACCTGCTCGATGTCGGAGAGATAGCGCGCAACTTCGGCATCGTCTTTCAGATCAACGCAGGGGTCATAGCTGCGCGGCATGACGCCTTGGCCGAGGAACACCTGTATCCAGCTTTCTTCGGCGAACAGCTCCTCGTCCTCGCGGAAGATGCGGCCGTTGGCGGCGAACAGATCCCACTTGCGTTGCAGGGTGTCGGGCACCGGCATGGCGGCGCAATGGCGCCAAAACTCGGTGTCGTCGCGCGCCGTTGCCTTGTAATGCAGGATGATGAAATCGCGGCAGCGTTCGTATTCATAGGTGGTTTGGCGGTTATATTCGGCGATATTGGCGGGATCGAGGCTAGCGTCGGGGAACAGCTTGATCAGGCGCACCACCGCCGATTGGATGAGGAACAGGCTGGTCGATTCGAGCGGTTCCAAAAAGCCAGCCGCCAGCCCGATGGCGACGCAGTTTTTGTTCCAGAACTTCTTGCGAATGCCGGTGGCGTATCGGATTTTCAGCGGCTCGGCTTGGGGTTCGCCGTCTAGATTGCCGCGCAGCGCCGCCTCTGCGGTGTCGTCATCGGTAAAGGCGCTGGCATAGACATGGCCGTTGCCGGTGCGGTGTTGCAAGGGGATGCGCCATTGCCAGCCGGCACCCCGCGCGGTGCTGCGGGTATAGGGCGTGAAATCGGCGCTGCGATCGCAAGGCATGGCCATGGCGCGATCGCAGGGCAGCCAGTGGTTCCAATGCTCGTAACCGGACTCCAGCGCGCCCTCGATCAGTAACCCGCGCAGTCCCGAGCAATCGATGAAGAAATCCGCGGTGACCACCTCTCCGCTGGCCAGCGTCACCGCCGCGATATTGCCTGTTTCGGGTGCCAAGGTCACATCAACCACCTTGCCCTCGGTGCGCTGCACGCCGCGCGCCTCGGCATATTTGCGCAAATAACGCGCATAAAGCCCGGCGTCGAAATGGAACGCATGCGCGATATGCCCCAGCGGCGATTGCGACATTTTGGGGTCGGCGCGCATGAATTTATTGTCCAGCGCAGCCGCCGCATTGATGGCATAGCGGCTGAAATCAGCAGCATCGCCTTTTTGCCGGGCCTTCAGCCAATAATGATGGCAGCGCAGCCAATCCATATCCTGCCCAATGGGGCCGAAAGAGTGGATGTAGCTCTCGCCCTTTTTCCACCAATCGACGAACTGAATGCCCAGTTTGAAGCTGCCCTGCGTGATCCGCATGAACTCGTCTTCGTCAAAGGCAAGCAGCTTGTTGAATTGCTTGATGGCGGGAATGGTCGCTTCGCCGACGCCGATGGTGGCGATCTCATCGGATTCGACCAGTTTGATGGTGTAAAGATGACCGAACAGCTGCGAAAACAGCGCCGCCGTCATCCAGCCCGCAGAGCCGCCGCCGACGATCAAAATCTCTTTCAGGTGCTGCTCCGCCATGCCCCATCCTCAGCCTTTATTGTATTGCTACGCGCTTGCAGCTTGCCCCGCCCTCGGCACTGATGCCATGCATTTCGGGTAAGGGCCCAAGTTTTTTGGGGCCCGCATAGCCTAGACCATAGCTCAGGCCATAGCCCACCGGGAACAGCGATATCCGTTCATCGCAAGGATCGCCCAGCCACCCAAAGGGCAGACGCCCGCGAAAATCATACACCGGCCGCCCGCGTGCATCGCGAAACAGCACATCGGCAATTCCGCCCGCCTCGCTGCCCGGCAGCCACGCGGCCACAAAGGCGTCGGAACGGTTGATAAGATCATTGGCATAGGTGGTACGCCCCGAATAGAAAACCGTCACCACCGGCACGCCCTTGCCCGACACGGCATCCAGAACCGCGCGGTCCTCAGGATAACGCGCCGAATGTTCGAGGCTGGCGGGCGCCGTGATATCGCCGTGATATTCGGCATAGGGCGCCTCGCCGATCACCGCGATTACGGTGTCAAAGTCATGCAGGTTCACGCCGGAGCCGTCCGCGCTGTAGGTGACATGGGCATCGCCCAGCTTGGCCTTCAGCGCTGTCAGTAAGGTTTCGCCGGTGGTGAAATCGACGTTGGTATTCTCTGTGCCCTGCCATGTGCGTGACCAGCCGCCGCTTTGGTTCGAAAAGCTGTCGGCGCTCTTGCCGACCACCAAAACGCGCTGCCCCCGCGCCAAGGGCAGCAGGCTGTGCTGGTTTTTCAACAAAACCAAAGACTCGCGCACTGCCGCGCGCGCCAAGGGGCGGTTCACCATGGCGCGATCATCGCCTGCCAGAGCGCCCTTCGCCGGCGATCCGGCAAACAGCCCCGCGCGCAGCTTTACACGGATAATACGCGACACGGCATCATCAATGCGCGCCATCGGGATGGTTCCACTTTGCACATCCGCTATGGTGTTTTTGATAAAGGCCTGCCATTCGATGGGCACCATGATCATATCAATGCCGGCGTTGATCGCCTGCGGACAGTGTGATTTGGTGCAGCCGGGCACCTGCTCTATCGCATCCCAATCGGACACGACGAGGCCATCAAAGCCCATCTTTTGCTTCAATGCGCCAGTTATCAGCAGCTTGTCACCATGCATTTTGCCCTGATTATTGCCCGCCGCGACATCGTTCCAGCTGCTGTATGACACCATAACGGTCTGCGCGCCCGCCCCCAGCGCGCCATAATAGCCTTGGCCGTGGGTGTTGATCAGTGTGCGAAGGGGGCTGCGATTTTCGCCCTGATCCTTGCCTTGAAAGGTACCGCCGTCACCGATGAAATGCTTGGCGGTGGCCAGCACGGAATCCGCCGCGCCCAGCCTGCCTTGCGCGCCGCGCACATAGGCCGCCGCATAGGCCCTCACCAACAGCGGGTCCGCAGCAAAGCCCTCATAGCTGCGGCCCCAGCGTTCATCCTGCACTATGGCCAGCGTGGGCGCAAAGGCCCAGTTGATGCCCGTCGCCCGCACCGCCCGGGCTGTGGCATGGGCGATTTTGCCGACCAGCACGGGGTCGTGCGCGGCGCCAAGGCCGATGTTGTGCGGGTAAAGCGTTGCGCCGATGACGTTGTTGTTGCCATGCACCGCATCGATCCCCCAGATGATGGGCACCGGATACTTCATGTCAGAAGCCATCGAGGCTTGGTAATAGCGATCCGCTAGCGCCGCCCATTCCTTTGCACTGGCGCCTTTGTGCATGGCGGGCCAGGATCCACCGCCATTGAGCACGGAACCCAGATAGAATTCGCGCGCTTGTTCGGGCGTGGCGGCCTTGATTTCGGCCTGTGTCATCTGGCCGATTTTTTGTGCGAGCGTCATGGACGCCACAATGCGCCGGATGCGCGCCTCTTGCTCAGGGCTTGCTTTGATGGGGCTGGCGATTCTCGGCCAATCGGTGAGGCGTGTATTGGGCTGCGCAATTGCGGCCGTGGTGAGCAGGCCGGCCCCCGTTAGGGCAATAGCGGCGGTGATCCGCGAAATCGATGTCATTTTCATAACGCGGGGATTCTCACGGTTGAATTTTGCGATTTTGGGCAATGATGTTTGTCCGCGTCTATGACAACGGGGGAGTCTCAGGGCCTGACCATGAGACTCCCCCGTTGCAACATGAGGGCGAGCTTTTCTGTCAGGCTTAGAACTTATAACCAAAACCGACCATATAGGTGCGCCCGTATTTCTCATAGACCTGTGGCAAAGGTTGGCCATTTGCCAAAAATCCGTTGGGCAGACCATTGCTGTTCTGCGCATCGCGATAAGGCGAATTCAACAAATTTTGCACTTGGGCGGTAAAGCTCATGCCGTGCAAATTGCTGGTTTTGGGGAAGGAATAGCCAATCTGCGCATCCATCTGTTGATCGTTCAAGATGTAAGTGCTGCCGATCGTTCCGAAGGCTGCCCCAACCTCACCAATATAGCCGGAGCGGTAATGGTAATTCATGCGTGCCTGAATGCCGTTCTTTTCATAATAAGCGGTCACTTCAAAAACGTTCTTCGACAGGCCAGGTAGTTCGGTACTGATGCCATTTACAGCCACTGTGGAAGTGGAACCATCAGCGCCGATGGCAGTAACGGGAGCTTTCGAATCCGCATAGGTATAGGATGCCGTGGCGCCGAAGCCATCAAGTGCATGCACGAATTTCCCGAAGTCAATTGAAGCGGCAATTTCCGCCCCCCACACGTCACCGCCGCTGCCATTTACTGGCTGCGAATAATACCCGCTGTTATTAACTGTAAATCCAGCCGGTATGGTGACGTTGCTGGGGATCGCAAATACGCCATAGTTAAATTGCGAAACGCTCGTGGTGTCGAAAGTTCCCAAGTGTTTATAGTAAAAATCCACCGCAAAATGGGTGGCGCCACCCATGTATTTTTCAAGGCTTAGATCTACGTTGGTCGCGCGCCATGGCCGCAATTGTGGGTTGCCACCACTGCCGGACCAGCAAAGCTGCGTGGGATGAGCGGCACCGCAACTTCCCTGCGAACCAAGAGAAATCGTATCGTTAGCGATCATATCATCGGTGCGCGGGCGCTGCATCGTCTTACCGACCGAAAAGCGCAGCTTGAGAGGATGCACGCCGTCCTGAAGGTCATAGATCAGATTCAGGTTGGGCAGGAAATCGACATAGCTCGCACCCAATGACAGTGGCGTTGTCAGCAGAGATGTGCTCGCCCCTTGCGCCACAAATGCCGATGGAACGTTGACTTGCCCGCCACCGGTGGAAGTCTGCTTGGTAAAGACCAACTGCGTGCCGATATCACCATGCAAGCGCCCGGAATTCAGAGTTAGTTTGGCGCGTGCCGTGACGAAATCTTCGGTAATCTTCCATTGCTTGGCCACCGAGTTGTTATCGGTAAACGGCACGATGTTGTAATAATTATTGAGAACGCTGTCGATATTATATGCGGCAAGCGGACCAAGGCCGGCAAAGCCGAGGTTGGTCTGCCCAACAAAATCCGCAGCTGCGATAGTCGTCGGCGCGCGGTTGTTCAGTAGATACAGATTGTCTTCAACGATGGTCTTTTGCTTATCGTGATGCTCATAGTTCACGCCAAAATCAAAATTCTGAAAGAGTCCTGAATTTACATCATAACGCCCACCCAGATCGGCGGTATAGACCTTATCCTTGATGTCATAGTTGTGGATGGTGCCGTCCTGACCCCAGCCACCCCAAGCAGACGTACCCGGATCGCCAAGCCCGATTTGGCTGGCATTGGCGTAATTCAGCCCCGTGCTGAACTGCGGGAAACTGCTGCCATCAAAGGGTACATTGAAGCCAAGCGTGTCAGTCTGATTAAAAGGCGTGGCGCTGCCAGTGGGGTTAAGGTAGCCCGCCTGCGTTTGGATTTGGGTCTGCTTATCGTGATCTTGCGAATAGCTCAGGTCCAGAGCGAATTTGACGCGGCTTGACGGTGCGTATTCCAGCTTGTCTCCAATGGCGAACAGCCATTCCTTTTCGGGGTTGGAGTTCTGCAGAAGATCGGCGTTCCAATTGTTCAGCGTACCCGATTGCGCCACCGCCGTGCCTCCGACCGTCGCCGTGGTAACGCCGGTGTAATTGGCGTTGGCGTTGGCGCTGGGGTTGGCGAAACCTTCGATCGTCCGCGAGGTCTCCTGCTGGTAGAATTGCGAATACATCAAATCCAGCGTGTTGTGGATTTTGTCGTCTGGCTTCCATTCCAGCGTGCTGGCAACGCCATCGCGCACCAAGCGTCGCGAAGTTGCCGTTGCCTCAAAGCCCTCAACGAATTGATCGCTGGCCGCCGCCGCCGGGGTGACATTGCCGGGATTGGAGCCGTAGTACCAATCCTTGGTGTGCTGAATGGCTTCAGGCGAATCCATATGCGCGTAACCGATCGAAAAGCCGATCGTATCGTCTGCAAATTTATGGATATAGGTGGCGTTGGCGTTAAAACCCTTGTTCGAAACATCGGGGTTTACATGGCCTAGCGAATTGACCATCCCCTTGACGTTAAACGCAAAGGTGTTTTTACTTTCCAGTGGATGCACCGTTTTCAGATCGATCGTGCCGGCCAAACCCATACCCGCAAGATCGAGGTTGGGGGTTTTATAGACGTCAACACCCGCCAGCAATTCCGCAGGGAATTGATCGAACGATACGGCGCGGCTAAACCGAGCACTGGCAATCGGGCGATCATTCAAGAACGACGCCGTATAATCAGGGCCGAATCCGCGAAGCGTAGCAAGCTGGGCGCGGCCATCAACTCGCTGCAAGGCAAGGCCAGGCAATTGCGCCATCGAATCTGCAATAGAGACGGCCGGCAATTTGCCAATATCTTCGGCCGTGATCGATTCAATGATCGAAAGGCTATTCTTCTTCTTGTCGATCGATTCCGCAAGACCGTGCCGGATACCAGTAACAATGATGGTATCCGCGGACAAAGCGTTATCCGCAGCCTGTGATGGCACAGGCGCCTGTTGCGCGAGAGCGGCGCCCGGAAAGCTGGCCAGTAAAGCCAAAGTTGATACACTGGCCAGACCAGAGAGTCCGACTTTGCGAACTGCAGTTGCAGGAATCTTATTGTCGGTGCTCCCCTGATCTGGATCTCCGTGCAATTCGCCCGAGCAAATTTTGCTAATGTACTGTGTAACCACGTAAAACTCCCCTCTCCACACTTAATTTTTTATAATCACCCACCGGATTGGCACAGGCCATCCCGCTAGCCGCCGCACTGTACGCTCTCGATTCCAAGCTGCTTGCAGGTATCAAGTGTGACACAGGTTCGTGGTAGCGCTTCCACGCAAAGAGCCTAAATTAACATTCATGTCAAGGGGCGTGTTGAAAAGAGGCGAGAACGGCTAAAATTTCCCAATCGCACAAAATGCTCAACGTAGGCTATGACGCGGCCCGCAGCCTGACATCTTTGGTGCAGCATCTTATTGCAAACCCGCATGGGGCATCGAAGAGCTCTACCGGTCCCGTGCTTTCAGCCAGCTCTATCTGTCCCACAATTCACACCCTCAGCAATCAAGGAGGGCGTTCTGGTCGTTGAACTACAGCTTGTGGTTTCAGCTCTCGCTGCGCCGCGTACGCAGGCGGCGAGACCCAGGCGATGGCGTGGTATCGTTCGCAGCCCATTACCGCCCTTGATGGTCGGGCGCCCGAAGACTTGGTCAAGGCCGGCGAGGCAGGTGGGCGAAGCAAAAGAAAACCGAAACAACTGCGGGCGTCAACAAGGCAATAGTGGACAGGCCAACAGCCATGTTATTTTACGGAAAAGCATTGTTAAATCCCTCATGCAATTAAACAGATTTGTGGAAAATCAGGCCGGGGCAACCCCGACCCAGCCGGCAAGCTTTGGCAGCCGCGGGAAAAGCAGCCGGTCGAGCAGCAACAGAATGACCAGCGATGCGGTGAACAGCGGTAGCCAGATCAGCAGGAAGACGAGCAATGCCCAGGCGACGACACCCTTTAGCCGCCCCGGTTTCGCCAAGATCGGCGGCGCGCCAAGTTGGCCGTCGGGCTTGCGGCGCCACCACATGACGGTGCCGCTGACCACCAGCGTGACCAGCATTGCCGCCGTTGCCAACCCGATTAGCTGGTTGATGAGGCCGAATAATTGTCCTTCGTGCCAGGCCACGCCATAGGCGATCACCTTGTCAATCGGGTGGCGTGTGGCAAAATCCTCGCGGGATTTGAGCAGACCTGTCTGTCCATCATAGCGCAATGTGACCCGCAGTGGTCGGTTCTGGGAATCGGACTTGACGATCCAAACCCCGGTGGCTTTGCCTTGTCCGCTTTCACCGGCTGCCGCACCAGGTGGGACCACCATCGCCGGGAAGGCCAGATGTTCGGAGCGAGCGTGAGCAACCATTTCGTCGAAAAGCGCCGAATTGAAGGCCGTCATCGCAGGGTGATGGTGCATCGCGGCCATTCCCGGCATGGCTGCCATGGGACCCATGCCGGTCATTGCCGCACCGCGGTCAGGCGACGAGTTGCTTCAGCTTGGCGAGCGAGGCATCGTCGCTTTCGTCATGGTCAAGCAGCGTCTGGAACTGGCCGTTGGCGCCCATCAGATAGACGCCGGTGCTGTGGTCGATGGTGTAGTCGCCGCCCGGTTGCGGCACTTTGGCGACATAGACGCCATAGGCCTTCTCGATGGCGGCAAGCTGGGCATCGGTGCCCGTCAGCCCGATGATCGGCGTGCCGAACAGCGTGACATACGCTAGCATTCGGGCCAGAAGTCTGGCCAGCAGTCTGAAGCGCAGCAGGCTTGTCGCTGCTGCCAAGATAGACGCGGCGGCGGCGGCCCACGGGGACGCGCGAAGAGCGTTCGCCAGCCTTGAGCAGGAAGGTGACAGCGCAGTCGACGCAGCGACTGACGCGGATCATGCCCGCGCGGAACTGGCCGTTCTCTCCGAGCAGTACATCCTGAAGCGAACCGAGGCGGTGACGCTGCGCTGGGCCATCGAGCAATACCGCGAACGCCATCAGGATCCGATGCTGCTGCGTGCCTCGGAACTGTTCTCCACGCTTACGATCGGACGCTACGCGGCGCTACGGATCGACAACGACGCTAGCACGCCGCGGCTGCTTGGGATTCGGGACGACGGCAGGACGGTGGTCGAAGTCGGCGCCATGAGCGAGGGCACAACGGATCAGCTTTTCCTAGCGTTACGCCTTGCTGCCGTCGAGCAGTCTGTCGCTTCCGGCATCCGCCTGCCTTTCCTCGCCGATGACCTCTTCGTCAACTTCGACGACGAGCGATCGGAGGCTGGGTTCCGGGTCCTCGCGGAACTGGCCAGGTCCACCCAGGTCCTATTCTTCACCCACCATCCCCACCTCGCGTCGATCGCACGTTCGGTCGTCGGGGCCGACGTCCACTCGGAGTGCTCGCTGGCCTGAGACCGGTGCCGCCCGAATTGCTTCCGGTGTTCAAGCCGAACTGGCTGGCCGTCAGTGAATTGATGGAGCGGCTTGGTTTCGTGGATGCGACCACGCTCATACCCTTTGTTGAGCCCGCTTGCTATTCGTGCAAAAGATGGCTGTGGTGCGGTTAAGCAGGGTGGGGAAATGGCCACCCGCAGGCGTTTTGCTGGCGGCATCGCCAGCGGCATCGACACCGGGCGATCCGGCGCGCAATTGGCCGATGCACAAGGCCAGTTGGCCGAAGTTCGGGGCGCCCGCGCGCTGCTGGAGCACGCTATCGCCAGCCTCGTCGGCGTCCCGGCCTCCAGCATGAGCATTGCCCCCTCTTCGGCGGCGCTGTCTTTGCCTACCGTGCCCTTGGGTCTGCCTTCAACATTGCTGCAACGCCGGCCAGATGTGGCGGCGGCAGAGCGGCGGGTGTTTGCTGCGAACAGGAACATTGGTGTGGCACGCGCCGCCTTCTTTCCGTCGCTGACGCTGGGCGGGGGGGGCGGTTTCCAAAGCACCGCGCTGGCCGGGCTGATATCCGCGCCCAACCTGTTCTGGACGGTAGGTCCGAATCTTGCGACAACCCTATTCGATGGCGGTCGCCGCCATGCCCAAGTTGCGGCGGCCCGTGCGGAGTGGGCCGCCGCATCCAGCCATTACCGAGAGGTGGCACTGGCGGCCTTTCAACAGACCGAGGACGGCCTGTCCGAACTGCACAATCTGGGCGACGAGGCCGCCGCCGAGGACCGCGCCGCAGCCCAAGCGACCATTGCCGAGCGCGCCGCAACCACCCGCTATGTCAAAGGCGTATCGGATTATCTGGAGGTGGTGACGGCGCAAACCACTGCGCTGGCAGCTCGCCGGCGCGCCGTGCAAGTGTCAACTTTGCGGATGCAGGCTGCGGTTGAACTTGCGCGTGCCTTGGGGGGAGGGTGGTCACAGCATGGCGTAGGATTTGAGCCGGTTGGTTGAAATTGACAGAACCTGTGCGGCCGGACGCCGCATCTCCCGGCCTGCGCGTCAAATACCGTGATACTGCACCCCATGCGAAGAAAGTTCGCGCCTGGAAGCCGGCTCAGGCAATGGCCTTGGCACGGGCTTTGGCAGTATCGGCATTTACGTGGCAGGAGTGTCGTCCGCGATCCTCCCTTCAATCCGATCGCGCCAATGCCATTTCCTTCTTCGTTTTCACGACTTCTTCGGCATGTTAGCCGATGAGTTCGGCGAGGTGCGCGAAGCCAGCGGTGACGGCCTTGCCGTCCTTGCGGGCCAGCACCATACCGGCGCGGGCATCGTCCAGCTTGGAAATGGCGACCACCTCGCCAGGGCAGGCGCTGGCTTGTTTGGCTGCCTTGTCACCCTGCAAGGCGAAAAGGGCGCCGCAGCGGGCGAGATCATCATCGCCCACCAGATCATCACCTTCGCGGAGCAATGTGCCGAAAACCCGAGCATAGGCGAGCCTGCCGACTGCGCCGCCATGGGCAATCTTGAAGATGTAAACGCCGTCTTTCGTGCCGATGCGGGCGGCGGCGCCTTGGGGGCCAGGGGCCTCGTGACGCAGCAGTTTCAGCATGCGATGGACGCCGCCGCCAGTGAGCGCGGATGTCAGGACCACCGGCACCACCCGGCTGTGAGCGGTGCCATCGGCGAGATCGGCCATGATCATTTTTGTATCTGGCGCCTCGTTCATCAACAATGCTTCCCTCAGTGCATCGTCGAGGTCGGCAAGGGTTTCTAGCAACTTGCCGCGATCTGTCTGCTCCGTTGCGGCCAAGTCGGCTGGAATTTCGATGTGCTGTGATTTGGCATCGGGCAGGTAACGGTAGGCCCGCTCAAGCGCCAGATCGACATAGCCGGTGACCTGCTCGCCCAGCCGGATGGGTATCTGGCGCAGCGCCAGCGGCTCGCGACTGAGCGGTTGCAATGCGCAGATCAACGCATGCACAGAACCGGCGCGGGTTGTCTCGATACGGTTGACGGCGATGACATGGGGAATGCCAAGCGCATCCAGCCGCCGCAGCATCGGCTCAGCCAATATGGCATGCTGGGGCAAGGGGGCGACAACCACCACCGCGAGGTCGGCCGCGGTGAGTGCGGCCAATCCATCGGCGATGAAGCCGCTGCTGCCGGGTAAATCGATGAGGGCGAAACGGTCGCCCAGAAAAGAAAAATGGCTAAGGTTGATTTCGGTGGAGCCGCCACGGGCGCGCGCCTCGCGGCTGACATCGCCGACGCTGGTGCCCGCCGGCCCGATCAAAGCCACCATACGGGCCGGGCGAATGCCCCCGGCTGGCATGATTTGGGAAGTATGCCCCATCTCTCACCTCCACCTTTGCGAAGGCGCGACGGGCGCTAAAGGCCAGAAACGGGCCGGTCGGAGCCGCGTTCCTGTTTTGCGTCGGACGTGCAAGGAACCATGGGGATTTTGAGCCGCTCCGGGTAGAGTCGCAAGTGAATTTATCCGGCACACCAACACGCGCGTCGGGCGCGGATTTACCTGCGCACAAAGATCTGCAATCGCCGTCCCATGCTCCAATCCGGCGGCGGAAGGTCAAATTATTCGATTGCCCGCGCATTGGGGAAGGGGATAAATTCGCCGTGATCGGCATCGGGAAGTTTCATCCGCCCCTGAATCCAGTCTTCTTTTGCCTCCAGCAGCCGTTCTTTGCGTGAAGATACAAAATTCCACAGCATGAAACGTTCCCCGATCGGCTCGCCCCCCAACACCATGACGGTTGCCGTTTCCTGCGCCATGACCGAGACGCTATCTCCGGCCGAGAGAATTGCCATCTGCCCGGTTTGCAGCGCATGCCCCGCCACCTCCACCGAGCCTTGCGCGCAATAGACAGCGCGCTGTGAATAATCAGCAGCAATGCTGCGGCGCGCGCCCGCATCCATCTGCCAATGCATATAAAATTGCGGTGAATGCACCGGCACGCCTGCGCGCATTCCTTCTGCCTCCCCGGCAATCAAGCACCCGCTGAAGCCGGGTTCCGTCCAAGCCGGCAAGTCGGCGCCGGCATGGTGATGGAAGGATGGTGGCAGTTCTTCAAATTCGTTCGGCAAGGCCACCCACGCCTGAATACCATGCATATGCGCGCCGTGGATGCGGGCGTCATCAAAGCGTTCAGAATGGGTGATCCCGTTGCCCGCAATCATCCAGTTAACCTCTCCGGGACGGATTTCCTGGGTGAAACCAAGGCTGTCGCGATGGGTTATCGCCCCGTCATAAAGGTAAGTCACTGTGGCCAGACCGATATGCGGATGAGGCCGCACGTCCAGTTCGCGCGGCAGACCGGGCGCAAGATTGACCGGCCCCAGATGATCGAAGAAAATGTAGGGACCCACCATCCGCTGGGCGTGGAAAGGCAAGACCCTGCCGACAGTCAGCCCACCGCCTAAATCGTGGCTGCGTTTGTTAATGATGCGCTCAATCATGGGTCGTGCTCTCCCATAAGCGGGGTAGTTTTACGCAATGGCGCCGTTATCGCCAACTTCCATGTTGTGCACCTGAAACCCGTTCTAGCACATGCGCCTAATCACAACCATGTCAAAGCCGGCCGCCATCTCATCGACCGATAGTCCCATCACCCCGCCTTATCCGCCGCGATCATCGACTGCATGATCTGATCGCCGATATCCTTCACCGCGCCGGGGGTGTGCGACAGGAACAGGGTATTGGTCTTGTCGCTCTCACCGATGCTTTTCAGCGTGTCGAAATATTGCGTTACCAGAACCAGTTGCATCACATCCTTGGCGGTGGCCTCGCCCAGTGCCTTTTGGAAACCCTCGATGCTGGTGGACAGCCCCTCGATGATCGCGCGGCGCTGGTTGGCGATGCCTTGGCCCTGCAAGGCCTTGCTCTCCGCCTCGGCCTCGGCCTTTTTGACGACCAAGATCTTTTCAGCATCACCCCGCGCGGTGGCGGCGACCTGTTCGCGCTGGGCGGCGTTGATGTCGTTCATTGCCGCCTTCACCTTGGCATCTGGGACGATGTCGGTGACCAGCACATTGACGATTTCGTATCCAAACGCCGACATATCGACGTCCAGTTCCTGCTTCACCGCCGCCGCGATCGACGACTGGCTGGCGAAGACCTCGTCTAGCATCATGCCCGGCACATGCCCCAGCACCACCTGTTCGACATAAGCCTGAATCTGCGCGGCAGGGTCGGAAAGGCTGTAATAGGCCTCATAGATCTTCTCTGGCCGCACCCGCGTCTGCACCGAAATGGGGATGGTGACAAAGACGTTGTCCTTGGTCTTGGTCTCCATCGTCAACGCGATTTGGTCCACGCGCAAGCTGACGCGCCCCTGCACCTTGTCGATATAGGGTGTTTTCCAGTTCAAGCCCGGCCCCGCCGCGCGGTTGAACTGGCCAAACCGGGTGATGATCGCCGCCTCGGCGGTTTGCACCGTAAAGAAGCTGCCCAGCACCGCCGTCAGCAGCATAAACAGCGCAAAAAAGAACAAAATCGCCAGAACAGGACCCATCATTACCCCCCACCGGCAGGGCCGGCACCTTTGAAATAAAATTACAATCCGGCCTTTACCAGCCAATCGTGAAAAATACGTACCGGTCGTTGCTCCAGCGCGCGCGGGCGGCAGATGAACCAATAGCTGTATGGGCTTTCGATCTCTATATCGAAAATCTGTGCCAGCCGGTCGTCGCCCGATCGCGACAGATGGTCGTCATGCATGATCGCCACCCCCAGACCCTGCGCCGCCGCCTCCAGAATCAGGGTGCCCGAATCGTAATGGTCAACCGCCACCGGTTCCAGATCGGGCATGCCAATGGCGACTTTCCATGCCTCGAAGCTCTCGGTCATGTCGGTGTGCAGCAGAAAGGTCTGCTTGGACAGCTTGGCCGCATCGGGGTTTGGCCCCAGTTCCCTGGCCAGCCCGACCGATACGATGGCATGCACCCGGTTGTGATCCAGCCGCAGGCTGTGCATCGCCGGGTCAGGCTCACGCGCGATGATGATCGCGGCGTCCAGCGTATCGCCGACGCGCAGTTCGGGGTGCGGGCCGGTGTCGATGTCGATATGCAAACGCGGCTGGGCCTTGCGCAATTCGGGCAGGCGGGGAAACAGGCGCTGGCTGCCGAACAGCGGCGGAATGCCCAGATGCAGCCGCAGCACATTCACCGATTCCATCTGCGATTCCACCGCCTCTGCCAGCTCGTCCAGCCTGGGCTGCACGGCGGCGTAGAAAGCCTTGCCGTCGTCGGTGAGGCGCATCGCCTGATGCTGGCGGGTGAACAGCCGTTTGCCGATGAAATCCTCCAGCGCGCCGACCCGCCGCGACAGCGCCGATGGCGACAGGCCCAGTTCGCTGGCCGCCGCCTTGGCCGAGCCGAGGCGGACGATCCGAACAAAGGCCTCCAGCGCGCGCAAGGGGGGCAGGCGGCGGGGTGCGGGCATCAGGCGGCCTGCTGCGGGGGATGGAGGCGCAGGCGGGTCACATGCCGTTCGTCGCCGGCGATGATCTCGATGCTCCAGCCGCTGTCATGCGCCAGAACCGTGCCCACCGGCGGCACATGTTCGGCCAGCACAAAGGCGAGGCCCCCCAGCGTATCGACCGCCTCCTCAATCTCTGCGAGGCGGGGGTCGACGCGAATCGCCACGTCTTCGAGGCGGGCGCGGGCGTCGGCTTCCCATACGCCGCCCTCCAGCGGGCACAGCAGGTCTTCGGGGGCGTCGTCGTGTTCGTCCTCTATCTCGCCGATGATTTCCTCGACCAGATCCTCAAAGGTGATGATGCCGTCGGTGCCCGAATATTCGTCCACCACCACCGCCAGATGCACCCGGCTGCCCCGCATATCCGCCAGCACATCCAGCGCCCGCCGCGCCTGCGGCACAAACAGGGGCTGGCGCATCAGGCTGGTCCAGTGGGTTTTGGGCGCTTTGCCAGCCGCCAGATGCGGGAATACATCCTTCATCAGCATCATGCCGATGATTTCGTCCAGACTGTCGCGGCACACCGGCAGCCGCGAATGGCCATGTTCGGCAAAAGCGGCGACCACCTCATCCCAGCTAGCCTTTTCGGGCAGAGCGATGATTTCGCCGCGCGGGATTGCCACATCGCCGGCGTCGCGTTCGCCAAAATGCAGCAGATTGCGCAGCATTTCGCGTTCAAAGCCCGACAGATCGCCGTTGGCGTGGGGGGTATGACCGTCCTCGTCGCCGTGTTCGTCGATGACCTCTTCCAGTTGCTCGCGCAAGCTGGCCTCGGACCCGTGGCCGCCCAAAATACCCCTTAAGCTGCGCCACAGTGAGCGTTTACTTTCGCCCTCTCCTGCAGGTTCGCTGGCGCGGCCCCTATCGGCCCCCAAGGTTTCGGCACCCAAGTTCATCGTCCTTCGCGCAAAAATGTTGCACTTGCGTTATTGCGGTTATTCATACGGGTTGTCGAGGCCGATTAGCGCCAATGCGCGGATTTCGAGCAATTCCATCGCCTCTGCATCGGCTGTGGATGTTTCATGATCGTGACCGGCGAGGTGTAGCAAGCCATGAACGATCAGATGGGTGGCATGGGCGGAAAGGGTCAGGCCCTTCTCCGTCGCCTCCCTCGCGCAGGTTTCATAGGCCAGCGCAATGTCGCCCAGCATTTCGGGCGGACCGTCTTTGCCGAGGGCCAGCAAGTCTGCGCGCTCCAGCATCGGGAAGGAGAGGACATTCGTCGGCTTGTCCTTGCCTCGCCATTCCTTGTTCAGCGCGTGAACGTCCTCATCGCTGGCAAACAGAATGCTTAACGTGAGGCGCGGATTGGCCAGTTCGGGCGCGACCCCGGCTGTGGCCCGCGCGGCGCGCTGCGCCAACGCCTCCCAGTCTGTGGCGGGAGGCCAGGGCGCGTCGTGATCGATTTCGAGTTCCATGCGCGCCCTTTAGCCGCAGTTACGCGTTGAAGTCGATGAGGGCGATCATAACCGGACGACCTGAACCGGATCGTTGCTTTCGCTCTCCCAGCCTTTGGCGAAAGTCAGAACTTCCTCAAATGACTCATCCTCGTGGGATGTGGTGCACAGAAATCTGTCGTAGCTTGAGCCATCACCCACGAGGATCCAATCTATGGCATCCTCTAAGCCTTTCGCGCCCGGCCCGTATATGGCAAGCAACGACACATTATCTTTCAAACATTGTTCCACGAACGGCTCAAGCTGCGCTTCATTCGCTATGGGCGAGTGGAGGATCAATTTTCGTGAGAGCCTTCCCTCACTCACGCCTCCTCCCCCTCATAGGCATCCACGATGCGCCCCACAATCGGGTGGCGCACCACGTCCTTGCTGGTGAAGCGGACGGTGGCGATGCCCTCTACCCCCTCAAGCCGGCGCACCGCGTCGGCCAGCCCGCTTTGCGCTACGCCGCCGGGGATGTCCACTTGCCGGGGGTCGCCGCAGACCACCATGCGGCTGTTCTGGCCAAAGCGGGTGAGGAACATCTTCATCTGCATCGGCGTGGTATTCTGCGCCTCGTCGAGAATGACAAAGGCATCGGCCAAAGTTCGCCCGCGCATAAAGGCGATGGGCGCCACCTCGATCTCGCCGCTGGCAAGGCGCCGTTCGACCTGTTCGGGCGGCATGCAATCATAGAGGGCATCATACAGAGGCCGCAGATAAGGATCGACCTTGTCCTTCATATCGCCGGGCAGAAAGCCCAGCTTCTCGCCCGCCTCCACTGCCGGGCGGCTCAGGATCAGCCGCTGGACGCTGCCGGTGATCAACTGCGCCACCGCCTGCGCCACCGCGATATAGGTCTTGCCAGTGCCCGCCGGCCCCAGCGCAAAAATGATGTCATGGCTGGTGAGCGCGCGCATATAATCGATCTGCATCGCGCTGCGCGGGACGATGGTTTTGCGGCGCGTGCGGATCATCACCGATGGCGCGCCGGTGTCGCCGGTGATGATCCCCTCCAGCGTCGGCTCGTTCGACATGGCGATCAGCGCCGACACCGCGCCCGCGTCGATATCCTGCCCGCCGAGCAGGCGGTTGTGCAGGCCGCGCAGCACCTCGGCGGCGCGGGCGACGCCTTCCTCGCTGCCTTCTATCTGGATACGGTTGCCGCGCGCGGCGATGAACACGCCCAGCCGGTTTTCCATTTGCACCAGATTGGCGTCAAACTGCCCGAACAGCGCGCCCAGAACGGCGGGTTCGTCAAAGGTGAGTTCGATGCGCGAACGGCGGGTGGGTTCGGGGGTGTGGGCGAAGGGCGCCAGATGGCCAGACTTCTGATGCGCGGGGCGGGCTTTATGTGCCATAGGGTCCTTTCAAAAAGGAGGCCTTGAGAGAGGCGCGGGGCTGCGCCTCGGTGCCAAAGATAAACCCATGCGGGCCGCGCGCAAGATGGGAGTGTGTGCAGGGCGGTGGAAAACTGGGGGCGATCACCATCATTGACGTCGCCGCTGGCCTGTCACATCATTAAGCGATGTTTCGAAAATCACCCTCCGCTCGCCGCAGTATGAAAGCGGGAACACTATATGCCGTTAGCGGTCAGGACGGATGGATATATTATGGGCAAATAACCCCAGAGGAATATGTGGGTTTTTTCAAAACCCGCAGCAGGAATATAATAGATGCCGAAACCATTTTTGGGGCATCGGTCATGTCCGTTGTTTCCGTCAACCATTCGTCCATTACTCGTGCGTTGCGCGAAGGCCTATGGAAGAAATTGGGCCATTTTGCCCCAACCGACGCATTGATTGAACCCCGCCCACTCGTTCAGTGGCCGGTAGGAACCTTAATCGTTACTGTATTTTCGCGCGGCATAGCTGATTGGAACACGCGGGTGGAAAACCCGGCCATCCAAGATATGGAATTGGCAGCTTCTTGGGATGCGAAATATCACATACCGGCCAGGCTAACCGCCGATTTCGGCGTTGAGCCTGCGGAGTGGCACGTCGGTGGTCCGGTTCATCGTGAGCGGCGGATCAAGGAAGAAATGGCAATTCGCTTTCCTGAAATGCCTCAGCACGCGTTGCCCTCAGACTGGGTAGCTACTGACGTCACCCCACAACCCGCCCCGCTAGGGAATTAGGCCCGGCCTCCATCAGTTCCACCCGCACAATATCCCCAATCGCGGCCTCCTCAGTGAAATAGACCGATTGCATCCACGGCGATTTGCCCAGCATTTGCCCCGCGTGCCGGCCCTTGCGCTCCACCAGCACCTCGCAGATGCGACCGACGCTGGATTGGTTGAACGCCAGACTGTGTTGTTGCAGGCAGGCTTGCAAACGCTGCAAGCGCTCATCCATCACCTCCGCCGCAATTTGACCCTCCATACCGGCGGCAGGGGTTCCGGGGCGGGGGGAATATTTGAAACTGAACGCCTGCGCGTAACCGGCTGCCTCCACCACCGCCAAAGTATCCGCGAAATCGGCCTCTGATTCGCCCGGAAAGCCGACGATGAAATCACCCGACAGCGCGATGTCAGGGCGAACGGCGCGCACCTTCTCCAGCAGTTTCAGATAGCTCTCGACCGAATGGCTGCGGTTCATGTCTTTCAGCACGCGGTCCGACCCCGACTGCACCGGCAGATGCAGGAAAGGCATCAGCTTGGCCTCCTCCCCATGCGCGGCGATCAGCGCGTCGGTCATGTCGTTGGGGTGGCTGGTCATGTAACGGATGCGCCGCAAATCGGACATCGCAGCCAAGGCGCGGATCAGCCCCTCCAGCCCCACGCTGCGCCCCTTGGCATCTTGCCCCGTCCAAGCATTGACGTTCTGCCCCAGCAGAGTGATCTCCACCGCGCCTTGGCTCACCAGTCGCTCCGCCTCCGCCATCAATGCCGCGAAGGGCCGGCTGACCTCTGCCCCGCGCGTATAGGGCACCACGCAATAGGTGCAGAATTTGTCGCAGCCTTCCTGCACCGTCAGGAACGCGGATGCCCCCTTGCGGCGGCGCTCGGGCAAGACATCGAACTTGGGGATGGCGGGCATGTCGGTGTCGGTGACGCGTTCGCCCGCATCGGCGCGGGCCAGCATTTCAGGCAGGCGGTGATAGGCCTGCGGGCCGACCACCATCCGCACCGATGGCGCGCGGGCCATGATCTCGTCGCCCTCGGCCTGCGCGACGCAGCCGGCCACCGCGATCATCGGCACGCTGCCGTCATCGCGGCGCAAACGCCCGATGTCCGAATAGATCCGGTCGACGGCCTTTTCGCGGATGTGGCAGGTGTTCAGCACCACTACATCGGCGTCCGCGCCATCGGGGGCGGCGCTCATCCCTTGCGCGTCCAGCAATTCGCCCATCCGCTCGCCGTCATAGACGTTCATCTGACAGCCAAAGCTTTTGACGCGGTAAGTGCGGCCAGGGGGAGCGGGAGAGGCCGGATCGGAAAGGGGGGGTGTTGCGGTCATGGCGCGCCCGATACGCTATTGCGCGCGCTTATTGAAGGGGGGACGCCGATTGCCCCGTCATCGCGCCCATAATCCGCGCGCGCGCCGCCAGCGCCACCGATTTGCGGCTGGCCAGTTCCGCCGCAGTCAGCGGTTCCAGCAGATGCACCTTCACCACAATCAGGTCCCTGCGCGCCAGCACGCGCAGGAAATTGTCGCGGCCATGTTCGACGCCAACCCAGGCGATCTCCGCCGAATCTGCCCCGTAATCCAGCCACACCGGCTGCACGATCAAATCCCCACGCGGCGCGGCCCCCTCCGCCGGATCGAGCGCAGCCAGCAGCGAGGTCTTGAATGGCAGGATACAGTCGCCATTGCTGGTGGTGCCTTCGGGAAAAATGGTCAGCGTTCCCGATGTCGCCAGCGCCGCGCGCACCGCCGCCACCTGTTCGGACACGCTGCGCGGATCATGCCGGGCGACAAAGACCGTGTCGGCCAGATCACACAAAAAGCGCAGCATGTGGATTTCGGCCAGCCCATCCTGCGCAACAAAGGCCGTGCCCGTCATCGCTGACAGGGCAGGAATGTCCAGCCAACTGATATGGTTGGCAAGGATCAGGTGGCGCCCGGCGACAGGCCGGCCCACCATGCGCACCCTGACCCCGCAAATCCGCGCGATGCCCGACAGGAAACGCCGCGGCCAGGGGTTGCGGGGGATTGCGCCGTCGGCCTTGGTCGCCTGCCCCCAATAGCGCACCACCACGCAGGGTGGCAGGCACAAAGCCAGCAATCCCATCATCGCCAGAACCCGCGCGCCGATAAGCAGGCCGTCGGCAATCCGCCCGGCCCTGGCCTTTTGGGAAACAGCGATCACGCCTGCGGGCCGCCCCTGCGAATGCTTTTGATGCCTGGCACGGCGCCGGTGCGGTCCAGCTTTACCCCGAACAATTCCAGCCTGTGATCGACCAGACGATAACCCAGCCGCTCGGCGATCTGACGCTGCAGGGCCTCCAGCTCGGGATCGACGAATTCGATCACCAGGCCGGATTCGACATCGATCATGTGGTCGTGATGGGCCTCTGGCGCGGCCTCGTAACGGGCGCGGCCGTCGCCGAAATCGTGGCGGTCCAGAATGCCGGCTTCCTCGAACAGGCGCACGGTGCGGTAGACGGTGGCGATTGATATGCCCGGATCAATCGCCGACGCGCGCTCGTACAGCTTGTCCACATCGGGGTGGTCTTCGCTTTCGGACAAGACGCGGGCGATCACCCGGCGCTGTTCGGTAATCCGCAGGCCGCGCTGTGCGCAGAGCGCCTCGATGTCAATCGGCTGGTTCACGCAAGCTCCGAAATGTGGGTGTTGTTATTAGAAAAGCCCCGCCGGGTATGAACCCGACGGGGCAAAACTGCAACTGTGTGCGTGCGTCTGAACAGGTCAGAACGTTACCCAATCAGGCGACCTTGGGTTTGCGACCGCGGCGAACGCCGGGCTTGCGGCCAAGGCCGATGGACTTCGCTAATTCGCGGCGCTTTTCGGCATAGTTGGGCGCAACCATTGGATAGTCGGCGGCCAGGCCCCAGCGCGCACGATACTGATCGGGCGTCAGGTTGTAATGGGTCATCAGGTGGCGTTTCAGCATTTTCAGCTTCTTGCCATCTTCCAGACAGACGATGTGGTCAGGCTTGATCGAGGAGCGGATCGAAACGGCCGGTTCGGGCAGAACATCGACAACGACAGTGGCTTCGCCAAGGCCAGCCAGCGCGCCATAAACGTTGCTGATGAGCGCGGTGATGTCCTCGACGCTGACGCTGTTGTTGCTGACATGCGCGGCAACGATGTCCGAAGTCAATGTGATCAGCATTTCCTTGGTGTCTTGGGTTTTGTCTTCCATTATATTATCCTTGCAGTAGGTAGCGACTAGGAATTTTTCGTTTTTGCTGCTGAATTGGCGACAATTGCCAATACCAAGCCCAAGGCTTGATAGCACTGATTGCGCCATGAACTCGTTTTTTCACTAATTCAAGTATGCGCGATGTTTGTTTGGCGAGTTTTTTGAATTCGAACAATGAAGCCCAAATGATATGGTAAAAATATGTATACATTCAGCGCCAATGTTTGGCGCTATGTTAACAAACAGCGAAATGTGAGCGCATCAATCCGTCCGCCATCAGCCGCACGGTAGTAATTGGGCCTTATGCCGATGTCCTCGAACCCGGCTTGGCGGTAAAGTGATTCCGCGCTGTTTCCGCGCCGCATTTCCAGTAATATTTGCCGTGTCCCTCTTCTCCGTGCGGTTTCGAACACATGGCTAAGCAGCTTTGCCCCCAAACCGCGCCGACGCATGTGGGGCACCACCGCCAGCAACAGCAGTTCCTCCTCGTCCAGCGCCGCGCGCAATAAGGCAAAGCCAGCCGCTGGAGCGGCATCAGCCGGTGCGTTTCCCTCCGCGTCGATCAGCGCATAGTGGCAGCCGCCCAGCAGCAGCGCGTCCTCCACCTGCCGGCGGGTCCACGCCTCGCCGAATTCGGGGGGGAAGGCGGCGGCCATGACGGCCATGATCCGGTCGAGGTCGTCTGCCGGCGGCATCAGGCGGCGGTGATGGTGGCCGGGTGCGCCGTTTTGACAGACACCTTGGCATCCGGCGCGCGGCCATATAGCGGGCTGAGGTCTGCGTTGAAGGCGGCGGCGGGCAGGGCCATAACCTCCCGCGCATCAGGCCACAGCGCCCAGGCCTCGCCGTGCCCCCGCAAAGCCACCAGCGCCTCGGCCTGACTGCCGGCGATCAGATCGCCCGTGCACAAGGCTGCCTGCTGGGGTGTCAGCGAGGCGAGCGGCACGGCGGCCGCCCCCGCAGCGTCAAAGCCTTGTACGAACCATTCGCCATGCCCGCCGGTGGTCGCCACCAGCACGTCGCGCGCTCCCCGTTCCAACCGCGCCATTGCGGCGATCAACGCCAGTGTGGGATAGCCCAAAACCTCTGCCCCCCAGGCCAAACCCAGCGCGCGGGCGGCGGCGATGCCAATCCGCACGCCGGTAAAGCTGCCCGGCCCCTGCCCGACGACGATCCGGTCCGCGCGGCCCTTGTCCGGCAGGCGGGCAATCATCGGCACCAAGGCCTCGGCATGGCCGCGTCCCAGCATGGCATGTTCGCCTGCGATCAACGTGGTGCCATCAAACAACGCCACCGAGCAAGCCTCTGTCGTGCATTCGATGGCCAGAGTGCGTGGTTCAAACAAGCTGGTTGAACTTTTCAAACGCAGGGCGGGGGCTGCGGGCGAAGATCGTCGCCGAATCGCCATAGCCCAAGGTGGAGATGAAGTTCGATTTCACCCGGCCAGATTTGCCCAGCGGTGTTTCCGCAAAGAACGCCGCATCCACCGCCGCATTGTCAAAGCCCGACATCGGCCCGCAGTCCAACCCCAAGGCCCGCGCGGCGAGGATAAAATAGCCGCCCTGCAACGATGAATTGCGCATCGCGGAGACTTCACGCAGCGGCTCGTTGCCGTCGAACCATGATTTGGCGTCGGCGTGGGGGAATAACTCGGGCAAATGTTCGTGGTAATCGATGTCCATGCCGATGATCACGCTCACCGGCGCGGCCAGAACCTTGGGCGCGTTGGCGGGCATACAGCAGGCTGCGAGCTTGGCCTTGGCCGCATCGCTGACACACCATACCAACCGGGCGGGCAGCATATTGGCGCTGGTGGGGCCGAATTTTATCAGATCCCAAAGGGCGTGAAGCTGTTCGGGCGCGACGGGCCGGTCCAGATAGCCATTATAGCTGCGGGCAGCACGAAACAATTGGTCGAGCGCGGCGTCGGAAAGTTGGGGCATGGAAGGCTCCGTGGGAATGTTAGGCCGCGCGGACCTCGGTCACTTCGGGCACGTAATGCTTGATCAGGCTCTCTATGCCGTTTTTCAGCGTCGCGGTGGAGGAGGGGCAGCCCGAGCAGGCACCCTGCATCTGCAAATAGACCACGCCCTCGCGGAAGCCCCGGAAACTGACATCGCCGCCATCATTGGCCACCGCCGGGCGGATGCGCGTTTCGATGAGGTCGAGGATCTGCGCGACGATCTCCTCGTCCTCGGCGGCGTGACCGAGTCCGGCGTCCTCGACGGGCACCGTGATGCCGTTGCCTGATACGGGGTGGAACAAGGGCGTCTGGCTGATGAAATGATCCAGCAATATCGCCACCACCTGCGGCTTCAGCGCGCTCCAGTCGCTGCCCGCGCCCGCCGTTACCGATATAAAGTCGCGTCCGAAAAATACCCCCGTCACATCGCCCAGATCGAACAGCGCCTCTGCCAAGGGCGAGGCCTTGGCGGCCTCCTCATCGGTAAACTCGCGGGTGGCGCCAGCTGTCATGACCTCGCGGCCGGGGAGGAATTTCAGCGTCGCCGGGTTGGGCGTGGTTTCGGTTTCGATAAACATGGGTGTAATGTAGGGATGCCGCGCGCCCGCCGCAAGGTGCCAACACGGCATGATGCGCCCCCAATGCCTATTCTGTTATTCTATTCACTGGTCCTTAATCTCGTCCACCCCTATACTGGCGCTTCATGATGATCCCCCAGCGCGCCGGCAGCCGGCATTTCACTTCTGTCCTTGGCGCGCTGCTGCCGCTCAGCCTGTTGCTGGCGGGGCCGGCCATGGCCGGTGTGCCGGCCAAGAGCGATACGCTGCCCCCCTCTGCCCTGCCGGCGCTGCCCGATCAAAGCGATCCGTGGCTCTATCGCGGGTCCGACGTTCCGCATGACAAGGAATGGTTTTTCGGCACTTTGCCCAATGGGCTGAAATGGGCGGTGCGTAGCAATTCGGTTCCGCCGGGGCAGGTGTCGATCCGCATTCGCATGGACGTTGGCTCGCTGTATGAACGGTCGGGCGAGGAAGGCTTTGCGCATCTGATCGAGCATCTGGTGTTCCGCCAGTCGCGCTATCTGGGCGAGGCGCAGGCGATCCCGACATGGCAGCGTCTGGGCGCGACCTTTGGCACCGATACCAATGCCGAAACGACCCCGCTGCACACCGTGTTCAAGATCGACCTGCCCGACGCCAGTCAGGCGGGGCTGAATGAGAGTTTCAAGCTGCTGTCGGGGATGATGATCGCGCCGACCCTGTCCGAAAGCGATATCCGTACCGAAGTGCCCATCGTTCTGGCCGAAAAGCGCGAACGTGGGGGCATCAGCGAGCGCATTCAGGATGCCACCCGCGCCGTGATCTTTGCCGGGCAGTCGATGGCCGATCACGCCACCATCGGCTCGGTGGAGAGCGTGTCGGGCGCGCATGAGGCGGCGGTTCGCGCCTTCCACCAACGCTGGTATCGCCCCGAAAACGCCGCAATCATCGTTTCGGGCGATGCCGACCCGCGATTGATGGCGGCCCTTATCACCAAATGGTTCGGCGATTGGCCAGAGGTAGGCGCGCCCGCGCCGCAGCCCGATTTCGGCACGCCGCAGCCGGTGCCGGGGGCAGATCCTGCCAATCCGGTTGGTCCCGTGCGAGTGCTGGTGATGCCCGATCAGCCGCGTACGCTGTCTTATGCCATAGAGCGGCCCTGGCACGAAAAGCACGATACGATCGTTTATAATCAGGGGTTGATGATCGACCAATTGGCGACATCGATCATCAACCGCCGGCTGGAAACCCGCGCCCGTGCCGGCGCATCCTATCTGATGGCGCAAGTTGATCAGGAGAACGAGGCACGCTCGCTCGACCTTACCTATGTCAATATCACGCCGATGGATAACGACTGGCGCGGGGCCTTGCGCGATGTGCGCGCCGTGATTGCGGATGCGCTGTCCCGCCCGCCTTCGCAGGAAGAAATTGCCCGCGAGGCCGCCGAGATCAACGTCGCATATGAATCATCGGCCCAGCAGCGCGCGTTGCAGCCCGGCGGGCGGGTGGCCGATGATCTGGTGCAGGCGCTGGATATTCACGAGACGGTCGCCTCGCCCGAAACGGTGCTGGGGCTATTCCGGGGCTCGACCGCGCTGTTCACCCCGCAGGCTGTGCTTGAGCACACGCGCAAATTATTCGCCGGCCAAGCCATCCGCGCCATCTACATCACCCCCGACGCCAAGGATGGCGATAACGCGGCACTGATGGCGGCCATGCTGGTGCCGGTGAATGCCGCCGCCGCGCGCCCCGGTGACAAGCCGATCTCCTTCGCCGAATTGCCGCCCATTGGCCCAATGGGACCAGCGCCCAAGGTGACCGCGACCGGCCTCGAAGGGATCAACCAGCTCGATTTCGGCAATGGGGTCAAGGCGCTGTTTTGGCCGACAACCTTTGATCCGGGCCGGGTGACTGTCAAGGTCCGCTTTGGTGCTGGCCTGCGCGCGTTCGGTCCCGGTGAAATCGCCGCCGCTACGCTGGGCAACCTGTCTCTGGTGGGCATGGGCGAGGGCCGGCTGGGGCAAGAGGAACTCGACCGCATCACCACAGGCCGCAAGGTCGGCTTTGAACTCCATATCGATGAGGGCTTTTTCACCTTCTCCGCCGATACCCGCGCCGAAGATCTGGCCGATCAGCTGAATCTGTTTGCCGATAAATTTGCGCGGCCGCGTTGGGATGTGCCGCCCTTGCGGCGCGCTGCGGCGATGGTTCGGGCGAATTATGCGGCGCTGTCGTCCAGTCCGCAAGGCGTGCTGGAGCGTGATTTGCGTTACCTGCAACATAACAGCGATCCGCGCTATGCCACCCCCACGCCCGGCGATTTGACTAACGTTACGCCTGAATCCTTCCGCAAGGTATGGGCGCCGATCCTTGCCGCTGGCCCGATTGAGATCGAGATATTTGGCGATGTGGGCCGTGACGCCGCCATCGAGGCGCTGCGCCGGACATTCGGCGCTTTGCCGGCACGCAATACGCCGCCGGTGATCCGAGCATCGGACAGCCCGGCGATCAGCCTCGGCAATGCCCAACCGCTGGTGCTGACGCACAAGGGCGAGCCGCAGCAGGCCGCTGCGATTATTTCCTGGCCGACTGGCGGCGGGATCGGGGGCCTTCGCACATCGCGGCAGCTGGAGGTGCTGGCCCAATTGTTCCAGAACCGTCTGATGCAGACCATGCGCGAGAAGGCAGGGGCCGCCTATGCGCCGCAGGTGGGCTCCGATTGGCCGATGGATCTGGCATCTGGCGGCACGATCACCGCGCAGGCGCAGTTGCAGCCGGCGGTGGTGCCCAGCTTCTTCGCCACCGCCCAGACCATCGCTGACGATCTGGCAGCGCATGGCCCCACGCCCGACGAATTGGCCTTGGTGCTGGAACCAATGCGTGAACAAATCAGCCGTGCCGCCTCCAGCACCGCCTTTTACATGGCGCAGATTGAAGGGGCCACGCAGGACCCGGCTCGGCTCGCGGGAGAACGCAGCTTCTTTGACGATTACACCAAAATTTCCCCGGCGGAGCTGCAGGCACTGGCGCAGCGCTATCTGGTGAAGGATCACGGCTGGCGGCTGGCGGTGTTGCCCGAAGGTGTCAGCTATGGCGCGCTGGCGGCGGTGACGGCCAACAGATAACAGCGCGCTTTGCAATTGCCGGGCGGCGCGGCTATGGGCACTTCTTCGCGCGTAGAGGAGCCCACGCAAAGTGACGCAGAATTGGACCCCCGACAGCTGGAAAGCCCATGAGGCACGCCACCTGCCAGCCTATGAGGATCAGGCCGATCTGGGCCGTGTCGAGGGGACGCTGGCGCATTTTCCGCCCTTGGTCTTTGCGGGCGAGGCGCGCGCGCTGAAGGCCGATCTGGCCGAGGTGGCCGCTGGCCGGGGCTTTCTGCTGCAAGGCGGTGACTGCGCCGAGAGCTTTGCCGAATTCCACCCCGACAACATCCGCGATACCTTTCGCGTGTTGCTGCAAATGGCGGTGGTGCTGACCTTTGCGTCGAAGCAGCCGGTGGTCAAGGTGGGGCGCATGGCCGGCCAATTCGCCAAGCCGCGTTCGGCGCCGACCGAGACGATTGGCGGGGTCGAACTGCCCAGCTACCTCGGCGATATCATCAATGGCATCGAGTTTGACCCTGCCACCCGCCGCAATGACCCGGAACGGATGATGCGCGGCTATACGCAGTCGGCGGCGACGCTGAACCTGCTGCGGGCGTTCTCCACCGGCGGCTATGCCAATCTGCGGCAGGTCCACAAATGGACGCTGGACCACATCTCTGACAGCCCATGGGGCAGCAAATTCGCCGACACCGCCGACCGTATCGGTGAGGCGCTGGACTTCATGCAGGCCTGCGGGGTCAACCCCTCGTCGGTGCCGCAATTGCAAGGCACGAGCTTCTTCACCAGCCACGAGGCGCTGCTGCTGCCCTACGAACAGGCGCTGACCCGGCAGGATTCGCTGACCGGCGAATGGTATGATTGCAGCGCGCATATGCTGTGGATCGGCGACCGCACCCGCTTTGACGGATCGGCGCATGTCGAGTTCCTGAAGGGCGTCGGCAACCCCATCGGCATGAAATGCGGGCCCAGCCTGGAGGTAGACGCGCTGTTGCGCCTGCTGGACGCGCTGAACCCCAAACGTGAGGCCGGGCGGATGACGCTGATTTCCCGCTTCGGCGATGATAAGGTCGAGGCCGGCCTGCCCCGCTTGGTGCGCGCCGTGAAGGCCGAGGGCCATCCGGTGGTGTGGTCCTGCGACCCTATGCACGGCAACACGATCAAGGCCGACTCGGGCTTCAAAACCCGCCCCTTCGACCGCATTCTGGGCGAGGTGCGCGGCTTCTTCGCGGTTCACCGCGCAGAGGGCACCCATGCCGGCGGCATCCATATCGAGATGACCGGCAAGAACGTCACCGAATGCGTCGGCGGGGCGATGGCGATTACGCATGCGGGGCTGGCTGACAGCTATGACACGCATTGCGACCCACGCCTGAACGGCGCGCAATCGATCGAGCTGGCGTTCTTGCTGGCAGAGGAACTGAATCAGGAAGCGCAGCTCCGCGCCAAGGCGGGTTAAGCGCCAGATTGGGGGGCGTTAAGCGGCGGTTCTGGACCGCGCCCCCTTGGCTTGTTTGACGAACAGCTTCTCGCGCAGGGCGGGCAGGTCGGCGATGCCATATTCCTCGGGCCGCGCCGAGCATTCGATGGTATCTTCGCCAAAGCAGGTGGCCAGTTCGATGTCCGAAGGCTTGATCATCGCACCCGTTACCGCCGAATAAAAGGCGCGTACCGTGGGCTGGCTGACATCGTCGGCGCTTTGGTCCACCACCATCGCCAGCCTGCCAGAGCGCAGCAGCACCAGCGAACCTATCGGATATACCCCCAGCGCCGCCACCAGTGCCTGCAATATGGCAGGATCAAACGCGCCGGACATGGCACCCATTTCAGCGATGGCGGTGGCGGGGTCCAGCCCCTGTTCGCCATTGGCGTCGTTGGCCAGTTCGTCATAGACGTCGCAGACCGCCGCCATCTTGCCCAAGGTGCTGATCTCGCTGCCCTTCAGACTATGCGGATAGCCGGCGCCATCAAAACGTTCGTGATGTTCCAGGCAGGCTTGCGCCACGACTTCGGGAATACCGCTGGCGCTCAGCAAATTATATCCCAGTTCGACGTGACCTTGCATAATTATCGGGTCGATGCGGCGATAATCGCCCCCCACCGCATCCAAATCAATTGGCAGATGGCCAATGCCGATATCGTGCATCAGCCCGACCATCCCCGCATGTTTCAGCTCGTCGGGTGACAGTTTCAGCTGACGCCCCAGCGATATCATCAACGCAGAAACCGCCAGCGCGTGACGATAGGCGTACTCGTTGTCGCGTTTGCAGCGCATCAAACCGTTGAAAGCATGGGGGTTGCGCTGCACAGAGGCGAAAATCTCGTTGACCACGGGTTCAACCAGACCCGCCTTGATCGATTTTCCCAGCCGCGCCTCGATAAACACCCGGCTGATTACCTTGTGCGCGCGTTCGGCAACGGCGGTGGCATGGCCAAATTCGCGCGAAAGGCTTTGCGGCGCGGTAGATCTTAAGTCCAGCTGCTCGTAGGATGCCATGGATGTGCCCGTCGATTGGGGCAAAGAGGCGCCGATTGTGCGACGGCGCGCTGGCTGGGTGGGGGGCATGGGCCGGGCCGGCGTGCTGCCAGTTTCGGGCGCAGTGCTTTGTGGCGGTGCGTGTGTCCCCACATCGCGGCCTTTGTCGGTATCGATCACCACGCCGTCCAAGGCGCTGTCCCGCAACTTTTGCAGCCGACGCTCGTCACCAAGCACAAATTTTGCGCGCCAAAATGGGTGACTGAAGAAGCTGCCCTCAAGCTTGTGAATGAACATTCCGAGCTCAACTTGGCTCGGATCGATTCGTTTTAACATGGAGCCCCAAACCTGATGAAGTGCTGTGAAGCCAACTACTCCATTGTGGCTTGCCAGCGTTGGAATCATCCATCGGGGAAAATGCGTAAATGCGCCCTGCGCATTCGATTGCAGAGTGGAGAACCGCAAATATTGCCCATGGGATCAGGCGCGGTTAGCATTGCAGTAAGCGCTTGTACTTATTGCAGTCAATCGCCCCCGCTGTGATCAGGGCCGGAGAAGCCCGGCAGATAGGCCGCCTCATGACTGCGGGCCAGTTCAGCCGCCTTGATGACTGTGCGGTCAAATTTTGATTCGACATGGTGGCGCTTGATGCGGTCGCGGAAGAAATCGGCCCACAGGAATTCGGAATAGGGCGCGTTGTTCTTGGCATAGCCGCCCGCACGGCGCACCTCGCCGGCAAGGCTGCGGAATGGGTCGTCGATCAGTTTTCCCACATGGCGTGGCAGGTCCGCCCAATCACACATTTTGCCATCGGCGTCATAGGCATGAAGCCAGTTGTGGCTGTCCATAAATGCGAAAAATCGCTTCTTGGGCAGGTGCGACAGCTTGGCGACGACCAGCACCAGCACATCCTCCACGCCTTCCTCGTGCAGCGCGCGGGCGAGGTGGTGGTGATCGATCACCCAATGGGTGCCGCCGGGGCCGATGATGGTGGGCACCATATGCGTGCCTAGAAAATCAGCGCCGTCTTTGTCGCGGCGTATGCGCCATTCGTCGCGTTTGCGGCTGACCTCGCGCAGGCCCACGGTCATTTGGGTGGGGCGCAGATCCTTGATGGCGACAGGGTGAAGTACAGGTTCGATCATATGCGACATCACGGGCTCCTAACTCAGGGCAGAAAGTGTGCGGGCATGCTCTGCGGCGTCGGCGACGCTGTAGGTGGACGCGTCGGACATCGCCCCTAGCCCCGCTAAGGCCAACACATCCCGAACCCGGTCATGCGCGCGGGCAAGGATGACCTTTTGGCCACCCGTAGCCAGACTTTGCGCAAATTCGCCCAGCGCGTCTATGGCGGTCGAATCGAGGTCGGTGCTTTCCTCCAGGCTGACCACAACGACAGGCGCGGTGCTGGCCCGCGCCGCCGCGCCAATGGCACGCAGGCTGGCCTCGGCATTGGCGAAGATCAGCGGGGCGTTGGGGCGAAATATCGCCATGCCGGGCAGGGGGTGCGCCTCGGTGTGGCGGGCGATATCGACGAAATCATGGCTGTCGTCAACCTGGCCCAGCTCGCTGATCGAGGGGTGCGCAAGGTCATAGAGCAAATGCGCGATCGACAGCGCAATCGCCGCCAACATGCCGTCCAGCACGCCCAGTGCCAGCACACCCGCCGCCGCCGCCACCGCGATCCACTGGTCGCGGCCGATATGGAACAGCCGCAGGATCGGCGCGGGGCTGAGCGCGTGGGTAAGGGCGGCCACCACCACGGCGGCCAGCACCGGTTCCGGGATGCGGGCGATTTCCGGCCCCGCGAACAGCGCCAGCCCCAGCAGGGCCAGCGATGCGGCGGCGGCGGCAAGGCGGCCCGCCGCGCCGGCGGCCTCATTTGCGGCCCCCGCCGAAAACCCAGCCCCCGCCGGCATCCCCTGCGCCAGTGCTGAGGCGATGTTGGCCACGCCGATGGCGCCCAGTTCGCGGTTGGCATCCAGCATGTCGCCGTGCTTCAGCGCCAGTGTGCGCATCGTGCCCCAGCTTTCGGCGAAGATGATGAGGGCAATCGGCGCCGCCAGTTGCGCCAATCGCGGCACCAGCGCCAGCGGCGGCAGATGCACACTCAGCCCCGACAGCGTCACCGGGCCGGCCAAGGCAACGCCCATCGCCGGCAGATCCACCGCCATACTGAGTGCGATACCCGCCACAATGACCAGCAAAGCGCCGGGGATTTGGGGCGTGCGGCGCAGGCCGACCAGCGCGCCAAACGCGGCCAGCCCCAGCACAATGCTTGGCAGGTTCCAATGTGGCAAGGCCGCCGCAATCCCCCCCAACATCCCCCAAATTGGGCCAGAGGCGATCTTCACCCCGAACAGCTTGGGCAATTGCTTGACGATGATGGTAACCGCGAGGCCAAAGGCGAACCCCCGCAACACCGGGCGCGAGATGAACCCCGAAAGACTGCCCAGCCGGAACGCCGACAGCGCGAGGAAGATCACCCCCACCAAACCCACCAATGCGGTGGCCAGCGCATCCTTCATGGCGGGGTCCACGCCCGCCGCCGTCAGCCCGCCAATTGACGCAGCCAAAATCGCGGCAGAGGACGACGTCGGCGACACCACCGCAAAACGGCTGCGCCCCGCCAGTGCATAGGCGAGGCCACCCGCGATTCCCGCCGCCAGCGCGCGCCCCGGCGCCAAGCCGGCAATGCCCGCATAGGCGACGCCTTCGGGCAGCATCAGCCCCGCCACCGACAGTCCGATTACCGCATCACGCCAATTCAGACGAATAGTCTTGCCCTCCGCTTGGCCCAATATTAGCTAAGCTAGCGCTAATTCAGGGGGAATGCCAAGCAATTACGTCACGCCAGGAAGCGGCTGCGCGAAGAACATTGACGTTTCCAGCGTTGCCGGCCAAGGGCTCGGCAGAATTCGCCATAGATCTGCCTCATTATTGAAAGATTCGCCATTCGCCAGATTGCCGCCTTGCCCTATCGCACCATCGGCACAGCGCTGGACGCGCCGGTGGAGGTTCTGCTGGTCACCTCGCGTGAAACGAAACGTTGGGTGCTGCCCAAGGGCAATATCGGCAAAGGCCTCAGCCCGCACGCCGCCGCCGCCGCCGAGGCCGAGGAAGAGGCCGGCGTGCTGGGCGCGCTGTGCCCGACACCGCTGGGCGAATATCGTTATCGCAAACGGTTGCGATCGGGCGCCTCGTTGCTGGTCGATGTCGCGGTGTTCCCCTTCGCCGTCACCGAGGAACTGGAGGATTGGGCCGAGGCCGCCCAGCGCACCCGCCGCTGGTTCAGCCTGGCCGAGGCCAGCGCGGCGGTCGATGAGGAAGACCTCGCCGCCTTGCTGCGCGGGTTTAGGGCCACACAATTCAACACATTATCCGGCCGCTTGCCCTTTTTGGGCGGTGTGCGGTCGATGAAGGAAGGTTTGCGCATGTTTCACTGGTTTCAGGCGCTGCTGCCCCGGCAGGCCGCGTTTTACGATATGTTCGAGGCCCACGCCCAGACGCTGGTGGCGGGCAGCGGAGCCTTGGCGCGGCTGTTACAGGGCGGCCCCGCGATGGATCAGCACATCGCGGAAGTGCACGAGCGCGAGCATGAGGCCGACGCCATCACCCGCGAAGTACTGCAAAGCGTGCGCCGCACCTTTCTGACGCCGTTTGACCGGGGGGCGATCACCAGCCTGATCTCGTCCATGGACGATGCCATCGACGAGATGCAGCAGACCGCGCGCGGCATCAGCCTGTATGAAGTCCGCGAGTTCGAGCCTGAAATGCGCGATATGGCGGCGATCATCATCGATTCGGCGCGTTTGCTGGCAGAGGCGCTGCCCTTGCTGCGATCGATCCACGCCAATGCCGCGCGGCTGCACGAGCTGACCGGGCGCCTGGTGCGGCTGGAGGGGCAGGCGGATGACATCCACGCGGCGGGGCTGAAAAAGGCCTACAAGGCCTATGGCACCACCAACCCGATGGCCTTCATCGTCGCGCGCGAGCTGTACAGCCATCTGGAACGGGTGGTGGACCGCTTCGAGGATGTCGCCAACGAGATCGACGGTCTCGTGATCGACCACGCGTAAGGCCCGGCGATGACGCATCTGACCGTCGCGCTGCCCTTGATCATCGCCCTGGTGGTGATGGCGCTGGGCTTTGACTTCCTCAATGGCCTGCATGATTCGGCCAATTCGATCGCCACGGTGGTCTCCACCCGCACGCTCAGCCCCGTCAAGGCGGTGTTGTTCGCGGCGGTGTTCAACTTCGCCGCCTTCTGGTTTTTTGGGCTGAAGGTCGCCGAGACGGTGGGCAAGGGCATCATCGACAAGAATGTGGTGACGCCGCAGGTGATTTTTGGCGCGCTGGTCGGCGCGATGACGTGGAATGTGATCACGTGGTGGAAGGGTATTCCGTCCTCCTCCAGCCATGCCTTGATCGGCGGTTTGGTGGGCGCGGGGACGATGCACGCCGGCGTCAAGGCCATCGTGTGGAAGGGCCTCAGCCCGGCGATCATCGCCATCGTGGTGTCGCCGGTGGTGGGACTGCTGGTGTCGATGCTGCTGATGCTGATTACCTCGTGGGGGTTCATCAAGGTGACGGCCTCGGCGGCGGAGGGGGTGTTCAAGAAGCTGCATCTGGTGTCGGCGGCGGCCTATTCGGTGGGACACGGCGCCAATGACGCGCAGAAAACAATGGGGATCATCGCGGTGCTGCTGTACTCGCAAGGGCTGCTGGGCGACCATTTCCATGTGCCATTGTGGGTGGTGCTGGGCTGTTACACCGCGATGGGGCTGGGCACGCTGTCGGGTGGGTGGAAGATTATCGAGACGATGGGCACCCGCATCACCCATCTGTCGCAGCATCAGGGGTTTTGCGCCTCTGCGGGCGGGTCGATCATGTTGTTTGCAGCGTCGAGCTTTGGCATTCCAGTGTCGACCACGCATACCATCACCGGCTGCGTGGTGGGCGTGGGCGCGGCACGACGCGCCTCTGCGGTGCGGTGGAGCGTGGCGCAGCAGGTGGTGGTGGCCTGGCTGATCACCATTCCGGCATCGGCGGCGGTGGGCGCGCTGTTTTATGAGATCGCCTCGCTGCTGTAATCGAACAGCCGGCCCTTTCGGACCGGCTGCACGGGGCCTCGTGGCGGCTTGTCAGTGACCGATTGCGGCACTGTTGCCGTTCAGTTCGTGGTTCAGATGGTGCACCTGCCCGTGGTTCAGATGGCCGCGATTGTGGTCCATCCGTGCGTCGCGGCGCTCCTCCATCCGCACCATGTGATCGTTGTGGCGCAGCATATGCGCCTGACGGGCGGTGATTTCGCCATGACGGCGCTCCATGGTGATGCGGTGATTTTGGCGGGCGATGCGGTGGTTGATTTCGTGGCGGGCGGGGTGATGGCGCTGCCACGCATTGGCCGAGGCGCTTGCGGGAACAGCGATGATGCCAGCAATCAATGCGGCGGCCAAAGTTATGGCGGAAACGGTGCGGCTGAACAGGTTTGTCATCGGCTTACTCCTGTGTGAGCTGGCGAGAGGCCCCCATTGGCCCGCACGGAAAGTGCGATTCGCCGTCACGAGTTCATATATAGCCGGCGTTTCCTGAACGTCCACGGAAGTAAGTTGGCAGGTTGCGTTCATAATTCGACTCGAAAAGATGAACGCAACCTGCCGCGCTCCTCAGAAACCGTAATTCACCTGCATCTTGAACAGCGCCGGGGCGACCAACTGGCCCGCGGTGCCCTCAATCGCCACCGAGCTGGCGGCATTGTTATATTGCGCGATCGGCAGCTCGACATCGGCATAGACCGAGAGCTTGCGGCTCACCTGAACCCGCACGCCGGGGGCGATCAGCAGCCGCTGATAGCCGGAATTGAGCGGAACCGCGTTCACCCCGCTGTCGCGCGCCCGCACCGACCCCAGCAATTGCAGCGTCGGAGAAAATTTGGTGGCGCCGCCGGTGGCCAGATCATAGCTGACGCCCAAGGCGCTATCGATCTCGTTGCCGGGGCGATAGCCGTTCTGCGTGGCGACAGCGATCTTGTATTGCGCCTGTGCGAACCAATGCGCGGCCCCCTCTCGCCCCACGCCAATGTGCCCGACATGATATGCTCCAACCTGCACATCGGTACTGCCGGTGCCGGGCAGGGTATCCGGGTCATAAGGCGGGTTCTGCGTGTAATGGCCATAGGTGGGGCTGGAGGCGCGCCCGGTGGGCAATTTCACGCCAAAGCTCAGCCCGTTCGACATATCTCCCGACAGGCCGGTATAGGTCAGTTGCACCATCGCATCGCCCGTCGCCGTCAGCGGGAAGGTGACGTTGGCGGTATTGCCCGCATCATCGGTGGCAGATGTGGTGAAGTGGCGGTCATAGATCGGCAATTGCGCCATCACCATCCACTTGTGGTTGATCATATATTCGGCGCCCAGCGTGTGAAAGCTGGTTTGGATGCGCTGGTCCGAATTGTCGGCGGCTGGGGCCTTGTGGCCCTGCTCAAAATTCTGGTTCTGATCCATATAGGCATAGCGATAGAACACCGAAAACCCGCTGTCCGAGGCTTGCGGGATAAGGGTGCCATCGCCGACATCAAAAATGCCGCAGCCACAGGCGCAGGCATGTGCGGTGGCGGGCAGAGCGAGGGCGGCAATCGCCGCCAGCAAAGGCAGGCGGGCGCGGACGGAAAGAGCATGGGTCATAAAATCAAACCTTGAATGTACCCCGACGAAATACGCCGATGGGCGCCGCAATCTCTCAGCGGCAAAATAAGATAGTGATGGGGGAGGCGCAGGAAATTGCGCCGCGCGCGGGGCGGTACGCGATCAGGCCGAGGCGGGCGGCGCGTGCGAGGGGGGCAGGCCGGTGGGCGCGGCTCGGGCGCTGTCGGCGCGGGCCAGCGGGCGGGGCGGCGAACTGGTGGATGGCGGCGCAAAGTCAAGCGGCGGCGTCACGCCCCCCAGCATCGCCAGTGCCAGCACCGCATAGGGGCAGGGGCTGGCGCCATGGCCAGCGGGGATTTTGTGCGGCGCGCCGCCGCGTTCAGCCAGGGCGATCGTGGTGGTTGCCGCGCCAGCACCGTCGCATATTTGCACGGCAAAGTGCAGGTTTGAGCCCGCTACCGCCTCGGCGCTGGGCATAAAGCCCGAGGGCACCACAATGCGCATCATCAACGCGCAGGTCAGCAACAGCGCGGTGACGGCGCGGTGGCTGATAAGGGCGCGTAGGGCTTGCATCACCCTCCTCCTAATGGCAAATTCGGCCCTTGTCACCCGGCGAACCGCCTCAGCGCAACTGGCGCTTTTCCAGTTTGCGCGCCAAGGTGCGGCGGTGCATCCCCAACCGCCGCGCGGCCTCGGATATGTTGAAATCGCATTCGGCGAGCGTTTGGTGGATATATTCCCATTCCACAGTCTTGATCGAGCTTTTACGCCCCTCGACCGGCACATTGGCGTCGCCTGCGCCGCGTCCGAATGCGGCCTCTATGTCGTCGGTGTTGGCGGGCTTGGCGAGGTAATGCGCGGCGCCCAGCTTGATCGCCTCCACCGCGGTCGCGATGCTGGCAAAGCCGGTCAGGACGACTATGCGTGTTTCGGCACAGGCGGCGGCCAGTTGGGTGACGCAGCCCAAGCCCGATGCCGTGCCAAGCTTCAGATCCACCACCGCGAAATCAAACGTCCGCAACGCCAGCAGTGCCGCCAGCGCCTCTGGGCTGTCGGCGTGGACCACCTGATAGCCGCGCCGTTCAAACGACCGGCAGAGCGTGCGGGCAAAGGCCGGGTCATCCTCGACGATTACCAGATCTGGCTTGTTATCGTCGTGCTGGGCGGTGGTCATGTGGGCAATGCCTTTGGGCCGCGAAGAGAAATGGGGGCTGTCATCGGTTCGTGTGTCTCGGTGTTAGTTTCCGGAAATGCCAGCGCGGCCAGCGGGATGGTCAGCGTAACCTCCGCCCCTTGGAGAAGATTCCGTGCCGTAGCTGTGCCGCCCAGCTTGCGCACCAGATTGGTCACCAGAAACAGACCCAGCCCGCCGCCGTCGCGGCCTTTGGAGCTGGTGTAGGGGCGGCCGAAATCTGCCAGCATTTGGGCAGCAAAACCGGGGCCTCTGTCGAGAACCTCCAGCACCAGCGCACCGGCCTCCACCCGCGCGTGGACGGCGATGTAGTGGGGCGACACCTCGCGCGCGTTGTCGATGACATTGCCGATCACCTGCCGCAGCGCCGGGTCGGATACGATCGCCGGGTTGTCCTCCAGCGCATCGTGGAATTGCAGCGCCGGGCCGCAACGCTGGCGCCAGTCATCGATGATATCGCAGACAAATCCGCGCAGCGTGGTGACGGCGGGGTTTTCGCCGCGCACCTCGCCCGCCGACATCAGGATTTGGGAGAGGATTACCTTGCAACGCGCCAGTTCGGCCTGCATTTCGGTGACTTCGTCTGCCAGATCATCGGCGGCGGTGATCGCCGGGTGCCGCGCCCAGTCACCCACAATCACCGACATAGAGGCCAGCGGCGTGCCCAGTTCATGCGCGGCGCCGCTGGCCAGCAGGCCCATGCGGATGATGTGGTGTTCCTCTACCGCCTGCTGGCGCAGCATGCTGAGCGCATTGTCGCTGCTGCGCCGGTTCTGATCGAGCCGAACCACCAGAAACACCATCAATACGGCGATCAGCGCGAAACAGATGATGCTGCCATCCAGATAGAGCCGGAAGGGTTCGGACGCCCATTCAGCAGGCAAGCGCAGCGGGCGATAATGAAAGCTGAGAAAACCGACATCAAGGCAGGCGATCAGCGCGATGATCCAGCTCCAGCGAGGATGCAGCAGGATCGCGCCGATGACGATCTGCATCAGGAACAGAAAGGTGAAGGGGTTGGTCGCGCCGCCGGTGACATACAGTTGCCAATGCAGCGCCGCGACGTCGATCATCAGCGCGGCCAGCAATTCGATGTAGGAATAACCTATGCGGCTGCGCCCCAGCATCAGCGTCGCACCGTTCACCAAAGCCAGCAGCGCCAGCACACTTAGCAGTTCCGCCAGTGGCAATACGATGTGAAGCGCCGCTTCTGCTACCCAGATAGTAATGGCCTGCCCTAGAATCGCGATCCATCGCAATTCCACCAGCAAGCCCATATTGCGGGCGCTGGCGGGGGCAAGGTCCCATTGAGCACTATCGCTCATTCTGGCGGGTTCTGGCATTCTGGCCCGGTTCTGGCTGGTTGTCGGGATGTCCTGAAAACCACCCCTACGCCCACAAGGCAAAGCCCGGCAAGCAGGAACCACGTGACCGCATAGCCAAGGTGGTTGTTGGGAAAGCGGACAATAGTGAGGCCGGAGATGGGGCTGATGGGTCCGCGCGGGGCGGTTTGCGGGGCTATCGCCTCGTCATCATCGGCGATGGTGGGGGCAGATGCGGCGGGCAGGCCGGCGTCGATGAACCATCGTGTCTCGCTGCGGGCGACATGGGTCGCTGACGCAATCTCGGAGATGTCACGGGTGTACCAGCGGTTTTGGGCGGGGCGGTTGGGGCGCAGCAGGCTGGTTTCGGGCAGGCGGGCGAGGCCGACGATGGTTTGCTGGCCAGTGGGTGTCTTTATGTGGGCTTGCGGCGGCACGAAGCCCCGGTTGATCCACAAGGCGCGGCCACCCGTCAGCCGCAAGGGGGTCATCACCCAATAGCCCGGACCCAGCCTTGTGCTGGCGGAAACCAGCGTGGTGGCCTGCAGTTCGAACTCTCCGGTGGCGGTGAGTTTGGTGTATTCGCTGGGAGCGGCGGGCAGTTGCGCCGCATCGATATCGATGGCTGGGCCGGCAAGGCCTGCCGCAACCCGCGCGATCAGCGCCTGTTTCCACGCCAGCCGCTGCACTTGCCACACGCCCAGCGCGCCAAAACCCAGCGCCAGAATCAGCAGGGCGGCAACTGGCGTTAGCCAGCGCCGCCCCTTTTGATCCCCGGATGGGAAATCCATCAGCCCATGCCGTCCATCTTGCCCGGCAGCGGCATCATATTGGCGTTCAGGTGATACATCACCCAACTGGAACCCGAGATGGCGATCACCACCAGAATGATCGTGAAGATCAACGCCAACAGGTTCCAGCCGCCCTCAATCTTGCCGTTCATATGCAGGAAGTAGATCATGTGGACCACCATCTGCACCACCGCGAACGCCGTCACCACCAGCGCCGTGGCGGTGTGGCTGGCGAGGGCGTGGCTCATCACCAGCCAGAACGGGATCGCCGTTAGGACGGCGGCCAAGCCAAAGCCGATCGCATAATCGCGGAAAGTAGCGTGAAAGGGCGAGGCGGCGTGATCGCCTTGGTTATGAGAATGATCCGACATCAGCGCAGCATCCCGATCAGATAAACAAAGGTGAAAACGCCGATCCACACGACGTCGAGGAAATGCCAGAACAGCGACAGACACATCAGCCGGCGCTTGTTGGCGGCGATGAGGCCGTGGCGGCCCAGCTGTACCAACATCACGCCAATCCATATGATGCCAAAGCTGACATGCGCGCCGTGCGTGCCCACCAGCGTGAAGAAGCTGGAGAGGAAAGCGCTGCGCTGCGGCCCGGCGCCATCAAGGATCAGGTGACGGAACTCGCTCATTTCGATGCCGACGAAGGCCATGCCGAACAGAGCTGTCACCGCCAGCCAGATTTGCGTTTGGCGGACATTATCGTTCTGCATCGCCAGCATTGCAAAGCCATAGGTGATCGAGCTGAACAGCAGCATCGAGGTGTTCACCGCCACCAAGGGCAGATCGAACAGATCCTTTGGCCCCGGCCCGCCCGCGTAATTGCCGCCCAGCACCGCGAAGGTGGCAAACAGCATCGCGAAGATGAGGCAATCGCTCATCAGATAGATCCAGAAGCCCAGCGCGGTGCTGAAACCCTCGGGGTGGTCGTGTTCGTGGAGGTCGTAGTATTTTGCGGTCAGATCGGCGCTCATGCTGCGGCTCCCTTCAATTGGGCATCGCGGGCAGTTTCCACCTCGGCGATGTGGTCCGCCTTGATGTGGAAACTGCGCACATAGTTGAAGGTGTGGAAGATCGCCCCGCCGACGATTGCCGCAAAGCTTGCGCCCACCAGCCACCAGATGTGCCAGATCAAGGCAAACCCACACAGCGTCGCCAGCCCGGCCAGCACGATCCCCGTCGCGGTGTTTTTGGGCATGTGGATGTCGCGGTATCCGCCGGTGGGGCGCGCTACGCCGGCCTGCTTCATGTCTTCCCATGCGTCGATGTCATGGATAACCGGCGTGAAGGCGAAATTATACTCAGGCGGCGGCGAGGAGGTTGACCACTCCAGCGTGCGGCCACCCCAGGGATCGCCAGTTTCGTCGCGCAGCTCCTCCCGTTTCCAGATCGAGACGCCGAACTGGATCAGCATGGCGGCGGTGCCAGCGGCGATCAGCAGCGCGCCAACCGCCGCCACGATGTAATAGATCTGCAAGCTGGGGTCATCGAACACCCGCATCCGGCGCGTGATGCCAAACAGGCCCAGAATATACAGCGGCGTAAAGGCGATCCAGAAGCCCACCACCCAGCACCAGAACTGCACCACACCCCAGAAACGGTTGAGTTTGAACCCGAAGGCCTTGGGCCACCAATAGTTGATCGCGGCAAACACCCCGAACACCACCCCGCCGATGATCACATTGTGGAAATGCGCAATCAGGAACAGCGAGTTATGCAGCACGAAATCCGCCGGCGGCACCGCCAGCATCACCCCGGTCATGCCGCCGATCACAAAGGTCAGCATGAAGGCGACGGTCCACATCATCGGCAGCTCGTAACGGATACGGCCGCGGTACATGGTGAACAGCCAATTGAACATCTTGGCGCCGGTGGGGATGGAAATCACCATCGTCGTAATGCCAAAGAAGCTGTTGACGCTGGCCCCCGAACCCATGGTGAAGAAGTGGTGCAGCCAGACGACATAGGACAGGATGCCGATCACCACTGTCGCGTAAACCATCGAAGTGTAGCCGAACAATCGCTTTGAACAGAAGGTCGCGGTGATTTCGGAGAACACGCCAAAGATCGGCAGCACCAAGATGTAGACCTCGGGGTGGCCCCATATCCAGATCAAATTGACATAGAGCATCGGGCTGCCGCCCAGATCGTTGGTGAAGAAATCGGTGCCAATGGTGCGGTCCAGCCCCAGCAGCGCCAGAACCACCGTCAGTACCGGGAAGGTGGCGACGATCAGCACGTTGGTGACGAGGGCCGTCCATGTGAACACCGGCATCTGCATCAGCCCCATGCCCGGCGCGCGCAGCTTGACGATGGTGGCGATCAGGTTGACGCCAGACAGCGTCGTGCCAATGCCCGCCACCTGCAAACACCACACATAATAATCGACGCCGGCATCCGGGCTGTACGCCAATTCGGACAAGGGCGGATAGGCCAGCCAGCCGGTCCGCGCGAACTCGCCGATGAACAGGCTGGCCATGCACAGAACCGCGCCGCCCACCGTCATCCAGAACGAGAAATTGTTCAGGAACGGGAACGAAACGTCGCGCGCCCCGATCTGCAAAGGCACGACATAGTTCATCAGCCCGGTCACGAAAGGCATCGCCACAAAGAAGATCATGATGACGCCATGCGCGGTAAACACTTGGTCGAAATGCTGGCTGGTGAGGTAGCCTTGGTTGCCGTTGAAGGCCATCGCCTGTTGCCCGCGCATCATCACCGCATCGGCAAAGCCGCGCAGAAACATGATCAGCCCCAGCACCATATACATGATGCCGATCTTTTTGTGATCGACGCTGGTGAACCATTCCTTCCACAGATAGGTCCACAGTTTGAAATAGGTGAGCGCACCCACCACAGCGATACCGCCCAGCATCACCGCCGCGAAGGTGGCGATAACGATTGGCTCATGCGGGATGGCGTCGGGGCCTAGGCGGCCTAGCAGCGCCGGGTTCCAAGGCGCGGCAGGCCGTTCTGTTACAGCAGACACGGCATTTGCGGCGGCGGAGAGGATGTTCAGCATGTTTGTGGTTTCCACGGATCAGGAAAACGGGCGTGAAGGCGCGGATTTAGGAGTGCAGAGCGCGCGGACAAAGGCCTTTTGCGCCGGTGTCGCGACCAGTTGCGCCGCCAGCACGGGCTTCAACGTAGGGCGGCCATCCTTGTCATAGGTCACCGCGGCAAGGTTATAGGCACCTGCCTTGCCCGTGCCGCCGCGTGCATCCAGCGCCATCATCTGGCCGGTGCACATCTTGCCCGGCTCGACGCACATCTGCGCGATGCGGGCGAAGAGGTCGGGGGAAACCTGCGCAAAATGTGCCACCGGATCGGCGATCGACGGCTGCGACAGTTTGAGGTAGCCGGTGGCATCCAACGCGCCGCTGGCCTGCTTTACACCGGCAACCCAGCTGTCAAAGCCGGCCGGCGTCAGGCCCAGCGTTTGAAAATGCATCTGGCTGAAGCCCGCGCCCGAATAATTGGCCGAAAACCCCCGGAAAGATCCCGTCTGGTTCAGCACCGCGTGCAATTGGCTGGTCATGCCGGGCATCGCATAGATCTGCCCCGCCAGCGCCGGCACGTAAAAGCTGTTCATCACCGAGGACGAGGTGATATGAAAGGCAATCGGCCTGTCGGTGGGCAGCGCCAGCTCGTTTACTGTGGCAATGTGCTGTTCGGGATAGATAAACAGCCACTTCCAATCGAGCGCGACGACATCGACCTCCAGCGGCTTGACGGTTTTGTCCAGCTTGTGCCCGGCGGCGATTCGGTCAATCGGGCGGTAAGGGTCGAGCAGATGCGTCCCCACCCACGTCACCGAACCCAGCGCGATGATGATCAGCAGCGGCGCCGACCAGATCACCAGTTCCAACTGGGTCGAATGGTGCCAGTCGGGGGCATGCGGGGCATCGCTGCCAGCCCGGTACTTCCATGCGAACCAAACGGTTAGCGCCATCACCGGCACGATGATCAACAGCATCATCACTGTGGCGACGATCACCAGATGCGCTTGCTGCAATGCAATATCACCGGCGGGATCAAGGATATTGGCGTGACAAGCGCCAAGTGGGGCGACAAGGCCAAGCGGTGCGATCTTGCGGGCCGCTCGGAAAAGGGCGTTTTTTGGCGATTCCATGCCTCACGCCTAGTATTGCTGCACCGCAGCAACGAGTGGACATTTTGTCCCATGCAGTTGATTGCCATCAATGACGAATTGATGCACAATGTATGCGCGCACCGAATACGCGCCAACGCGCCAAAGAGCGTGGCACTGCATACACATGAGAGGATGCCACCAAACCATGACTACCGCCACTGCTGACACTGCCGCGATACACGGCCACGCTGCAAGCGCACACGGCGAACACGCCATTTCCCCCGGCGAGATCGCCATCGGCGTCATCATCGGGCGCACGTCGGAGTTCTTCGACTTCTTCACCTATGCCATCGCATCGGTGCTGGTGTTTCCGAAGCTGATCTTCCCCTACATGACATCGCTCCACGCGACGCTGTGGAGCTTTGCGATCTTTCCGCTGGCCTTTGTGGCGCGGCCCGTCGGATCGTTCTTTTTCATGCGGGTGGACCGGCTGTATGGCCGCACCGTCAAGCTGACCATCGCGCTGTTCCTGCTGGGCGGATCGACGGCGGCGATTGCCTTTTTGCCCGGTTATCAGGCGGCGGGAACGGGCGCGGCGCTGGCTTTGGCGGTATTGCGGCTGGGGCAGGGCTTTGCGCTGGGCGGCAGCTGGGACGGCCTCGCATCCTTGCTGGCGATGAACGCGCCAGAGGAGCGGCGCGGCTGGTACGCGATGATCCCGCAGCTGGGCGCGCCCTTGGGGCTGATCGTGGCCTCGGGGTTGTTCGCATTCCTGCTGTCGGTGTTGCCAGAGCCCGATTTCTATGACTGGGGCTGGCGTTTTCCGTTCTTCGTGGCCTTTGCGATCAATGTGGTGGCGCTGTTCGCCCGCCTGCGCATCGTCGCCACGCCCGAGTTTCAGCGGCTGTTCGCCAGCCGCGATCTGCAACCAGAGCCGCCGCTGTCCACGTTGCGTCAGGAATGGCGGACGATTGTCATTGGGGCCTTTGCGCCGCTGGCCAGCCTGACGCTGTTCCACATGGTGACGGTGTTCCCGCTGAGCTATGTCTATCTGTTCACCAACGAGACGCCAGAAACCTTCCTGCTGATCGAGCTGGGCTCGGCGGTGCTGGGCGTGGGGGCGATCATCGCCTCGGGCGTTCTGGCGGACAGGTTGGGCCGGCGGCTGGTGCTGGGCGGATCGGCGGTGGTGATGATGGTGTTTTCGGGGTTCGCGCCCAACATCCTCAACGCCGGCATGGGCGGCGAGATTGCCTTTATGGTGACGGGCTTTCTGATCCTCGGCGTCAGCTTTGGCCAGAGTTCGGGCGCGGTGGCGGCCAATTTCCCCACGCGTCACCGTTACACAGGATCAGCGCTGACCAGCGATCTAGCATGGCTGATTGGCGCAGGCTTTTCGCCGTTGATCGCACTGTATTTGGCATCGAACTTTGGGCTAATGGCATCGGGCGCGTTTCTGCTGTCCGGCGCGGTGGCAACGCTGGTGGCGCTGTGGTTCAATCAAGGGCTGGGCGCAGGCAAAATGGACATAGGGCACTAAACGCTGCGCATCGCGTATAGGAAGGGCCGACCCCCGCGCCAAACTGGGCAGGGGGCGGCCCTTTTCGCAAGGCGCATTGGGGCCTGCGCCTTGCGGTTGAGCTTTAGGCCAGCGTGCTGATCGTGGAGTTGCTGCTGATAGGGTCAGTGCTGGATGAGGTCGCCGTGCTATCCGTGCTGCTGCTGGAATTGCTGGTTGCCGGTGCTGCGCCGCCACCATGATGGTGATGGCCATGCGCGTGGTGAGTGACTCCGCTGGCCAACTGAGCGCCAACGCTGGCGGTGGCTGCCGGCGAAGAGGAAACGCCGCTGGCGGCAGCCGGCGCCGGAGCGGTACCAGTGGTAGATTGCGCCAGTGCGGCAAAGGCGTTTTGCGCGGTGCTGCTCGCGGTGGACAAGCCTTGGCTGAGCGCGGTCAACGGGTTGATCTGGACGGGGGAAATGCTGCTTGTAGCTGTAACCATCATGAACTCCTTTGGGGCAGCATGATCGCGGGAGGGCTGAGCTGCGAGTACGGATTGTCGCGCATTGCGGTTAAGGGGCTGGATACTCCGACCTGTGTAATGCTGCTTGGTATTGCTGGATTCGCTCATGCTGATACAATTTTGTTGGTAGATGTCGCCCGCCTAATTCCCCCCACCGCGCCGAGCCTTGACTATCCGCAGCAGCCCCCCACATTGCCTACAGCTTCTCTCTCAGCGAGGTCTCCTCATGTCGCGCTATCTGAGCCTAAAACGCTCTTCTACTCTGATTGCGGCCGCTTTGTGGGCGGCCTCCTTGGCGGGGCCGGCCTTCGCCGCAGACCCGACCATCGATCAAATCCACGCCAAGGCCGCCTCGGGCGATACGCAGGGCGCGCTGACGATGATGGAGCCGGTGCTGAAAGATCACCCGAACAGTGCCAAGGCGCATTATGTCGAGGCGGAATTGCTCGCCCACGCGCATCGCATCGGTGAAGCGCGCGCCGAACTGGCCAAGGCTCAGGAACTGGCCCCCGGCCTTCCGGGGGTAAAGCCGCAATCACTTAACCAACTTAATGCTGCGCTGAATGCCACGGCGGGCAGCGTTGCGGGTACGGGGGTGGCAGCACCTGTGCCTGCGCAATCGAGCCTGCCTTGGGGCCCGATTGTTGTCATCGGTCTGGCGGTGTTTGCGCTGTTGGCGATATTGCGCAGGCGTTCTACGCCCGCCTATGTGCCGGCAAATGGGGCGGCTGGATACCCCGCTGGCATGACTGGTGCCCCGGGGCCTGGTTATGCGCCCGGTTATGGCGGGGGTATGCCTATGGGCGGCGGAATGGGCGCCGGAATGGGTGGGGGTATCCTCGGTGGCTTGGCGAGCGGCGTGGCGATGGGCGCGGGCGTTGCCGTGGGCGAAGAGGTTATCGGCCATATGTTCGGCGGGCATCAATCCGGCATTGGAGGCATGGGAGGCGGCATCGCCGATCCCAATGCCGATATGGGCGGTAATGATTTCGGCATTTCCGACGCTGGCTCGTGGGATGATGGCGGTTCGGGTGGCGGCGACGGAGGGTGGTGAGCCGGCAATCGCGGTTGGATGCGTAAATGATTATTCCCTCTTTCAATTTCACGCGCAAAGTTGCGCATAGGTCGCCGCATATAAAGGGGCGCAGCGCCCCAACAATGCAGGAGATTAAGATGCGTAAACTGGTTCCCGTTCTTGCTTCGATGGCCATGCTGGCCGCTCTGAACCCCGCTCAGGTTGAGGCCAAGGGCTGCCTGCGCGGCGCTGCTGCTGGCGCTGTTGTTGGGCATTATGCCCACCATCACGCCGTGATGGGCGCTGTGGGGGGCTGCATCGCCGGCCGCGCTTACTACAAGCACAAGGCGAAGGTGGCTGCTCAGCAGCAGGCGCAAGTGCATCAGGGTCACTGATATCAACCCACCCAGCCCTAACGGCTGAGTGACGCGAAAGGGCCGGGGCGGTTGGGCGAAAGCCTGCCGTACCCGGCCTTTTGCGCGGCAACCGGGTGGTTTATTGGGTGACGACGCGTACGGTAATGCGCGGCGAGCTGCCCTTTGGACCCAGATGCAGCGGGATATCGCGTTCCAGGTGGATGTGCAGGCTGGCAGCCTGCTTGGGGTCGATCTGCAAGGTGTAGTCGCCCGGTCGCAGCTGTTCGAACAAGAAATAGCCGTCGCCTTCGGTGCGGGCGTGGGCGACCTGCTTGCCCTTGGCGTTGATGACCCACAGGATCAGGCCGGAAACTTCCCTGCCATTGGGCTTGGCGCCGCCGGTTGTTGCGTCCGCCACGAAATAGGCGGTGCCCTCAACGTCGCTGAGCGATACCACCGCAAAATTGGCGATCTGGATTCGCCCTGCGCGCGGCACCAGTTCCACGCCGTCGCTGACCGGGGCGAGGGCAATGTCGGGCAGCGAGCTGCTGTCGATCTTTAAATTGGTGCGGGTGCCGTCGCCGATGGCGCCGATCAAGGTTTCGCCCTGTTTGTCGGTGGTGCCGTGCTGCGAGCCCGTGTTGAAATCGACGCTCGCCAGCGGCTCGTCGCCGGGGCCGAAACGCCCGTCGCCGGTGGTGTCGTGAAAGGCGCGGGCGACCACCGCGCCGCCAGCCGACAGGCCGGGCCGTGCCATGAAAAACTTGTCGGTCAGCGGGTTGCGGCCAAAGCTGAAGGCCAGACGCAGCACAAAGCTGTAATCATGCAGCGGGGCACCGTAATTGCCGTCGAACGACAGGGTGAACCGGTCAAAGTGGTGCTGCGTCGAAGCGGTGAGTGTCGTCTGGTGCCCGGCGATGGAATAGGTGAGCCCGCCACGAATGGCGGTGCGGTCGTCGATGGCGTGATCGGCCTCAATGCCGGCCTCTGAAATGCCCAGTTGCGGCAGCATGGTATAGGCCAACATCGCGCGAAACTGGGTGCGGCGACCCGAATAGGATGACAGATCAAACGAACCGAGCAGGGTTTGGCTGGATGCGCCGCCGGGGTTGGAGGTGCCGGTGTAATCGAAGCTGTTCGACGCCACGAACCGCGCCACCGACAGCGACCCGCGCAACGATGCATCGGTCTGGATTTGCCCATTGGTGAAATCCAGACGGTCAAAATGCGCCGACAATGGCAGGTAAATCGCGCCAGAACCTTTGCCAAAATGCACCGTGGTGTTGAGGTCCAGATTGTCGGCGCGGCGCATCGGCAGATCGTCGGCGGAGCGGACCTCGTCGATGTAATTGCCGCCGTATTCGGCATGGGTCAGCACATAGGTGACCCCCGCGAGCTTGCCGCCCAGCCCGACCTCTGCCGCCGTGCCCGCACCATTTGGGCCAGCGCCACTTTGCGCGCCCAGATCCAGCTTGATCGCCACGCCGGCCAGCCCCGTGCGCAGGCCCGCATAGCTCTGCCAGCGATCGAGCCCGCCGGATTGAAACCACGCGCCCCCCAGCGTTCCCGTAAACGCGGGCGACAGGCCATATTGCGCCAAAGCAATCGCCCGCCACGCGCCGTAATCGGCGGTGGGGTTGAAATTGGGACCCTTGACGCCCAGCAGATCGACGTCTTTTTGCGCCACGCCGGCGGTGTAGATGAACTGCCCCTTGGGAATGCGCCCGTCGCCGACGCTGATCTGGCGGACTTCCTCTCGGCGTTGGCCCTGGGGGCCGTAAAACACCAACCGAAAGACATTGAGCCCGAAATCCACTGGCACGGCAAGAAACTGATATTGCCCGTTAACCGGCGTGTTCGTGGAACCAATCAGCGTGTCGTTGCGATACAATTCCACGTCATAGCCATCGGGCAAGGCCCCGCGCAGATCGATGGTATCGAACACAGAAACCCGCGATAAAGGTGCGTTGGTAACAAAGGCACCGCGCCCGCTGGTACTGCGCAGGCCCATTGGCAACGATACGGTGGACACGTCGCCCATCTGAAACTCGCTGGCGTGCAGGGGGCCCAGCAGATCGGCGTCGGGATCGCGGCGGCCCAGCTCGATCCGCGCGGCGGTGAGGCCGTAATTGCTGGCGGTGCTGAGGAATACCCGGCCCGTCATAAAGCCGACATCGCCGGCCAGCCGCAGGTCGTTTTCTATGCGCGCGCCTAGCGAAGTGTCACTGATCGCGCGGGTTTCCAGCTCGCCGATGGGGATGCTGAACGCGGCATAGGGCAGGTTTTCGCGCGGCCAGTGTTTTTCTGGCTGGCTGCTGGAGCGCGATCCCACGCGGTCACGCGCGGCCTCGCGGGCGGCGCGCTGTTCATAGGGGAAGGGCTCGCAGGTCTTCACCGTGACGGTCTGCTCGTGCAGATTGACCATCAGCCCCAGCGGCATAATATCGGCGAAACGCGCAGCGCGCAGGTATAATTCGCCCTGATAAGCCACCGCATCGCCCGTGCCCAACGCCACCTCGCGTCCTTCGACGGTCAGTTTTCGCTCGCGCAGATTGAGCGTCAATGTGCGGCGCTGCGCCAAAAACCACCCGCTGGCGTAATGGCCATCGTCGCTGACCGCGATGGCCAGATCGAGGAACCGCGCGATCGCCCCCAGCGGCAGATAGACCCCTTGCCGCAGGCCATAGCCGGTGATCGTGTCCGCCATTTCGCCATGCTGGGTCTGGATTTGCAGGATCAGCTCGGCGTCTTCTGTCAGCGCGGGCGGAGGGCCGGAAAGGGCATGTGATGCGGTATCAGTTGGGCCAGCACATGCCGCGGACACCGGCGTGGGTAGAGGCAGGGTAACACTGGCGGCAGCAACAGTTGTCGGCGCTGCAGGCAGGCCAAACGCAGGATGGGGCAGCGTGTTGGGCAGGGATTTAGCGGCTGGCGGTGGGGCAATAGCTGGCGCTTTGGGTGCGGCCTCCGGCTGTACGGTCGCTGGCTTGTTGGCTGGCGCTGGGGCGGCGCCAAAGGCAGGCGTTGGCAAGGCAGGCGCGGCTGGAGTTGCCACAGGCGCTGCGGAAGGTGGGGCTGGCGGCGGCGATGTCACCGCCGGCGCGGCGGCAGGAACCATAACGGTAGGCGCTTCGACGATCGGCGAGGTTGGAGTGGCGGGGGGCGGCGCGGTGGGGGCTGGCGGGGCGTCAGCTTCCGGGGCAAGCGCAGCGGG
>Ga0316221_1000196_pt1 | contig 85473 bp, 72 predicted proteins | sample TBH18007metaG_FD_206003 | JGI IMG/M metagenome (GOLD analysis project Ga0316221, IMG submission 206003) | Freshwater microbial communities from Trout Bog Lake, Wisconsin, USA - TBH18007 | ecosystem: Environmental > Aquatic > Freshwater > Lake > Hypolimnion/Profundal zone | place: USA: Wisconsin... | reverse complement strand
CTACTTAGCGTCTGATGATGCCGCGTTCATCACCGGTGCTAACATCGCCATCAACGGCGGTTTACACATGTGCTAAGCACTGCCTCATAAAAAAAGCCCCGTCTGGTACGGGGCTTTTTTACTACCAGCTTGAAACGCGTTTATCGTTCAATAGCCAGCGCAACGCCCATTCCGCCACCGATACATAACGATGCCAGACCCTTTTTCGCATCGCGACGTACCATTTCATGCACCAGTGTAACCAGTACACGCGCACCACTCGCACCAATCGGATGACCGATGGCAATAGCCCCGCCATTGACGTTGATTTTTGTGGTATCCCAGCCCAAATCACGGTTAACAGCGATTGCCTGAGCTGCGAAAGCCTCATTGATTTCCATCAGATCCAGATCGTCGATGCTCCAGTCGGCTTTTTCCAGGCAGCGACGGCTGGCTGAAATCGGACCTAAACCCATGACACTAGGATCAATGCCGGTCGCAGCGTAAGCCTTGATGGTCGCCAATGGGGTCAAACCAAGTTCTTTTGCCTTGCTGCCTGACATCAGCATTACCATTGCTGCGCCATCGTTGATGCCGGATGCGTTGCCGGCTGTGACGGAACCTGCCTTATCGAAGGCCGGACGCAAACCGGCCATCATTTCAAGCGTGGTGCCGTGACGAGGATATTCATCAGCTGAGACGACTGTATCGCCCTTTTTGCCTTTAATGGTATGAGGCGCGATTTCATCGACAAACTTACCCGCTTTTTGCGCCGCTTCTGCCTTGTTCTGAGAAGCACAGGCAAACTCATCCTGGTCTGCGCGTGTGATGCCGTACTGCTTCGCAACATTTTCAGCTGTCACGCCCATGTGGTAGTCATTGTAGACATCCCACAAACCATCCGCGATCATCGTATCAGTCAGTTTGCCATCGCCCATACGCATACCATTGCGTGAACCCAGCAATACGTGAGGTGACATGCTCATGCTCTCCTGCCCGCCTGCGATGACGACTTCAGCATCGCCACTTTTAATTGCCTGTGCGCCCAGCATGATCGCTTTGAGGCTTGAACCGCAAACCATGTTTATCGTGATGGCAGGTACATCATGCGGTAATCCCGCTTTGATGACCGACTGGCGAGCCGGATTTTGTCCTGAACCGGCAGTCAAAACCTGACCCAGTATGACTTCATTTACCTGATCGCCCTTGAGGCCGGTGCGTTCAAGCAGGCTGCGTATCACGGTCACACCCAGATCAACAGCAGAAACATTACCAAATGCGCCGCCAAATTTTCCTACTGCGGTTCTTGCTGCTGCAACAATTACTACGCTTTCCATAATATTCCCCCTGGTTTTTGAATTAGATTGATAAAAAAATGACACTCATGTTACAGGTAGAAGTCTATCTCACTGCGACACGTAGTGCCTAATATAAGCCCCTTTTTTGATAAATATAAATTATCGGAGGGCAATTTTAAATGCCAGGAACGATATCAATTGACAGCCTTCGGCCTTTCCTTGATGATAGAAACGGATTCGTTTAAATAACGCAGTTCGGGTGATCTAAAATTATAATAAGAGGAGATAAGCATGAGCAGAGTAGCGCTGGTAACAGGAGGTATGGGCGGCTTGGGTGAAGCGATTTGCATTAAGTTAGCCGGATTGGGTTACGAGGTGGTCACGACCTTCAGTCCCGGCAATTCCAGATCAGCACAGTGGCTGGCGGCGATGAAGGAAAACGGCCATGTATTCAGGGCGTATGCTTGTGATGTCTCCGATTACGATTCTTGCGCAGCCTGCGTCATGCAGATTACGCACGATATAGGACCGGTGGATGTGCTGGTGAACAATGCGGGCATCACGCGCGATATGACCTTCAAGAAGATGACCAAAGCCGACTGGGATGCGGTGATTCATACTAATCTCGACTCCACCTTCAATATGACCAAGCAGGTGATGGACGGCATGACCGATCGCGGTTGGGGGAGGGTAATCAATATTTCTTCGGTGAACGGACAAAAGGGGGCCTTCGGCCAGACCAACTATGCGGCAGCCAAAGCAGGTATGCACGGATTTACCAAGGCATTGGCGCTGGAAGTTGCAAAAAAAGGAGTGACCGTCAATACCATTTCACCGGGTTATATCGGTACCAAGATGGTAATGGCAATTCCCCGGGAAGTGCTTGAAAGCAAAATTCTGCCGCAAATTCCCCAGGCGCGTCTGGGAAAACCTGATGAAATCGCAGGTCTGGTCGCTTATCTTACCTCCGATGAGGCTGCTTTTGTAACCGGTGCCAATATTTCTATCAATGGCGGCCAGCACATGTATTAAGTTGTTCACGGTTTGAATAAGGCATAAGGTTATAACACCCCGGTTGATCATTAAACCGGGGTTTCAGTTCATTGCTGTTTTCGCAATAGTATGCTTTGAAATGAAGTTTGCTGCTGTTGTTCAAAATATATTTATTTGTCTGAATAATTCCATCAACAGCCCGGTTTTTAATATCAACAGTTGCATCTGGCCGTGTTTTTTCTGTATCGGAACAACGGCTATTTTTGCTTAAGGAGCTAGGAGCAACGCTGGCTAAGGTCAGACTAATGCTGCTCCGGTGTTATCTCGGTGCAAATAAGGTTACCCGTCATGTTTTTTTGCTGCCTCACAGAGGTTGGTGATGCCACGGCGAAGTTTTGGATGCCATGGACAAGCTGGCGTTACCTCGGGGAAGTTTGTGTCGTTGTGGTGGTTTGCCGCTGCCTATTATACGGATAATTGCACTCACAGGATCGAGTCGATTTTGGTTGAATGACGGTTTTTATTTTTCGGGTTTTTAACCAGCCCCTCAACTGTGTCATCAGTTTTATCCGCACAAACAGTCGTCATCGACGGCATGATCGTATCCATGGTTTTACTGAATTGGCCGCTTGATTTTTACCTGTTCACTTGTTTTTCAATCAAGAAGATTGCAGCGTATCTTGTCAGTTAAGCGGATAAACACGCTGATCAGTGGTGTTGGATGAACCACTGCTCCAACATCATTAGCACCCAGATCATGGTGCCATAATAGCCGGAATGCGTATCGCCATGCAGCCGAATCAATTCATCGATGAATTCCGGACGAATGATATTACGGCTTTTCAGGGAAGACAGGCTATCCTGTGACAGTTGCTGCAATGCCTTGTCCGTTTTCAGCCATTCTCCGAAAGGCAGGCCGAAGCCGTGCTTGCTTTTGCTCAAAATTTTATCAGGCAAATAGCCGCGCAGTGCTTCTTTGAAAAAGTAACGCAAACGGGTGCCCTTCAGTTTTAGTTCAGGGTCAAGTCGTGCAGAAAATGTCACTACGCCGTCGGCCAGCATCGGGAACGCGACATCAATTCCTGCGAGTTGGCAGGATTTGATTACTTTTGGCAGATCATTGTCGGCCAGTGTGAACTTCAGATCGAGAGCCAGCATGCGGTTGATCTGAGTTTGAGCATCTGCGTCGTGGTATGTTTGTCCTAGTAGTTGAAGCGGATTGCCGGTATCAATTTGGCTTAAAAACTCTGCTGTAAAAATATTGGTGGGCCCCAGTCGGTCCAGCAGGTTGTAGCTTTCAAGTCGTCCTGGCAGGGGGATAGACGCCTGTTCGATATAGCTCTGTAATTTTCTGAAAGGGGGGATGTTTTTGCTGCCGGGTAAGCCGAAAGCCAGGGGTTCAATGAGATGCCTGCGCAACGGCGCGGGTATGGATTCATAAAGCGAGAATACTTTCTGCTTGGCATAGCGTGCGTTACCGCCGAATAATTCATCGCCGCCATCGCCGCCTAGCAAACGTTCTATACCGTCTTCACGCGCCAGTTTCGCGCAGTAATAAGTTGGCACAGCGGAGGCATTGCCGAAGGGCTGATCATAAATGGAGGCGATTTCGGGGATAGCTTTCGCAACATCAGTCGGTGTGACATAGTATTCATGATGCTGTGTGCCGAAATAGGCGGATGCGAGGCGCGCATACGCCATTTCATCGTAACCCTCTGCCGCAAAACCGATGGAATAAGTTGCTGCAGCTTCTCCTGTTGCCTCGCTGAGCATGCCAGCAAGCGTGGAGCTGTCGGTGCCGCCACTTAAAAAAGTGCCGGTTTTAGCTCCTTGTGCGGCATCTGCAACAGATTTTCGTAAAACGCTGAGAAATTCAGTTTTGAGTACGTCGAAAGGTGCTTTTTCGGATTCTGAATAATGCATTTTCCAATAGGACTTGACTTCTATCTGTCCTTTTTTGAAGCACAGATATTGTCCCGGAAGCAGGTGAAATTGACCAAGATAAATTGACTCCGGGCCGGGTATCATGTGAAAAAAGACGTAATCGTAGATGGCTTGCCGGTTTAGTTCAGGCTTGATGCAAGGATGTTTGCTGATCGCATGCAGTGTTGAGCCGAACACCAGACTTTCTTCCGATACGCTGTAGATCATCGGGGAAATACCGCTGCGATCTGTGGCCAGGTATGCCGAGTCATCGCGCCCGTCCAGGATGGCTATTGAAAATGCACCAAAGACTGATTCGAAAATGGCCTTTCCCTGTTCCAGATAACCAGAAGCTAAGGCATGTGCTGCACCTTCAGCTATTGCAAGCTTATTTAACTGCGGATCCTTAAATTGCGGTTTGCCCGAAATCGCGGTAAGTACATTCCGTATTGAAGCGACAGTCCCGTTCTTGCCGGTTGCAAGTGCGCCATTGTTTCCGTTTACTGTCTGAGCTCCATGCTTTCCGGCCATTGCCGTAATGATATTTTCAGAGTCAGCCAGCTTGCCTGACCAGCCACAGATTTCGCTCATACGCAAAATTCCTTTTCGGGGTAGGATAGGGTGTCATACCAGCACCTCAAGTGCATTTGGATGACTTAAAAAAGCACCGGGACTGGCAGTCAGGCCATAGGCTCCTGACTGAAATACCACGACCAGATCCCCGATATCGGCAACCGGCATTTCCATTTTGTCGGCCAGTATATCGAGCGGCGTGCACAGCGAACCTACGATTGAGACGAACTCCCTGTTCGTTGCTTGCATTTTGTTGCCTATGGCGACCGGATAATTTTTTCGGATCACTTGCCCGAAATTGCCTGATGCGGCCAGATGATGGTGTAGTCCGCCATCGGTGATAAGATAAACTTGTTCGCGCGAGATTTTTTTGTCAAGTACGCGGCAAACGTAAATGCCGGCTTCACCGACCAGATAGCGACCTAATTCGATGACCAGTTGAGCGTCAGGCAGAAATTGTCTCGCTCTGGGCAGAAGTTGCGCAAGATTTTTGCCGATTGCTGAAACATCTAAAGGCTGTTCGCCTGGGAAATAGGGTATGCCGAAGCCGCCACCGATATTAAGCAGTTTGACTGGCCCCGGCGCATCGCGGGAAAGCCGGATGGCCAGATCAATCGTCTTTTCCTGAGCTTCCATGATGGACTCAGCCTTCAGGTTCTGCGAGCCGCCGAAAATGTGAAAACCCATGAAGTCGAGATTAAGCTTACCCATTTGTTTGAGCATTTCAGGAACCCGTTCTGCATCAACCCCGAACTGTTTGGCCCCCCCGCCCATTTTCATGCCTGAGGATTTAAGTTCGAAATCAGGATTAACGCGAATGGCAACTTTAGGCCGGTAACCTAGCGATAGACCGATTCGATTCGCGCTGGTCATTTCACGTTCGGATTCGAGATTAATTACGATACCCGCAGCAATAGCGCAGGCAAGCTCGTTTTCAGTTTTTCCGGGGCCGGCGAAGCTGATGTTTCCAGTTGCAGTCACCGTGTCCAGCGCAACTTGCATTTCACCGCCGGAGGCAATATCCAGGCCATCTACCAATGAAGCCATATGCTGCACGACGGCCGGCATCGGATTGGCTTTCATTGCATAGTGCAGATGGACTTCCGGGGGCAGATTTTCACGCAGAAAGCGGACCTTTTCAGTTAATAAATGACGGTCATACGCGTAAAACGGTGTTCTCCCGACGCGCTGTGCCAGACGCGTCAGCGGCAGTCCGCCGATCTGCATGCAGTTTCCCGCAATAGGGAATGTGGTGAGCGGGTAATGAACGGGTTTTATTGTTGTCATGGTTTCGCTTTATTCCGGAATCGTGGCAATGTATGACAGTCTATGTTAACGCCGGGAATCAATCAAGACTGTGACGGGGTTGGTTCTGGAAAGATTGCCGAGCATGCGCAGTGCAAAGCGTGTGATCGAGACATCCCAGGGTGTGAAACGAGGCAGTTGGAACAGATCGCCTCCCTGTGTTGCAACTCCCCATGAGGTGCTAACTGCAGCATCGAAACCTAATTCTTTTACTATCTTCACATGAGCTGCATGATAGTCGGTTTGCGGCTGTCCATTGGGATAGGCAAAGGTTCTGATCTGTTTTCCTGTCAAGCTTTCAAGATATGCTTTGCCATTCATAATTTCATTTTTTGCGGTTTGCCGGTCGATGCTGGCCAGAATAGGGTGATATACCGTATGGCCGCCGATCTCCATGCCGGAATCGCTCAATAGTCGTACTTGTTCGCTTCGCATCATCAAGTCTTTGGGCAACTCGACTGAGGTCAGATCACTGATCGCTTCGACCATATTTTTTCTTTTTTCTGGCGGCAGGTGTTTTAGTCTGGCAAGAATAATGTCTATCACCTCACGCCTTTGATTGATTGTATTCAGCGGGAATTTTTCAAGTTCAAGCATAGTCAGTTCGATGCTGTTTCCCTGAGCCATTCTGATGCTTTCAATAATGCAGTCATTAAACATCATTCCACCGTCCAGATACCCGGTCGCAATGAAAAATGTGGCCGGAATATGGTGTTTCTTCAGGATAGGCAGCGCAATCTCAACGTTGTCCGCATACCCGTCGTCGAAGGTGATGCAGGCAGCCCTTGCCGGAAGAGAGCCGGATTTCAGCCCCTCAACAGCTTCAGTTAAAGGGAGAATGTTAAAGATTCCAGCAAGCAGTTGCATTTGTGCATCGAATCTTGCCGCATCCACTTCCGCTGGAAACAGTGGATCAGGCACGCTCAGTACCCGATGGTAGAGCAATATGGACAGGCGGGCATTTTTTCCTGCAGGAGAGAGGAGCGATCCGGTCACCCTCAGGGGAAATTCCGGGAAGATTTTTCTTTTTATCATTATTTATTCCGTCGTCAGATTGGGAGAATGCATATCAGATTTTGTGTTGTATATACTTTGCATCATGATTTATGAGGCAGATTCAACTATACAAATGTTAACTAAAATTCAGCTGGGAAACTGCATTAAAAGCACAACTGCTTAAAAGTGCATTACATCGTTCAGATTTACCCTATAAAAAATCAGCATTCGCTGATAGTAATCCTGTGAAAATAACGGCACAATTACTGCTCAAAATGGTCTTTTCGCATTTCAGTATTAGCCATTTTTATCTTATTTTACTACGGTAAATAAACGTCATGTTAAACCGGAATAGGGCGATTATGTATCTCACATTTTTAAGAATAACACGTTTTATTGAAAGTTATCGTTACTAGCGAAAGAGAATTTATTTTACAAAGAGACATGGTATTTAGCCGGTATGATGCTTTTACAGTGATAGTGTGCCGGGCGGGCAGCTGCATCGTTCGTGCATATTTTATTCAACTTAACAGGGGTATTTTATGTTATCCGTAAAGACAGATTCAGATGTTATTTTCGCTGGTAGTCCCGATGGGTACATTCAGTGTGGAAAATCTGTTCGCAGTTCAAATTCCGGGCCAACTTTTCCAGGAACAAAAAAGTTTTCTGTCCAAAATAATCGATATATTTCCTTCTTAATGCAATCCCTGATTTTAGTCGCAGCTGTATCAGGGTGCAGTAAAACGCAGTCGAGTCAAGACTACTTCAAAGATGCGCAAGGCTATCATGTTAAGGGTGATGACAAGTCAGCTGTTATTCAGTTGAAAAATGCATTGCAAAAGGATGCGGGCAATGGTGAAGCACGCTATCTGCTGGGTACCATTTACATTAACATCGGAAATCTTGCGGCAGGGGAAGATGAGTTGCACAAGGCGCTTCTAAACGTTCAGGAGAAAGATAAAGTACAAAATGCGCTAGGACAAATATATCTCGGGCGAGGAGAATTCCAGAAAATAATTGACGAAATTAATCCTACGCCGCAGATGACGGGGCGGACTTTGGCAGGGCTTTTTGTGTTGCGCGGAGAGGCCTATCTCGGACTGAAAAAATCCGATGCGGCAAAGACTGCCTTTAATGACTCACTCAAGACAGTACCTGGTTTCGCCGATGCGCTCCTGGGACAGGCGCGTCTGGCAGCCTTTGGCAATAATCCTGATGAGGCCATGACGCTGGTTGATCAGGTAATTGCCGGCGAATCCGGAAATGTCAAGGCATGGGTGACGAAAGGTGATCTGTTTCGCGCGCGGTCCGACCTTGGCGGTGCAATGAAAGCCTACAGGCAGGTCTTGATGAGTGATGGTAATAATATTGCTGCCCATTTGAGTCTGGCATCACTGAATCTTGAGGCCGGCAAGATAGATGCGGCTCAGCAGGAAGTCGATGCTCTTCTTAAAGTGCAGCCAAATAATCTTATGGGAGCATATCTGCAGGCCGTATTGCATTTTCGCCAGGGGAAATTTACAGCTGCAAGAGATGAATTACTGCAGGTTTTAAGGAGTGCACCGGATCATATGCCTAGTGTTCTGCTGATGAGTGCTGTTGATAATGCACTTGGATCTTATGAGGAAGCGCAAAAAAATCTTAGCAGATTTGTCGAAGTATTTCCGAACAATATCTATGCACGCAAAAGGCTCGCTGAAACGCAGTTGAAGATGAAACAGCCGGATGCCGCTCTAAAAACGCTTGCGCCACTGTTGAATGAGACACATCAGAATACGCAGGCCAATGCGATTGCAACAGCGGCTTATATGCAAACGGGTGAGTATGACAAAGCGGCCCAGTATCTGGAAAGTGGCGTTTCTGAAGCCCCTAAAAATGCCTTATTGCGTACTCAGTTGGGGCTGAGCCGCCTGGCTGGTGGACAGACTGAACGTGCAGTTGCCGATCTTGAAGCCGCAGCCAAACTTGATCCGGCTCAGCTTAATGCAGAGAATATTCTGGCGCTGACTTATCTCGGCAAGAAAGATTACGATCATGCCCTCTCAACTACGCAGACCATGATAAAAAAGGAGCCAAAAAATTCGGCATTTTATAATCTGCAAGGGGCAGCTTATGTCGGAAAGAAAGACTTTTCAATAGCCAGAAAGTGTTTTGAGACAGCACTTGCTGTTGATGCAGCCAATATTCCGGCGGCGATTAATTTGGGTCAACTGGACATGAAGGATAATCAGCCACAAGTAGCACGTAAACGATTCGAAGATATCCTGGCCATTGACAAAAACAATGTTCAGGCGATGTTGTATCTTTCTTTTATTGCAAGTAACGCCGGGCAGGAAAAAGAGTTTGTAGGCTGGCTTGAACGGGCCACGAAAGCCAATCCGGCTGCGATGCCGCCATGGGTCGGATTGACGGGCTATTATGTGCAACAGAAAAACCAGAAAGAGGCTCTCGCGCAGGCGCAGGCAGCCGTGACTGCGAATCCGAAGAGTTCAGCCGCTCTGGATTTACTGGGTTCGACTCAGTTTGCGACTGGTCAGACAAAGAGCGCTGTTGCAACATTCACCAGGCTGGTTGAGCTCGTGCCGAGATCACCGCTCGCATACTACCGACTGGGTATCGCCCAGGCGGTGGATAAAGATGATGTTTCAGCTGCGACTTCGTTTAGCCGTGCGTTGGCGTTGAAGCCTGATTATGTTGGTGCGGTCAATGCCCTGGTCGCATTGAATATTAGAGGCGGTAAATACAGTGTGGCGCAACGTGCATCGCGAAATTTTCAAACTTTATATCCAAAGTCGCCTGAGGGATTGCTACTTGAGGGGGATGTGGAAATGGCGCAGAAGCATTATGAACAGTCCGCAATGCTATATACCCAAGCGCAGAAAGTTGTGGGAACGACAGCCGGCGCAATCAAACTGCATCGAGCCACAAGCCTTAACGGGAAGGGCGAGCAGGCGGATGTTCTGTTGATGCATTGGCTGAGCTTACACCCTGTCGATCAAATTGCTCGAATCTATTTTGCGAGCGAGCTCTTTAATGAAGGCCGCAGTATAGAGGCTACAGAACAATACCAGATACTGCTCGGGAAGAATCCGGATAATCTCGCTGCACTCAATAACCTTGCCGTGCTGTATCAGAAGGCCAATGATCCAAAAGCGGAAGAAACTGCCCGGCATGCCTATAAGCTTGCCCCGGGAAGTACTCAAATCATGGATACGTTGGGCTGGATACTGGTAGCACAGAATGATATTAAGGGAGGATTAGACTTGTTGCAAAAAGCTGTATCCCTGGATTCAGCTGCGCCAACCATCCATTACCACTATGCCGTCGCGCTCGTCAAAGCAGGAGATAAAGTGAAGGCACGCCAGGAACTTAAGCAACTACTTGATTCAGGAAGTAAATTTTCGGGGATTGATGAGGCGAAAGCACTTCTTGGACAATTGTAAAATTTCCCGACTATGTTGGTTTCTCAAGTATGAAAGTCAAAATGGCGATATATCATGGATAAAAAATTTATACATGCCCAAATATGTGCTTTGATGATTTGCCTGAGCGTGTCTGGCTTATGGCAAAAATGGCGGATGTGATGAGTGAGCGAGTCATGCCAGTTGAAATAAGATTCCTGATTGAGGCTGCGGCATCAGCCCCATCCGCAGACAATTCGCAGCCTTGGTGTTTTACCTGGGATAAGCATATGCTGGAAGTGCGCGCCCAAGGCAGGGCGGGGTCGTTTCCTGTCGATTATCATCCTTCACTACTCGCATACGGTGCCGTTAGTGAGAACCTTACTCAAGCGCTGAGCGCCTTGGGATTAGGAATGCAGGATTGGTATATAGGTCCGCCTGACGTGGAAGGAAGGTTTGCCTATGGCCCCGTTTCCTCGGCAGCTGTTCCTGTCCCAACAGCACGACCATGGCTGGAACGCCATACTTCCCGCCAGCGGTTTGATAGCAGCAAACATCTGCCTGATGCTCTCCTTAATGAACTTGGCAGGCTTACCCAGAGCCGCTGTACTTGTCGTGTTTTCACTAAACCAGAGCAGATATCAAAAATTGCTCTGCTGGTAAAGCAGGCGGCCCGGATACGTTTCAGAACTCAGGAATTACATATGGGATTAGCGGGTAGTCTGCGATTCGGCAGTCAACCTGAAGACTACAGGGAAGGATTGAACGTTAACACGCTTGCTCTTCCACCGGGAGGCAGGTTGCTACTTAAATTAATATCAGATTGGCGGCGCATGCAGCTGTTTAATCGATTTGGACTTTATAAAGCCTTGGCTGCCATTGAGGCCTCAACATTGGCTGAGTCCACTGCGTTAGTGGCGATCATGGGGCCAATCTCGCCTGTTGATGCACTGGATGCAGGAAGATTATTGCAACGTGTCTGGCTTCAAGTATCAGCCGGAGGCTATGCGGGGCATCCCTTTTATGTCCTCTCTGATCTTGCAATGAGATTTGCTGATGGCAAGGTGTCTGAAGCACTACAGATGGAAGCAAAAAAAACAGTACGGCAGGCAGCTCATTTTTTTGGGGAAGAACGTGGTGTGCTGCATTGTCTCATGAGACTAGGCATGCCAATATCTGATGGGGAGGTTTCTTCCCGTCTCTCACTGGAGGAGCTGACTTGCAAGGGAATTCGATCCGCACAATAGTGCCTGCTATTTAAGGGTGCGGTTCTGATTCTACGCTGGAAGTTGTCGGAATACTTTACATTTAGTCTGTATAAGCGAATAAAAATTTTTAGCTATTTGGGTTATGTTTAAATATAAACTGATTAAAATCATAAAGATAAAATGGTATTTGGTGGTGTGTTAGTAACGTGGCATGGAATATGCTTATATTGATGCGGCAAGTACGGTTTATTTTTTCAATATTTCAAGGAGAAAATCATGAATAAGCTACTGACAGCAGCGACAATAACACTGTCGCTTTTTGCGACACAGGCCAATGCCGGCATAGTCAACATAGCTGGCGTTACGCTGGCACCCGGCGCACAATTTTGGGTATCGACGCTCTTTGAGAGTCAGTTGATCAATGTCACAGATACTTTATATGGTGTGGGTTATGTGAACGCGATTAACGGACCGGCCGGACCAACTTGGACTGATGGTACTAATGGCAAGCAGTTGGCCTATTATTTCAGCGGGTATTCTGTCGATTCATGGTACGGATATGATGGTGCCGCTTTGGGTTGGCACGGAGGTACCGACAACGGCATAGGCGCTTACACTTTCTCTACGCAAGCTCTGTTGATTGACTTTAGCGGCGGTTCAGTGCAATTCTATGCTGATGCGGCGGGTACGCTTAACCCGTACAGTACCATCCCGTTAGGGGCTTTGCAGCAGGCCGCCGATATCACTGCCGCTACCTCAGGTACGCTGTGGGCCGATTATGCAGCGCAAACTTTTGATTATCTGACCAGTCAGGGGTTGCAAATAGGGCACACACTTTATGCCAGTAATGGTGCTTCAAGTGCCAACTCAGGTGGAACCGGGATTGGATATCTGAATGTTACAGCGGTTTCAGGTGTTGGTGCCGCCAATTCAACCCTGGATACAAATGGTTTTACAACTTTGACTTCCGCTGGGGTTAATGTTATTGCCGATGCCCAGCTTTATTCGACCTACACTAATACCAATCCGGTAGGATACTGGCCTTTGACTGGCAGCGTAAATTTGAAAACTACTGCAGTACCGGCACCCGGTTCAATATTTTTATTCGGATTGGGTTTGCTTGGCTTGGGTGTAATAGCTCGCAAGCGTACCGCATGAATATTTGAATACTTTTACACGTAAGTTTCAAGCCGGCTGTACACAGCCGGTTTTTTTATTTGCGAAGATTATTCAGCAGGCGGCGGGCAACTACTAGCGATAGTCTCTGGAGTGGATTATTATTACCCCAAGGGCGCCAGGTGTGTGCCATTCGGTTAGTATAGGCATCGAAATGCATGCCATGAGGTGCCGGTTTGACTTCACCCCTGTTTAGAAGAATTTTCAGCGCCTGCGCTGAAGCGATGCCGGCGCATAGTTGGCAGGCAATCGTAGTTGATGGTCCTCTGTGCTCTTCGAGGTTGACTGTGCTCTTGTCGGCAAGATAACCCATATGCAACCTCGCGGGCGCAAGACCGATCAAAAAGCGTAATGCCTTTTCTTTTTCGGTAAGGTCTCCCATACGAAAATATTCTTCAAAAGTCATCCCGCCTGGCATAAAACAAAGCAATGCAGCACCCATGCCCAAGGGGGCGGCCGTGATAGCAGGAATATCATGTTGTGCACAAGCTGAAAATACGGCCTGTCTGATTGAAAAAACGAAAAAATCCAGACCGTCGACGTAAAGATCAATACCCCTAAGAAATTCCTGCAAATTGTCCTGTGTGACGCCAGTCGTAAATAATTTAATCTCAATGTCGGGGTTGATGTCACGAGCCATGTCGGCAAGTACTTCAACTTTGCGCTTGCCAAGGCTGGAGATGGTTGCGCCTACCTGCCGGTTGAAATTAGGTATCTCAAATGTGTCTAAATCCGCGATATGAAAAGTACCTATGCCCAAGCGCGCAAGCGTTAACAAATGAACCCCCCCCACGCCCCCCATTCCTGCGATGGCGATTCGCTTACAACGCAAAGCTTCCTGCTCTTCCTGGGTGACCCAGCCTATATTGCGTGAGAAGGCTTCAACATAGGAAAAAGAATGTCTCATATTATTTAACCAGTTGTTTTTAGTCGTCCGAGGATACCTATCTCATCTTCTTTGGTAAAGAAATAAGGGTAAAGTGATTTTTCGCCTCCTGCCTTTTCCATGAGTCCGCCAAATTTTTCAATCTGCTCGGTTACATAGGAAAAATTAGTGCGCAGAAGTACAGAGGGCGCATTGACACGTTGGCAGATTTTTTCCCTGCCAATCTGAGTGAAGCCGAGCATTTTTTCGTAAAATCTGACATGGCGTGGATTGACTTCAACGACACCATCCGTTTTTCCGAAAACGCCATAGGGGTAAAGATAAGCAATATGAAAAAGGCTGGCCAGAACCCGCATGGACTTGATCTTGGGATCTACAGCAAATTTATTATATTCGCAGAGCTTTCGACCTTCATGGCGGAGCGTATTAAGCACTTCAGAATACATAGCATCTGCGAATAATCCAGAATCCGAATCCAGACCGATTGACATTGTAGCTATAGTTGCATTTTCACTCCCGGAAACAAGAAGAGTAATGCGGTTTGGTTGATGCGTAGCAATTTCACCCGTTTCATAACCACGCCATGAATACATTTTATTGATGAGGATGCTGGCTGACTCTAGGCGTTCATGTGTATTGGCGAGGCGGATCCTGAATTCCTTGTATTCATCGTGCTGCTCATTTACTCCATCCAACTCGGGTGTGTTGAGACTAACGGGGGTTAGTTCGTTTGGAACGATGTCGAAGAAGGATGCAATTACATCTCCCCCATTATTCGATTTTGAATAGAGCATAATAATTTTGAAAATTTCAGCAAGTTTATTTAATTATAATTTATAGTATGAAGATAAATTTATTTTATAACTCCAAGCTTATGGAAACTCGTATTCTTTAATTCTAAGGAAAATATAAATAAAACTATATAATTAGAAAAAATACAGTTTTATGAATTTGAAAATAAATAGATAAAATTAAAACCTAGCATTGTCTAAATCTAGCATGAAAAAATTAAAAAAACAAGTGTTGTCGAGTTTTTAATTTCAAATTAAATTATTTCTAAGGTGTGTGAGTATAATATCTTCTTCAGATTTAGAGAAAAAATATGGAAAGAGTGACTTGTCGGCGGCAGACTTTTCTATCATCCCGCCAAATTTGTTAATCTGTGTAGCTACGTGGGAAAAATCAGACAGCAACAGCACAGCAGGGGCATTGACACGTAAGCAGGTTTTTTCGGAACCGATTCGAGTAAAGCCGAGTTTCTTTTCATAGAAGTTAGCATGTCTTGGGTTGACTTCAATTACACCATCCGAATTATTCAGAATACGATGAAGGTAAAGGTACATGATGTGGAACATGCTTGCTAACAGAGGTCTTGATTTCATACCAGGTTCCATCGCTAGACTGTGATATTCACCAATACGTTTACCCTGGTTTCGTAGAATATTCAATTCTTCCGGGAACAGTTCATCAGCTAATAACCCTTTGTTGGAATCTGAGTTTATGGACAATGTCCCGACAGTTTTTTCAGCTGAATAGGCAATAATGGTGATTTTATCTTTACCGGTGTCCTGAATTCTGCTTGTTTCATAGCCGCGCCATGAATACATTTTAGTGAGAAGTTGATTAGCTGATTTATGATGACAATAGTTTTGAGCTATTCTGAACTTTATAGTCTGGTATCTGGAGTCTGAAGAGCTTGAATGAACAGCAATATCGGCAAGTTTTGCCCCTGTTTTTTTAATATAAAAATCAAGCGTAGAATCCATATGGCACAAGGCGTCATCCGTAATAATATATTAGTACAGTAGCGTATTTTGCGAAACTTAATTTTGACTCTGCTTTGTATGATGAGTGAAAATAACTCTGTTGTACAGGTCAAGTAGCTCTGAGAAAAAATCTGCATTACAAGTAGCTTTTGAAGCATGATATGCAATTATATTTCGCAGACATATGTGATAATATATGCACATACATTATTTAGCAAGTAGAATGAAAGAATCTATGGATAATCATATCGAAAATCTTCTTTCTGGATTAAGTGCTTTGGTATCTTTTCAGTATTCAGGTCAAAGTCTGGATGATAATTTACAATTGATGGCGGCGATGGCTGCGAAAGTTCTTGACGTTGAAAATTGTTCCATTATGCTGACTGGTGAAGCTTTGACGCTGCGAGTCTACGCAAATTTTGGTCAGCTATCTTCTGATGCCTATAAAGAATATGTGAGTAAGGGGGTAGGGATTTCAGGCCATGTTTTAGCTACTGGAAAGTCGCTTATGATAGAGGATATTAATACTTCCGAATTTTCCAAATTTGCAAGATATCCATCAAATTCTGTAAGGAGTCTGATATGCACCCCGATTTTGATTAACGAAATCGTTCTGGGCGTTATTAATATTAACGGATCGAAACGCATGCAACCTTTTGATTCAGATGATCTGAATGCAATGGTAGTGATAGCAGCATTTACGGGTAGAGTCATTCAGGTGTTGCAACTACAGAGTACTCTGAACTCTCGTTTTGCTCAAATGTCGTTGGGAGAACGGTCTGAAAAAGACAATAAGAAAAATCTGATTAATGATGCTCAAAATCCTGAAAAAATGGCTAAAATTCTCGCCAAATCATTTTATAGGGAAATGATAAGTGCTGGTTTTGCTCCCGGCCAGATTATAAATGCAGCCTCTGAAATTATTTCAGAATTGAGCATAAATCTGCGCAAGCATCAGGGGCGCATCAAACGCAATTGATCTTGAAGCTATTGCGCAATTTTCAGTCAAGAGTAGTTTGATTAGGGAGAGGAGATTTTCACAGCGTCAATTATGTTACCGACAAAGGCGCGCATGCAATGTTTTGTCTCATAACTGTGAAAGGCGTTTTTCGCCAGTCTGCTGGCTAATTCTTTGTCGCTTAATAACCTTTCTATTGCACTCTGCATGGCTACACTGTCTCCGCGAGGAATGAGCAAAGCGTTAATGCCGTTGATCAAATAATCTTCGATGGTCGGGGTTTGCGTGACGACCAGAGGCTTGCAATATGCCATGGCTTGGACAAGCACCATCTGTCCGGCAGATATGTCCGATACGGCCAGCGGAACCACTACGATAGCGGCATTGCGCAATTCCTCGACATAACAGTCATCGTAGCAGTTCTTGAGCACAGTGATATTGGGGGTGCTTACACAGCCGGCTAATGCTATTTCAGAGTCGCATACCACATGCAACGGGTGATCAATGAGATTAAAGACTTCAAATAAAGTCTGATAATCCCTGCCCGATCGTCCGGCACTGAAGACAGGTGCATCAGGGGCTGAATTACCGCAAGTTGCGAAATTTTCTTCGTACCCGTTTATGTAAAGCCCATAAGGTATGTATTTGAACAGATTTTGTGCGTATGGGAACAGGATTCTATAACGGGTGATTTCCAGTCCTGAAAAACAGATAATCCCGTCAACGAGCGCGAAGACACGACCAAAATAGAAGCGGCGCAGGATATCCAAAATGGGATTCTGGCGCCTTGTATAGATGAATCCCAACAGATAAATGCGGGGTTTACGCCGCAACAGTATGCGTCGCACCAGGCCGAAAACGAGTGCTTCCAGATGCGACCCCACTACGACTGCATCGGGATGAGGGTTGGACAGAAGCAGTGAATGCCAAGCCGACTTTAGTGCAAACAGCCCCAGTTTTGGCCAACCGACAAGTAGTAGCCAGATTCGGTAGTGGTACCTGAAGGATATCCTGTCCGAAAATATCTTATGTTCAACCTTGAGATCGCGCAGCGCCTGTCCAAACGGAGAGTTTGATGCGTCTTTGCCGAAAGTCAGGAAGAAATGAATCATTTAAGCACACCCTATATTATTTTTTCCACTTATTTGGTTAAAACTACCGTTTATAGGCAGTTCGATTGACTTTCATCTTTTGATTCATGCTGGTTAAGTTGGGCGTTGGAGACAGTTTTAGTTAATTCTATCGTCCACAATGTGCTGTTATTTTTATCAATCGGGTTGGGTTATACGAAATGAGTCATTTATTTTGGAAGTATTTCTTGAGAGCAAGTTTGAGTTGATTCGTTTGCCATGGAATATAACAGTAACATCCTCGTTTGATTGACATAGTGCCCCTTCAGCTTTAGGGCATGCTTCTCTAAGAAATTCCAGGAAAGTGCGGCAAGTACTAAAGTAACTACACTCGAAATAATCACCATGGAAAACACGGATACACCTGGCAGCAATGCAGCAGCTGATTGCTGAACAGGGAATGTGCATAAATATAAAAACCATACGAATAATCACCCAGTTTATTGTATTCCCTTAATATGCCAGAGGGGATGTAAGCGACATAAAACAAAAGATAAGCCAGATTTACTACGTATACGATGATGAAAAAATTTCGATTGAGGGTCGCCAACAGAAAAGTGATCATAAATATAAAAAAAATGAAATGCGATAGAACGATCCGATTCTTGAGTATAAAAAAAGCCGATCCTGTAAAGAACATAAAAAACAACCATATAAAGTGATTATTGGCTGTTATGTTGAAATGTCCCAGGAAAACCAAAAGACAACTTATTGCTGTACCAGAGATTACAGTGCCCTTGAAAACCTGTGATCGATATTTCGGCATTACGTGTAAGCATGCCCAAGTAATTGCCAGTGTAACGTACATTATTATTTCATAGGGAATTGTCCATAGCGAACTATTGACAGTATTTTTGTAAGGCTTGTGTGCAAAAAATTCAGGTAGTTCGTAGGCGTAACCCGTAATCAATATCAGATATTTCAGAAGATATTTGTAAAGCTTATGGTCTTCGAAATAGGAGGGCCATGCTAATGTAGTAAAAAACGAGCCGAGGCCAATAACTGTCAGAAAATGCATCGCGAAAAGCGCTGGAAATATTCTCAAAACCCTGGCCCATACAAATTCAATTGTGCTTTGCCTTGTCAGAAGACTGGTTGTAACAAGAAACCCGCTAGTTAAAAATAATATATCAACAGCGATTGAACCCATAGTCATGCCCAAGCTACCTTGAAATGGTTCGGCATTCCCCGTGCCAATAGCCAACGCAAAACTATGGGTTACCAGCACTGCATACGCGGCAAGCATTCGGATAAGATTGAAGTTATTGTTTCTACCCTGCGTGAAATTTGAAAACTTCATCATAGTTGTCCAATCTATGAAATTTAAAAATGGAATATTAAAAAAATTTCCTGATGTGGGTTTACTAAGTAACAGCCTTAACTAAATTAGGAATATTCTGATAAAAATTAATATTTTCCCTAATATAATTAATGCTTTACAATTTGTTGTGGATAAAGGCATAATACATTATATTTTTGAATAGCGTTATGAAACTTATTTTTGATGAGTCTTAATGTAGTGGAAGTCGCTGTATTTGATATTTTCAAGATAAACCATATTAAATCCGAATTAAAGTCATGCATAGTAATGATTTATATCACTGACTTGTGCATGTAAAAAATGGAATAATCACATGAGATTTATTTTACTTGCTCTGCTAATATTCAATACATGCGCACGGGCAGACCCGGTAAAAAACTTATCTGAACTTGCGTTGCTGCCGCATTATTGCTGGGGAACTCAACAGGTTCGTGAAGTTAGTAAAGACCCAACGCCTATTGAACAGTACGTGGCGATTTATGGGTTCACATATTATCATCTTCATCATTACTGCTGGGCTTTAAACACCGAGAATAATGCGATCAGAATGCACAACCAAGGCATCTTGACTTACTCACTTGATGACTATAAGTACGTTCTGGATCGTGCCCCGTCATCCTTTGTCTTTCTTCCTGAGATTTATACAAGCAGAGCGAGAGTGTTTTTTATTTTAAAGCGAGATGCGGAAGCTGCAATGGATCTTGTTAAAGCCATCCAAATGAAGCACAGTTATGCTCCTGCCTATGCGAGATTGAGTGAATATTATCAAAGGATAAACGACAAGAAGGATGCAATAAAAACGCTTGAAGATGGGCTAAGCAACGTCAGTGATCCTAAAGTAATTACTTTCTTTATCAGAAGACTTAAAGAGATGGACTCGGTTTACCAAGGCACACCAGGTAGCTCCCTTCCTAAAGAAATCAAATCCGATCAGGGAAAAAAACCGGGCGATCTGTTTGAAAAAATGGAGAGTGCTGGTAACGACCAGGCTGCTACGCTTGGAACAACACCTATTTCAGCAAAATTCTCAACAGACAATATACCACCCGACCTTGCCCGGAAGGGTATCACGGTGGATCAGTCCGCCAAACCCAATTCATATTGCCGATTTTGTCCATAATCAGTGATAAGCTGGCTAACTGCCAGAATCTGCCATCAGTCCTTTCGTGCACCAGCTTGGTGTTAGCGAAAGCTGCCGAACGGGGATTTTCTGTATGGCGCACGCAGCAATGGAAACCATGACACAGCAACATACTAGTAAGCAATGGAAGCATTGTATTGTTCGCCGTGCTTTTGTATTGCATGGCGATAATCTTGGTCATCGCGTGGTGCGTGGTGCGAGTTTCACCTTGCTAGGCATCGCCTTGCGTACTGTTATGACCATTGGTTCCGTATCTATTCTTGCACGCCTTCTTTTGCCCGCTGATTTTGGTTATCTCGCCATGGCGAGTGTGGTTACTGAGTTAGCTATGCTTTTCGGTAATTTTGGATTTGCTTCCGTATTGATACAACAACGTGTCATTAACCGCTTGCAAATAGATACGGTGTTCTGGGCATCTGCGCTTCTTGGATTTTTTCTCACGATTGCTGTATTCCTTCTTTCATATGTTACCAGCTGGTTGTTTCATGAACCAATGGTCGGCCAGATAATGCGCGTCTTGTGTTTGAATTTTGCCATTGAAGGCCTAATCGTCGTCCATGGTGCCTTGATATCCCGTCTGATGCGATTTTACGCTGATTTCTGGATGCAATTTCTCTCCATGATGTGTCGTGTTTTAGTAACAATCGTATTCGCGTGGCAAGGTTACGGTGTGTGGAGTTTTGTGATTGGCACGCTGACGGGTGGAGTATTCAGATTGGTGATAAATGTGCTGATGATTCCTTATAGGCCACGCTTGAGATTTAACTTACCTTATCTGAAGTCCACCTGGAAAACAAATTCCAGTTATTTTGCCGGTGGGCTGCTTTTTTATGCCAATACGAATGTTGATTTGTTTCTTATAGGCCGCATGATCGGCGCCACCGCGCTGGGCTATTACCAAAATTCTCGCTCGCTAACCGATGAAGTGCGTTACCGAATATCAGCCCCCCTGCAGCGCGTGTTGTTTCCTGCCTTCTCTTCCTTGCAAGATAATACCGAATGGCTTCAACTCGCAGTACTGCGCAGTGGTCGTTTGCTAGCTGCTTTTATATTTCCCATGGGTATCGGCATCGCGGCGACTGCAAATGAACTGGTGCCGATCTTGTATGGTGAAAAATGGCTCGCGATGATTCCAGTAGTGAAGTTATTAGGTTTGAGTACTGCCCTAAAAGGCAGTACTGCTATCGTAACACCCTTGTTTAACGCCGCAAACAGAGTTGCACTTTCACTACGTTACAGTATTTTCGGCTCGATTATTGTTGTGCTATCCGTATTAGCAGCAAGCCCCTGGGGCATAGAAGCAGTAGCCGGCGCCATTGCCTTGTCTGCTCTCTATTCATTAGTTGGCTATCGGGTTGGGCTTGGGCTCATCGGCTTAGGCTGGAGTTCTGTTTGGTCCATGCTGGCCCCCCCCATGTTTGCATCTGCACTCATGTGGGGGGCGATAGAAGTTGCAAGGGTTTTATTAGCGGGCCATCTGGCGGGGTGGGCAAGTCTTGTCTGGTATATCACGCTGGGTGTTATTGTTTATACGCTGGTGCTTGTTCTGAGCTCCCCAATTTTTTTGGGTGATTTAAAAGCCGTACTCATAAAATTGCGGCCAACTGTCATCCAGTCAACATAAGTTTACAGGCACACTTTGACACACACATTACCACTCCCCTGGGACGACTTAAAAGATCGGTATGATGTTTCCATTATCGTGCCGACTTACAACCGCGCGCACTATATCGAGGAATGCCTGGATAGCCTGCTAAATCAGACACGGGCCGCCATTGAAATCATTGTGATTGATGACGGTTCTGAGGACGACACCGCAGAACGTGTGAGCCGATACGGAAAACATATCCGCTACATCCAAAAGGCAAACGGCGGCAAGCCCGCGGCTGTAAATCTGGCACTCACCCTTGTGCAAGGCAATCTGGTATGGCTATTTGACGATGACGACGTAGCCCTGCCGAATGCCATAGAGCATCGCGTTGCTGCTTTAAAGAACAAGCCTGATGCCGGTTTTGTCTATAGCCCTTATAGCTGGGGATCCGATGGGGCAGATAAGCGAATTGTTCGAGGTTGTCTAAATAATGCCCAATTTTTTGAGGAAGATAGGCTATTTGCAGAGCTGCTTAAAGGCTGCTTTTTTTCCTTAAACAGCGCCTTAGTGCGAGTTGAGGCATATCACCTTGCAGGGGAATTTGATGTTTCCTTAATTGCTTCTGAAGATTATGATATGTTGATCCGTTTGGCGCGAATTTTTAAGGCAGCCTATTCGCCTGAACCTAGCTTTCTTGCCCGGAAGCATATAGGTGATCGGGGGGCAAAAGGGCATCGAACTCCTTGGTATGCAAGAGCTAAGACATTTCAAAAGTATGATCGCCAAGTTGGGCTGAAATTTCGAAACGCTTTAGCGCTAGGCGAATATCTTGTGCCGAATCACACCGCCATCGTCTCAATTGAGCAAATGCGACCGGCTCTGTTAGCACGGATGGCAGTGATGGCAGGAAAAGGGTGCATCGCCGAAATGTTTGAAGACCTGCAAGCCGCTTTGGCAACACTTGAGCAAGGCCAGCTTCTGAACGCTAATGAAACTAGCCAGATTAGCTCCGCAATTTGCATAGGTTATGCATATGCGGCCATTGAAGCCAACTTTCCCGCTTTCAAGCGCCATGTGGCTGAACTCCGTAAAGTAGATCCGGCTAAGCAAGTCGAGCAGGCGATTGCCAAGGGATTCTTCCGTCTCGCAAAGTCCTACCCTGGCAGCGTGAACGAGCGGGCTCGCAAACTTTTTATTTCGATTAATATTTGGATAAGGCTTTACGACTAGGTGGATAGCATAGTGGAACTTGAATTTATCTCAAGTAATTTATTAAAAGTAATCGCATCTCAATTATGCATAAATCAATGCAGACCTAGATCGATTGCAGTTTACTATTTCTACATTATTTAATTGGATTTCTATGGACATTCCTAGCCCGTACCGAGTATCCCTTGTAATCCCCGTGTTTTGCGGAGAGAAAACACTTCCCTCATTGATTGGGGAGACAGCTCCATTGACTTTTGAGCAAACTTCGCCTGGCGGAAACTGTTTTGTGATCTGTGAAGTCCTCTTGATCCATGATTGCGGACCTGACCAGTCAGATAAGGCTTTGGAAGATCTCAGCGTCGAACATTCGTTTGTGCGACCTGTGTGGTTGACACGGAATTACGGGCAGCACGCCGCGACTTTAGCTGGCATGGCGAGTGCGACCGGTGATTGGGTCGCGATCATTGATGAGGATGGACAACAAAATCCGGTAGACATCGGCCTTATGCTCGATTATGCTTTGGCTGGATCATTCCAGCTCGTTTATGCTAAACCAACTAATACGCTCCCTCACGGCTGGCTGCGTAATGCTGCGAGCCGCACTGCCAAGGCTATTTCTGCGAAGGTACTGGGGAACAAAGCAATTGGTAATTTCAATAGCTTCCGCCTGATAGATGGTGAGATCGCTAGGACTTTGGCAGCTTACTGTGGTAACGGTGTCTATCTCGACGTAGGGCTTTTTTGGATCACCGGGCGCATCGGGCACTGCCCGGTTCATTTGAGAAATGAGTTAGGCAGACCCTCTGGGTATTCCTACTTTAAACTGTTCGGACATTTTTGGAACCTGATTCTTACCACCGGCACGCGCCCACTAAGACTGATTACTTTGATGGGGTTTTTCTCCGTGGTATTAGCCATTGTCATTTCGGGTTATGCGATTTATGGTAAATTTTATGGAAACATTCCTGTACAGGGCTGGACATCCCTGCTGATTGTCGTATCATTTTTCTCAGGAAGTATCCTGACAGCGCTTGGCGTAATCGCCGAATATCTGGCCGTCACGATGGGCATAGTCATGGGTAAGCCCCTGTATGTGGTTAGCAGCAAACCGACACGATCGGTGATCCGAAAATGACCGTAGCCTGGGTCTTTGGAAGCAACGGGTTATTGGGCGCCGCGTTGTGTCGTGTGCTGCGCAGCAATGGCACGAAGTTGTTTTTTCCCGCAGAACGCTTTTGCTGGAATAATAGCCATGAACTTTTCGATCAGGTTGCGGCCGCTGTTCCGGCGTTTGCTGCACAAGTTGGCGCGGCTGAGCGATGGGAAATTTACTGGGCCGCTGGTGTCGGTACAATGAGCAGTTCGGCGGACATATTTGTGCCGGAAACACGCACTTTGTCGTTAGTACTACGGCTGCTTGAATCTGAACCACGTCTTCTGCCCATGTATGGAACCTTGGCGTTTGCCAGTTCTGCTGGCGCAATCTATGCCGGGTCATTGGACGATATTATTACTGAGAATACTGTCCCCGCGCCGGCGACTGCTTACGCGCGTGCGAAACTCGGGCAAGAAGATCAGATTCGCGCATTTGCGTTTGCGAATGATGGGACCACGGCTATCATTTTCAGGCTTTCAACGCTCTACGGTCCGGGGCAAACTGCAGAAAAGAAACAGGGTCTTCTGAGTTATATTGCGCGCAGCATTTTGAGGAATCAGCCAATACAGCTTTACGTGCCGTACGATACGATCCGCGACTACATCGCGGCCGACGATGCCGCCGCCGTAATGGTAACCGCAATCCAAACAGGAAGTGAGAAATCGAGTGTTCTCATCAAGATTGTTGCATCTGAACAACCTGTGACGATTGCCGAGATCGTTTCGATTTTCAAGAGAGTTTCGCGGCGTACGCTGAGAGTTGTTACGAGCGGAAGCAAACTATCTGGCCTCTATTCTCATCGCGTGCAATTTCGATCGATAGCATTACCAGAATTCAACAGGGTGCCAATAAAAAGCCTCCCGGTTGGTATTTTCCAGCTAATGACGGCAGAGCGTGCTGCTTTCGCGGAGGGGCGAACTCGGAGGTAAAGTGAACGTCCTGGTACTCTTCAGTGCATGACTAATGAGCGGCCCGGTGATTTTCCACGATTGGCATTTTTAGTTTTCCTGACGCATTGATATATAAAATGAGTCGGAGGCGGACTTCCTGCTAAGCCTTGGCACGGCTACAGGGGGCAGGTCAGGGGCTCAATTACTTTTGGAACCAAATCATGAATGAAGCGGAGTTTGATAAGTTTGCAAACGAATACTATGCTTTGCATGCGGCCGGCATCACGGCGTCCGGTGAGGGGCCTGAGTATTTCGCTGAATACAAGATAAGGGACATCGCGCTCGAATATGAGCAACATTTCTCACAGGTGGACGTGCCAGTGAAGATTCTCGATTTCGGCGCCGGTATTGGCGGCTCCATACCGTATGTGCAGAAGCATTTTGCCAGCGCACAGCTGACTTGTCTGGACTTATCGAGGCGCAGTTTGGAAATTGCGGAAAAACGGTTTCCATTACTCGCGGAATATGTCCACTTCGATGGAGCGCATATTCCCTTTCCGTCGGAACACTTCGACATAGCTTACGCAATGTGTGTCTTTCATCATATCGACCACGCCGAGCATATTTCGTTACTTAAGGAATTGCGTAGGGTAATCCGGCCCGGTGGCAGCCTATTTATATTTGAACACAATCCCTATAACCCTCTGACCGTTCGTGTTGTCAATAATTGCCCGTTTGACGAGAATGCCCGACTAATCCGCGGAGTCGACATGAAGCGTCAACTGTTGGCTGCAGGATTTTCCCGTCCAAAAATCCGGTACAGGATATTTTTCCCCCGCATTATGCGGGCGCTACGATCATTGGAAAAAGCACTTACTTGGTTACCATTCGGTGGGCAGTACTATGTGCGATCTCGCAAATGAACGGCGGGCACTTTCGTCAATGTGCGAGATTCATCAGCGTCGGCTTTCTGAACACGATAGTCGCTTTATTCGTTATTTATGCAGCAAAATGGTTCATTCATCTAGGTGATGTTGCCGCGAATGTCATTGGCTACGCTGTCGGTTTGTCGATGAGTTTTGTTCTTAATAGCAGCTGGACGTTTGCTTACCGAGGCCCCCTCTCGCCAGCGCTCGCTAAATTCTTGCTGGTAGCTCTGGCGGCCTATGGCATGAATTTACTGACGGTAATGGTGGCGATTCACAATATTGGGCTGAATGATTATATTGCTCAAATATTAGGCATTCCACCCTATACATTGACGTCGTACCTTGCGAGTAAATATCTGGTCTTTCGTGCCAAATCCCGGCCAGAGCACGCCCGTCGTTGGAAACCAGGCATGCCCGATTAAATTAGATGTTTAGTAAACAACGGCTTGGAGCTACCAGTTTTCGGTCCGAAATAGCCTCAAAAACTGCAAAATAATGAAAGGCGAGTGAGCATGAACATTTCTTTTAATAAGTACTTTATGTCCGCTAAGGAGTTCCCGCTTGAACTGGACTGGCGCGCTGCATTGCCGGTTACGGTTCTGCTACTGACACAGGCCGGGCTTTACGTGTGGATGGCTCCGCGCGGATTTGAATTTACCGACGAGTCATACTATTTTCTCAACTATCTGTACTGGCGAGACCTGATTGGAACAATGTCGTTTTTTGGCGTCTATTTTGAATGGCCGTTCAGGATGCTTGGCCAAAGTGTGCCTGCTATTCGTATTTTCAGTCTTCTGTTGCTGCTTGCTAGCAGTGCCTTCTTTACCAAAGAAGCATTGGGTTATGTTTGCCGCCGCGATGGGATGACGAATGAAACGCCTTGGGCATTCATGCTGACCGCCATGGTTGTTTCACTGTTCTACTTCGGATACCTGAGCACGCTCAGGGCACCCTCTTACAACCTTCTCGCGATCTGTTCAATGTTGGTATCTACAGGGCTATTACTGCGTCTGTTGGAGCGAGACGTACAGTTTTTTAATGCGCAGTTGACTTCGTTCTGTTACGGCTTGGTTGTCGGTGCCTGCGGCTTGGGCAAGCCTTCGACAGGAGTGCTGCTGGTATTTTTCCACACAATGTTCTTCGCGTTGGCTAATCGTGATTGGCGGTTGAGGCACCTGCTGGATCTATTTGCCTTTTCCCTGGCTGGTGTAAGCCTGAACTTTGTTGTACTGCAATGGGAACATCCCCAGTGGCAGGGAGAGTTGCGCGAGGGGATGGCATTGCTAGGGATGGACGGCTCCCACGGCCTGCTTGATTTGGCAAATAAATTGCGGTGGGATATGCAGGCAATGGCACCTAAGTTGCTGCTTTTGGTTATTGGCGCAGAATTAGCCGTTGTGCTGCTGGTTCGTTGGCTTAGCCCCTACAGTCGCACCGTTTTGTCGGCAGTGGTGGGTGCGCTGATTTGCGGTTGTGTGCTTGAGTTGATATGGGGGCCCGCACGATGGTGGTTGCCGCTGCTTGGGCTGGCTGCGCTGTTACTCTGGAGCGTCGAAGGCTTTAGCCGCATGCCATTTCGTTTTGCAAAGGGCGACTTGACGGATTTAGCCTTGATGGCCTTGCTGTTTGCATTACCTATTGCATTCTCGTTTGGGACCAACATGCCTGTGTTGGAGCACAGCAAAATGGCGGCGGTGTTTGCTATCACAGCGCTTTTTTTGCGGCTTCAGCGTCTTGCTCGCCTTGGCATTCTCGCCCCCTCCGTACTTGGTGTTTGCTTGGTTGCCCTGTGCATACCGACGCTAGTGATACAGCTAAAAGCGGCACTAGATGTCCAGTATACATATCGCCAACGTAGTGCTCTTGCCGAGCAAACAATACCAGTGCGCCTTGGTGCTGCCGGCAACACGTTGCTTGTCGACGCTTCAACGCGTGAAACACTGCAATCCGTGATTGGAGCCGCTCGCGCAGCCGGCTTCAAGCCCGGCCAGGTAATCCTAGATTTTACCGGCGATGGCTCTGGCCTGATCTACGCGCTTGGCGGGAAGCCACTGGGATCAGCCTGGCTGTCAGGTGGATATCCGGGTAGCCAGGGCATTGCCGCTTGCGTGATCCAACAACTCCCAGTTGAGCCGCTGCGAAATGCCTGGCTGCTTAGCTCGGATAACAATCCTCGTGCAATCAATGGTTGGCAGAGATTGCTGGATGAGCGTCTGGGCCCCGGTGCACATGAGCTGGTAGCGACTGTCCTTATCGGTGCCCCATATCGCTGGAAAAAAAATTCGCCGGATAGCCTGTCCGTTCAGATATGGAAACCGCGAGTCTCCCCAGTATCAGGAAAACCTTAATGACACTAAGCACATCTACTCAGAAGTGTGAGACTATCACTTCCGTAACTGTTCTGATACCAACATTTAACCGGGCGGGTTATATCAGAGAATGCCTGACAAGTATCCTTAGTCAGACCGTTCCGCCGCATCAGGTTATCGTGATTGATGATGGATCTCAGGACGACACTGCAACCATACTGAACGAGTATAAGAATAGCATCACGATTCTCAGGCAACCAAACGGTGGCAAGGCTTCTGCAGTCAATTTTGGCCTAAAGCATGCGTCTGGTGAATACGTCTGGATTTTCGATGATGATGATGTTGCATTGCCTGATTCGATCGAAAAACGTTTGGCGGTATTTGATGCCCGGCCTGAATTGGGGTTCGTGATCAGCGGGCACTACCACGGACAGGATGGGGCGGATGGCAGTATAGTGCGTGGGAGGTTGTACGAAGTCCCATGCCATCCCGAACAGGAAATATTTCCGCGTTTGATGGACGGATACTATTTTACGCTGCAAAGTATTTTGGTTAAAACATCTTGCTATCAAGATATTGGCGGGTTAGACGAGGCGTTGCTGCGTTCGCAGGACTACGACATAATGATCAGGCTCGCTCAACGTTACCCCTGTGCGGTATTAAGTGAACCGACTTATATCATTCGTCAACACACGGGTGAGCGAGGCCCTGCAAGTATTCGTCACTCGGGTTTTTCACGAGAAAACATCTGGCTTGAATATGATCGGCTAATAGGACACAAAATCCGCGCCAATGTCGAGCTTGAGGAGTTCCTGCCAAGAAAGGTGGGCAGTGCTGTAAATGGAGAGTTTGACAGGCGAAGTGCTTTGCTTTGGAGGATGTCAGTGATGGCCAGCAAAGGCATGATCGGCGAGATGTTGGACGATTTGGTGATGGCGTGCGGTAATGGGGTGGAGGGTGTAAACGGTCTGAGTTATGTTCAGCGCAAAATTTGCAGCGGAAGCATATTTCATATTTATTTTTTAATGGAGCTTCAGAAAAACCCAAAGCAATTACTTGACAGGTTGCATAAGATTGGAAGACTTAAGGCTGGCCGCGATGCCATCATCGGGTTTGCTCGTGGATTTTTCTGGATGGCAAGAAAGGGCGACGCGGGTGCGAAGTTACGGCTAACCCGACTATTGATGGGTTGTCGACTATTATTGGCTGCTCGTCCATTCTTTAGAAATAGCGCTTCAAAGTGAACGGTATTCTTGATCAAGCGAGGCTGGCAATTGAAAACCATATGAGCACACAATTCGCAACTGCTCCACTTATCTTCGGACCTTTTCCCCTGATAACGGTGATCGTGCCAGCTTACAACTGTGCAACCTATCTGCCAGAGGCGCTGGACAGCATTCTTTCCCAGCAATATCCGAATCTGGAAATCATCGTTGTGGACGATGGCTCTGTCGATGGCTGCGCTGAAATTGCCGATGATTATGGTCCTCCTGTAAGGGTCATTCGCCAGCAGAATCAGGGACCGGCCGCTGCACGTAACCGGGCGGCGAGAGAGGCTAAAGGGGAATACCTTGCCTTTCTGGACGGGGACGATCTCTGGCTCCCGGGCAAGCTCAAGGATCAGATGACACATTTGTTAGCTCATCGGGATATTGGAATTGTTTATGGTGGTTTTTGTCGCTGGTATGCCGACAAAAACGGCACATACCCTTCGGTATTGAGTGTTCATACGGTCGAAAATAGCGATGGACTGGACTTAAAACTATCGGGTTGGATTTACCACCATTTGCTCATTGATAATTATATTCACATCATCACAGCGATCGTTTCGCGCAGCTTGTTTGAAATCTTGGGTGGTTTTGATGAGTCGCTGCGGATTGGTGAGGATTACGACTTCTGGCTGCGGGCAACGCAACTTGTACAGGCACATAAACTGGCAAGAGATGTCGCGCTTTACCGTGTAAATCCTGCCAGCACGACACATATCCCCCGCACAGTCAATTATGAGCAGGTGGTGGTGCTCCGCGCGGCAACAAAATATGGGCTTAGCTCCCCTGACGGTGCGGCGATTTCTCAGGCTGAATTTAATAACCGCCTGTCCGGCTTTGCTTTTGGTCACGGTTTCCTCCATTTTTGGCATGGCTCTCCATGCGTGGCTCTTGATTCTTTCAGGGAGGCGATAAAATTCAGGGGGAAACGATTGAAAACGATCATGTATTTCTTTTTATCATACCTGCGATGCAAGCTGTCTCGCTTCATACACAGTTACAACAAAGGGTAGTCCAGTGAAATTGTCAGTGGCAATGTGTACTTACAACGGCGAGCGATTTGTCATTGAGCAATTACGCTCCATTCTTGAGCAATCCAAAAAAGTAAACGAGATCATTATCTCCGACGATGGCTCGTCTGACGCTACGCTCGATCTGGTGCGACATGTGTTTGCAGATTTTGCCGGGAAAGTTCCAGAATTGAAAATACTCACAGGTGAAAGATTGGGGATCGTTCATAATTTTTCTCGCGCAGTCAGTGCCTGCACAGGCGATATCATTTTTCTGTGTGATCAGGATGATGTCTGGCTCCCGAACAAGGTCGAAGTAATCATTTCAGTCTTTGAAAGTCAGCCTGATGCGTTGCTGGTTTGCAGCGACGCGCGTCTGGTGGATGCTGAACTGCACGATCTTGGTAAATCGCAATTTCAGATGGTCAGGATGAGCGATGGTTTGCGTCGGTCATTGGAAGGGGAAAATGGGTTTGAAATGCTGTTGTGCCGCAATGTCGTGACGGGTGCTACGGTCGCGTTTCGCCGTAAACTTCTCGATCTTGCTTTACCCTTCTTGGATGAATGGCTGCACGATGGTTGGTTGGCAATTATGGCCGCGGCACAGGGTGGGTTGCGCGTAATCAACACACCGCTGGTGCTGTACCGTCAGCATGGGGGAAACCAATGCGGCATGAAGCCTGAAACTTTTGCGAATCAACTGGCCCAGGCCTTGAGTCGTACACGTGAAACGTCGGGCTGCGAACGCATACGCCAGTTGATCGATCGGATCAGCATGGCGACAGGGAGCTTGAATGATCGCAGGATGAAACATTTGCGGTCGGCGCTGGCTTTTGAGAAACAGCGTCAACAGTTGCCCAGTTCACGTGCGGAACGGTTTTTTTTTATTGGATTCATGGCAGTTAAATACTGGCGCTACGCGGACGGGATGAGATCAGGAGCCAAAGATTTTCTCGCACGTTAAGCTATTGTGATCCCGGCAGAGGAGGCTCAACGGCTAGATAAATTTTTTCGTGAATTTTTTGCATTGATCACTTTGTATGTTTTTACCTGTGGCGCTGCATCGGGATTCTTTCCCGCCTGATAATGCTCAACCCAGCGGCGAGCGACCACCACCAGCACCATGATATCGTAGGGAAGATCGAAGTAAGCCAGGCTCAGGAACGCGCCGCCCACGGCATAACCTAGCAGGCTCACCTGACACATTCCGCCCAGCATCGCAGCCCATTCTGTTTCGGCGTTTCCCTTTGCATTTTTACGAAGCCAATTGGCAGAACGCCAGGTCAGTGCCCCGATGGTTAAAAATAATGCTAGTCCCACGAAACCATGTTCACCCAATACCGAAAAATAGATGCTGTGCGCAACGTGCAGATCTTGAGGATTTGGCGCGTACATGGCGAAAGTGGCTTGATTGTAGATATCGAACCCACCGCCGAAAAAATTATGGCAGGCAATATTCCAGTTCATCCACCAGGCATTAATGCGCCCCATGGCCGATCCATCCTGCTGGTAATTATCGATGGTATTCATACGTTCATGCCATGCTCCGGGCATGAACGACATGAGAAGAATGCCGCCGATGACCATCAGTGTTCCGAATTGCAGTTTTTGCCGGCCACGCAGCCAGAGCAGGGCAGTCATAGCAGCAAGTGCTACGAAAGCACCTCGTGACTGGCTGCCTATAGAAGCGATCGCTGTGAGCGCCATCGCCGCCAGTAAGGCATGGCGCTGCCAGATTTTTTTCGTCTGATCACGTAAAAAATATATGAGCGGGATACCCATAATTAAGGCGAGCGCTACTTCATTATTGCCCCCGATAAAGCTTCCCTCCGGACCCCAGACACGATAACTTCCACCTGTTGCCAACGTGAAAATTCCCCCCTTTACGCCAAAAAATCCAAGTGATAAAACAAGCACCCATACCAGTGCAGTTATGTGCGTTTTGCTGTGAAGAACGAATAGGGTCACAAAGATCATCAAATTGATTTTGAGCACCTTTATCAGCATATCTGTGCTCCCGTCGGGGAAAAACGAGAAAGGGTAGCCTATGCAAATCCACAATACGAAGAGTAACAGCGCGACTGAAGGCGGGGGGAGAGAGAAGTTCCTTTTATCTTTTGTCAGAAGCAGCCCTGCCAGTGTTGCGCCGGCAGCGATGGCCGCAAATGGTAAAGTGGCATCCCAAGTATAGAGCTGGGGATTCATGATGCTGATCCATGTCCACATCAGCACACCGACGTAGGGGTGAGCCAGCGCCCATGCCGAACCAACAGCCACTATCAGTATCAGAAATCCTTGTCGCATTGCTTATCGTCTCCGTCTGTTTAATTGACATTTCATTCCGTTTTGAACCAGCGCACGCGCGATGGAAGTTGGGTGTTTGCCAGCATTCCGCTACTCAACCTTTTCGCTAAATATCGCTCCTGGCGCAAGCCCCTGTCCTTGACTTGATAGAGTCGCCCTTTATCCACTTGTGGCTGTCCAAGTGCCTCGCCCTGTGCCAGCCGTCTCAGCGCTTCGGCGTATATTTCCGAACTACCTTGTACGCTGCGCCAGAAAAGTGTCAACTCATCATCGCCCTTACGCACTTCCGGGCAGACGTGAGCAATAAGTCTGCCGGTGTCTATGCCTCGATCGATGAAATGCAGCGTACAACCGATTTTTTCCGGCTCGCCATTATATAGAGCCCAAAATGTACAGTCTGCACCGCGGTATTCAGGAGAGAGTCCGCCATGCAAATTTATGATGCCGATTCGCCCCATGTCGAGCAACGAGCCACGGATAAGCGAAGTACCAAACACCGCAATCACATCCGGCTGTAACGTGCGCGCCAGTTTGATGACATCGGGATGGTTGATGTGCGGTACTTTGATGAGTAAATCTGATCGCTCCAGATGGGGTGACGTTTCACCAAAGAAGAACTTTCCTTCGCCACCCCAGATATAGCGTCTGCGATCACGCAACCAACGCCATATCTTGCGCCACACAATATTCGGGTGAAGAAATTGCAGTACTTTTTTTGCCGTCCAATGGCTGCCTGCCTCCTGAATGATGGCAAGCACATTCATTTCACGGGATAACCGGTTGACCACATAAAGATGCCGCGGTGAGCGGCCGCACAACACCATGATGGATAAATCAGCCATGATACTGTCCTCCCGGTTTGACCAGACGGGTGGCAACAGGTGGAATGATCTCATCCGTCATATCCATTATCAACGCATCGGCAAAGAATTTTGCCGCCCAGTTGGGATATTCGAAGCGCGAATAAGCTCCCCAAATTGGACAAGATCCGGCAATGCCGCCTTTAACGGCATCGTCCTCATCATCAAGCCGCTGGGTACGCTTTAGAAATTCAATTGCACGAAGTGCATGTTCGCGCAGTTCGGGTGCATCAGCCTCTTGCGCCAGACGCATCCAGTTGATACTCATCTGGGCTATGCCGGTCAGGCAGCTGTAGCTTGCACGCGGCTCCCAGTTGTCAGCATAGGTTCCTGCCAGATCGCCATCAGTATGCTGGACATGTGCCATGCATCGCGCGGCGCTAAGCGCAGCCGACAGGTAACGATCTTCCTCAAGTAACACACCACATTCCAGCAAACCTCGAATCGCATAGGCGATTGTGTGAGTGAACGGGAGCTTTTCTTGGGTAAAGGCATTATTAGCAAACCAGCCAGATTGTGTTTGCCGGGTCAATGCCCATTCAAGGTTACGTCGTGCGGCGCGCAACAGTGTTGGTTCATTTGCAAGCAGGCCGGTAGCGGCGAGCGCCCAGGTGCACCGAGTGTTGTATACATGCGGTATGCCGTTGTGTTCAAATTTTCGCCAAGACCCGTCATCATCCTGCTGTTGAACCAGCCATTTCCCCGCTTGGACTGCTGATGCTAAACATTCATTGCGGCCTAATTGTAAGTAACCAGCAAGCATGCCGTGCATGATCTGACCGGTATTGAAAATGACGGGTTGGCTGCCAGTTTCACCGAAGTGCCCTGGAAAAGCACCGTCTTGCTGCTGAAGTGAACGTTCCCAATCAATCATACGCTGTGCTCGCAGTATCAGTTCCGGCCGATCAAGAATTTTCGCGGCAGCTAAAAAAGTCTCAATGATGTAACCCGTTGTTTCGGGATAACTCGGCAGCCAGCCATCTGCAAAACTCCAGCCCGCAGCAATGCCCGCATCCGGTAGATCCTTGCGCACATCCTGTGCGCGACATAGCCAATCGATGGCCCCCGCAAGATGCATATGGTGCGATTGTGGCTTGTTCGAGGCTGGTTGCAGCAGATCGTTCACGATGAGGCGAAGGTGACGTGGACGCCATGGTTTATAGCGGAATGGCAAGCTTAGCAGCATCACAATATTCATTCAGTCCTCCGACTGTTGGTTATGCTATTTGAACTGGCGATACCCAGGCTGCCAGCGAGGCGCACATGACTGACAACATAACGCTGCTTGCCGGACGCCTCCGCTGCAATGTTGTCTACGAGTCGAATGAGGATGTTCATATTTTCTCCCATTCTTTTTTTTAGACCCGCTTCGATTGTTCTTAATGCCACATCGCGCCAGTTCATGTTTGGTACCACCAATACTTCCAGGGAGCGCAGTTCGTGCTGAATCAATTTGAATTCGGCAACACCTTCCACAGCTCGCAGCACATAAATACCCGCCAGGGCATGCATGATAGTGCCATCGCTTTTTACCAGGAAATCAGTGCTACGCCCCACTACTTCGGAGATAATATGCAGACCCTGACCATTTTGGCATGACTCTTCGCTCATCCTCACCATGTCGCCGGTACGATAACGAATAAAGGGCTGAGCGTCAGAGCATAACCCGCTCATGACAGCCTCGCCCATCTCTCCCGATTTGACTGGTTTCCCTTGATTGTCAAGTACTTCCATGAAAATGCTTTCGCTTAGCAGCAGCATTTGGCCATGCGGTGCTTCATGTGCTGTAAAACCGATGTCGCGGCTGCCAAATTCATTGGCTACCGGCACACCAAATACCTCCTGAATCAGCGACCTCTGGTGGGGGAAGAGCGGCTCGCCCGTAGTACATACCACGCGTAGCTTAGGCAAACTGAAGCGCGCATTACGTTCCTTCGCATGCATCGCCAGCAATGCTAGCGAACTGGCGTAGCCATAGATAGAACGGGGCTGCCAGGATTGGATAGTTTTTACGTAAATATCCATCTGAGATGGTGACATATTGAAGGCGTTTAGCACCAGCTGATTTACCAGTCGGTCACGCAATGTTTTGATGCGATCGGTTTTATTGAGCTCGACCGGTGCACCCCATAAATATACTTCCCTTTCACCCGGCTCAACGCCCCACCAGCGACGAGCCCGCATTCTGCCTGCCGCATCGGACGCTTGCCGCTGCCTGCCATAATAAAAAGTCAACGGACTGCCACTCGATCCGCCTGTGTTGTAGCGAAAAGCCCCGCCGGGCACATCATGCCAAACCAACCGATCGCGATTGGCCGACGCATCCGCTTTGTTCATAGTGGGCAACTTATGGTAATCAGAAATCGTTAACGGATACGAAAGTTCGAGTCCTGCTGCCTGAATGCGCTCCGCGTGCCAAGGGCAATGCTGCATTGCCACACTAAGTAAGTTTTGCAGTTTTTGCAATTGTAGCTGCTCAATTTCTTGACGCGATAGCCATTGTGAACGCTCTAATTTACGCAAATAAGTAAACGTCGGTCGACGCAGCAGTTGCTCCTGAAAACGGTAGATAGAGCCGCCGAGCAGTGAATTAATTGCGGCATACTTCATTTTTTTTCTGTAACGGTGTATACCGTTGCAGCACCGTATAATTGCTCTGGCCAAGCCGCACACCAGCACAGTGATCTGCGCAGTTGCGGGCACATCGTAAGCACGATGTGTTTCCTGAGACGTTCATGTGGCGGAAGCAACGTATCTGCGATGAATCTGATATTAAACCCCATCTTTAACCTCTCGCTTATGCGTTATTTTTTGCATATCTGACGAAAAAAATTCCGGTATTAACTCTCGATAGAGATCAAGATACTTGCGGGCCGTATGATCGATACCATACTGTTCCAGGACATGCTTACGCGCAGCATTACCTAGTTTGGCGCGCAGCGCGGGTGTCTCAATCAAGCTGATCATGGCGCTGCTCAGTGCATTGCGGTCGCCAGGTTGTACAAAAATTGCATGTTCCTTGCCGGATAAAACGGAAGGAATGCCGCCAACAGGTGTAACGATGAGCGGTAATCCTGCCGCCGCCGCTTCAAGCATCGAGATTGGCACGCCTTCTGCGTAGGAGGGAAGCACAAAAATATCGGCGTTACGCAGCCAGTTAAACTTGGCTGTACCGACTGCGGGGCCTGTGAGTTCGACGCGATCTTCCAGCCCTTCGCGTGCGAGGTATGCTCGCAGTGCGCAGGCAATACCCGGATCTTCCTCGCCGCCTACCAGAACCAGACGCGCAAAAAACGGCAATTTTTTGGCACAGGCAACCAGATCCCAGATTCCCTTGCGCTGACACAAGTTTCCTAAAAACAATACGATGATTTCACCCGCTGTCTTGTTTGTCTTGATGAACGGTGGCAGGGCAACACCATTTTCAATCACAGTAAGTTGGGCACCCGGCAAGCGCGACTCAAGCTTGTGTTGCCACTCGATAGACAGCACGACTACCCGCGCCGCGCGCCGCGCAATGAATTGTGCAAGGTATCGTGTAATTGGCGACAGTCCGTCGAGAAAAGTATCGAAGCGCGCGCCATGGACGTGCAGAACCACGGGTACGCCACGTAATCTTGCCAGCAGCAAATATGAGCCATCCAGAAAATAGCTCAGTCCGCTACAGGTATGGATATGAGCCAAACTATGGCCTATCGGATTCAGTGCACGCCACCATGCATGCCACGACGTGAAACGCGCTGCCACGGCTCTTGCCAGTGAGCGACCTTCTGGTGTGCGCTTTCCGGTATTGAACAATATTAATTCAACCTCACGCGCCAGACTGGAATGCGCTATGTCGTCGATCACGCTGGACATGCCGCCTATCATGGGTGGCGTGGGGCCTGCCATCACAACGCGCATCATAGTTGGGGGCCTTTCCGCAATCGCATCAAATCGCCATAGACTATCTGATAGCGCGCTACGCTGGTCTTCCAGTTGCGCTCAGTCTCAACGAAGCGGCGACCAGCTTGTTTCAGTGTGGGCCATCGCGCTGTTGATTGCAGTAATCCCAGCACTTTATCTGCCAGAGACTGTGGATTTCCGGCGTTGAACAGCACGCCCGTTTCTCCGTCCCGAATCAGTTCTTTATGTCCGCCTACATCGGATGCGACGAATAAACGCCCTTGTGCCATCGCTTCCAGCGGTTTTAACGGCGTGACCAGATCGGTGAGGCGCATTGAGTGTCGCGGATAAACCAGCACATCGATCAGGTCGTAATAACGGTTCACGTCGTTGTGCGGCACACGACCGCTGAATATCACTCTGTCAACAATACCAAGCTTGCTAGCTAGCTGCTTGAGTGCTTTTTCATGCGGTCCGCCGCCTACCAGTAAAACGCGCACATCCGGCGCATGATCGAGTATGCGCGGTAAGGCCCTCAGCAGTAGATCCAGCCCTTCATAGGCATAGAAAGAACCGATAAAACCCAGCACGCGCGCGCCAGTCAGTCCGAGTTGTACTTTCAATCTTTCATCCGCTGCGCCGCCTGTGGAAAACTTCTCGATATCAACCGCATTGGGAATCACGGTGACTTTAGACGAAGGAATGCCACGCGCAACGATATCGCCGCGTAGACCTTCGCAGATCGTGGTGACTGCATCAGCATGTTTGAAAGCATAAGTTTCCATCGCACGGGTCAGGCAATAACGCAAGCTGCCTTGTTTGCTGGTGCCGTGATCTGCCGCCGCGTCTTCCCAGAAGGCGCGCACTTCGTATACGACCGGAATGCCAAAATCACGACCTGCTCGGAGCGTCGGCAACGCGTTAAGTACCGGGGAATGCACATGCAGAATATCGGGCTTTACAATGGCAATCACCTCGCACAAGCGACGCGCAAGACTTTGCATAACCGCAAATTGCTTGAGTACCGGCATGCGGCTCAACATACCAGAGTGTTTGGATGTGCGATAAAAATGCAGGTCGTCTGCCTGTTCTTCCAGCACGTTACAATTGACCTGTTTCTCGCTGGTGAGATGAAAGGTTTCCCAGCCAAGCGCGCGTTGCTCGCGCAGAATCGCAGCGGTTCGAAATGTGTATCCGCTGTGCAGCGGAATCGAATGGTCGAGTATATGCAGGATGCGCATATCAGCGGATATCCGGTTCATTCATGACGTTGCCCAAAAAGGCATCAAACATGAGCAGTGACCAGAGCGGTGCACTGTAGTCTCGCCTTCCGGCTTCGTGTTCCTCAACAAGGTGCGTGAGAAAATCGCGATTGAAAATCCCGCTGTAAGCCAGGCGGTTGCCAAGTACAGATTTTTTTACTCGATCCCGTAATGGGCCGCGAAACCAGCTTGCAAGAGGTACGGCAAAGCCCATCTTTGGACGATAGAGGATGTCCTCGGGAAGGTGAGGTGCGAGCGCTTTCTTGAAAATGTACTTTCCTTCGCCGCTGCGCAATTTGTAATCCGAGGGTAGGCCGGAAGTCCATTCTACAAACTGGTGATCGAGCAGCGGCACGCGCACTTCCAGCGCATGCGCCATGCTTGCCCTGTCCACTTTGGTGAGGATGTCGCCTGGCAGGTAGGTCTTCATATCGAGGTATTGCACCAGGGATAGCGGATCATTGGTAGGCGACTGCGCGGCATGGTTTTTCAAAACTTCAACAGCCTTGTAGCCTTGCAGTTCACGCTGGAAAGACGTGCTGAAAAGGCGCGCGCGCAGCTTGTCGTCCATGACAGAGACACTGTGGAAATAGCCTTCTACGGAGTCGCGCGCAAGCGCTTCGAAAGTAGTTTTTGCACGAAAAATCTTAGGCGCAAAGTCAGCTTTTGGATATATTGTTCCGAGTAATCCGAAAAGCGGACGACGGATTCCTAATGGCAGCAGGGACCTCATTTTTTCCTCATGCATATGGGTGCGATAGCGACGGTAGCCCGCAAAATTTTCGTCCCCGCCATCGCCGGAAAGTGCAACGGTGACGCTTTTTTTCGCCAATTCACATACACGGTAAGTAGGTAGTGCCGAGCTGTCGGCATAGGGTTCATCATAAAGCGTGGCGAGGCGATCAATTAGCGCGAAATCATCAGTGTTCACCTGTCCCGTGTTGTGTCTGGTGTGGTAGCGACTAGCTATCCTGGCGGCATATTCGGCCTCGTTGAATTTCGGATTAGTAAATCCGATCGAACAGGTATTGACTGGGTCTGGCGAGAGTTCGGCCATCATGGCGACTACAGCACCGGAATCGACACCGCCGGACAGAAATGCACCTAGCGGGACTTCGGCTACCAGGCGGATTTTTACGGCTTCCCTGACCCGCCGGATCAGTTCTTCACCGGCGTCTTGCTCGGAAATCTGCCCCACAGGATTGAAAGGGATATCCCAGTATTTTTTTGGTGCGGGAAAAGGTTTGCCATGGGTCAGTGTGAGACTATAGCCAGGAGAGAGTTTTCGGGCGTCGTTGAAAATGGTTCGGGGTTCAGGAATATAGCCATAGGCAAAGTATTCTTCGATAGCGCAACTGTCCATTTTGCGGGGAAAATCAGGATAAGCAAGCAAAGCTTTGAGTTCGGAACCAAACAGGAAAATGCCATTTGGCAGCAGGCCGTAATATAGCGGCTTGATACCTAGCCGATCGCGCGCGAGAAACAGGGTGTTTTTATTGCAATCCCACAGGGCGAAGGCAAACATGCCACGGAAACGGTGCACACATGCTTCCCCCCATTCTTCCCAGGCATGCACGATGACTTCGGTGTCGCAGTGGGTGCGGAAAGTATGGCCGAGTGATACAAGTTCAGGCATCAGGTCGACAAAATTGTAAATCTCGCCATTGAATACGACAACCACGCTGCCGTCCTCGTTGAAAAGCGGTTGCTGCCCGGATGACAGGTCGATGATGGAAAGTCTGCGATGTCCGAATCCTAAGCCAGCTTCGACATGTATTCCGCCTTCATCCGGTCCGCGGTGAAGCTGGGACGCGTTCATGAGCGAAAGCACATTCCTGTCGATCTCAGCTTTTCCCCTGGTGTCAAAGATGCCTGTTATTCCGCACATAGCTCAGTTCCCCGTCATTTTGGTCATCTGATGACCATGGTCATAGACTTGCAAATAGGCACGTACCATGGCGTCCATGCTGAAGTGCTTTACTGCGCTTTTTCTTGCGGTTTTACCGTGACGTATGATCAGAGGACGATAATCAAGATAGCTTAACATGCAGCGCACCATGGCTTCCGGGTCCGCTGGCGGTACCAGCATGCCGGTTTTATCGCTCATGACCAGCTCCTCATTACCACCTACTTGCGTGGCAATCACAGGCAGTCCGCTTGCCATGGCTTCCAGTATGGTATTTGAGATGCCTTCAGATAGAGACGGCAGGACAAAAATATCCATCTGGCGCATGATCCCGGCTATGTCGTCGCGAGCACCCGGTAGCCAGGCGATATCAGCGCATTGGGCAGCTTCCAGCAGTGCTGCGGCCTGATTTTTGAGTGAGCCATCTCCTATGAGGATGAGGCGCACCGTTTTACGCAGCTCCGGTCTGATTTCAAGCAGGCGGATAAAAGCGCGCACCAGGTTGGTTTGATCTTTGACGGGTTGCATTCTTCCTACCGTGCCGAAAACGATTAAACCTGATTTTGAGAAAGGCAGGGCGTTGTTTTTTTCAGCGGAAGGGTGAAATTTTTCTGTATCAACGCCGTTGTAAATTTGTGTGAGCTTGTTTTTTGGAACGCCGACCTTTAAATGCATATAAGATTCAAGATCGCGTGACAGGGCAATGGCGTGGTTGACAACGGGCATGAGTGAGCGTCGCAACAGACGATGCTTGCGGTTATTACCGTCGATATCATCAAACTCCCTGCCGTGTTCGCTGTGTATGCGTACCCTGACACCTGCCAAAATAGCAGGAATAACCGCTTCCAGCGTGGCCAGATTACGCGTATGCACGATATCGGGTTTTAGCACTGTGAATTGTTGCCACAGGCGGTAATAGAGATGGAAATCGTTTCCTTCCCGCTTTTTAAGATCGATGATCTCGACATCCTTGCGATAAATTCTGTCCCGAAAATCCGAATAGCCTTTCAGGCACAGGATGACATGCCGGTAACGATCTTCAGGGATATGGTTAATCAGGTTGACCAGACCGTTTTCCAGTCCGCCGATATCCAGACGGTAAATGACATGAGCGATCAGCGGGGGGTTATTTGCCATGATTTTTAGCTACTTTCGCAACCTGACTCAGGGTAAGTTTTATCTGTGGCAGCATCTGTTGTAAAAAATTACGCATCAAATTTTCTGCCGCGCTGGCATCGTCCTGGAGCGGGGTTGCAAGAATAATCACTGCAGCATCATCTCGCCCATCTAGCAGCCTGGACTTGGCTTCCAATGCCTTGGCGATATAAGGACTGATTATCCAATGATTGTCCATCCAGTACCATTGCCAGACCAGGAGTCGCATTTCAGGAGAGTGCAAATGCGCTTCAATCAGTGGTACCCGCTCATTACCGATGAGTACAGTCTTCTGAGCATCTCCTACATTGCCCCAGAATTTGTCATTGCTTGTCACCAGTTTATTTTCAGAGGAAATAAGTTCAAATCCACGTGTCTGGCCATGGTAATAGGCTGCATACAGGGAAACAGCCTTGCCTTCTTTGATGTAGTTTTGGGTAAACTGGATCCTGCTGCCGAGATAGTGTGGAGTCCAGTTGGATAAGGGATGAGGGTCTGGTTGCCATTGACCACCAGCTGGCGGCGGAATGAAAGACAAATCGGCGGGAGCGTTCAATAATTTGTCCAAATGCATGGCGTAAAGAGGCGGGGACAGTGTCAGAATAATTACTACAGACAGCGGAAAAATAAAACTGCAGGTAGTTATTGGCTGTAGTATTGGCCTGCTTATTTTATGCGCGACGGGAAGACTGTATTTATTTTCGCGAAACATGGACCCGATCCAGAACAAAAATAGCATCACGATGCCGAAAAATATCCAGCCGTAAATAAGATGGTCGATGCCAACAGCCAGGCGCATATCACTCAGGTTTCCGATCATCACGATCATATAAGCGCGAAGCCCGTTCGCCAAGACGGGGGTTATCGCGGAAGCCAAGATAAAGATTAGTCTTCTTGACATATTCCGGTAGCTAAAATACGCATAAAGTACGCCTAGCGTCAGGGACGAGACGAAATAACGCAGTCCGCTGCAGGCTTCAACTACCGACCAGCTGCCATTTGGCAGGCTAAAAAACGTACCTTCACGATAAATCGGAACCCCGGTAAGTTGCAGTGCTGCGACAGTAAAATCCGCAGTGAAGTTCATCATGGCAGGGATCAGAGCTTCACCAAATGGAACGGCAAGAAGCAGGAAAAACAGCGGAAAGGTGATCCGGCGAAATACATCGTTACCCAGCAGCATCCAGACGGATGCGATAAGCATGCCGATAACACTGTATTGCTGCACGACCATGGCGCCAGCCTGATGACCCAGTTGCCAGATAATTCCACTGAGGAGTAAGGCGATCATTCCCCGGAAAGCGGGTCTGGGATAAACTTCAGCCAAGGATGCACGTTCTCGCCAGACCAGCCAGAGGCTGATGGGGAAAATCAGAAATCCGTGAGTATAGGTTTCATTGTTCAACCATGTTTGTATCGTGAAACGGACGATTTCATGATAGCTGGCGAGTATGGTTAGTACAGCTACGAACACAACAATTAAGGCTGAGCGCCAGTGGACGGGTACGTTGAAGCTGGCGACAGTCTTCATGTTGCTTCCTCTTGATGTCTTTGCGGCTTAACTTCCAAAAAGTCATCAATTTTTGCAAGATTTCGCGTCCAGTCATATTGATCCAGTATTACGTCGCGTCCAGTCTTATTCCGGGTAAATTTTGATTCAAGCTGGCTGAGAATCTGTCTTGAGATTTCTTCTGCGCTATGCCCGATGAAACAGCCCGTTTCCCTATCTGCCGTTATGCCTTCCATGGCCTGCGGCGTTGCAATGACGGGTTTTTCCATTGACATGGCTTCGAGCACCTTGTTCTGTATGCCTCTTGCAATTCTGAGCGGCGCAACAGCCATGTGCGCGCAGGCAAGATAGGGGCGTATGTCAGCTACGCGTCCGGTCACATGAATGCCCTGCAGGGATGACAGTTTAATGACAGATTTTACCGGATTAGAGCCTACGATATAGAAACAGGCATGCGGTTTTTTTGCCAAAACTTGCGGAAATATATCGCGGGCAAACCACTCCACGGCATCAATATTGGGCCAGTAATCCATGGCGCCGGTGAATACCAGTACCGTTTCCTCCTGTCCGTAGGGATTGTCATAAGCTATATCCGGGGAAAAGTATTCCGCATCGACGCCGTTGCAGTAGACATGAATCCGGCTCTTGGTGAGTGGCGCAAGCTGATTGAAATGAGCCGCTTCTTTGGGAGAGACAAAAAATGAAGCGTCGAAATCACCGGCAATTTTTCGTTCATAATTGAGCAGTAGTCTGCCTTCTCGGCGGTAAAGTGCATTTAGCGGCCAGCGCTTCGATTGCGCATATTGAGTCCACTTGTCGGAGTCGATATCCACGAAGTCCATGATCCGTTTCACGTGAGCGAAATGTTCGACATATTGAGCCATGGCTGAAGAGAAAACGACGATGCTGTCGAAATTGCGATGCGCTACGGCCGAGTTGACCCAGGATTGCAATTGTGCATTTCTGTAATAGGGCAGAGTCAGCGCTTCACCTGAGAATAAGCCGGATAAGCTGCGCAATCTGGAGATGCGCGGATTCATCGGTAGCAGGCAGCATTCCTTGCATAAGGTCTGCAAAAAATTCACGTACTGCCAGTCATCTTCATTGTCGATGAAAGTGCCAAGATAGATATTGTATCGGGTGCGGAGGTGCTGGAGCAGGTGGAATGACCTGATCTTGTCGCCCTTGTTTGGCGGGTAGGGTATGCGATGTGTGAGATAGAGCAAATTATTGATCATCGTGTTTACCCGAGATTTTTAACGATGTGAGGGCCGATAAAATTCGCAACAGGCATGGGAAGCCTGCGCCAAGCCTTGATGAATATCTGGTATTTTGGGTTTAGTGGGCTCTGCTCAGGTATCTGTTTTGCACGGTGAAGTTGATATTCATAGTGCAAGGGGCTAGGTTCGAATCCCCAATTTTTCTTGAAATCGAATGATCCGGTGCCGCATTTACTGCGCCCGTAATCGAACACTGTGCAGCCACGTTCGCATGCGCGCCGCATCAGTTCCCAGTACTTGAAGTCATTTGCTGCTAAGCTTCTTGCCTTGATCGTATCGCCGGCATAATAGGGAAGCACTTCATTTTTGAAATAAAAAGACAACACACTACTGACGACTTCCCCGTCAAGGGTAACGGAAAGTACCTCGCAATCCCTGCCAAAAATCTGTTTGAGCAGGGTGAAATAGCTTTTTGGCAGAGCCGGTGTTCCATGACGAAGCATGTTGTCAGAAAATACCGTATAGAACCTGTCGATAGTATCGTCCAGAGAACTTGCAAGGCCATGCTTAATACCGCGGCGCACCATGGCTCGCTGTTTGTGCGGAATATTTTTCATGTTCTGTTCTACATTCTTGTCGATAGGCTTGCGAAAGGTGACGTAAATGTCTTTCGTTGGCCAGTCAGCGTGACGGGCTCGCAGATTTCGATATTCCAGGTAATCAACATTTAAGTCAGACGCAAGTTTTTGTGCAGCATGATCCAGCAATTCACGCGCGGCTTCCGTCTCGGCAGCAATCCCGCCATATACGCAAAAAGGCAGTGAAGACAGCGAGTGGCCGAACAAGAAATGCCGGATTTGTGCGAGCGGCAGAATGCCTGCAATTTTTCCGTTCGCCTCAGCCAGAAAAAAATAGGTGCGATGACCGAAAGCGCGCTCGATGATTTCTTTCCATTCAAAGCGGTGAAAGAAAGTGGCCTCACGGCAGTTTTCAACAAAAGCATTCCAGTTTGCCGCATCAGTTGGCCGCATTGCTCTTACGCTAAGTTCTGTCATGATTTTGGCCCGAGAAAAATATTGTCCATTCTGTCCCAATGAAAATCGGCCAGCAGTGCGGCGATTTTCACTTCCATTTGCGACAGGTTGATGTAATGACGAAAACGGGTCTTGAGACCAATGCCCGGTTGACGAGGCTGACCCGGATCGAGTTCCCATGGATGAAAATAAAAAATGCAGGACTCTCCATCTACCGCATTGACTCTGCGCATCAGCCAGCGCGATAAAGGATAGGGCATTAGTCTGAAATAACCACCACCCGCAGCAGGGAAATTGCGACCGAAAAAGAGCGTTGTAGTCGCAGGAATCTCAAGAATACCCTCTGTTCCTGAAGGTCTGAATCCAAAACGGGGTGCCTCCGGCATGCCATAATGATCGTGCCGGATCGGATAGATGCTGGAGCTGTACTCATAACCTTCATCCTGCAGCACATCCAGCGCCCAAAGATTTTCCGCGCCGATTGAGAAACTGGGTGCCCGATAGCCACTGATTTTTTGGCCGCTGATATCCTCAAGCAGCATTTTGCTGCTGCCGACGTCCTCCTTGAATTCACACGCCGTCTGTTCATTTGCTCTGTGGTGGTGGTAACCATGACTTGCAAGCTCATGTCCGTTGTCGGTAATCTGCCGCACCATGGCCGGATAGCGCTCGGCAATCCAGCCCAGCGTGAAGAAGGTGGCTTTAACCTTATGCTCGCTGAGAAGCGAAAGGATAATATCGATGTTGCGCTCGATGCGACACGGCAGTGTTGACCAGTCAGCGCGCAATATGTATTTGGCGAAAGCTGAAACCTGGAAATAATCCTCTACATCGATTGTCATCGCATTGCACGGCATCTCATGTGCTCCCTAATGACAGCTCGGGATTCAGCCATGTATGTAATATATCAACAATGCGGCGGGAGGAATTCCCATCCCATAACTCAGGAATCCTGCCTGATTTACCACCGGTCTCAAGAGTTTTTCTGACTGCAGCCAGAATTTTTTGCCTGTCCTGCCCGACGATCATGTTGGTACCTTCATCAACAGTGATTTGTCTTTCGGTGTTGTCTCTCAGGGTAATGCACGGCACACCGAGCGCTGTAGTTTCTTCTTGTATGCCTCCAGAGTCAGTCAGGAAAACTCTGGCATCTTTCATTAATCCCAGCATTTGCAAATAGCCCAAGGGGGGCAGAATCAGTAACTTTTGATGAACCAGCAAATGACCAAGTCCATAATATTCGATCCGGTTCAAGGTGCGTGGATGCAATGGAAATACCACAGGAATCATTTCGCTGATTTCAATAATGGTATGTAAAATGGCGGCGAGTGTTTCAGCGCTGTCAACGTTAGAGGGGCGATGCAGTGTCAATACGGCATAGGGCACTTCTATAAAAAATGCTGATGCCAGCGCAAAAGTATCCTTAGCCGGGGTGGCTCTTGCGAGATTGTGATGCAGTGTGTCGATCATGACATTGCCGACGAAATGAATGCGATCATCAGCAATGCCTTCGCGCAAAAGATTGTTGCGCGCCATACGTTCCGTAGTAAACAGCAGATCGGAAATCTGGTCAGTGAGCACCCGATTGACTTCTTCGGGCATGGTGCGGTCAAAACTGCGTAAACCGGCTTCAACATGAATGACAGGTGTTCCTTTTTTTGCTGCCACAAGCGCGCAGGCGATTGTGGAATTTACGTCCCCAACTACCAGCACTGCTGCGGGCTGTTCCTGGTCAATCACAGGCTCGAAGCGTCGCATGATTTCGGCCGTCTGCACAGCATGGCTAGCGGATCCTACTTCAAGATTAATGTCAGGTTCAGGGATGTCAAGGTCAACAAAAAACTGATGGTTCATGGCTTGGTTGTAATGTTGCCCGGTATGAATCAGTTTTGCAGTAAGGGGGGTGCTGGCAGAATTTAGTTCGGCCATGATGGGCGCAATTTTCATAAAATTCGGTCGCGCGCCGACTACACACAATATTTTCCCGTTATGACTCAATGCTGGCATACTCATGGTCTTTCCTTTTCAGGTTTAATTTCGACATGGCCGGGAAGTAATTTTCGTATCAATATGGTGAGCAAACGGTTAACCGATTTTTCCATGGCTTCTATTTTTCGCTCAAGTCGGGCGAAGCCTTCACGACTAACTGTAATTTCAGGATTTTGCTGCATGAGAGGGGCTTGGATTAATTCAATTCTATTAATATGGGTAATTTCCTGCCCGAGGTCGTTTATCACTTCTTCCACCATGTCGTTGTCGAAAAAGTGTTTTTCATCAAGTAAACCTAGCACCATGAGCCTGTCACACAGGGTATTAATTTTTCGAGGTATCCCGCCGGTAAATTCAAAAATACGGTGAAATGCGTCTGCTGAGAATTCCGGGTCGCCTTTCCAGTCCGCCATGGAGAGCCTGAATTCGATATAGTCACGCGTTTCTGCTTCGTTGATCGGTCCCAAGTGGTAGGAGGCGATTATGCGCTGGCGCAATTGCAACATTTCTGCGCTTTGCAGGGTGTTACGGAACTCAGGTTGCCCCAGCAGGAAACTTTGCAACAGTGGCTGATTATCCATCTGAAAATTGGAGAGCATGCGTAACTCTTCGACCGCTTTTGTCGTGAGATTCTGAGCCTCATCCACCACTAATAGCACGCGTTTTCCCTGTCGCTTGCAGTGCTGAAAAAACTTTTCCAGATTATTTAGAACCGACGCCTTGCTCAGACCAACCTGTTCTAAGCCGAATCCTGCCGCCACGGTGCGCAGAGTGTCATCCGCATCGAGCTGGGTGCTGACCAGTTGGCTAATTACAATATTCCCATTATCAAATTCCTTGAAGAGATTGCGTACCAGCATGGTTTTTCCGGCACCGACTTCTCCTGTGATGACGATAAAGCCTTCTGACAGGGAGAGGCCATAGCTTAAATAAGCCATAGCGCGCTTGTGAACGGTACTGGGATAAAAAAATTCCGGATCCGGACTTAGCTGGAAAGGCTTTGTATTCAGTTTGTAGAAAGCGGTATACATGATGTGTCAAAAAGTGTAAATCAAGTTTGCAGTGATTGCATTTTCCCTGTAACTCGTGGCAACAGCGGAAGAACTGGAGTTCGACAGCTGATGACGAAAAAGGATATTGCCGTTCAGTTTTGTACTGAATTTTCTGTTCAATCCGAAGTTAAATGAGCTGAACTTTTCATCAAGTCCCTGTCCTGGGAAAGTAATACAGGTCGTGTTAATACTCATGTTAGTGCTAAGGACAGGGGTGAGTTGATTATTCCATGATGCGCTTCCACCGTACTGGTTGACGTTCGTGTAGTTGATAGCGGATCCGGAATAAAAAGAATTAAATCCCTGCTGAAGGGAATCAGTTTTTGAATTAAAGATAGTCAGAAGAAAAACATTTCTGGGTAAGATTATCGTTAGTGTATTGCTGAAAGATTTGACCAGATAAACCTGGTTGGTGGTGATGTTCTGGGCAAAAATTGAACTCTGTGAACCCAACGATGCCAGTATCGATTGCACTGTCTGCTGGCGAACTAGGGGATCGGGTATTTGTGCCATTAACAACTGTTCCAGGGTTGTTGCCGGCGGAATGGTCTGTTGCAGGATGTTGGTGGTAACATCCTGTCCATAGGTTGTGCTCCAGGAGATCAGGCGTGTGTAATGACTGAAATTGATGGAATGCGTTTTTCCGAAGTAACGTTCCCCTTCGGCGACTGCAAGTTTGGTGCGGATCGAAGGTGACCAGGCAAAGCCGATATTCCAGAAGGTGTTCTGGGGTTTCTGGCCGATATAGACGTAAGAGTCATCTTCATAACCAGCGGTTAGCGTAGTTTTAAAGTGAGGTGTGATCAGATAACCCATGTTTGCGGAATATTGAGCAAGTGTGACAGCGGGCAAATATGTATAACCGACTCTGGAATCGCTAAGGTTTAATTCCCATAGAAAATTGTTAAAATCTGCCCCACTTTTCAGACTGAGCAGTATTTGGTCACTGGTCGAGTTGGATAAAGTACCCACACGATTACCGGCAATACTGGATGGTTCAGCTTCGCTGTAACTCATAGTTTGATGCGTGTACCGGGCATCAGCTGTCGCTAAGCTATCGAAACGGTCGATCAGATAAGGACTTAGTCTGGTTGTAGTTACGTTTGCAAGATTGCCGGTGGCGCTGGTGTTATCGACACCGATGGACCCGATGAGCGAGATGGGTTGCTGATGTATGGAGGCACCCGCATCCATGAACAGGGTTTTATCGATCAGTTTTGCGTTGCCTGTCGCATCGAGTAACTGGTAGGTATTGTCGAGATAGCTGCGATTGGCATAATACACATTTTGCAGACTGTAACTGATATTCGAACTGACTCTGCCTCCTGTGCTATGCACCGAAATACCAGGGGTGATGGTGGTAACATAATCGCTAAATTTCTGCCCGGAATTTGCAAGGTTGATGTTATCCGAATACATTTCACCTACACTTATTGCAGGTGTAATTTTCCAATCTTCAGCTTGTGAAGGGAATGCCACTGGAAGCATTGCAATAAGCAATGCCTGCCAGCGACAGTTCTTTGCATCAAGAGCGGCCATAATATCCATATCCATAGTAGTCAACGCTGGCTAATGTTTGTGCCTTGTTTAGTAAAATCCAGGTTAGCTCGCAGTTTTCTATAAGCGTAAGTGCTTGCCTTACAGCGGGTTGAGGGGTTTTTTCCGCTTCAATGATCATTACGATCTGGCCCATGTGAGAGGCAAGGACGCTGGCTTCTGAAGTGACCAGTAGCGGAGGAGCATCAAAAATGATGATCCTGTCAGAGTAGCGTTGAGCCATATCATCCAGAAGTGCTGCCATGGACTCGCTTGCCAGCAATTCGGTGGCATGCTTGTTGTGACGACCTGCGGGTAGCAAAGAAAGGTTATCGATACTGGTTCGTATAATGACATCAGAGAGTTTTAAACTGTCATCCTGTAGGATATCAAGCAATCCACGATCTGTTTTGATGCCGAAAACTTTCATCAGCGAGGGGTTGGGCGCATCTGCATCAACCAGAAGTACCGTTTTATCCATTTCCATGGCGATGCTCATTGCAAGATTCGTGGCGCAAAATGTTTTTCCTTCTTGGGGTAAGGCACTCGTCACCATTATCAGATTACCATTCCTAGTTTTAACACCATTTTGCTCAAAAGCATTGTCCAGGATCGGTCGCTTGATCATTCTGAATTCCTCAGCTATTTTAGAGTGCTCAGCCTGAGGGGTGATGATGTTGAGACGGCGCAGTCTAGCCAAATCGAAATTGTGTTGTTGGTCAGGTGCTTCTGACTGTGGCAGTAAAGGCACAGCTCCGACAGGAGTTTCGTGTTTCGTCAAAAATTCACCCGTCGATTTTGTTTGTGCAGGTGCGGAGCGGTTCAACTTGTCGGCGGCCTTCTCAATTATGCTCATGCTGGTATCCTCGGACTATACGTTTGTAGCCATGATGAAATGAAGCGCCAGCAATATGCCATAGGCTCCAAACAAAATGAAGGAGGTTGCTGCATAGGCTAACAACTCTTTGCGATTATTAATTTTGGCTTCAGGCGTTTCGATCAGCGACACCGTTCCAAGCATGGGAAGGTTGGTCAATGTCAGTATATCGAATCTGTTGCTAAGAGTAGGTTTGACCTGACTTACCAGAAAGGCTAGCCCAATACCCGCAGCAATGCTGCCCAACAATACGAGAGAAATCCATAAAGGGCGATTCGGAGAAGAAGGGGCATGCGGCACATGAGGCGGATCGATGATCCTGAAATCAACTGAGTCTGTCTTGGAGTCAACGGCACTTGACATTTTGGCTGATTCGCGCCGTGAAAGAAGCGTATCATAACTTGATTTATAAATGTCATAATTTCGGGTGAGTTGGGTGAGTTGAGCATCCACTTCCGGTATCTGGTTTGCCGCTGCCCTGAGTTGACTGTAGCGCGACTGGTATTCACTCAGGCGTGCCTTCATAGATGCGGTATTTGCTTCGGCCTCTGCCAGAGACATGTTTAATTGCTGATAAAAAGGATTTTTAGTCAGGCTGGCTACCGGGGTTTTAAGTGCAGACTCTTTAGTCTTTGAGGACTCGAGTTCGGCTATGAGCCTTTTAGCAGCAACAATATCGGGATGTTGCTCGGTGTATTTAAGTCGCAATGAATCCAGTTCTTTGTTGAGTGAGTCGATACGTGCATCGTATTTTGAATTAGAACTGGAATCGATAGCGTCAGTAAGCAAGGTCGGATCATCGCCGGAAATCTGCTGTTTCAGAGAATTGCGCCGGTCTTCAGCCTCCCTTAATGAAAGCGCAGCCTGCTCCACTTGATTTTTAACAGCGACAAGTTCTGAATAGTAGTCCTGTCCCGTTTCACCGCGCATCATACCTACATTTTTCTGCTTGAAATCTTTTAATGCGTTTTCTGAATCAACCAGTTTTAATTCGTATTCCTTGAGTTGTTCATTGATGAACGTCTGTGATGCAGCAATATCTTTTCTGTTGTTTCCCAGGCCACTTTCTACGAAGATATTGAGCAGTGACTGAACAACTTTTTTGGCAAGTGCTGGATCCTTGTTTTCATATGAAATCGTATAGTCATCAGTACCACTTGAAGCAAGTTTTATTTGTTTTGAAAGCTCATCAATAACAGAATCCATTTGAACAGGTGTTATGGATCCGAGGTCGATATCTGTCATTCTTGCAACTTTTTCCAGATTTGGGCGGCTGATTAATGTGCTGGCCATCACAGTAATTTGCTGAGTAGTATTGGGTTGCACTGCTAAGCCGGCGAGCAAGGGTTTGAGCAATGACTGGGTGTTAACATATACTCTGGTAGTCGCTTCAAAGCGATCAGGTATATAGCGAACGCTCACCCAGCCGCCAATGGATATAACCCAGGCAGTGACGATGATATACCAGCGATGACGCCACACGGCCAGCGAATGTCCTCTCAATTGAGCTAAAACTTCATTCATTTTTTTCCCCGAATTCCATCAATGCAATTCATTCAAATTTAACAACTATATTGACAGTGTAGTAAATTGAATTTAATCAAATTCAGAAGTAGCTTTCGGGAATGATAAGTACATCTCCTGGCAACATCTGTACATTGGCAACCACATCACCATCCCTTATCAGGCTTTCAAGTTTTACTGAGAGTTGCTGACTCTTGCCATTCACTGTGCGTAATATGGTTGCCCTGTTACCGGCAGCAAAGTCAGTAATTCCTCCCACCGAAATCATGACATCCATTAATGACATATTTTCCCTGTACTGTAGTGCTTGAGGTTTTGCAGCCTGCCCTATGACGCGTATTTGTTGACTGTAAGGACCAACGAAACCTGTGACGATGACGGTCACTATAGGATCCTGGATATATTTAGAGAGTGCTATTTCAATATCACGCGCAAGATGAGTAGGGGATTTTCCTGCCGCCTGTAAATCTTCTACCAACGGCGTGGTAATTTTTCCATCTGGACGAACAGGTACACCTTGGGAAAGCTCAGGATTGTGCCATACTGAAATACTGATGTTGTCACCAGGTCCAATGATGTAATTGTATTCTCCAGATTTGACTGCTTCTACCGGTGCTGGAAGATGACTCGAAGCACATCCGCCAAGTACTGACGTAAAAAATATTAAAAATCCTAAATTTATGAATCTTTTTTTAATTGATTTCATGGTTTACCTCTGCGGTTAGTAGGTTACACAATATTGATCATTAACGATGTATTGATAATGACACCGCAGGCTGAAAATAGCTATCAGATGATTCTGATTTTTAATCAGGTAAAAGTTTATTGTAAGGTAGGGATTTTTAACATGGTCTAAACTGAAAAAATTCTCACCAACAGCGAAACTAAAAAATGCTTCAAATAAATAAGATTTTTCCTGTAAAAAATAAGCAATTGCTGATAGCAATCCTGTTGCCAGTCAGTCACAATTGGCTAAGCATCAGTTTATTGAATTCCGATTTTTATATAGGTTACTTTATTTATATATAAAATTTTTTTCTGACAACTTGCTAAAACCATTTTTTTCATCAAAGTACTGATTATGGCAGGCGCTTACTTGAAAATAATTGTAATATTAGGCCAATTTAAATTGAGTATTATTAAATATGGTATTTATAAATAGTCTTAATTATGTACTTTACAATTTAATTAATAGAAGAGGTTATTGAATATTAAATTACTTCTAAGAAAAATAAATGGTAATACATGGATGAAATTGAAGCTGATTAGTTCAATAAAGTACGCTTGGTCTGGATGTAAAATTATCGATAAGGTAATCTAATTATGATAAAAATTTTTAAGTATCATATTCCTGAAAGTGTGTTTTTATTCCTAATTATTGAAGCATTTATTTTTCTGGTATCTGTTTATATCGGTGCAATGCTAAGGTTTATTGAGTCTGGATATCTCACTAATTATTTTAACGTTAATCTACTTCAAAAATCAATAATATTCGCGACTGTTATGACATCAAGCATGTTGCTTTTTAATTCATATTACTACTGGGAATGGAGTGGTGGAATTCAGCATATCTTGCCACGTCTTAGCACATTCATGACTCTGGGTATTGTCGTAATGGCACTGACTTTTTATCTCTTCCCCGCTTCATTCCTGAGGCGCGGCGTATTTCCAATCGAATATTTTACTTCAGTGACATTTGTTTACTTCCTTAGTTTAATTAACTTCAGATGGCCAAAAAAGGATGGATTGAAGCGCCAGGTTCTCGTTCTGGGGACTGGTAGTCGTGCGGCGAAAATTTATTCTTTTTATAAAAATAGTTCAGTTTCTAAAAGATTGAATATCATAGGTTATTTGCCTTTTAACGGGACACAGCATTTTGTAGATCATGCTGTTATTTTGCGAAATCAGGGTTGTTTGAGTCAGATCGCCAAACTATACAATATCGGAGAAATCATCGTTGCTATAAGGAATAGACGCGGAGAATTACCGGTTGAAGAATTGTTGGCTTGCAGAATGATGGGAATAAAAATTACTGATTTGTCTGCCTTTCTTGAACGGGAGGCGGGTCAATTACAAGTGGAGACACTTAGTAAGAGTTGGATGATATATTCTGAGGGGTTCCGTAATGGAATTAATCGGTATATCAATAAACGTATTTTCGATTTAATAATTAGTGGATTACTCCTGATAATGACTTTACCTGTGATGGTTCTTGCAGTTATATTAATCTTTATTGAAAGCGGATCGCCTGTTATTTATCGTCAGGAGAGGGTGGGGCAGGACGGTAGAGTATTTACAATTTATAAATTTCGTAGCATGAGGCTGGATGCTGAAAATGGCGGCACACCAATATGGGCTACGCAGAACGATAACCGTGTAACATCTATAGGCAGAATTTTGCGCAAACTTCGCATTGACGAATTACCACAGATACTCAATGTGATCAAGGGGAACATGAGTTTAGTCGGCCCGCGTCCGGAACGTCCATTTTTTGTCGAAGAACTAGCACGTGATATTGCATACTATAAGTATCGACACAGTGTCAAACCGGGGATTACCGGTTGGGCTCAAGTGCGTTATTCTTATGGTTCGTCAGTGGAAGATTCTATCGAGAAGCTGCAGTATGATCTTTATTATGTTAAAAATCATGGTCTTTTCTTCGATTTCATGATTCTGCTTACGACTGTACATGTTGTGTTGCTGGGTAAGGGGGCGAGATAGGCCGACATTACATATGAATATACCGTTAATTACTATCAGCTATCTTGCCGCTGCGATCTCCTTTGTATTTCTGGGGCTATCGCTACTAGCCAGCTGGCGGGGTAAGTACCGGGGGATATTGTTAACGCTCGCCTGTTTTGTTACCTCTGTCTGGGCCGGATTGAATGCATTTTCAGGCTATAACGCACACATGACTATTCCCATTGCAGTGATGGAAGTTATCCGAAGTGCTGTCTGGTTGCTATTCATTTGGGAAGTTTTGCTAGGCGCAAAGACCTCGACCGTGTGCTCGCTATTCAATGCATTTATAGTGGGGCTGATTTCAGTTCCACTGATGATATTTACAATGTATATTCATGCTGGCGGGAGGGGGCAGAGTCAGGTGCTTTTACTTTTTGATATCACGTCTCATGTGGTATTAGCTATTTTTGGTATGGTGCTGATTGAGCAGCTCTTCAGAAATACTCAAGCGGACTCAAGGTGGGGTATTAAATTTATCTGTATGGGCATCGGTGCGATGTTCGTATATGATTTTTTCCTGTATTCTGATGCTATGCTTTTTCATCAGATTGACCAAAATATATGGATGGCAAGAGGGGTGGTTAATGCGATTATCTCGCCTCTGATCATGGTTTCTGCTGTGCGTAACCAGCAATGGTCGTTATCTGTGCATATGTCCCGTAATTTGGTTTTTCATACTACGACACTGCTTGGGGCTGGTGTTTATCTTCTGTTGATGGCCGCAACGGGTTATTACCTCCGAATATTCGGAGGTAGCTGGGGTGGCGTGCTGCAGGTTGCATTTCTTTTCGGCGCAAGCATTGTATTGCTCACTGTTTTTTTTTCCGGGAGTATTCGTTCGAAACTTAGGGTGTTGTTAAGTAAACACTTTTTTAGCTACAAATATGACTATCGCGAGGAATGGTTGCGATTTACCCGAACATTACTGACATCCGAACCTAATGGACAAATTTACCAGGCTGCTATAAAGGCGATTGCCGTGTTGGTAGAAAGCCCCTCTGGTTTGCTGTGGATGGTTCAAGAGCCAGGAGGGGATTATGCCTGTGTTGCAGGCTGGAACATGGTCATTCCTGAACTGGTTGTGCATGCGAAAGATTCACTTGTGGTTTTCATGGCCGAGTCGCAGAGGGTAATCAACATCGACGAATATCTACCTAATCGCACACTTTATGGGCGTCTTGAAATTCCGGATTGGTTATCGGGAATAATGAATGCCTGGATCCTCGTTCCTCTGATGTTACAGGAACGATTGATGGGTTTCATCATATTGGCACAATCTCGTAGCGATATTCAGTTGAATTGGGAAGTGAGTGATCTGCTGAAGGCTGCCGCTCACCAACTGGCGAATAATCTTGCACAAAAACTGGCAACGGACGCACTTCTGGTTGCGCGTCAATTTGATTCCTTCAACAGAATGTCGGCGTTTGTCGCGCACGATTTGAAAAATCTTGTAGGACAATTGTCACTGATGCTCTCCAATGCTAAGAAGCATAAAAATAATCCTGAATTTCAGGAGGATATGCTGAGTACCCTTCAGAATTCTGTCGATAAAATGAACCGGTTGTTGTTGCAATTGCGAAGCGGGAACCCGAGTGAGTCACCAAAGACGGAAGTAGCTGTTTTTGAACTGCTTCAGTCCGTACATGAAGCGAAGGCCAATTTAAAACCTCTGCCCACCTTGGAAGCGGATGATGAAAATATTTTTGTGATTGCAGACAAGGAGAAGCTGAGCCGGGTTATCGGTCATATCATACAGAATGCCTGTGAAGCAACGCATTACGATGGCAAGGTTGATGTCCGGCTGTCAGGACGCGATGGCTTTGCTGTTATTGAGGTGAAAGATGATGGCAAGGGTATGGATGATGCTTTTATCCATGACCGCTTGTTTCGCCCTTTTGATTCAACCAAGTGCGCTGGAATGGGGATAGGGGCTTATGAATGTCATGAGTACATACGCGAACTCGGCGGTTTTGTCAAAGTGAGCAGCGCACCGGAGAAGGGAACGCTATTTTGTATAGCAATACCCCTCTTCGACAAGATCTGTCCTGCCGGGATTGCATCCTAACATGGAGAAATTATGAGTTCTATAAAAGAAGTATTACTCCTTGTAGAGGATGATTTGGGACTTCAGAAGCAGATGTTCTGGAGTCTGGATGAATATGATGTACAAGTCTCGGGCGACAGGGAAGGCGCTTTGTCACAGATCAGGCGCTTTGAACCTGCTGTCGTGATTCTGGATCTGGGACTGCCGCCCGATGAGAATGGCGCGAGTGAGGGGCTGGCTACGCTTGAGCAGATTCTAATACTTGCGCCTGCCACCAAGATTATTGTCGTGACAGGCAATCAAGATATAACAAATGCCGTGCGTGCCATAGGCATCGGTGCTTATGATTTTTACCAGAAACCGATCGAATCCAAAATACTTACGCTGATCGTTGGCAGGGCGTTGCGTTTGCACAAGCTGGAGCAGGAAAATTATCGCCTGCTTAAGCGGCAGCATGATGCACCGATGCAAGGAATCATTACGAACGATCAGCAGATGCTGAAAATGTGTCGTACAGTGGAGCGAATCGCGCCTTCTGATGCGACGGTACTGATCACAGGAGAAAGTGGCACGGGTAAGGAGTTGTTTGCCCAAGCATTGCACCAGCTAAGCAGTCGTTCTGATAAGCGCTTTGTTGCAATCAACTGTGCAGCCATCCCTGAGAATCTGCTTGAAAGTGAATTGTTCGGCTATGAAAAAGGCGCTTTTACAGGTGCTGCTAAACAGACCATAGGCCGCATCGAATATGCCAACGGTGGTACGCTCTTCCTCGATGAAATCGGCGATTTGCCATTTTCACTTCAGGCTAAACTACTGCGATTTTTACAGGAGAGAGTTATTGAGCGTTTGGGTGGCAGGGGGGAGATTCCCGTCGATACGCGAGTAATTTGTGCAACCCACCAAAATCTGCCTGAACTGATCAAGCAAGGACATTTTCGTGAGGATTTGTATTACCGTCTCAGCGAAATTACCGTGAACATTCCTCCACTCAGGCAGCGCGAAGGTGATGCTGCTCTGCTTGCTTATGCTTTACTGGAAAAATATAACACGCAACAAGGGCGTTCCCTTCGCGGCTTCAAGCCTGATGCGATAGAAGCCATTGAGAAGCATGATTGGCCCGGAAATGTACGTGAAATGCAGAATGTCATTAAGCGTGCTGTGATTATGGCAGATGGGGCGCAAATCACCCTGCAAGATCTCGCACTTAAGTCAGATATAGAAGAAGCTGTGCCGATCAATCTTCGTCAAGTGAGGGAATATGCTGAGCGCAAAGCTATCCTTCGGGCAATGGCGAGAGCAAACGATAATATCACCCAAGCAGCGGACTTGCTAGGTGTGACGCGTCCGACTTTGTACGATTTGATGAAGCGGTTGGAGATGAAATAAAGGTAGGGCTGCAATTCACCACACCGATCAGAGTGACTCAATTCTGCGAGAAAGGTAAGTGCGCTTTATGATGCATGTTGTTGTGTATGACAGTCTGGACGAGCTGCCGTCAAGTTGTGATTTGCTTTTTAATGAGGCAGGTAAGTACAGTTTTTTTATGACTACTCACTGGTATCGGAATCTGGCCCTGCATGCATTGCCGTCCGAGTTTCAGCTGCGAATTTATGTGGCATATGATGGTGCTGATGTACGCGGAATTCTCCCGATGAAATTTATTTCCGGACGCAGAAGCTGGTTGACGGATCGGCGTCTGGATGTTCTTGCCAACTATTATTCTTCTCTTTTTATGCCGATCTTTGCTGCCGGTGACAGAGGAGCCGCCTTGTCTGCGTTTGTCGATGCGATTGCCGACGAGCGCTGGGATAGTGTTGATTTACATCCCATGGCTGAAAATTCAGCTGTCTTTCGCGATCTTGCTGCAATATTTGCGCAAAATGGGCTGCTTGTGCAGCCTTATTTCTGTTTCGGAAACTGGTATCTGGAAGTCAATGGTCGTTCTTATCAGGAATATTTTAGTACGCTACCTTCAAAATTGCAAAACACCCTGAATCGCAAAGGCAGGCGGATGAAGTCTTTGGGGCAGTCCAGGATTGAAATATTTACCGGTATCGAATTTATCGATAGTGCAATCGCAGCATATGAGAAAGTTTATAGTTTTAGTTGGAAAATACAGGAGCCTCATCCCGGTTTTATGCCGGGTCTGATCAGGCTTTGCGCCGAAAATGGATGGTTGAGATTGGGAGTAATTTATATAGCTGATGCGCCCGTTGCAGTGCAACTCTGGATTGTAAAAGACGGAATAGCCGCAATTTATAAGCTGGCCTACGACGAACGGATCGCGAAACTATCGGCTGGATCAATCCTCACTGCAAAAATGATGGAATATGTTATAGATATTGATAAGGTGCACGAAGTCGATTATCTCACAGGGGATGAGGAATACAAAAAGGATTGGATGAGTCACCGTCGGGAACGCTGGGGGATGGTCGCATGCAACATGCGTACACCACGTGGCATCTACATGGGGGCGCTTAAACAGGTGGCGGATTTTGCCAAAAGCATAATTAGCAGTCAAAGCTATGTTAATCGTATGGACATTTAAAATGAATTTGCCTATAGACGAAAAAATACCTAAACATCCTGTCCTGTCCCTTCAGTCTTTCACAAATGAGCAGGGGACTGAGATCCCATCTATCCTTGATGCAGGGGATGTGCGTTATCTTAACCGGGGCAGCCTTGCAATCGCTTTTGCCTTGCAGCATAGCGGTATTTCCCACGGGGATGAAGTTCTGATACCCGCGTATCATTGTCTTGCCATGGTGGAACCTGTGCTCTGGGTTGGAGCTATCCCGACCTTTTATCGCATACAGGAAAACACAGAGATTGATCTGGCTGACATCGGGCATCGATTAACGTCTTCCAGTCGTGTTCTGATTTCACCGCATTATTTTGGCTTCCTTCAAGATATGAAGTTGATCCGTGTATTTTGTGATGAACACCATCTCATCCTGATCGAAGATTGCGCGCATGCCTTCTTTGGCAGAAGGCATGGACAGCCACCAGGTTATTACGGGGATTACGCAATTGGCAGCGCCTGGAAATTTTTTCCAGTGGACGAAGGCGCATGCATCGTCTCATCCAGAGGGAATCTGTCCGGCACTGCTACAAAATCAGCCGGGCCTTTTTTGGAGATCAAATCTCTGATGAATACGCTGGAATATGCAGTGGACTATGATCGGCTAGGCATGTTGAATGCTCCAATTCGCTCGATACTGAAACTCAAGGACAAAATGTGGGGAAGAGTGATACCCAGTCCTGTAACGCCTGGTGTCGGGGAGGCGCTTGAATTGGGTGTCGCGACCGGTTTTGACGGAAAAAGAGTCAAACAGCGAAATTCCATTTTTTCTCGCTTGATTATCGACGCCACGTCGAAATCAAGAATAGTCAAGTACAGGAGAGAAAATTATTCCAGATTATTATCCGCCCTGAGCAGTCTTCCCGGTTGCAAGCCGCTGTTTGGCGTCTTGCCCGATGAGGTGGTTCCTCATGTTTTTCCGCTGGTAATGGAGCATCCTGAAGTGGTATTTCCCCTGCTTAAAGCGGCAGGTGTGCCTATCATACGTTTTGGAGAGTACCTGTGGGATGGCATGGAGCAGGGATTGTGTCCAGTAAGCGAAAATTACGCTAGGCGCGTGTTTCAATTTCCATGTCACCAGGACTTGAAGCCAGCTGAGCTGAGTTGGATGATAGAACAGATCGGAGAGGCAATTAAATGAAGCTAAAATGGAGTTTTTATCCAGCCACTGAATTTCATCGTTTTCAGGATATTTGGCAGGCATTGAATCTTGCCGCGGCTTCAACCCCCGTCCTCAATTCATCGTTTGTTATTTCACTACTTCAAGAATTTGGTACGGGTGGTGAAAAACTGGCCATCTGTAAACTGGGGCAGCGAACTGTTGCGACAGCCGTCCTTATAAAAACACATCATACAGCCTGGGAAACATTCCAACCCGCACAAGCCCCGATAGGCTTATGGTTAAATGAGCCTGACGAAAATCTGGAGGATCTCCTGCGTTCCCTGCTGAATGCACTTCCCGGCTATCCCATGCTGCTCGCGCTCACTCAACGAGATCCTGAGTTGTGGTCGCGCCCCGCAGACTGCCAGCATGTCAAAACCTTGGATTACGTTCATACTGGTTTCATCTCGCTGGATGAAGATTTTCAGAATTACTGGCAGTCACGTGATGGCCAGGTTCGAAAGTCAATCAATCGCAGGCTAAGGCAACTTGCAGCGCAGGGAATTGAACCACGGCTTGAAGTGATTTTAGATCCAGCAAAGATCCCTGCGGCCATTGCTGATTTTGGCCGGTTTGAAAGTGCGGGATGGAAAGGCCGGCAAGGTACAGCGGTACATAGTAACAACAGTCAGGGGCGGTTTTATACTTCGGTTCTGCAGAATTTCTGCATGCAAGGCAACGGCTGCATCTATCGTTACTGGCTGGGTGACAGGGTTGCTGCAATGCAGTTAAGTATTGAAGAGGGGAGCATTGCAGTATTTTTAAAAACTACTTTCGACGAACAATTTAGTACGTTTGGCCCGGGCATCCTCATTAAAAGAGCTATTATCGAATTGCTTTGTGAAACAGAACGAATAAGCAAGATTGAGCTTTTTGGAAAACTAAGGGATTATCAGGAAAAATGGGTTAGCGGCAGCAAGCTGATGTATCACGTCAATTATTATCGTTGGGCCATTCTGCCAAAACTATTGAGTCTTGCGCGCAGCGTTGTCCATTATCAGCGCCAGGTCCTTGAAAAATCAAATGAAATAGATTGAATTTAGCTGTTCGTCAGAATCGGCTTTCATTCCTTACTTGTCAATTTGGTGGCTAATTCTTGTTATTTTTCGGTTGTAAACCGCCGTTTCCGACCCCGCCTCATGACGTGGTGTCTCATTGCACAGCAAATCAGAAAAGGGTGATTCTTTCTCAGTAACAACGCTTGCCAGAATGAATTGTTATAATGCGCTTTCGCAGCTACACTCGGAACCATCCTGGTGAATAATCGCCATTACCACTTAAAATCGGCACATGAAGCATATCCATTCCCGCGATAACCCGTTTTATAAAGAGCTGGCAAGACTTGCGAATTCAGCGCGCTACCGTAACAAGGCGGGGTTGACCTTGCTCGACGGCGCACATTTGCTCAAAGCCTATCTCAATGCCGGCTGCCAGCCGCGCCATGTGCTGCTTAATTCTGCCGCGTTGCAGGATGATGAAATTACAGTGCTGCTTGTGCGTCTGGCTTTCGTGCCTGTCACGCAACTGGATGACAAGCTATTTGCGGCACTCTCAGAGTTAAAAACCACCACCGGCATGCTTGCACTGATTGATTTGCCGCAGGCTGTGATTGAAGTATCTCATTTTGCACTGTTGCTCGAAGCGATTCAGGATCCGGGCAATCTGGGGTCGATGTTGCGTTCGGCTGCTGCAGCAGGCTGCGATGCGGTGTTTCTGTCCTCCACTTGTGCCGATGCCTGGTCGCCGAAAGTGCTCAGAGCCGCTATGGGCGGACATTTTTGTCTGAATATTCATGAGCAGCAGGATTTACTCAGTGTGGCGGATAGCTTTTCCGGAAAACTGCTGGCCACCACGCTTCAGGCGAGGAGCAGCCTGTATGAATGCGATCTGAGTGGCAATATCGCGTTCATGATGGGCAACGAAGGTGCCGGGCTGTCCGATAAGTTGCGGGGAATGGCGACACACCCTGTCACCATTCCGATGCCAGGCTCAGTCGAGTCACTGAATGTTGCTGCTGCCACGGCAATTTGTTTGTTTGAAGCTGTGCGCCAGCGTCAGTCTTAAGGGGCAGCTCTTAAAACGCAGCTGTGCTGCTACGCCTTGATGCACGGGAGCCTGCCGAAAAGATATTCACCTCGCATATTCACTCCGGGCAGGCAATCAACTGAACCACGTGTTATCATCTTCCGCATGAAATTACAATCTGATACCTTACACCGCTTTTTGTTTGAACATGCACCGATCCGGGGGGAGCGGGTACATCTGGATGCCTCATGGTGCAGTGTGATGGAACGCCACGACTACCCGCCTCTGTTGCGTCAGCTGATGGGGGAGCTCACTGCGGCCGCTGTGCTGCTGGCAGCCACGCTGAAACTAGATGGCTCACTGGTGTTGCAAATACAGGGTAATGCTGCAATCAAATTGTTGGTGGTCGAATGTAGCGGAGACCTGAAGTTGCGTGCAACAGCGAAGTGGGAAGGCGAATTGCAGGGCAGTTTGTCTGAATTGTTCGGGGACGGACGTTTCATTATCACTCTGGTTCAACAGAATGGTAAACCTGCTTATCAGGGTATCGTTGAGTTGGCAGGGGATAGTATCTCAGAAATTTTGCAGAACTACATGTCCCGTTCAGAACAATTGGAGACGCGCTTGTGGCTGGCGGTTGATGAGCATTCGGCTTCAGGTATGCTGTTGCAGAAGCTGCCCGATCAGGCTGAAGGTGATAGCGACGCCTGGTCGAGATTCACTCAGCTGGCGGATACATTGCACGAGGAGGAGTTGATGCAGTTGCCAGCGGAAACTTTGCTGCACAGACTCTTCCACGAAGAAGATGTGCGCTTGTTTGAAGCACAGCCGGTTTTCTTCCATTGCTCCTGTACCCGCGACAACGTAGGTCAGATGCTGCGGATGTTTGGTCTAGAGGAAGTCGAATCTATACTGACCGAGAGGCAAACGATTGAAGTGTACTGTGAATTTTGCAATCACCGCTACGAATTCGATAAAGTCGATGCAGCACAGTTGTTTTCTGCGACCGCGCAGCTTAAGTCCAGTAAAACCCAGCATTAGCACAAGCCAGTTATGCATCTATCGCGGTTGCAGCCTTCATATCAGAACATTAATTCGCCTGAAGAGAGAGTATATTGAACTGTATATCCTGAATGAAAGCCGCAGCAATATTCAGGTGCTGATTGACGTCAGTGCTTGAGATTTTTGTCTTTGCATGGTTTAGTGCAGCAATAGCAGCCTGAATTTGTTGACTGATAATATCTTCAATGTCCATTGTGATCTCCTGATATTTTTTCGATTTCAAAATTTTAAAGGAAATACATGACAGTTATATTAATAGCTGTCAGACCATGCATATAAATTTTGTTGCGCTGATTTACTTATAATCAGGGATTAAGCCGCAAGCGGCAACGGCCGCCTGGCATGGAAATTTACGTTTAAACGGGTTTTGCTTTGTTTGGGCGACCAGTTTTGATTTTATCCAGAGCAGACAGTGCTGACTGTAGTTGTTTGTCACTCATTGCACCCAAAGCAATCACCCCCGCCCGCAGTACTTCGCTTTTTTTCACTTGCATGCCAGCTTTCAGGCACAATTCCTTGATCTCAGTAATTTTCAGATATTCGCTCTGTGGCATGGTAAAGCTGTCACGCACTACTTTCAGCTTTGGTTTTTTTGTGACCTTTAGTTCCATTTTCGCTTCTTTATCGGGCTTAACTATGTTCAAAGCTTTTTCGGGCTGGATTGCCTGGACTTCCGGTTGCAATTTTTTAGTCACTGGTTTTGGTGCTGCAACAGCTTTATTGACTGGTTTTGCAACTGCTGGCTGAACAGTTTCAGTTGATTCGACTATTTTTGTTTTCATGGTACTGGTCTCCTGTATTGATTCATATACAGTATATACGGTAATTTTAAGAATGGAATTGTAATATTCGTTGAAAATAAGGTCATCTGCATCATGTTGCCATTTTTACAATGGTGATACTTCGATATATTTCGCAATGATCCTGAGTTTGTGGAAATTAACAGTGGGGGGGTGTTGTACAGAGAAGGTGACAGTGCCAGCGCAATGTATGTCCTGGTGGAAGGCGAAGCTCAAATCAGTATTGGCGGCATTTTTTTTGAAAGATGCACCCAGGGGAATTGTGTCGGGGAGATGGCTTTACTGGATAATTTGCCGCGCTATGGCACAGTGACAGCACTGACACATTGCAGATTTATCCTCATTGATAAAAAAAGATTCCATTTTCTAGTGGATGAAAGCCCGGGATTCGCCTTGGAGCTGATGCGCGTGATTGCCAGAAGATTGAAAAAAGTAAGTCGTCAAGTCATCCAGTCAGCCTTGGAAAAAGCGGCTTTAGCGGGTTCTGCTTCATCTGTTATGAGATGAGATTCGTTTGATCCGTTATTAACTGACAGGCGTGCAAATGAAAAATTGATTTTTACCTTTGTTTTTAGCAATATACATGGCATTATCTGCAGCAATTAGCAGGGAATTTAATTCGCTGGCATGAGCCGGATATTCTGCGATGCCGATGCTAGCGGTAATGTGGCTAATGATTTTTTTACCAAAGGTGTATTTCTCCCGTAATGAGTCAAGGATGCGTTGTGCGACCGTAACGGCTCGCTCAAGGTCAGATTCCAGTAACAGTACAACAAATTCATCACCGCCCATACGGGCTGCGGTATCTCCTTCCCGTATGCAGGAGAGCAAGCGTATAGACACTTCTTTCAACAGGCTATCGCCTATACTATGACCATAGGTGTCATTGACAGGTTTAAATCCATCCAAATCAATAAACAAAAGGGAGGTCGTGCGCGACGAACGGTTAGAAGCCGAGAGTGCCTGATGCAGACGATCCAGTAACAAGGTCCGGTTAGGCAGTCCGGTAAGTTGATCAAAATGTGCCAGACTAAACAGATATTTTTGTTTGCGCCGGGTAATCTCATTGATCAGATCGTAACCGTTTGCCATGCCCAAATAGCGTTTGTCTTTGGTGATGATAAAACCATTAATCATGTGCTCCATGCCCGCATCTGAAATGATACGAGCTAAATCCTCAATGCAGGTGCTCCTGTCTACGATAATGGGTTTTTCGTCCATCATGCTGGCAATGGGTTTCTTGCCATTGAGTTCCTTGAGATACTGTTTACTGAAAAACTCGGTAATCTCTTGTCGCACGATCATACCGACTGGTCGCTCCTTATCGTTGATGACAGGTAATGCATACAAGTTTTTGTTGTCATGAAATAAATCCAGTACTTCTATGCAGTTAGTGCGTTCATGCACAGCGGGTATTTTTTTCAGCAACTGCTCAACGGTTGTACTGACCTCACCGTTTGCATGTATTTTCATGAATCTTATTCCTCTACGCTAATAATTGAGACGATATTTAATATACAACATTCGGGGCAATTCTACGCCTGAAATGATCTGCTGTACTTTAATTACCACTGAAAAAGACTTGCAACGTTCATTGCAGGGGAATTTTAGCCTAGGCAGCTAATTACTTACAGGCATGTTGTTCTGTCCCGTTCTTGTAATTTGGCTGCTGTTGAGTGTGTGCTGATTGGACTGTGTTGACAGCGGTATACTCGCCTGGGCATCCTGTTCCTCAGTCATTAAAATATAATCGATTTCTTCAGGCTGGGTGAGATAATGGCTCATGACAACTCCTTTAAATATTCAAATCAGTATTTCATTCCGGATTAGCTGACCTGTTCCTTCGAGCATGAATCATGAGAACTGACTACTGAGGGAATATGATAGCTTAATGATATAGGGCATTGTTACCGCGCAGCTGGCAAATCGGGACCTTCAGCGTTAAGGCTCAGCGCATGAAGCAGGCGATCGATAAATGCCCCGGGTGTCGTTGAGATGACTTCGTCGGGAACAGCAAATTTGTCGATCAGGCGTTGGCTACCTTCAAATCCGTAAGACACGACAAAGGGATGCATGCCTGCGCTAATAGCAGCCTGATAGTCGCTGTGTTCGTCGCCGCATGCATAAGCGCGCGCAGGATTGATATTAAACGATTGCCTGGCCTGCTTCAGGTATTTGGTCTTGTTTTCTTTTCGCGGAATACAGGCAAGATAATCAAATTCGTCTATATTGATGTCGTAACGCTTAAACAAGCAGCGCAGTGTTTTTTCAGGTTCATTCGTCACATTGCGGGTAACCAGTCCTACTCTGATGTCAGGCGCGTCCAGCAGTCGGCGTAATAATTGTGCAATGCCTGGGTATAAACAGGCATCGTGACGGTAAACCTCGGTCAGCGTTTCCAGCAGTTTTTTGCGGCTCTGTCTGCCGAATTGCTGGCGCAGATTGGCAGGGAACTCACGAAGTCCACCGAGAAATTTTAACAGTTTGCGTCGTTTTTGAAAGCGGTCGATATCACCAATATTCATGCCGTGTTTGAGAAAAGCCAGTTCGATGGCATGAAACGCGTCTATAGTCGTCCCATCGGCATCAAAAATGACCAAGTGCTCGTTGTTTTCGAACTGTTCCATAGTTGGAACTATAGCGCTGTCAGATGTCAAAAATATGACAGCGACAGCAGGGTGTATTTCAATGACTGAGTTTGAATCAGTTTTTCATTTCGAGCTCAATGGTATGATGCGCAGCTTTCAAATAATTTGCTCACATAATGAATCTACTTAAATCACTGGCCACCATCAGCGGTCTGACACTGGTATCGCGTATTCTGGCTTTCGCCCGTGATGTGCTTATCGCAAGGGTGTTTGGTGCCGGCATGGCGACGGACGCTTTCTTCGTCGCCTTCAAATTGCCCAATCTGTTGCGTCGTATGTTCGCCGAAGGCGCTTTCTCACAGGCTTTTGTGCCGATTTTCGGCGAATATAAAAACAGGCGCGGTCATGACGCTACTAAATTACTGCTGGATCATGTCACTACGATGTTGGCGCTGATTCTGTTTGTGGTGACGCTGATCGGTATTATCGCCGCCCCTCTTCTGGTTTATATCAGCGCGCCCGGTTTCGTCAAAGAGCATGAGAAGTTTGAGCTGACCGTGCAATTACTGCGTTTCACGTCGCCGTATATTTTTTTCATCTCTCTGGTGGCGGTGGCGGCGGCAATACTCAATACCTATAACAAGTTCTGGGTGCCGGCTTTTGCGCCGATACTGCTCAATATTTGTTTTATCGGCGGTGCGCTGTGGCTGGCACCCTATTGCCATCCCCCCGTCATGGCACTGGCATGGGCAGTATTTATTGCAGGTATTGTGCAACTGGCATTTCAAATACCGTTCCTGAAAAAAATAGACATGCTGCCTGACTTTCGTTTCAGCTGGACAGACGAGGGGATGCGGCGCGTCATCAGGCAAATGGGTCCTGCGATGTTTGGCGTATCCATATCGCAGATCAGTCTGATTATTAATACGATTTTTGCTTCATTTCTGGCAGCCGGCAGCGTCTCATGGCTATATTATGCGGATCGCCTGATGGAATTTCCCTCCGGTTTGCTGGGTGCTGCGCTGGGCACGATTCTGTTGCCCTCATTATCCAAATGTCATGCCAGTAAAAATACCGTTGAATACTCCAAATTGCTCGACTGGGGGTTGCGGCTGACTTTCATGCTGGCGTTGCCTTCGGCGCTGGCCTTGGGCATGATTGCCGTTCCCTTATTGTCCACCTTTTTTCAGCGCGGGGCTTTTGTTGCAAACGATGTACTTATGACCAGCCATGCGCTGATAGGTTACAGCGTCGGCTTGATCGGCATGATACTGGTAAAAATACTGGCACCAGGCTTTTATGCCAGGCAGGACATCCGAACGCCGGTAAAAATAGGTATCGTAACCTTAATTGCCACACAACTGATGAACGCGCTGTTTATCGGCTGGATTGAACATGCGGGATTGGCATTGTCGATAGGACTGGGTGCATGTCTGAATTCTGCAATCCTGTTTCACTTTCTGCGTAAAAAAGGTATTTATCAGCCTGAACCCGGCTGGTCTGCATATTTTATCAAGATAGGCCTAGCGATGCTGGCGCTGGGTATTACGCTTTGGTTTGGCATGGGCAGCGAACAGAGTTGGCTGATCAGTTCAGGTTGGACTCGCGTTACACGTTTGGCGCTGCTGGTGACGGGCGGTGTGTTGGTGTATTTCGCGGTCTTGGCTGCTTTGGGTTTCAGGCCTCGGGACTTTTCACGCAGCGCAGTTTCCTGATTCTTGAGGCTTCATGGCTGCTGAATCCTGAATTGCTGAATTGCTGAATTGCTGACGGCTAAAGCTCGCAATCGTCTGTACAAGGGGCGTGCGCCGTTGGCACCATATTCTTATTAAAAATCAGGATTTCCTATTGTATTGCCGTGCATCTTTACGCATAATCAAAACGTGCGCCGTGTCTTGCTGCCCCTTAACGGGCTCAATTTTGTGACGGGCTGTTTTTGGCTCAAAACTTTACCTGCATTAAAGGCAGTGTAATTTGGCAAGTCATATTTGCTGTACTCGCATTAATACGATTGTGAAGGATGGGTTGTGAGCAAGTCGGTAAACGAGCAAGATTCGCTGCGGCTGGCTGCGGAAATTCAGCATGCAGTACCCCTCGTAGACAATTCGAAATGTTTTGAAACCATATCGCCAGCATTACGCCTGCAAAGCAGGCAGGTCGAATGTGTGACCTGATTTTGAGCCAAAAGCGACCGGCCAAGCAGTAAGTTTGATGTCGATCTGGCGGCGTGTCCTTGATAGTCTGAAAACAGCGGGGACTGTGCAGGGAGTATCGTATAAAAAGTGGCCAGATCTAAATTTTATGGCGTGCTTAGCATCAGTTAATAGTATTATGATTCCATAATTTGTTCGAACAGCTTAAGGCCGAAAAACTTACGGCAAGCTTTTGGTCTTTTCTACAGGTAAGCTGCTCGTTCGATCTGACATGATCGCGAGGTTTTGCTCAAATGTTAAGGAGTAGGCGCCGTTATTTAATCGTTCTGGGATTTCTCTGGTTTTTTTTGGCATCCCTGACAAATGCAGCAACTGTTGATCAAAGCTTTCTGACTTCCGAAGAGCAGAACTGGCTGAGAACACATGCCAGTGAGTTCGTTGTTGCACCGGAGGGCAACTATCCGCCGTTCAGTTTCACCGATGCGGGTGTCTGGAAAGGGATGTCTGCCGATGTAATTAAACTGATTGAGGGCAGACTGGGTATTAAGCTACCTGTTCTACCCGCACAGAACCTGAATACGATCCTGAATCATGCAAGACAGGGCGGAGCCGGCATCATTACATCAGTAAAGAAAACTCCGGATCGAGCCGAATTCCTTGACTTTACGCAACCTTATGGCAGTGTCCCTACGATAATTATCGTTAAGTCTGATTTCAAGGGGGAACGCTGGCCCGAAGCGTTTGAAGCCGGAGTAGTCGCTGTCGGCAGAGGGTACGGCGTACAGAAATACCTGGAAAGAATTTATCCCAACATCAAACTGGCTTTAGTGACTGATGACCTGCAAGGATTGCGCCTAGTTTCCTTGGGCAAGGTCGATGCAGTCGTCATGGATGCTGCCAGTGCCACTTTTTTCATCGAAAAAGAAAAAATCACCAACTTGCGCGTGCTCAGCGCATTTGACTACACGTATGACTTGAGTTTTGCGGTGCGTAAGGATTTACCGGTTTTGCGCGATATTTTAGCCAAAACACTTCAGGTTATTCCACAGCAGGAAAAGCAGGCCATTACCAATAAATGGCATTTTAACCTTGACTCACCATTATTTCAGCCGGATAAGTACCAACGATTCTGGCCTGTCGTGCTGAGCGTTTTACTGATCATTATCATCTCTAAGGCCTGGATACGTCGAGCTGCTGAGAATAAAAGTACTGTGCTTCACAAAATCATGACGTATTTTGAGATGCCAACAGCCTATCATCTCAATTTACTCCCCGCATTATTTGTAGCAATGATAACAATCATGTTACTTTCCCTGCTTTGGCAAGATGTGAATCAACGCTATGATAAACATCTGCATGATTCATTTGTTGCAGAAACTGAGCGTGTTACGATAAAAATTAATGAGCGTATGTTGGCCTACGGTGAGATTCTTCACGCCAGCGCGGGGCTGTTTGCCGGTTTTGATTCGGTGGGGCGTAGTGAATGGAAAAACTTTGTAGAGAAACTCGAACTCAATCAGGAATACCGAGGAATACAGGGCGTGGGTTTCTCTTTGTTGATACCGAAAAAAAAACTTAACGATCACATCCGTAAAATCAGAACAGAGGGCTTCCCGTACTACAATGTCAAACCATCAGGTGAGCGTGAGGTTTACACCAGCATCATTTACCTGGAACCTTTTTCACAACGTAATTTGCGCGCGTTTGGCTATGACATGTTTAGTGAGCCGGTACGACATGAGGCCATGTATCGAGCCGTGGATACCGGTGATTTGGCTTTATCCGGCAAGGTTAAACTGCTTCAGGAAAGCAATGCCAATATTCAGCCGGGTTTACTCGCCTTCTATCCGGTCTATAAAAATGGCGTCATTATACAAAGCCGGGAGCAACGGCACGCAGCCCTCATTGGATGGGTCTACAGCCCCTACCGGACTTACGATTTACTGATGCCTGTTTTGGCAGATGAGTTGACTTCAGTCAGATTGGAAATTTTTGATGAGGGAATCCCTTCACCTGACACGCTCCTGTTTGATACTCAGTCTGCAAACTTTAAACAAGCCCGTTTCGCCAAAGAATTTGCGCTATCCAACATACGGAGAATTGAGGTTGGTGGAAGATATTGGACCTTACGCTATACGGCAATCCCCGGATATGCAGAATCTTCAAAAATTGTTCCGCCCTGGAATGAGTTGACAGGGTTGATTGTTATCGGCGTGCTGGTTTTTGGCCTAACTCTGGCATTCATCAATACTCGCCGCAGGGTCGTCATTGCCCATGAGCTTGCCAATTCATTACAAGAAAGTGAGCGGCGTTGGAAATTCGCGCTGGAAGGTGCCGGCGATGGTGTTTGGGATTGGGATATTACCGCCGGTGAAATAACTTTCTCAAGGCGCTGGTATGAGATTCAGGGTTTTGAGGAGGGCGCTATCGGCCCGGCTGTCAGTGCCTGGATGGAGTTGTTGCACCCTGACGATCTTCCCGTTGCCGAAAAACTATTGCAGGAACATTTTTCAGGAAAGACGCCTAATTTTTCCTGCGAACATCGTGTGCGATGCAAGAACGGGGAATACAAGTGGGTTTTAGATCGCGGCATGGTAGTCGTCAGAGATTCAGACGGCAACCCTTTGCGTGCGATCGGAACTCATTCCGACATCACCGAACGCAAACTGATGGAAGAGCAAATCCGGCAACTGGCGTTCTATGACTCGCTCACCAGATTGCCTAACCGTCGTCTGCTCAATGACCGGCTGAGTCAAATCATGTCAGCTAGCCGGCGCAGTGGTTTGTATGGCGCGCTGATTTTTCTGGATCTGGATAATTTCAAATCTCTCAATGACACCAGCGGACATGATGCCGGCGATTTGCTGCTGATCGAGGTTGCCGAACGGCTTAAAAAATGTGTGCGCAGCATGGATAGCGTGGCGCGCTTCGGCGGTGATGAATTTGTAGTGCTGCTCAGTGAGCTGGATGGTGACAAAATCGAATCCACCGCGCAAGCCGGACATATTGCCGAGAAGATTCGCGCCGCCTTGTCTGACCTGTACTTTCTGCCGGTGAGTTCTGAAGCGGCCGGGGTGATGCACCGGTGTACCGCGAGTATCGGTGTGGCCGTATTTATTGATCACGAAGCCAGTCAGGATGACATCCTTAAATGGGCGGATGCGGCGATGTATCGGGCAAAGGAATTTGGCCGGAATCAAATTCGTTTCCATGCCTGATATTAAACTTGTCTCAATCCGGCCAATCAATCTTCGTCATTCTTTGACCTTGGCTTTATTTTACTTCGACCTTGATGGACAGCTCCTGAGTTGACGCTACCGGTTTGCCGTCTTTCATCGAGGGGAAAAAACGCCAGTTTTTCAGGGTTTCCAGCAGCAGGCGGTTGAGCTTGGGGTTTTGTGTCGCTTTCACCAGTTCGACCGTCGCTGTGCCATCCACACTAACGTGAAAGCGTGCGAGGGCGACCGCACTCAACGCATCGTCGCGCAAGTCATCCGGGATTTTCGGCATCGGACGTACAATTGCCTGAGCGCCGCTATTGCCGGTCGCATCATTCGTTGCCGCTGCGGGGGGAGGGGGGGTAGTCATACTTTTCACAGCAGGCTTTTCATCCTGAGCGGGGACTTTTTCCAGATTGAGCGCGGGTGCGACTTGCCTCACGGGTTCGCTGACTGTTTTTTGTGGCGTGACGGATTTCGGTTGCGCGAGGGGTTTTGCCGCGTGCGTGGCTGGCGGCGTTTTAATGACTGGCGGAGGAAGCTCGATCAGTTGCGCATCGACAGGGGCAGGCTCGGGAAGTCGCTCTGCCTGTTTACCGGTGAACCAGCCCATCACCCATAGTATCAAAACCCCTGCCGCGAGCGCTGATGGCAGAGTCCAGATCAACCTGTGCCACGGGCTGTCGTCCTCGTGAGTGATTAGCGCCTTAGTCGACATGTTTGATCGCGATAAGAAAATGCCCTGCACCGGCGCTTCTGGCCTGTAACATGGCTTGCACGGTGACGCCGTTGGGTGCGGCACTGTCTGCCGCGACAATCACGCTGGCATCCGCATTGCGCAACATCGGTTTGAGGGTAGCGGCGAGCGTTTGCAGCGTGACCGGTGTTTTATCCAGGAAAATTTTGCTCTTACTCGTGATGGTCAGCGTCACCGGTGTTTTCGGTTGCATGGGGGCGGCATGACCCTGTGGTAGAGTGACCGCAAGCGAATGCAGGTTCTGCATCGACAAGGACGCCAGCATGAAGGTCGCCAGCAGGAAAAACATCACGTCTATCATCGGGATGATCTCGATGCGCCCCTTTTTTGTCTGGCGGGATCTGCGCAGTTTCATGAACGTTGTGCCTCTTCATGCTCACCTAAACGGATATTGTCCAGCAAACGCGTTCCAAGTCGCTCCATTTCATCCAGCGCCTGTGATTGACGCTGCGAGAAAAAGTTGAAGGCAAACAGCGCCGTGACCGCGATCAGTAAGCCCAAGGCCGTTGCAATCAGCGCTTGGGCTACGCCGCCCGTGACACCGGTAGGATCGACCAGTCCGCTGCCGCCGATCAACTGGAACGAATGCATCATGCCGGTGATGGTGCCAAGCAATCCCAGTAACGGGGCCGCGGTCACGATGGTCTCCAGCACCCACAGACTGCGGCTCATCGCACTTTCAATCAGCTTGGCTTCATCCCCCGCCCGTGATTCAACCCACCAGGCCGGTTTGTCGCGATTTTCCATGATCACGCTAAAAAAACGGCCGAAATAATTGTTAGGGGGCAGTTTCGCCAGTTCCTGCTCCAGCGTCGGCCATGCAAAACCATAGGTTTCCACCAGGGTTAGAACCGTCTTTGGCAGTCTGACATAACGCCAGTAAACGAACAGTTTGTCGATGGTGATGATGAGTGCCAGTATTGCCAGCACCAGCAGCGGATAGACCATCGCGCCGCCGAATTTTAATGCCTGTAATGCTTCATTGAGGTCTTGCATGATGATCCTTAATTATTTTATTTAAAATGATTTTTTCAGGCCGAGAAATACGCCCCGTCTTGCACCGTATTGCGGTGCAAACACGCCTATCCCTGAGCCGTCACGGATTTCGTAGATTCTATCGAATACATTGTTGAGCACGATTCTGGCTTCCAGATCTTTTTCAAGCTTGTGGGTCGCACCGAAGTTGATCACAGTATAGGAAGGCAGATGAGTGGTATTGGCAAAACCGTTGCGCAGACCGCTCTGATAGCTTAAATTGCCGTTCAGGTTCGTATCATCCGACAGTCGATAAGAACCGCCGGTTGAAATGGTTAGCGCCTGTTCGTGATCGACATTCACCCAGTTGCCGGCGGCAAAAGCTAATTCATCCGCTGAAAACAGATACTGGCCTGAAACGATGTTGGTCGCCATGCTGACCGTTCTGGCCAGATTGGCGTAGGCGCTAACGTTATCCATCTTGTAGTTAGCAGTCAACTCCACCCCGTAAATTTTGCCCTTCGCATAGTTGAAGGGCGTCATCAACAAGGCAGGACCGAACTGTCCTTCGTCCAGTGTGTTTTTACTTTGTTTGTAAAAACTGTCCAGACCCACGTTAATGGCTGGCGTCAATTGGTGGGTGACGCCCGCATCCAGATAATCGTCCCGTTCCGACTTGACGGCTGAATTAAGCGTCGATGCTGGCGCGTTGCTGGTATTATTGAACAGCGCCAGATCGCCGGAGGATACCAGTTCGGTCGGAGGCGGCGTGAAATAGCGTGAATAACCGGCATGCCAGGTGGTTTGCTCATCTGCCTTGTAAACAAGTCCTAAGCGCGGGCTGAACTGCTGCTCGCTCACGTAGGCATTCACCGCATCAAAGCGCCCGCCGTAGTTGATAGTGAGTTTGTTGGTCGCTTTCCATTCGTCCTGAAGATAAATGCCGAACAGCGTGTTACCGTTCTTGCGGTTGTTGTCGGTGATTGAACAAGAAGTGCCCGCTGAACATCCCGGTATGTCTGTTAAAGCAAATACTGTAGACGTATTGTTGCTGATGATATTTTCAGCGCTGGCAAAAACTCCCGCGCGCAGCGTGTGCGTGTCGTTGAGGCGATAGCTGCTGTCACCCTGAATGCCGGTGCTGGAACTGCTGCGGAAAATATTCGATGCCACGCCGTTGAACGCCAGATTCCCTACTATATCCGGAATATAGTTGAAACTGGAATAACGGGTAAACAGCGATACCTGATAGTCGCTTTTATCGCTCAGCGAGCCTTGCAATGAAGTCACCACAAACCGGTTGGCTTCGCGTTGCTGGTCGTTTAGACTGGCAGAATTGATGCCGGCGGTATTATATCCATTCGAATTCAAATCGTTAAAATAGGTCTGGTTGGCAGATTGCCCCGGCGTATTCGGTATCTGGAATGAACCGTCGTATACACCCGCCATTACGCTTAATTTGGTGGTGGGATTGAGCAGATAAGACAAATAGGCAAAGCCTTTACGCTGATTTGTCTGATCATGCAGCGGATTGGCGCCCGAGGTTGCGCTTTCGATGCCGAGATTGTTTACAAGGAATGAGCCGTCGACAAAATACGATACATCGCCGCTGGTGTTGCCGTATTCAAAGCTGGGATTGATGGTGCCGTTGCTGCCGCCATACAAATCAACGTCCCCGCCGCCTGCAAACTTGTTTTTGGTCGTGATTTCGACTACGCCTGCGGTGCGGTAACCATACTGGGCGGGCAGGGCACCGGTCAGCAGGTCGATGTTTTGCGCGAAACGCGTATCGAGCGACTGGCCAAAGCCGCTAATGCCTTCAGGCAGAATCACGCCGTCGATGCGATATTGCATGTTGCCGTGATCGCCGCGCACATGCAGTTGGCCGTAGGAATCGTTGACCACGCCGGGCGCTTGCAGCAATACCTGATTCATCGGGGTTGCATCGCCTTGTGGCAAATTGGCAATCGCATCACTATCAAACTGGGTGACGCTGCCGCCGGTTTTGGGAGATAGGCCGCTTCTGGCCTTATTGAGCCGTTGGGCGGTAATTTCTACTTGCAGTGCTTCAATTGCGGTGAGGGTCACGCTTGTTATGGCATTGTTATTCGTCGTCACGGTCACGATGGAGGTGCCAGGTTCAAAACCACTCTTTTCGATTTTCAGCGCATACGTGCCGGTGGAGATGTCGTTAAATACATACCGACCGGAGGTATCACTTTGTGTTTTGGCAATCACTTTTGATGTTACGGTATTAAGGCTTAATGCCGCGTTTACAACAGGACGCATGAGGCTATCTTGGACAACTCCGCTGATTTCCATTGCCGATGTAGCTTGCGCAATGAACAACAGGGCCGGCGCGGCACCTGTCAATATTTTAAAAATAGACATTTTTTACTCCTGAAAATAGCATACCCCAGCTCGTAGCTTGTCGCTCGTAGCTGATAAAAAATGATAGAATTAAGCGGAGTAAGGCGGGGCGCGCGCCGAGAAGGCGGCGAAGCTGTCATTTGATACGAAGGTGATGAACGGCGCGGCAAGGATAATTGCCATCTGTTCCTGCGGGGCAAAGGGGACAATATGACCGCCCAAAGCACTGCCTATCTGTGCATAGACAGCACACAAGTCGCACAGTTTGTCATGAGTCAGCGTTTTGTGTTGTGATGCCTCCTCCATAATATGCGAAATTCCATGCGTCAAACCGCCAGTCTGCGCAAACAGCAGGGCGAGAATGAGCAGGAGTCTGACAGGAATGGAATTGCGCATGAGTGGTACTTTAACCAACAAAGCTGAATGTAACAAGGATTTTATTCGCTCTCAAGCTTGTCTGACGGGGAAAATGACCAGGTGCGGATGATGGTCAGGATGTCGGTATCTCGAGTAATATCAGGCGGTAGCGCAGCGTAGGGGCCTGCAAGTTTGACGATGTGCATGGCGGCAGCATCCAGGATAGCGTGTCCTGAAGAACGGCTCACTTCGATGTTTTCCACGCTGCCGTCTGCTCTGATTGAAACGCTCAGCTGCAATTTCCCGTAAACTTGCTGCGCACGGGCTTGTTCAGGATAGTTCAGATTGCCGATGCGTTCCACCTTGACACGCCAGTCTTCGATATATCGCGCGAAGCGATATTCCTGAGTTCGTGCACCGATGAACTTTCGACGCGGGAGTTTTTGATAAAAATTGTTATTTTTACTGATTTGCGCTTCCAGACGGGCGATTTCCAGACTGCGCTGCACAAGATCATCTGTCGTCGTAGCGGCTAGTTTCTGGTCGAGGTTATAACTGCTTTTCAGGCGGATCATCATGTGTCTGGATTGTTTTTCCAGCATCGCAACAGTTTTAGCTTCCTGCTCTGGGGTAATGTCCTCATTGATATTCGGCAATATGCTCCTGGCCTGCCGGTCTTCCTGCGTATTACCACCGCCATCAAGATTAGCCTGTGCAAGTGTATCCGCTTTAACAGGTTTTGATCTGGATTTACTGTTGACCAGTACCACATGCAGTACCGGCTCAGAAGATTTTCCAGGTGCAGGCAAAACCTGTCTGATGCCGAACAGCACGAATAGATGCGTTGCAATGGAAAGCAGCATGGCCTGTGTCAACGTTGATTTCAGACTTGCTAGCAAGCAGTTTCCCCGCCTGTTGAGCCTGGCGTTGTTATTGCAGCAGGGGGTTCAATGGCTGCTGCGGCTTCATTCGCGAGGGTTTCATTAGTCAGGGCTTCATCCGTCAGATATTCATCCAGATCCGCATCATTTTCATCGCTCCCGGCCAAGGTGGCGACATAGCGGGTTTGTAATGACAGGTCGAGCAGGTCGATTGCCGTGACAGCGAGTTGTACTTGCGTTTTAGCAGCCAGCTTTTCGGGTATTGAAGGTGCGCGGAAGACCAGCGGAATATCAGTCATCTTAAGCAAATTTTCTTTTAATACGCTGGCCGTGATCAGCAGTTCACCGGGTGCATCCTCTGTTGCAAGCGCCGTCTGTTCCTGTTGCAGCCAGCGCAGACACCAGTAACGCTCCATATTGCGCTGAAACTCGTTATAGGTCGTATAAGTGGTGTCGAAATCGCGCAGAATGGCATACAGTGCGGGATCGTTCTTCGGATAAGGCGCAGCTTCATCTTTTAGCATGGCGATGATCTGGCGCTGATTGACCATGTCAACATAGCGGCGCAGCGGCGAACTGGACCACATGTATTGTGCAACGCCTAAGCCTTGATGGGGCGCTGCGACGGTGCTCATCCTGACTTTTCCGCCCTGTTGCGTGCGGTAAATTCCCGGAAAGCCGTGTTCGGACAGGTGTTTGCCCCATTCGCAATTGACCAGTATCATTAACTCCGAAACCACCTTGTCAATCGGCGAGCCGCGACGGCGGGTGGTAATGCTGACGCGATCCTCCGGGTGCCCGGCCACAAGTTCTACGGATTCAATGTGGAAGTTATAATCAAGTTGCATGTTGTTGTCTGACTTACCGCGACCGGCTTCCATTTTTTGCACCAGCTGCCACAGCAGCGTTAATTCGGCTGCATAGGGGTAGTCCAGTTTTCCGGCGGCCAGTGTTTCTTCATTGAACAAGGGTTCCAGGGTGTCGTGGCGCAGATTCGCTGCGATATGCACGCGCTCGATGCGGCTCTCATAATTGAGTATCGCCAGTGTGTCGGCTTCGACTTCGATATACATCGACAGTGCAGGACAGACACGATCTGCTGTCAGGGTAAATGCCTGTACCACACTGTCCGGCAACATGGTGATCTTCTGTCCCGGCATATACACGGTGGAAAGGCGAGAGCCTGCGATTTTGTCGCCTTCCGAGTCGCGCGGCATGCCCAGAGCTGGCGCTGCGATATGTACCCCGATGCGCCAGTTATCACTGGCCAGTTTTTCAACCGAGAATGCGTCGTCGATCTCGGTGGTGGTTGCATCATCTATGCTGAAGGCGTTGACAGCACCCATCGGCAACTCATCCCAGGTGGTTAATTCAACAGCAGGAAATCCGGTGCCCTTGGGGAAGTTCTCGAACAGGAACTTCTGGAAATGATAGTCCTGCGTCGAGGGCAGCGCACCGCAGCGATGCAATAAATGCACAGCGGAAATGTGCGTCGCGGCACAGGCAGCTTCCAGCGCCTTGACTTCCAGCGTATTGCGATCCGGGTTGTAGAGCAGTGGCTTGATATGATCGGTAAATTCGACCGGTAGTTCAAAGCGAATCAACTGTTCCGTGTAGCGCGCTTGCACAGCGAGTGCGAGGCGTTTTTTCTCGGCACCGGCCAGGGCCGCTTTCAATACCTCAGGCGGCGCTGCTCGATAGCGCCCTTTACCCTTACGATGAAAATAAATAGGTGCGCTGTGCAAGCGGAGCAGGGTGGCTGCCGCTTCCAGTGATGTTGGCTTTTGACCAAAATATTCGCTGGCAATTTCTTCGAAGCCGAATTCATCCACAGGGCAGCATTCCCATAAGAATTCCGCCTCTATGCCGGCAGCGATGGCTTCTGCCTGAGGGAGAAAAATACTCATTTCGGGCTGGCTGAACTGCAACATCACACTGGTGGCTTTAATTTTACTGCGCTTACCCGTCTGGCTTTCAATCTGTAGTGAACTGGTGTTGTCGGTCATGATGCTGCCGACCTTGAAACTGCCGTCTTCTTCGTAAAGGATATTCATGGGGAGCATGTGAAAAAAATTGGTGCAGATTATAACAGTTCGCAAAGCTCGGAGCTGTTTGCAAGGATTTTTTGCGTGGATATTGTTGCTGCTTGTTTGTTCGATTGGAAAATAAGCCAAATGCTTACTGTTAATCAGTATTTTTATGATTAACAATAAATATTGACCGATGTTTTATGCGGGCTGTCCGGTGCACAATGAGCATTGTCTGATTCATCGGAATTGCATGCGAATCGGCAACACTTTATTCAATTAACCAGAGGAGAAATAATATGAAAAGTATCGTCAGATTTGATCCTTTTAGTGAATTAGCCACTATCAGCCCGCTGCTCACTGATCCTTTTATCGGGGACATGTTTAATCCTTTCATCATCCGGTCGCCATCAAGTGCCGTGCCGCAGATCAAAATAGATGTGAAGGAAGCGGATAATCAATATTTGGTCAACGCGGAAATTCCCGGTGTGAGCCGTGAAGATATTCATGTCAACATTGATGGCAAGCGCATTTCAATCAGTGCTGAATTCAAACAGGAAAAAAACTCCGGCGAGCGCATGCTGTGTACTGAGCGTAGTTACGGGACGGCGACCCGCGCTTTCAGTCTGGATGCAGAGGTGGATAGTAATGAGGTTAAAGCCAGCTATAGTGACGGTGTGCTGGAATTGACCCTGCCAAAAAAATCGGGAACGGGTAAGCGTGAAATTGCCATTACATAATAACAGGCCGTCAGATTTGTAATGAGTCTGATGGCCTTTTAATCAATATGCGTAACTACAGGGAGAAATGTCATGAAATGGCTTACAGTGCTATTTTTTATTACTGCGCTTTGTGCAGGCAGTAGTTTTGCCGGAAGTTTTCCGGATAAATCCGGTTATCTGCTTGATACGAGTGGCAGTGTAGTCAAAAATAATTATGGTGAGTGCTGGCGCACCGGTTACTGGGCAGTTGAGATGGCAATTGAAGAATGCGATCCTGATCTGATCCAGAAGCCGCAAGCTAAAGAAGTTGCACCGATTGCGGCAATACCCGTAATACCCGTAGTGATTGTTCGCTTGAGTGCTGAAGCACTGTTTGATTTTGACAAGTCCGAGGTGAAACAGCAAGGACGCAAGCTGTTGGACGAGCAAATTGTCAGCGGCTTCGGGCAGCAGCCAGGCAGCGTCAGATTGATCATTACCGGGCATGCCGATCGGATCGGATCGGAGCACTACAATCAGGCACTGTCAGAACGCCGTGCCAATGCCGTTAAAACTTATCTGCAACAGCAGGGCATTCCTGCACAACGCATGAGCGCTTCCGGCAAGGGGAAATCTATGCCTGACCCGCTAGCCAATACCCGCGAATTATGCAAAAGCTTGAAAGGGGAAAGGCTTATCGTTTGCCTGCAGCCTGATCGCCGTGTCACGGTTGAGTCAGCAGATCAATAAGGGCGTGAGATGAGTTGCCATTGAACCGATATGAATGCCTCTAGTGTCATGACAGGCCGCAGCGGCTAAAGCAGTTGCCTACAGTGGCAGTGCGCGCTTGTCGAGTACGCGGCGTAACACAAAGCTTGAATGTACCCCGGTCACGCCGTTAATGCGGGTTAAGCGATTGAGCAGCAGTTCCTGGTAGGCATCCATATCCTTGACGACGACTTTGAGCTGATAATCTGCATCTTGACCTGTGATAAGCAGGCATTCGAGTACTTCCGGTAATTGCGCAATCATTGCTTCGAAATTATCGAAACGCTCGGGCGTATGCTGATCCATCGAGATGTGGATCAGCGCCATCAGCGATAATCCCAACTTTTTAGCATCCAGCTGTGCATGATAGCCGGTAATCAGGCCGGCTTCTTCCAGCGTGCGTAAACGCCGCAGACAAGGAGAAGGAGACAGCCCGATGCGTTCGGCCAGCTCCTGATTGCTGATGCGTCCATCCTCCTGCAAGATGCGCAGCATCTGTAGATCGTAGCGGTCAAGCTGCATAAAAATCACATTAATAATTGTCAGCGACATTAAATATAAGCTAACTGGCTTTATTGCGCAATATTATTGTGCAAATGGCCTGAAAATCATATCAATACGCAAGCACCTGCCAGTTCTTTTTTATTATGATTCCAGCCATTGAAACTTAAGGAGTCATTATGTTGAATGTCAGCAAATATCAGCCGTTTCCTGCAGCGCAACTTCCCGACCGGCAATGGCCGAATAAAACCATTACGCAGCATCCGATCTGGATGAGTTCGGATTTGCGCGATGGCAATCAGTCGCTGTTTGAGCCCATGAATCCGGATCGCAAATTGCGCATGTTCACGATGTTGTGTGATATCGGTTTCAAGGAAATTGAAGTTGCTTTTCCGTCCGCTTCACAAACTGAGTTTAACTTCGTGCGTCAGTTGATCGAGGGTAATTACATTCCGGCTGATGTCACTATAGCCGTGCTGACCGCTGCGCGCGAGCATTTGATCCGCAGCACCATGGCGTCATTAACGGGTGCGCGGCGCGCTATCGTGCATGTTTATACGGCGACTTCAAAGCCGTTTCGTGAGATGGTGTTCGGCATGAGCCGAAAAGAAGTCATCGACATGGCGGTGGCCGCGGTGATCTTGATAAAAAAACTGGCAGCCGAACAGCCCGAAACCGAATGGATGCTTGAATACAGCCCGGAGGCATTTTCAGCCACGGAACCGGATTTTGCACTGGAGATTTGTAACGCAGTGACCGAAGCCTGGGGGGCGACACCTGACAACAAGGTGATTCTCAATTTACCTGCGACGGTTGAAGTGTCCACGCCCAATGTGTACGCCGACCAGATCGAATGGATGCATCGTCATCTTGCCAGACGCAACAGTGTGATACTCAGCATACACATGCATAATGACAGGGGGACAGCGGTTGCTGCGGCAGAGTTGGGGCAGATGGCCGGGGCTGAGCGCGTCGAGGGCTGCCTGTTTGGTAACGGGGAGCGCACCGGCAATGTCGATCTTGTGACGCTGGCGATGAATCTTTATACCCAGGGAATTCCCTCCGGTCTTGATTTCTCTGATATCGACGCTGTCGCCAGCACAGCCCAATATTGCAATCAGTTGCCCATTTCTCCACGCCATCCTTATGCCGGGGATCTGGTGTTTACCGCCTTTTCCGGTTCTCATCAGGATGCGATTAAAAAGGGGCTTGCTGTGCAAAAGCCAAACGCGTATTGGAATGTACCTTATTTGCCTGTTGATCCTGCCGATGTCGGTCGAAATTATGATTCGGTTATCCGGGTCAATAGTCAATCGGGCAAAGGCGGCATCGCCTATTTGATGGAAACCGAATATGGCATGAACATGCCGCGCCGCCTGCAGGTTGAATTTTCAACTATAGTGCAGCAACAGCTTGACCAGCTTGGTACGGAAATCAGTGCTGCCGATCTCTGGAGACTGTTTCAGAAAACTTATCTTGATTGCCGCATGCCTGTTTTGTATCGTGAACATCATCTGTCTGAAGCCGGTGACCGGCAAGCTATCCGGCTGGTTGTGGAGATTAACGGTCTGCCACAAGTGTTGTGCGGCGAGGGAAACGGCCCGATTGATGCCGCGGTTGCTGCACTGGGTAGTGCGGGAATCCATATTCAGGTACGCAGCTACGCTGAGTCCTCTATGAGTGCCAGCGCCCGGGGTGGCAATGCGGCAGCCTGTGCGTTCATCGAAATTGCCCATGCTGCAGGTGTAAGCTATGGGGTCGGGATGGACGATAATATCGTGACTGCCGTAGTCAGGGCGCTGATTAGTGCTGTAAACCGGATGACATGTTAACGATGCAAACTATCGGCATTTCAAGGGGGCGCTATTTTCATCCGCACAGAAAATCAACCATCTCGTGGTCATGATGCTCATCGCATCGCTAAAGTGCCTGCCTGTATATTTAAGTATATGATATTAAATAATAAAATTAGTTACTTATTGCCATGGGCGGGTATCACGTTTAGTCAATTTCAATGCGCTTGAAACAGTCGTATTGCAATTTGTACAGGGTGGGAGCGAACCCTCTGCTATCATATTGGCATGCTCAATATATTAAACATGACTTACCTGCAGGGCGGTGTTCCACTGTTCCAACAGGCGAATTTGCAGGCGTTTGCCAATCAGCGCATCGGACTGGTTGGCAAAAACGGTTGCGGTAAATCCACGCTATTCCGTCTGATACGCGGCGAACTGCACCCCGAAAGCGGCGAAGTATCACTGCAAAGTGGTAAAACGCTGGCGTATGTCGAGCAGGAAATAGCCAGTTCCGAACAGAGTGCGATGGAATTTGTGCTCGACGGCGATGTCAAGTTGCGGCAATTGGAAAAAATTCTGGAAAAGGCGTTGCATGACGCGGCCTGGTTTGAAGCTCAGCAGCAGTTCGAATCTATCGACGGCTATGGTGCGAAGGCACGTGCCGCGCAACTCTTGAGCGGTCTGGGGTTCGAAACAGGCAGTCTGGACCGGCAGGTGGACAGCTTTTCAGGCGGCTGGCGGATGCGCTTGAACCTGGCGCGTGCCTTGATGCACCGGGCCGACTTGCTGCTGCTGGATGAGCCGACCAACCATCTGGATTTGGAAGCGATTCTCTGGCTTGAACAGTATCTGGCGCGCTATCCGGGCAGTATTTTACTAGTCTCGCATGACAGGGAGTTTCTCAATGCCACCGTGAATCGCATCGCGCATGTGCACGATATGGTCATCGATAGTTATGCAGGTGATTACGATGATTTCGAGCGCGCCCGTGCCGAGAAAATTGCACAGCAAAATCAGGCTTTCCAGACGCAACAGCTGAAAATTGCGCATCTGGAAGATTTCGTGCGGCGCTTTCGGGCGCAGGCGACTAAAGCCAAACAGGCACAAAGCCGGGTCAAAGCGCTGGAGCGGCTCACGCGTATCGCCGCCGTTCATGTAACGGATGGTCACTTTGAACTGGAAATCGAAGCACCCGAACGTAGCCCGGATTTGCTGATGCGTCTTGATGGCATGGGGTTCTCTTATGGCGATAAAAAGCTGTTCAGCAATATGAATATGGTGCTGCGGGCAGGTGCGCGTATCGCATTGCTAGGCCCGAATGGTGCAGGAAAGTCTACATTGATCAAACTGCTGGTAGGCGAACTTCAGCCCACCACAGGCCGCCTGGATATTACACCGGAAATTCGCATCGGTTATTTCGCCCAGCATCAGCTGG
>Ga0316221_1000194_pt1 | contig 85972 bp, 83 predicted proteins | sample TBH18007metaG_FD_206003 | JGI IMG/M metagenome (GOLD analysis project Ga0316221, IMG submission 206003) | Freshwater microbial communities from Trout Bog Lake, Wisconsin, USA - TBH18007 | ecosystem: Environmental > Aquatic > Freshwater > Lake > Hypolimnion/Profundal zone | place: USA: Wisconsin... | reverse complement strand
TCCCTCCGCGCATTAAAACGCGATTCTCATAATCAACTCGAAGCAACATCGCTATCGCTACTGCATTCATCACAATGCCGGAGCCCCCATAACTCACCAATGGAAGGGTTAAGCCTTTTGTTGGCAACAAGCCAAGATTCACACCCATATTGATGAATGCTTGCCAACCAATCCAAATGCCAACGCCTTTAGCGGCCAGACCAGCAAAACTGCGATCTAACTGCAAAGCCGTCCGCCCGATCATGAATGAGCGACGTACCACCCAATAAAACAAGAAGATAATTACCACAACACCAACAAAACCAAGCTCCTCACCAATTACAGCCATGATGAAATCGGTATGGGCCTCCGGTAAATAGTGCAATTTCTCAACGCTGCCACCTAGGCCGGTACCAAACCATTCACCACGACCAAATGCCATGAGTGAGTGAGTCAACTGGTAACCTTTATTTGCAGCGTTATCAACTTGCCATGGATCCATGAAGGCCAACATACGACCACGACGAAATGGCGAAAGAGCAATCATCGTGGCGCCACTCAATAAACCCACTACAACTAGACCACCAAATAATTTCGCATTAATGCCGCCAAGGAAAAGTATTCCAAAAGCAATCAAAGCAACCACTACAAATGCGCCCATATCTGGCTCAGCCATTAATAAGCCACCAACTAAAGCAACGGCAATGCCCATCGGCAACATGCCTTTTACAAAAGAATGGAGGTATTCCTGACGTTGCACTGTATAAGTAGCAGCAAATATGACCGCAGCGAATTTCATCAACTCAGAAGGCTGAAAATTCATAATCCCGAGTGGGATCCACCGCTTTGCACCATTAACGCCCTTGCCAATTCCGGGGATCAGCACGGCAATCAAAAGGAGAACTGTAAAACCAAAAACAATCGGCGAATAACGATCCCAAACCTTGGTAGGAATCTTAAATGCCCAAATGCCCACGCCAATAGCAATTGCCAGGGAAATCACATGGCGAATGAGGAAGAAGTTACTGCTGTAATTTGCATACTTAGGACCATCAGCTAAAGTAATCGAAGCTGAATACACCATGACTAGCCCAATTAATGCCAAAGATAGAACTGCCCAAACCAGTAATTGGTCATACTCCATCATGCGTGAGCGCGTTTGTTCAACACCAGATACCGCATCTCTTAAGCCCATGCGGAAATTGTCTATACCGCCCCTAGAAAAATTCCAAAAGCGACCTAAGCGTTGACGGTTTTCGGGAAACAATTTTTCTTTTAAGTTCACACCTGAACTCCTGTAAATTGCATTCCTAATTCCCCAACTTCAGATGCAAAAGCTTCAGCACGAGCGATATAGTCTTTAAACTGATCCAAACTAGCGCACGCAGGTGATAGCAAAACAATATCACCAGACTGCGCTTGCTTTGCAGCCTCCTGCACGGCATTTTTCAAAGTTTCACTCATGACACAAGGTGCGGCGCCTGCTAAGGCTTCATTAATTGCGGGTCCGTCTTTACCAATTAAAAATACCCCTTTTACAAACCGCAAAGTGGGATCACGCAAGGGGGCGAAATCCTGACCCTTACCTTCGCCACCCGCAATCAACCAAATACGTTTACCTGATTCATTGCTACCTAGACCATTTAACGCTGCTACAGTTGCGCCAACATTAGTTCCCTTGCTGTCATCTACATATTCCACGTCAGCAATAATTGAAATACTTTGAACCCGGTGTGGCTCTCCATGGTAATCACGCAAGCCATGCAAAAGCATATTCAACGGTAAACTTGCCGCTCTTGCCAATGCAACAGCCGCTAAGGCATTTAAAGCATTATGTCGACCGCGAATCCGTAACGCATCAGCTGGAATTAAACGTTTAAGGCGTAATGGCTCTTCCTCTGCAACAACAGAGGATTTTCGGCGACGCTTAGGTTTAGGCTCAAGATCCTCGTCTATCTCAGCCCAAACCAGCCAATCAATACCTCCAGCCCTAAGATCATGCTCAATACCAAAAGCACCTTGCTCATCGGGACGGCCAGAACCAAATGTCACTATATTTTGAGTAGACTTTTGCTCATCACTCATCAACCCCATAACCAAGGGATCATCACGATTCAAAATACAGATTGTTTCTAGATTAAATATTTTTGATTTTGCATTCGCATAAGCTTGCATATCGCCATGCCAATCCAAGTGGTCTTGAGTAATGTTGAGCACAGTTGCAGCAGTTGGATACAGAGTATGTGTGTAAACCAATTGGAAGCTGGATAGCTCAAGCACCCACACATCAGGCATTTCTACTATTTGGTCGACTTGCTCTAGGCAAGAGATTAATTTATCCAAAGCTGAAGGACTAATATTCCCCGCTACCGCTACCTTTTTACCGGCACGTTCACATAATTGGCCGGTTAAAGCGGTAGTAGTGGTCTTACCATTTGTCCCTGTAATAGCTAAGATCGCAGGTTGATATTGCAAATCATTTGCTTGAGCCATACGACTCATTGCCGCTATTGCTCTTGCAAAAAATTCTATCTCACCCCAAACGTCAATACCTTGTTCTTGCGCACCCTCAAGGAATGAATGGGTTGGCTCTTGAAGTGGCGATAAACCTGGGCTGATTCCTATCACATCAATATCGCTCAATAAGCCATGATTAAATGGACCGAAATGCATATCACCAAGCCCTGAAAACTCAAGCTCAGCAAGCCATGCTTTTTGCTTATCGCTTAATTGGGTTTTTTCACGTGTATCTACCAAGCGGACAGAAGCACCATTACGCAAACACCATTTGGCCATAGCAACGCCAGACTCACCCAAACCCATGATGAGAAATTGATGAGGCGCAACATAACCCTCATCATTGACCATGAGCGGATTTGCGAAGGTGTTTTCTAAGTTATGCATGGCTTAACGTAATTTCAAACTAGATAAGCCAATTAAGACTAAAAGGATTGTGATAATCCAAAAACGTACAACTACTTGAGTCTCTCTCCAGCCACTCAATTCAAAATGGTGATGCAAAGGAGCCATACGGAAGATACGACGACCTTCACCGAATCGTTTTTTGGTGAACTTAAACCAAATCACCTGAAGCATTACAGAGAAGGTTTCCGCCACAAAGATGCCGCCCATCACAAAGAGCACAATTTCTTGTCGCACGATTACCGCAATAGTTCCCAAGGCGCCACCTAAAGCAAGCGCCCCAACATCACCCATAAATACCTGTGCGGGATGCGTGTTGTACCAAAGAAAAGCCAATCCTGCTCCCCCCATGGCACCACAAAAGATCATTAATTCACCAGCACCTGGTATGTAAGGGAACAGCAAGTATTTAGCGTAAATTGCGTTGCCCATGACATAAGCAAACGCGCCCAATGCCGCGCCCACCAATATCACTGGCATGATGACCAAACCGTCTAAACCATCAGTCAAATTCACAGCATTACTGCTTCCAACAATGACTAGGTAACTCAAAATAATGAAACCCATTACACCTAATGGATAGCTAATTTCTTTCATAAATGGAATTAAGAGATTGGACTTAGCAGGCAAGTTCAATGCAAATCCACTCTTGAGCCATTCAAAGAACAATTGCAGCACTTTGAGGTTATTTACCTCGGAAACTGAAAATGCCAAATAAATTGCGGCAAATAAACCGATTAGCGTTTGCCAAAAGAATTTTTCTCTGGAGGCCATTCCTTTGGGATCTTTACGTACTACCTTGCGATAGTCATCAACCCAACCTACCAAACCAAATCCAAAAGTCACGATCATCACAATCCAAATAAAGCGATTGCTTAAATCGGCCCAGAGCATGCAAGAAGTAAAAATCCCCAGCAAAATCAATACACCACCCATAGTAGGTGTGCCTGATTTCACTAAATGAGTTTGAGGACCATCAGTACGAACAGCCTGCCCCATTTTCAATTCAGCTAATTTACGAATTACCCAAGGGCCAGCGGCCAGACCGATTAATAACGCAGTAACGGTTGCCATCACCGCCCTAAAAGTGATGTAGTTAAACACCCTAAAGAATCCAAAATCATCTTGCAACCACTGAGCTAACATTAAGAGCATGTTTTAGCCTCCTCTAATAAGGCTTGTGCCACACGCTCCATGCGCATAAAACGAGATCCTTTAACCAATATATTTAACTTTTCAGCAGCATGGCCTTGATGCGCCTGCAAAGCATTTACTAACTTCAGATTCAAATCCCCAACGTCAGTAAAGTGCTCCGCAGACGATGTAAGACTTAATTTCTTCTTAGTCTCTTCAAAACCTCTCACCGCTTCTTCTGATTGCTCGCCCAAGGTAAATAATTTCTCTATACCTTGCTCGGCTGCATATGCGCCAACTTCATGATGAAAAGCTCGCCCTTGATTGCCAACCTCACCCATATCTCCCAAGATTAACCAAGAGAGATTGCCAGATTGTTTTAAAGCATCAATTGCAGCTCTTACTGAATCCGGATTGGCGTTATAAGTGTCATCAATTAAGGTGTGAGCCGCACCGAGAGTTTTGAATTGCATCCTGCCATTAACAGGAGAAAAGGATTCAAGGCCTTCTTTAATTTTTGCAAGGCTTACACCTGCAGCTAAAGCAACCGCAGCAGCAGCTAATGCGTTGCGCACATTATGGCTACCCAAAGTTTGTAACTGCACTTCAGTAGAGCCTTGGGCTGTTTGTATTTGTACACGGCCATTAGGTAAAACTTGTCCACTTACAGAGGCTTTTACATCTGATGGCGCTGAAAGCAACATAAAATCCATGATGCGACGACCATCAGCAGCTTTCCTCCAAGCAGCTGAAAATTCAGAATCAGCCGGAAAAACCGCTACGCCATCTTTAGGAAGCGCAGCTAAAACTGCTGCATGTTCCTGCGCAACAGCAGCGACCGATGTCATGAATTCTTGATGCTCGCGTTGAGCATTATTAATGAGTGCGATATTCGCTTGAGCAATCTGCGCCAATTGAGCTGTCTCACCCGGATGATTCATGCCCAACTCAATAACTGCAAGCTGATCCGTTGAACGCAAACGTAAGAGCGTTAAGGGCAGTCCAATCTCATTATTAAGATTCCCCTTCGTTACTAAAGCACAGTTTTCACCAACAGTAGCCTTAAATATCGAGGCAATCATTTCTTTGACGGTGGTTTTGCCATTGCTACCAGTAACTAGCGCAACAGGAATATCAAAGTTTGCACGCCAGGCTTTAGCAAGATGCCCTAAACCAAGTCGGGTGTTTTGTACGCAAATTGCGGGCAAGTTTTCTGGGCACTGTTCAATCTTACTAATTAAGGCAGCACTTGCCCCAGCTTTAGCCACATCCTTTAAAAATGAATGTGCATCAAAATGCTCGCCAGATAATGCAACAAAAAGCTCATGTTGATCAATTTGACGGCTATCAGTACTCACCCTAGATAATTTCAAAGTCTCTGCTTCTGCTTTTGAAATATTCACCAGTTGACTACCTGGAAGCATCGAGTGAACCTGCGCAAGATTGGTCATGACTAACATCAAGCCGCACCTCCGGCAGCAAGCTGAATATGCTCTTGATCAGAAAATTCAAACTTTTTACCGTTGATTTCCTGAGTAGACTCGTGACCTTTGCCAGCCACCAGAACTACATCCTCTTCAGCGGCATGTCGAACTGCCGCCATAATGGCTGCAGCTCTATCGGTAATCGACTGAATGTGAGTAACACCAACAGACATCCCAGCGCGAATCATAGAAACAATGACTTCCGGATCTTCAGATCTAGGGTTATCGCTTGTGATTACAACGTGATCGGCATATTGCTCTGCTACACGACCCATTTGTGGACGCTTACCAGAATCTCTATCACCGCCACAGCCAAATACACACCAAATTTTTCCATTGCGCTGATTGGCTATTGGTCGTAAAGCAATCAAGGCCTTTTCTAAGGCATCTGGTGTGTGCGCATAATCCACAACTACCAACGGGCCATTGGCTTTTGAATTCTTAAATACTGTGATGAGCTCCATGCGACCTGATACGGGGCGCAATTTACCCAAGCGCTTACTTGCCTCAACGCAACTTAGCCCTTGGGTCAGTAACGTTGTCCATACAGCCAAACTATTGCATAAGTTAAATTCACCTAGAACGGATACATGGACTGTACTTTCCCCAACACCCTCATAGATAAACGAGGTGTCATAACCATTATTTGTTAAAAGGGTATTTTTGGCATAAATATGCTGCAAAACATCGCCAAACTTTTCAAAACCCTTGAAAGCATCTTGATTTAATGCATAGCCCCAAACTTTGATGGTCTTCTGAGTGAGTAGCTGCATGGCCAACTCACGACCAAAGGCATCGTCAAAATTTAAGACAGCATGCTCTAAACCGGCGCACTGAAATAACTTTGCTTTTGCTTGCGCATAATCAGCCATATTGCCGTGATAGTCCAAATGATCTTGCGTCAAATTGGTAAATACCGCGCAATGAAATTGAATACCAGCAATGCGTTCTTGATCTAGTGCATGAGATGAAACCTCCATTGCAAGCTGTTTAGCTCCTGCATCGAAGATTTCTTTTAATTGAGTTTGAAGGCGTGGAGCATCCGGCGTGGTGTATCCAGTTTGAACTAAAGCACCAGGAAATCCAGAGCCCAATGTACCCATAACGGCTACACGATGAGATGAATCATCTAATACCTGAGAAAGCCACTGTGTAACCGTTGTTTTTCCGTTGGTACCCGTTACACCAATGATCTTTAATTCCAAGCTTGGTTGACCATACCATTGGGCAGATAACTCACCCGCTAATTTACCCAAACTTTCAACAGCAAAACATTGGGGGTGATTGAAGTATTGAGAATCTGCGCCTGTGGCCTCAAATACGACGGCAGCTGCTCCCGCGTCCAAAGCAGCTGCAATGTAATTACGACCATCACGTAAGCTTGATCCATGACCGACCGGATAAGCAAAGAAGATATCGCCAGGATGAATTTGACGACTATCGGCACGAATTTTTGCTGATGCAGCTACCAAGCCCTGTAAATGACTTATTAGATGAGCAGGTGAAATATTCATCATCACACTCATTTTTTTGAAACCACATGCTGTACTTTTGCGCTAGCGACTGGCGTATCAGTCGCACCACCATCAGCCAGCGTAGCTTGCTTAACGCTACTATCTGGAAGCACATTTAATGTACGTAAGGTTTCGCTAACAATCGTTGAAAATACAGGTGCGGCTACATCGCCACCATAATAACTTCCACCCGTTGGTTCATCAATCATGACTGCCACTGAAATACGAGGGGAGCTAATTGGGGCAATGCCTGCGAAATAGGCTAAGTATTTATTTCCGTAGCCTTTACCTACAAGCTTATGTGCAGTACCAGTTTTCCCGCCAACACGATACCCATCCGCTTGAGCTTTTACTGCGGTACCACCTGGCTGCGTAACTGTTTCAAGCATTTGACGCATTTCTTGGGCAGTTTTGGCAGAAATAACTCTAGTACCCGGCTTAAAGTCAGGACTACGGTCAATCGTTAATGGGACCAACTCTCCATCCCGGGCAAAAATCGTATAGGCACGAGCTACTTGAAATAGCGAGCCAGAAAGACCATAGCCAAATGCAACGCGCGCCTGGTCACTGGCTACCCATTTTTTATAAGGATGCAAGGTTCCAGTAACTGCTCCAGGAAAGCCAATCTTAGGCGCCTGCCCAAATCCAACAGCCGAATACATATCCCACATTTCTTCTGGAGAGAGATAGTTCATCGCAATTTTTGCCGCACCAATATTGCTAGACTTTTGAATAATCTGAGCAACACTCAGACTGCCATTAGGATGGGTATCAGTAATTGGTTTTTTACCCACTAAATAACTAGAACCAATTGGTAATACTGTATTCGGATTAATAACACCCTTTTCTAAAGCAGCAGAAACGGTAAAAGGCTTAATCGTTGAACCAGGCTCAAACATATCTGTAAGCACGCGGTTACGGAGTTGTTCGCCATTAAGATTTCGACGATCATTCGGGTTGTAACTTGGGTAATTTGCTAAGGCAAGAATTTCACCAGTCTGCGTATCAAGGACAACTGCACCACCTGCTTTCGCATGGTGATCCTCTACCGCACTTTTCACTGCGTTATATGCAATGTATTGAATCTTGCTATCGACTGAAAGCTGTAGATCTTTACCGTTTTGTGGCAATTGCTCAATACCCACTTCTTGAACAACACGTCCTAAACGATCAACAACAACACGACGTTGCCCTGCATGACCAGCTAAATCCTTTTCTCTAGAGAGTTCCATGCCCTCTTGGCCGCGATCCTCAACATTGGTAAAACCGACAACGTGCGCCATTGCTTCACCCTCAGGGTAAAAACGGCGGTACTCATTATTTAAACCAATACCAGGAATTTCTAACTGCTTAATTTGTTGGGCTATTTCTGGATCTACTTGACGCTTTAAGAAAATTTGCTTGCGCTCTTCTTTGAGTTTTTTACGTAAATCTGCTTCACTAATTTGCAATAAGCTTGCAAGCTTTCGAACCTTATCTGCAGCCAAATCATCAGGTACCGTATCGTTATAGGCAATGACTGACTTTGCCTCTAAACTTGTAGCAATGACTTGACCATTTCGGTCCAAAATTTTTCCACGTGAAGCAGGAAGCTCTAACTCTCGTTGAGTGCCTCTTACGCCCTTGGCTTCATAAAACGCATTTCCTGGACCCTGGATCCAAAAAGCGCGAATCAGAAGCAGCATAAATACAAAGAACAACAAAAATAGCATCAAACGCGATCGCCACATTGGCAAGCGCAAAACTAAATTTGGCGTAGTAGAAAATCCAACTGGCCTCATTTAGCTTCCTTTAAGTACAAAGTACGTTCAGGTGAAATGGGGACCATATGTAATTGGTTACGCGCTACGTCGCGAATCCTTGCCGACTTAGATAAATTTCTTTGCTCGTATTCCAGACGTAACCAGTCTTGATTAAGTTGACGCTCTTCAATTTGAGCATGCTCTAAAGCAATAAATAACTTACGGGCTCGCTGTTGGGCAGCAACTAATGACAAGGCACATATCAACAATAAAGAAAGTAAAGTCAGCGTGGCGCGATTCATGCCAAAACTCCTGAACGCTTTTCTGCAACACGCATGATTGCTGAGCGAGCACGTGGATTCTCTCGAACTTCTTGCTCACTAGGCTTTACACGTCCGATAATTTCTAATGCGCTTTGTGGCAAATCTCTATCGCGAACTGGTAGACCACGAGGCACCTCTACCTTGGAGTGCGCCTGTAGGAATTGCTTAACAATTCGGTCTTCCAATGAATGAAAGCTTATAACAGCGAGTCTCGCACCAGGCTTTAATAATCCCAGCGCAGCCTTCAAGCCAAGTTCTAAGTCCTCAAGCTCACGGTTAATAAAAATACGCAATGCTTGAAATGTTCTTGTTGCAGGATCTTGCCCAGCTTCTCTAGTACGAACAACACTGGCCACCAGTGACGCTAATTGCAAAGTAGTTTTTGGTGGCAAGCCTTCCTCTCGCTTAGCCACAATAGCTTTAGCGATCTGTGAAGCAAAACGTTCTTCTCCGTAAGTCTTAATCACCCGCGTGATTTCCTCCTGCGGCGCCTGCTCTAGCCACTCCGATGCAGTGATGCCATGATCCGTATCCATCCGCATATCGAGCGGACCCTCGCGACGGAACGAAAATCCTCGGTGTGCCTCGTCTACTTGCGGCGAACTGATACCCAAATCCAACAAAATTCCATCGACTGATTCGGGTTGCGCGTATTGATCCATTTGCGCAAAACTGTCGTGCACAATAGTTAAACGCGGATCGTTGATTTTTTTGGCCACTGCAATCGCATCCAAATCCTTGTCGAAGGAGATCATGCGCGCACGGGTATCTAACTGTTTGAGCAAAGCCTGAGTATGTCCACCGCGCCCAAACGTTCCATCGATTACTAAGATGTTGTTTTTCGGATTTTGCGCCTGAAGAAGTGGACCATCCATTAGCGCCGTCACCGCCTCGGCCAGTAATACTGGGCGATGAGTTATGTTCATAACACCCTGACATCAAAAATTAAATTGCTTGAGCGCATCAGGCATGCCTTGCGCAATGGCGGCCTGTTCTTTGGCGGTGTAGGTAGCAGCATCCCAAAGCTCTAAATGACTACCCATCCCGAGCAACATCACTTCTTTTTCAATGCCTGCAGCTGAACGTAATTCTGGGCTGACGAGAATTCTTCCAGCACTATCTAAATCGACCTCTGCAGCATTCCCCAGAAAAATACGGCGCCACCAATGAGCATCCATAGGGAGTTGAGCAACTCGTGAGCGGAAGTTCTCCCATTCAGGGCGTGGGAAGAGTAAAAGGCATCCATCAGGGTGTTTTGTGAGGGTAATGTGACCTTCACCCTGAACCAACAAGGCGTCACGATGCTTAGCCGGAACTGACATTCGACCTTTTGCATCTAAATTTAGAGCTGACGCGCCTTGAAACACTATTTACCCCACTTTTTCACACTTCCTCCCACTTTAGAGGATCAACCTAAGAGGGTCAAGTGTTTTTGGGTAATTTTTTGGGAAATTCCCTAGTGTTTACAAACACTTAGCGCACTGTGTTCACAAAATGGTGATATTAAAATTACCACTTGAAACAAGAGCTTGGAAAATATACTTAAGAATAGATCTTAGCTATTTAGGTAAAAATCGGTGGATATACTGTACGAATAAACAGTTATTTAATCAAAAATTTATCCCACTTCTTCAAAAATTAAATACGATAGGCGCTACTGGTCATCGCCTTGGACATCAGTTGCATTATTCCCTGAATTGGCCTTGGTAAGGTGACGCCACCAGCCTGCAAGGCGTCTTGTCCATGCTCAATTTCATCGATGCGCATTTGGTCTACTATTGCTCGCGATTGATGATCTTCCTTGGGCAGTTTCTCCAAATGGCTTTCTAGATGACTTTCGACTTGTTTCTCGGTTTCAGCAACAAAACCCAAGCTCCACTTATCGCCAGCTAAGCCTGCTGCCAAGCCAATTGCAAACGATCCTGCGTACCAAAATGGATTAAGAAAGCTAGTATGTGAACCGAGCTCTTGCAAGCGCGTTTCACACCAAGCTAAGTGATCCATTTCCTCTTGCCCAGAATGATTTAACATCTTCTGAATCTCAGGATTTCGAGCAACTAATTTTTGGGATTGATAGAGGGCTTGGGCGCAAACTTCACCCACATGATTGACCCGCATCAGTCCAGCAGCATGTTTACGCTCTTCGGCATCCAATTCCACAGTGGAATTACCCGTTGAAGTCGGGATAGGGCGCCGTGAATTTGCACCCCCAAATACCGACCGAAGGGCAGTATCAAACTCAATAATCAGCCGATCTGTTGGGCTCATAAGGTTCAAAAACTTAGACTAAAACCTCAGCTTTACAACTTTGTTTGGTTTTTAATCCGAGTTCAGCAAGAAGAGCACGATCTTCCTCTGCCTCGGGATTTCCGGTAGTGAGCAGTTGCTCACCATAGAAAATCGAATTCGCGCCAGCCAAGAAACACATCGCCTGAATAGCTCTACCAAGCTCTTGACGGCCAGCAGATAAGCGCACACGAGCACGAGGCATAGTGATTCGGGCAACTGCAATTGTTCTCACAAACTCAAGCGGGTCCAAAGGCTTTTGATCTGCCAATGGAGTGCCAGCTACTGGTACTAAATGATTAATGGGGACTGATTCAGGATAAGGACTTAAATTAGCTAGGCGAGCAATAAAAGCTGCACGTTGCTCACGGGATTCACCCATGCCCACAATACCGCCACAGCAAACCGACATACCAGCAGCACGGACATTGGAAATCGTATCTAAGCGATCCTGATAGCCACGAGTTGAGATCACCGAGCGATAAAAGTCTTCGCTAGTATCTAAATTGTGGTTATAAAAGTCTAGGCCAGCCTCTTGTAACGCGTGGGCCTGGCTAGCCTCTAACATCCCTAAAGTTGCGCAGGTCTCTAAGCCCAGGGCTTTTACACCCTTAATCATGGCAGCGACCTTCTCAATATCGCGATCCTTAGGCTCCCGCCAAGCAGCACCCATACAAAAACGGTTTGAACCAGCGGCTTTAGCGGCTTTAGCAGCCTCAAGAACCTCATCCAAATCCATCAGCTTATTGGCTTTAACATCAGTGTCATAGCGGGCTGCCTGAGGACAATACCCACAATCTTCTGGACAGCCACCGGTTTTAATTGACAAAAGCGTCGCTAGCTCGACATCCCCTTCTGGGAAATAGGCTTGATGAGTTTCTTGCGCCTTAAAAATTAAGTCATTGAAAGGCAAGGAAAAAAGTTCCTCAATTTGGGCAACCGTCCAAACCCCAGAGGCGTCTACCTCCTTACGCAAATCCATCTTAGATTTGACTTGAGTGAGGGGTTTTTCAGTAGTTTGGGCGTCCAGCATGGTCGAATTCCAGGAAATAGATCAATTCAAGGCATAAACATAACAGATACAGCTCTGAATTTGGAAAAACTAGTGGTCAAATATCAAACATGAATAAAAATGTTCACTTCGAACAAAGCAAAGAAAACTGGGTAAACAGAAGTCTAGCTGCGGTTTGGCACCCCTGTACCCAGATGAAGCATCACGAATCTTTTCCCCTAATAGCCATTACCAAGGGCAAGGGAGCTTGGCTTTTCGATGAAAAAGGCACCCCTTTGCTCGATTGCATTAGCTCCTGGTGGACAAACTTATTTGGTCACTCCAACCCTCTCATCAATAAGGCCATTCTTGCCCAGCTAGAAAAAATTGAGCATGTCATGCTGGCCGGCTTTACACATCCACCTGTAGTGGAGTTATCGGAAAAACTTTCCGCCTTGACCAACCATCAGTTAGGCCATGTCTTTTATGCGTCAGATGGAGCATCAGCAGTAGAAATAGCCCTAAAAATGAGTCACCACTTTTGGCAACTCAATAACAAGCCTGAAAAGAAAAAATTTGTTTGTCTTCAAAATGGCTATCACGGTGAAACAATCGGCGCTTTAGCAGTCACAGATGTCGCCATTTTTCGTGAAGCCTATGGATCACTTTTGCAGGAAGTTTTCACAGTCCCATCTCCTGATGCCCGCAAAGCAGGGCCTGGCCAAACTGCTGCTGATGTGGCCAGACAATGTGCACAAGAACTTGAGCAATTATTCAAGCAAGAACATCAAAACATTTCAGCCATCATCGTTGAACCCTTAATTCAGTGTGCTGGTCAGATGGCCATGTACTCACCTGAATATTTGCGCTTAGTCCGACAGTTATGCGATCAATATCAAATTCATTTAATCGCCGATGAAATTGCTGTGGGATGTGGACGTACTGGGAAATTTTTTGCTTGTGAACATGCTGATATATGGCCCGACTTTCTCACCCTCTCAAAAGGTATTAGCGGTGGATATCTACCCCTCTCCCTTTGCCTAACAAGCGACGGTATTTATCAAGCGTTTTATAGGGATGAGACTAAACACGGCTTCTTACATTCTCATTCCTATACCGGCAATCCACTAGCCTGTGCAGCAGCTTTAGCTTGCTTAGATATTTTTGAAACAGAAAATGTTCTCGAGAAAAATCTTGGACGCTCACAAGATCTTGCAAATGCTTTTGCTTGGGCACAGACAGATCCTAGGATTGAACATTGGCGCCAGCAAGGCATGATTCTTGCATTCGATGTGAAAAATGAATCCCTTAAGAATCCCAACACCTTTGCACGAGAAATGTTCTCTAAAAGCCTGGATGAAGGAGTATTAATTAGACCAATTGGCAATACGATCTATGTCATGCCACCCTATGTTTTATCAACCGAAGAAACCTTGCAAATGGGTAAATCGGTAAAGAGTGCACTAGAACAGGTTCTCATATGAAAACCCCTTTTCAGGCGTTTGATCTTGCCAATCAAGAATTAGAAAAGTTAGATACACAGTTACTCAAACGCAAACTGCGCGTCACGGAATCACCTTGTGATACCTCGGCCAAGGTAGGCGAAAGAACACTAAAAGCATTTTGCAGTAATGATTATTTGGGTTTAGCCAATCATCCACTCCTATTACGCGCACTAGCAGATGGCGCCAATCAGTATGGGATAGGAAGTGGTGCCTCTCACTTAATCAGTGGGCATCACATTGCACACGATTTGCTAGAGAAAAAACTTGCTTCGTTTCAAGGTACACATATCCCTGATGCAAAAGCTTTATTTTTTAGCACTGGTTACCTTGCGAATATTGCCGCACTGACGGGTCTAGCCAAACTGGCAGACTCGGGTCAAGCTAGCATTTATTCCGCCAAATTAAATCACGCATCCATTATTGATGGCGTACGCTTGGCCAGTACACAAACGCATGCCAAAGTTCATCTTTTTGACCACGCGGATTTAGATACACTACAAAAGAAAATTAGTAGCGACTGTGCACCTCTCAAAATCATTGTGGTGGATGGCGTTTTTAGCATGGATGGTGATCTAGCGCCAGTAAAGGCGCTGCTAGATATTGCCAATACTTTTGATGCACTTCTCATGGTCGATGATGCCCATGGATTTGGGGTGTTAGGCGAGAATGGTCACGGGCTTTTGGAGTTATTGAATATTGCCTCAGACCGAATCATTTACATTGGCACCCTTGGAAAAGCAGCCGGTGTAAGTGGCGCCTTTATTTGTGCACAAGAACCATTTATAGAATGGTTAATTCAAAAAGGTCGCCCTTATATCTATAGCACTGCAACACCACCTGCTATCGCACATACCGTACTCAAAAGTCTCGAGATCATCGAAAGCGAAGAAGGCAAAACGAGACGTGAGCAACTCAAAAAGCTTATTAATATTTGGCAAGAGGAAATGGTCTTTTCCACATGGGAAAAAATCTCTTCACCAACCCCAATTCAACCCGTTGTATTGGGTAGTAATGCGAACGCATTGTTAGCCTCCAAACTATTGGATGAGGCAGGATACTGGATTCCAGCAATCAGACCACCTACTGTCCCAGTAGGAAGCTCACGTTTACGAGTTACCTTTTCTGCGAATCACAGTGTTGATGATTTGCGAATACTCATCAAAACGCTGCAAACTATTGAGCAACAAGTTATTGCAGAAGCGGCCGTTTGATAATGTCCAAAGGATTTTTCATCACAGGTACCGATACTGAAGTGGGTAAGACTTTAGTTAGCGGTGCTGTGATTCTAAAACTCAGAGTGCTTGGAATTAATGCTGTCGGCTTTAAGCCCGTAGTTGCCGGCACCTATCTGAATAATGACAGCAGACTACTGAATGAGGATCTTGAAACTCTTCGACTCGCTTCAAATCTAGCGCCAGATCAGCTAAACCTATGTCCTTATGTTTTAGATAAACCTGCCGCGCCGCATCTTGCCGGAAAAGATCAAGGGATTGAGTTGAAAAGTATCGTGATCATGAAAGCGTTTGAGAATATTCAATCTCAATATGAGCAAGTCGTCGTTGAAGGCGCTGGAGGATTTTTGGTTCCATTAAATGACGATGAGGACTTAGGCGATATTGCTCAAGCCTTAAATTTACCGGTCATTCTGGTGGTTGGCATGAGACTAGGCTGTATTAATCATGCCTTATTAACCCTTGAATCCATCAGGTCTCGTAATCTCACCATCGCCGGATGGATAGGGAATGCGCTTTCAAGCGAAATGCCATTCTTGCAAGAGAATTTAGAAACTATCAAAAACAGAGTTTCCGCGCCATTCTTAGGGCTTATTCCCACTTTGCCAAAAGAATTGCGAAAACTCGATCAGGCCCCATATTCAGTTGATGCACTTACTTTTGCTGCGCAGCACATCAACCTTCCCTAGTAATTACTACCATTAATATCAGTTTGGGCTAAGATGAAGGCATGCGTTTACTACCCGAGATCGTCGATTCCGCAGAAGCCATTCAAGAAATACGGCGCAATATTCATGCTCATCCAGAATTGCGCTTTGAAGAAAACCGTACAGCTGATTTAGTTGCTCAAGCCCTCTCTAGCTGGGGCATTACGGTTTTTAGGGGAATGGGTAAGACGGGTGTTGTAGGTCGCCTTGAAGGAGATCTAGGACCTGGAAAAATGATTGGCTTGCGTGCTGATATGGATGCACTGCCACTTCAAGAACACAATAATTTTGCGCACAGCTCACGCTACCCTGGAAAAATGCATGCTTGTGGACATGATGGTCACACAGCGATGTTGTTAGGGGCCGCACAATATTTATCAAATCATCGGGACTTTAAAGGTACCGTTATTTTCATTTTCCAGCCAGCCGAAGAAGGAGGTGCTGGTGCTCAAGAAATGATAAATGATGGACTTTTTCAGGAATTCCCCTGTGATGCGGTCTTTGGCTTACACAATTGGCCCGGGCTTGCCGAGGGACATTTTGGCGTTATTAGCGGTCCCATGATGGCCTCAAGCAACACCTTTGAAATCACAATTCAAGGTAAAGGTGGTCATGCAGCCCTACCGCACAACAGTGCAGATCCGGTTATCGCAGGCGCACAAGTTGTGCTCGCCTTACAAAGCATCATTACCCGCAACAAGCGTCCTGTTGATGCGGCAGTATTATCCGTTACGCAATTTCATGCTGGCGAGACCAGTAACGTCATTCCTGATAGCGCCTCCATTGGTGGGACAGTACGCACTTTCACGATTGAAGTTCTCGATTTGATTGAACTGCGCTTAAGAGAGATAGCGCACAGTGTTGCAAGCGCATTTGACTGCCAAGCAGAAATTACTTTTTCGCGTAACTATCCACCACTCATCAATCATGCAAATGAAGTCCGTTTTGCCACAGAAGTGATGGAAGATCTGGTGGGAAAAAACAATGTCAGCACCTCAATTGATCCAACGATGGGCGCTGAAGATTTTGCCTTCATGTTGCTTGAAAAACCAGGTTGCTATGTCTTTTTGGGGAATGGGGATGGCGATCATCGCTCAGTAGGCCATGGAATGGGTCCATGTCACTTACACAACTCCTCTTATGATTTCAATGATGCCTTAATTCCAGTAGGGGTAAGTTACTGGGTGAGTCTAGCCCAACGGTTTTTGGGCAATACCCCCGCTTAAAATGAAATGTCAGCGAAATTAACGGGGAAGTAAAAGCCACATTCTGCCGCTTTGCTTCATCCGTCCAGCCATCTCCCCAGCCGCCTCATCAGAACCCCAATAGTAGTCAGCCCTAACACCACCAACGATCGCTTTACCCGTGTCTTGAGCCATCACCAATTTTTGCAAGGGCTGGCTACTCAAGGGCTTGGTCGTTGCAAGAAATACTGGCGCGCCTAAAGGCAATGCTTGCAAATCAACAGCAATACTACGGCCAGCCGTCAGTGGCACCCCAAGAGCGCCATTTGGCCCAAGCTCTGCGCTGACATTGCCCGGCAACTCTTTAAAAAAGACAAAACGTGGGTTGGCATTGAGCATTTCATTTGTACGATCGGGATTGCGCCTTGCCCATGCTGAGATACCCTGCATCGTAGCTTCGCTACGCGAGATTTCTTTGCGATCTAAAAGCCATTGAGCAAAAGACTTAAATGGTTGATCATTCGTTCCAGCAAAACCAAGCCGCATTACCCGCCCATCATCAAGACGAATTTTTCCGGAACCTTGTACTTGCATAAAAGCGGCTGCCACCGGGTCTTGAACCCAGGCAATCTCAGAACCCTGTAGCACCCCTGAACTCATCAATTGTGCGCGAGTTGGAGCGGGATTGGGCTTGGAACCTCTCCAAGCGCTAGGGTAACCATATAAAGGAACCGTATACGTTGACGAACGGGTTAACGAACCATTCATCACTGGCTCGTAATAGCCCGTAATTAGACCCGTATCACTACCTGAGCTATTGCGAATCTCATAGACTTGAAAATTACCCTCAAAGTAGCGTCGAATAGCCTGATTATTTCCTGCAGAGACCCCATTGGCCTGTGCGCAGGCTGGCTTCCAATTTAGATCGCTACTACGTTTACGCAAAGCCTCACAGCTCTTTAGCCATGCTGGCCATGCTTGGGTTAAGTCATCATCCTGCCAACCCGGCAGGTTTTGCCACGAGACTGCGCTAAAGTTGGCAATGGAAGAGCTATATGTACCAGCCGCTCCGCTACCAGACCGATATGTAGAGCTACGGGTGGGAGGAGTAGAACACCCCACTATTAAGCCGCCCACAATCAGCAGGAATACACTTGCTACAGCAGTACGCCGAGAAGCTTTACAACTTACTACCATTTTGAAGTTAGAAATCATGATTGCCAATCTACTTGATGAATACCCAATGCTGCTTTTTGTGATGGAGGCAGGTCTCGCACTAGCCCTTTTACTGTTTATCGTCCTTTGGACCGGAAAAGGTAAAAAATAGGGTTAAATCCAGTGCTTAATGCAAAGTTCTGGGCATCACTAGAGCAAACTCAGGAATTGGGGCCTGGAAGAACTGAGCATCTTCAGTCACACAAAAGTATTCTCCGCGCATAGTCCCTGCGGGAGTGGGCAGAGTAGCCCAACTGGTGTACTCAAAATGCTCGCCCGAGCGTAATAGGGGTTGTTGGCCAACCACCCCCAATCCACGTACTTCTTGGACATTGTTATCCCCATCAGTAATAAACCAGTGCCGAGCAATCAGCTGAACGCTAGCCGCACCTGTATTACGAATGGTCACTGTATAAGCGAAGGCAAATTGGCGGTTATCAGGCTCAGATTCTTCTGGCAAATACTGGGCTCGGACCGTAATAGTGATTTCATGGGGGTTCATGCAAGAATTCTGCTCCATCCAAGAGCCAACTGCAAGCTAGAATCTAGGGATGGATAGTCAAAACTTGCCCTCAAATACGCAGTTTGTTATTGCCCCCTCTATTTTGTCTGCCGACTTTGCCTGCCTAGGCAAGGAGGTAAAAGACGTTTTGGTGGCTGGCGCCGACTGGATTCACTTTGATGTGATGGATAACCATTACGTCCCCAACCTCACCATCGGCCCCTTGGTTTGTGAGGCTATTCGTCCTTATGCACTGAAAAATGACAAACCAGCGGTGATTGATGTTCACCTTATGGTTGAGCCAGTGGATCGCATCATTCCGGATTTTGCTAAAGCGGGTGCAAATTTGATTAGCTTTCACCCTGAAGCCAGTCCTCACGTCAATCGTACCCTCAATCTCATTCGTGACCAAGGTTGTCAGGCAGGTATTGTCCTTAATCCAGCTACCCCGCTTCACTACCTCGATCACACTTTGGAATTGGTCGATCTTGTCTTACTGATGTCTGTAAACCCAGGCTTTGGTGGTCAATCCTTTATTCCAAGTACTTTGCATAAAATTGCTCAAGTGCGTGCACGCTTAGATCAGTACAAAGCAGAAACCGGTAAACATATTCGTCTTGAAGTCGATGGAGGCATCAAAGTCGACAATATTGGTGAAGTCGCTAAAGCTGGTGCAGACACCTTTGTTGCTGGTTCCGCTATTTTTGGCAAAGATGATTACAAGCAAGTCATTCAAGCCATGCGTGATGAATTAGGAAAGCTAGGAAACACCTAATGCAACGCGATGAATTTAATACCTTAGCAAAGCAAGGCTTTAACCGCATTCCATTGGTGAAAGAGGTATTGGCAGACTTAGAAACGCCTCTATCTCTTTACATCAAATTAACGCAAGCTTTTGGCAAAACCAATACCTACCTACTGGAGTCAGTTTTAGGTGGAGAGCGTTTTGGGCGTTTCTCCTTTATTGGTTTACCAGCAAAAACGCTTTTGAGAACCGTTGGAACACCGGCAGCACCACTCACTGAAGTTATCACCGACGGAAAAGTGGTTGAAACCAATCGCGATAATCCATTAGATTTTGTAGATGCTTACTTCAAGCGCTTCAAGGTTGCATTACAAGCAGGTCTACCCCGTTTTTGCGGAGGTTTAGCTGGTTATTTTGGTTACGATACCGTTCGCTATATTGAATCTCGCTTAGCGCAACATAGCCTCCCAGATGAACTGGGTGTCCCAGATATCCAACTGATGTTGACCGAGGAGTTGGCTGTAATTGATAACGTTGCTGGACGCATCTACTTGATTGTTTATGCTGATCCAAGCCAAGAGAATAGCTTTGAAAAAGCCCAAATTAGATTAAATGAACTATTGGCCTGCCTAAGTAAGCCAATGAGTATTCCTGCATCACACCCCAGCACAAAAACAGCGCCCATTCGCAAATTTAAGGCTGAAGATTTCGAAAACGCTGTTCGCAAAACTAAAGATTACATTTTGGCTGGCGATTGCATGCAGGTTGTCATTGGGCAGCGCATCAGCAAACCATTTACAGATTCACCATTGGCCCTTTATAGAGCGTTGAGATCTTTAAATCCATCGCCCTATATGTATTTTTATGATTTCGGGGATTTGCAAGTTGTCGGCTCTTCTCCAGAAATATTAGTACGCCAAGAAAAGCGCGAGGCTGAAAAGATTGTCACAATCCGACCGTTGGCGGGAACTCGTCCACGTGGCGCCAGCCCTGAAGAAGATGAGCGCTTGGCAAAAGAACTCCTTGCCGATCCTAAGGAAATAGCTGAGCACGTTATGTTGATTGACCTTGCCCGCAATGATGTCGGCAGAATTGCCAAAACGGGTTCGGTCAAAGTCACTGATTCGATGTCGATCGAGAAATATTCTCATGTACAGCACATTGTTAGCTCCGTTGAGGGCGAGCTTCTGGATAACATGAGCAATATGGATGTCTTGCGCGCTACCTTCCCCGCTGGAACACTATCTGGCGCCCCAAAAATACGGGCTATGGAAATTATTGACGAGATGGAAATTGTGAAACGCGGTGTTTATGGTGGCGCTGTTGGTTACCTGTCTTTTTCTGGGGATATGGATGTGGCCATCGCTATTCGCACTGGTGTGATTCGCAATGGTATGTTGCATTCCCAGGCAGGCGCAGGCGTTGTCGCCGATTCCGATCCAACAGCCGAATGGAAAGAAACCGAAGCAAAAGCTCGCGCTGTATTAATGGCTGCCGATTTAGTACAAGGAGGACTCGATGCTCCTCATGATTGATAACTACGATTCATTTACTTACAACTTGGTTCAGTATTTTGCCGAACTAGGGGAAGAAGTGAAAGTATTTCGTAACGATGAGATATCTGTTGAAGAAATTGCCACAATCAATCCTGCGCGGATTTGTATCTCACCAGGCCCATGCAGTCCAGCAGAAGCAGGTATCTCGGTAGAAACCATCAAGCGCTATGCGGGCCAAATTCCGATTCTAGGGGTTTGCTTAGGTCATCAGGCGATTGGAGAAGCATTTGGTGGGAACATCATTCGCGCCCAAAAAGTCATGCACGGCAAAACCGATGACATTTATCACACAGGCATTGGCGTCTTTAAGGATCTCCCTAGCCCCTTTAAAGTCACCCGCTATCACTCTTTGGCTATAGAAAAAAGCTCTCTGCCCGCAGTATTAGAAGTAACTGCTACGTCCTCTGATGGAGAGATTATGGGCGTTCGCCATCGCGAGCTGGCTGTAGAGGGCGTGCAATTTCATCCAGAGTCCATTCTCTCGGAGCATGGACATGCCTTGCTCAAGAATTTTTTACAAGCAAAATAAAGAGGCAAGTCAGGGCTATGCCAATCACCCCCCAAGAAGCCTTACAGCGCTGCATTGAACATCGCGAACTCTTTCATGACGAGATGACAGCCATGATGCGACTCATCATGAGCGGCGAGATACCTCCCACATTAGTTGCGGGATTGCTGATTGCGCTACGAACAAAAAAAGAAACTGTCGGTGAGATTGCCGCTGCTGCACAAGTGATGCGCGAATTCGCCACACCAGTTCACATTGAAGATAGATCTCATTTGGTGGATGTCGTGGGAACTGGTGGAGATGGTGCGCACACTTTTAATATTTCAACTGCTGCTATGTTTGTTGCGGCAGCTGCTGGTGCCAAAATCGCCAAACATGGCAATCGCAGTGTCAGTAGCAAATCGGGAAGCGCCGATCTTCTAGAAGCGCTAGGTGTAAAACTCACCCTGAGCGCAGAGCAGGTTGCCCAATGCATTACAACTGTTGGCGCGGGCTTTATGTTTGCCCCAAACCACCACCCCGCCATGAAAAATGTCGTCCCAATTCGTAAAGAATTAGGTGTACGTACAATTTTTAATATTTTAGGCCCCTTAACCAACCCTGCAGATGCCAAGCGTATGCTCATGGGTGTCTTTCACGCAGACCTAGTCGGTATTCAAGCGCGCGTATTACATGCCTTGGGTATGGAACACGCTTTAGTGGTCTATGGGCGAGATGGCCTTGATGAGATTTCCCTAGAAGGACCAACATTGGTTGGTGAACTCAAAGATGGCATTGTGCGTGAATATGAAATTCATCCAAAAGATTTTGGATTAGCCACCGCTCCAACCCATAGCTTTAAAGTGGCAAATGCTGAAGAATCCAAGAAAATTGTTTTAGAGGTGCTAGATAAGAAAGCCGGCTCTGCAAGCGACATTGTTTGCTTCAATGCTGGAGCTACCCTTTATGTAGCTGATGTCGCAAAAGACATTAATACCGGGGTTCAGATGGCCAAAGCCGCTATTGAATCCGGCGCCGCCCGACAAAAACTAGATCAATTTGTTGCCACTACCCAAATATATTAATTCAAAATCAATGAGCGATATTCTCGAAAAAATTGTTGCAACAAAAAAGCAAGAGGTCATAGCCAACTCTAAAAAGTTTTCTTTAGCCAATCAACGAGAACTAGCAGAGGCAAATAATCAAAACACTTTATTAAAACCTCGGGGCTTTATTCACTCCATCAATCAAAAAATTGCTGCCGGTAAAGCAGGGGTGATTACCGAGATAAAAAAGGCCAGCCCTAGCAAGGGTATCTTGCGGGAAAATTTTCAGCCCTCAGAAATTGCCATTACCTATGAAAACAATGGTGCGGCGTGTTTGTCAGTTTTGACAGATACGGAGTACTTTCAAGGATGCACAGCCTATCTTCAAGAAGCCCGCTCAGCTTGCACCATCCCAGTATTGCGCAAAGACTTTACGATAGACCCATATCAAGTCTATGAGGCAAGAGCTATGGGTGCAGATGCCATTTTATTAATAGTGGCCTGCCTTGAACTTAGTCAAATGAAAGATTTGGAGGCCTGCGCCCATGAGCTAGGACTAGATGTATTGGTGGAAGTTCACAATGCTCCAGAACTAGAACAAGCTCTTGAACTCAATACCTCCCTACTTGGCATCAACAATCGTAATCTCAAGACATTTGAGGTGAGCCTACAAAATACTCTTTCACTATTACCCATGGTGCCCCCAAATAAAACGCTGGTGACTGAATCTGGAATCATGACTCGTGCTGATGTTCAGTTAATGCGCGACCATCAAATCAATGCGTTTTTAGTAGGCGAAGCTTTTATGCGTGCACGGGACCCCGGACAATCACTAAGTGAACTCTTTTTTTAAGTCCAACCTTAGTCACTACTCCGAGTGTGGTTGTTATTGAAAAACGAGAGAATTGCTAAGCAGCTTGTAGGGGAATACAATTCTCCTAAGCGTAACCCCCTAGATCCAGCAATAAAAATACTATGTCCATCACTAAATCCAGCCCTTATTTACGATTTTTGAATTTAATCGACTCTCTAGATCGTATCAATCCTGGGAAAAAACTCGACTTTATTGAAGAAAGCTTATTGAATAAGATTGTTTTATGTTCTCAAGCTAACCAATCCATCTTGGTAGGCGACTTGATTTCCTTGGCGGAGCTTGGCTCCCAGGCAACTCTTCATGGTCGACTTAAAAACCTCAATGCAATGGGTTTTATCAAAATGGCTGCGAATGAAGATGGTCGTAAGAAAGAAGTACTCCCATCTAAGGCGGCCCTCAAACGCTATGAAGAAATGTCTAAGTGCCTAGAAAAAGCCGCTAAAGTCAGCGTCTAATTTGGATTAACAAGGCCTCTCAATCGAGAGATCCCCAAAAAAAATCCACCGAACTTTGGTGGATTTTTTATTTATTTAAAGGCTTTTATACGTTAAAGAGGAAATTGAGAACATCGCCGTCCTTAACGACATATTCTTTACCCTCAGCACGCATTTTTCCGGCTTCTTTAGCTCCCGATTCACCCTTGTATTGAATGAAATCCTCAAAGGCTATTGTTTGGGCCCGGATAAAACCACGTTCAAAATCTGTGTGAATTACCCCAGCAGCTTGTGGTGCTGTATCGCCCTGATGAATTGTCCAGGCACGCACCTCTTTTACTCCAGCCGTAAAGTAAGTCTGCAAACCTAGCAAGTTATAACCAGCACGAATCACCCGATCCAAGCCTGGCTCTTCCATCCCTAGGTCAGCCAAGAACTCAATCTTGTCCGCTTCATCCAAATCGGCAATCTCTGCCTCGATGGCGGCACAGACAGCAACCACGGGAGCACCTTCGATAGCAGCATGCTGCTTGACTGCTTCTAAATGGGGATTATTCGTGAAACCATCTTCTTTGACATTGGCCACATACATCGCTGGCTTAGCAGTAATTAAACACAGCGGCTTAAGCAGTAATTGCTCATCCTCACTTAATTTCATGCTTCGAACCGGCTGAGCCAAATCGAGGTGAGCTTGAACCTTAGTCAAAACTGCCACTAAAGCAGCAGCATCTTTATCGTTTCCTGACTTCGCTGCCTTGCTAGAGCGATTTAAGGTCTTTTCGACAGTAGCCAGATCTGACAGGGCTAATTCTGTATCGATCACGCCGATATCAGCGATGGGATCAATCTTGCCTGCAACGTGAATCACATTGGTATCTTCAAAACAACGTACTACATGGGTAATAGCGTCAGTTTCTCGAATATTGGCCAAGAATTGGTTCCCCAAACCTTCACCTTTCGAAGCGCCAGCTACCAAACCTGCAATATCGACAAATTCGACAGCTGCAGGCAAGACGCGCTCAGGCTTCACGATCTCAGCCAAAGCGGCTAGACGAGGGTCAGGAACCTCAACCACACCCACATTAGGCTCAATCGTGCAGAAAGGATAGTTTTCCGCCGCGATTCCAGCTTTAGTAAGCGCGTTAAAAAGGGTAGATTTGCCGACGTTAGGCAGGCCGACGATGCCACATTTCAAAGACATAACGTTATTGTAAAGGGGTCGCTTTCGATATCATCGAGTTATGTCTGATACACACCTAAATAACCCTGGTCTTTCTTCCTCAAATTCTCCAAAAATTCGCACCGTTGAGGTGGCAGTCGTTGGGGGAGGTATAGCTGGTAAGGCTTGTGCCCTAGGATTGGCACAATTAGGCTATCAAACGGTCCAGATTGCTCCTGACTTAAGCCAAGCAACCCCAAGCCCTCAAGGCACTCAATGGGGACAAAGAATTTACGCTTTTTCGCCCGGCACTCAAAAATTACTCTCCAAATTGCAAATTTGGGACGCCTTAGATTACAGCCGCATGCAAGCAGTGCGCGATATGCGAATTTATGGAGATCGGGGCGAAAAATCAGATCAACTGCATCTTTCCGCTTTTGAAGCTGGTACACCACAACTGGCCTGGATTGGTGAATCTAACGTGATTGAGCACACCCTTGATCAAGCTAGTCGATTTCAGAATAAATTGGAGCGCATTACTGATACGCTTGAAACCATTGAAATTGATAGTGATGGGGCAATCCTTCATCTGAAGCATAACGATCCTGTACGTGCACTTTTAGTAGTTGCCGCAGATGGCGCTAACTCCCCTATTCGCTCAGCGATTGGTATTTCCGCAAGCGAAGAGAGTTACTCTCAAAATGCCGTTGTAGCGAACTGGGCCTGCACACACCCCCACCTAGAAACTGCTTATCAATGGTTTTTACCAGGCGGAGATATTGTGGCGATGTTACCGCTACCTAATAAGCAAGTTTCTATGGTTTGGTCTACATCTCCTGAAAATACAGAACACCTTCTCAAACTTGATCAAGCAGCCTGGGAAAGGAAATTTTCCTCGATCGCAAACGGCGCTATTATTCAGCAATTAGGTGCGCTCACACTGAACTCAATCCCAGCTGCCTTTCCCTTACGGAAAATTCGCGCTAGCCGTTTCATTGGTCCAGAGCACTCGCCCAAAGTTGCTCTCATTGGCGATGCCGCTCATGTAATGCATCCCTTAGCTGGGCAAGGCTTAAACCTGGGCTTACGTGATGTTGCAACTTTGCTCAAAATCTTAGGTAAACGCGAATCATTTCGCTTGGTCAATGATTTGGTTTTATTGCGTCGATATGAACGTCAACGTCAAGGCGATACCAGCGCACTTTTATGGGTGACCGATAAATTAAAAAAATTGTTTTCTGGAACAAGCGGTACCGAACGTCTACTTCGCAATGTTGGTCTTGGGCTTGTCAATAAAAGCCACTTTATAAAACAGCGTTTAATTGAACGCGCTTTAGGGGAAATTGATTTTGAATAAATTTTTATCCACGCTTGCAGTAATTTGTTTCGCATTACTGTCTACCGGATTTGCCCATGCACAATCTGAACAACAAATTAGAGCTGATTTGCAGAAAAAATTGGGTACAAATGCCAAGGTAAAAAGTGTTGCTCCAGGACCTATATCGGGAATATATGAAGTGATTGTCGGCAATGAAATTTTTTACACCGATAAAAATAGCAAATATTTAATTCAGGGTGAAATCATTGACTTGGATACCGGTAAAAATATTACCGAACTAAGACAAACTGACTTAAATCGCATTAAGTGGTCAGATTTGCCACAAGCCAACGCCATCAAAACAGTTCGCGGCAATGGCAGCCGTCAACTTGCTATATTTTCAGACCCTAATTGTGGTTACTGTAAGCGCCTCGAAAAATCCTTACAACAACTGGACAATGTCACGCTCTACACCTACCTCATTCCAATTCTCTCGCCCGATTCAACTCAAAAAGCCAAGCAAATTTGGTGCTCATCAGATCCCTATAAGTCATACATAGATTGGATGGTCAACGGCATTGCCCCAACTGGAAAGGGCGACTGCGCTACCCCTCTTGATAAAAATCTCGCTCTCGCAAAGACTTATGGCATCACTGGTACACCAACACTGTTCTTTACAGATGGCAGTCGCTTCCCAGGAGCGGTTCAAATAACTGACATTGAAAAGAAATTTAACACCCTTAAGTAGGCCATCTATTACCCATATGAACGATCACAACAATCTCGATCTGCCGGCTATTCAATATACCGTTTGGCCAGCCGATCTTCATGGTCATCGTTTTCAAGTCAAGTTACGCATTCAAAACCCTCATCCAACCGGTCAGATTTTGAAAATGCCCGCTTGGATTCCGGGAAGCTATTTGATTCGGGATTTCAGCAAAAATATTGAATCTATTTCGGCCTATACCGAAAGCAATCAAAATCAGAAATTGGATTTAGAAAGAATTGATAACGATCAGTGGCAACTACCGATAGTGGCCGAACCCGTTATTGTTCTCACTACAGTCTATGCATTTGATTCTTCAGTACGAGCTGCATATCTAGATAGCGAAAGAGCATTTTTCAACGCGAGTAGTTTGTGTATTGAGGTCAAGGGCCAAGAGTATTTGCCATGCGCCCTGGCTCTTGTTGCACCTGAATTCGCATCATCGGATTATTGGCAGGTTGAGACGACCTTAAGAAATGCTAAAACCGATGCGAGGGGATTTGGGTACTACCTTGCTAAGAATTACGATGACCTATTGGATCATCCAGTGGCCATGGGTGAATTTCAAATGATTCAGTGGGAATCCAATGGTGTGCCTCATAAAATGGCGATCCAAGGATGCATTCACGAGGTAGATGCTATGCGCCTTGCTTCTGACCTACAAGCTATTTGCACCTCCACCATTGATCTTTTTGAACCCGAGAAAAAACAAGCGCCGTTTCAGAGTTATCTCTTTTTGGTAAATGCGGTGATGGCTGGGTATGGTGGGCTAGAACATCGTGATAGTACCGCCTTACTTTGTCGCCGCGATCAAATTCCCCAAAAAGATATCCCGCTGGACGAGGCTAGCTACCGAGAGTTTTTAGGACTCTGTAGTCACGAATATTTCCATGCATGGCTTGTAAAGCGCATTCAACCTAAAGCATTCCAACCCTATCAATTGGACCGCCGAAATTTCACACGCCTACTTTGGCTGTTCGAGGGTTTCACTAGCTATTACGATGACTTACAACTATTACGTAGCAAGCGCATTGATCTCAAAACCTACTTACAGTTGGTAACGGACAATTGGAATAGCATTTTGAAAGGGCCAGGCAGAAATCAGCAAAGTTTGGCAGACAGCTCCTTTGACGCCTGGACAAAGTATTACCAGACAGATGAAAACACCCCCAATGCCGTAGTGAGTTATTACGGCAAGGGAGCGCTTTTAGCCTTAGGGCTTGATCTTAAGATTCGTCAATTTACCAATAATGGCAAATCACTTGATGACTTAATGCGCCTCATTTGGCAAAAGCATGGGGTCACTTTAGAGGGTATTGAAGAAAACGGTCTAGACGACCTTATCTTGAGTCTTTTAGGAAATGGCTTCAGCAAAACCTGGAATACATTCAAGTCCCTCTATATTTTTGGAGTTGAAGATATTCCCCTTCAAAATTGGTTTGATCCCCAATTTATTACTGTGGAGCAAAAAAGTCATTCTAAGATTGAGCGGATTAAGCTCCAATTTGGCATGCGTCATACTGAGGCGAATGGCTGGTTTAAAGTCACTCATGTATTAAATGGTGGCGCTGCCCAAGAAGCGGGGCTAGCTGCTGGAGATTTACTTGCCAGCATTAATGGAGAACGTATTACTTCGGCAAGATGGGACAAAGTTTTAGGAGGCCTCACAGAGGGGCAGCCATTGAACTTGTGTTTCTACAGAGACGATTTGGAGCATGAGCGTATTGCCATCCTGAAACCCTCCCAGACACCCACCCAATATCAACTGACACCAAAGCATTGAGTCACCTATTCTCCAAAGACGATATTCCTATTGATTGGCGTGAGCTATTGGGGGATTATTTTGAGTCTGCCGATTGGATCCAATTAAAAACGCTCCTCCAGCAAGAGTTAGAGCGTAATCCCGCCGGTATTCGACCTGAGCCTCAGAATTTTTTCAAAGCACTAGAACTTACGCCTTTGCATAAAGTACGTGTAGTGATATTAGGCCAAGACCCTTATCACTCACCGGGTCTTGCTCAAGGATTGGCATTTTCTATTCCCGCCACTATTCCAACCAACTCTAGAGAATTCCCAAGCTCTCTGCGTAATATCAGTAAAGCTCTGGCACTTGAAGGTTTTGGTAATTTAGCTCATGGAGATTTGCACGATTGGGCTAAACAAGGGGTGCTTCTACTCAATACTGCGTTAAGCGTCAAAATTGGCCAAGCAGGTAGTCATGCCAATTTGGGCTGGAGTTCGCTAATTAATAGACTGATTGGGAATTTGGCCCAACAAAAACCTCACTTAGTTTGGCTGCTCTGGGGTGGACATGCCCAATCCAAACTTCCTTTGATTGAGGCAGGCAAAGATCCATTGATTTTGAAGTCGTCCCACCCTTCTGGCTTAGGTGTATATAAAACCAGTCAGCCTTTCTTGGAACCTGGAGCAAAAGCAAGCTGCGGACACTTCACCAAGACCAATGATTGGCTAAAGCAGCACTATTTAGAACCTATTGTTTGGGTTTCAAGCAAACAGCCCCGCTCTGGGCAAGCAGCCTTATTTGATTGAGGCGGTATAAACACAAGTAACAGCACAGGCAGCGAAGATGGAGCTTAACCACTCAAGCATCTGGCCAGATTGGAAAAATCCCAGATATTGCCCAGCATAAGAGCTACCTATTGCCGCGACCACCCCAACAATGGCAGTACTGAGTGGTTTTCGTAGGCTACCCCGTGAACCTCGATATCCCGGGTAAAAAAACCACGCGCAAGCCCCGGATAAGCCGCCAATCACCAAAAAAGCCAAAAACCCCATTGCTACCCCCATTCATGAGCACATCAAATCTATAATTGCGATTATGAAGTTGTTGACACTCGGCATCAATCATCACACAGCGCCGGTCGCCATTCGGGAAAAAGTTGCCTTTGATCCTGAATTTCTTCAAGAAGCGTTGCACGACTTACGCCAACATCTCGTTGGCGCGAATCAGGCTGGGCTGCCAGAAGCTACTATTTTGTCAACTTGTAATCGCACCGAAGTGTATTGCGCCGCCAATGATGCTGATGCTGAAAATCTCTTGCACGAAGCAACTTTTGATTGGCTGGCTAAAACTCAACAATTAGCCCCTAGCAGCCTTCAACCCCATATTTATTCCCTGCCTCAATCAGAAGCGGTGCGTCATGCCTTTAGAGTGGCATGCGGTCTTGATTCCATGGTGATTGGAGAAACCCAAATTTTGGGTCAGATGAAAGATGCGGTTCGCACTGCCAATGAGGCCGGGGTTCTTGGCACTTATCTCAATCAACTCTTTCAGAAAACCTTTTCAGTCGCAAAAGAAGTGCGTGGCTCTACAGAAATTGGGGCTCACTCGATTTCCATGGCAGCGGCATCCGTCCGCTTAGCTGAGCGAATCTTTGAAAAAATCTCTGATCAGCGCGTCCTCTTTATTGGCGCCGGCGAAATGATCACCTTATGCGCTACTCACTTTGTTGCGCATAAACCCAAAAGTACAGCTATTGCAAACCGCTCTGTTGAGCGTGGCCAAGAGTTAGCAGATTCTATTTCCGCCCAAGGCGTTCAAGCACAGTCACTCAAACTCTCAGAGCTACCCAATCTCCTACATGAGTTCGATATCATCATTTCGAGCACTGCATCATCGTTGCCTATTATTGGCTTAGGCATGGTAGAAAGCGCGCTCAAACAACGCCGCCATAAGCCGATGGTGATGATAGATTTAGCAGTTCCTCGCGATTTTGAACCAGAAATTGCACGCTTAGACGATGTTTATCTCTATACCGTAGATGATCTTGGCACCATGATTCAAACCGGAGCATCACTGCGTCAAGCCGCAGTAGGTCAAGCAGAGGTCATCATTGAGGATCGCGTGGGCAATTTTATGCATTGGATGCAGGGTCGTAAAACAGTGCCTCTCATTCAGGATATTCAACAGCAAGGTGAACACCTCCGGCAGCTGGAATTAGACCGTGCGATGAAGCGTCTGATGCGTGGCGAAGATCCACAAGAAGTTTTAAACGCCATGGCTCAAGGCCTGACCAATAAGTTTCTCCATGGCTCATTACATGCCTTACAACATTCCAACGGTGCTGAGCGTGACGCCCTGATTAAATTGTTGCCTAAACTATTCGCCTCGCATTCCAAGCCAGAAGACCATTAGATGAAGCCCAGCATGCGGGCTAAGCTAGATCACCTTGACACACGCTTAGCCGAACTCAATTCCCTATTAACCACTGAAGAAGCAACCAAGGATATGGATGTCTACCGAAAGCTCACGCGAGAGCATTCAGACATCGCAATGGTAGTTGAGCAGTTTGGCTTATATAAACAAGCAGAGGCTGATGCACAGGCAGCCGAAGAAATGCGCAAAGATCCAGAAATGAAGGACTTTGCCGATGAAGAGCAAAAGCAAGCAATTGCCACCATGGAAGATCTTGAAGGGGTATTGCAAAAACTCTTACTCCCTAAAGATGAAAACGATGATCGCAATGTCTTCCTGGAGATACGGGCAGGAACAGGTGGGGATGAAAGCGCCCTTTTTGCAGGCGATTTATTGCGCATGTACTCCCGTTTTGCAGAACGCCAAGGCTGGAAAGTAGAAGTAGTCAGTTCTGCAGAGTCCGATTTGGGTGGCTACAAAGAGGTAGTACTACGCCTAGTTGGTCAATCAGTCTACTCACGCCTTAAATTTGAATCTGGTGGTCATCGTGTTCAACGAGTTCCGCAAACAGAAACACAGGGGCGTATTCACACCTCTGCCTGTACTGTGGCTGTGATGCCTGAAGCAGATGAACTAGAGGCGGTCAAAATTAATCCCGCTGAATTACGTATTGATACCTTCCGCGCCTCAGGCGCAGGTGGACAGCACATTAATAAGACGGACTCAGCGGTGCGTATTACTCACCTGCCTACCGGTACCGTAGTGGAATGTCAGGATGATCGCAGTCAGCACCGCAATAAAGAGCAGGCCATGAAAGTACTGGTCTCGCGCATTATGGATGCTCGCGAACGTGAAAAACATCAAAAAGAGGCGCAAACTCGCAAATCGCTGGTTGGATCTGGGGATCGCAGTGATCGTATTCGGACCTATAACTTTCCCCAGGGACGAATTACAGATCACCGTATTAACCTCACCTTATACAAAATCGATGCGATGATGGACGGTGACATTGATGATCTTTGCAATGCGCTTGCCTCTGAACATCAAGCTGAATTACTCGCCGCTTTGGGCGATAACTAAGTCCCATCGATGAGTTCTGAATCTTCTTTGCGCTCTTTATTGAGCCAAAGCTTGCTTCCATCAAATGAAGCAAAGATACTGCTAGCCCATGTACTAGAAAAGCATTACCAACTGCCCCGCTCGGCCCTTCTTTCTCGGGATGACATGACACTAAACCCCTCTGCGCTAGAGGAATGGGCGTCTTTGGAAACAAGAAGAATTGACGGCGAACCTATCGCTTATCTTTTAGGTAAAAAAGGCTTTCACGGTATTGAACTTCACGTTGCCCCTGGCGTTTTAATACCGCGCCCAGAAACAGAACTTTTAGTAGACATCGCCCTTACGGAAATTCAACAAAAAAATGACCAAGACCAAGTGCGAGTGCTCGATTTAGGGACAGGCTCTGGAGCCATAGCATTGGCTGTAGCAAACTTAGCCCATCAAGCTTTAGTCAAAGCCACTGACCTATCAAGCGATGCGCTTGTTATTGCTAATCTTAATGCGGTAGCACTCAATTTAGAAAACCGAGTGCAATTTAGCCAGGGAAGTTGGTATGAAGCCCTCAATGGCAGTGATATAAAAGAATTTGATGTCATTTTGAGCAATCCCCCTTACATTGCTGCGCAAGATCCCCATCTAAGCCAAGGGGATTTGCGCTTTGAACCCAATTCAGCCTTAACGGATCAATCTACCGGCCTTACCTGCCTAGAAATCATCATCTCCAAGGCAAATCAATATCTCAAACCGGGTAGCTTAATTGCTGTTGAACATGGATTTGATCAATCCAGTGCAGTCGTGCAGCTCATGAAAATCGCGGGCTTGCAAAATATTGAGGTGCACTTAGATCTTGCTGGTCATAGCCGAGTGACTTCTGGCAGAAAATCAAACCCCCAATAACCTTTTTTTACATAAAGTCTTAAAATCGATCTACCGTAAAGTACTTAAAACGCAATCAATCACTTAGCACCCTAGGAAAGAAATGATGGATACCCAAGCAAAAATCAAAGAAATCGTTACAAGTCACCCAGTAGTACTGTTTATGAAAGGCACTGCCCAATTCCCACAATGCGGATTTTCAGGCAACGCTATCAATATTTTGAAATCCAGTGGCGTAGATAAGCTCCATACAGTGAATGTATTAGAAGAGCCAGAAATCCGTCAAGGAATTAAGGAGTTTGCAAATTGGCCAACTATTCCCCAGCTTTATATCAATGGTGAATTCATTGGTGGCTCTGACATCATGACCGAAATGTTCCAAAGCGGCGAATTGCAAAAGCTAGTTAAGTCTTAATTTAATAAGGCTCTATTTAGTGACATTTGATCTGAGCTCTTTGCTACTGTTTGGCCTACCATTTGGAATATGCGTAGGCCTTTTGGTTTATGTGTTCAACTTACGCTCTACGATTTCTCGGATTGAATCAGAGGTTCAGACACAATCAATGCTGGCCATGAGCCTGCGTAGCGAACGTGATCAAGCACTACAAGATGCCATTCGACTTGAAGCAAAGCTAGATTCGGAGCGCAAACAAGGTCTAGGCCGAATTGAATCCCTCAACGAAGCCAAGGAAGCACTCACTAGCCAGTTTAAGAATTTAGCCAATGAGATTCTGGAAGATAAATCTAAGCGTTTTACCGAGCAAAATGCCGCTAGCCTAGATGCCTTGCTAAAACCACTACAAACCAAGCTTTCTGAATTTAAAGAACAAGTCAGCACTTCTTATGGAAATGAGGCACGTGAACGTTTTGCTCTCAAGAGTGAAATTGAGCGGCTTGCTAATCTGAACTTACGCATGTCTGATGAGACACGTTCGCTCACTCAAGCACTGAAGGGCGACTCTAAAGTCCAGGGCAACTGGGGTGAGTTGGTTCTTGAATCCATTCTAGAATCTTCTGGATTACGCAAAGGTGAAGAGTATCTTGTCCAGGATAGCCATACACTAACTGACGGTTCACGTTTACAACCAGACGTGGTCGTTAAGCTTCCTGAAGGCAGAAGCCTTGTAGTGGATAGTAAAGTTTCCATCACTGCCTATGCAAGACATGCAGAAACAACTGATCCGCTAGTTGCTGAGCGTGAACTGGCCGCCCATATTCAGTCACTACGTCAACACATCCAAGGGCTTTCCAGCAAGAACTACAGCTCACTCTACGGAATAGGCTCAGTGGATTTCGTATTGATGTTTGTACCGATAGAACCGGCCTTCTTATTGGCGCTCAAAACAGCACCAAACCTCTATCAAGAGGCCTTGGCAAAGAATATTGTCTTAGTCTGCCCAAGCACGCTGATGGCCACACTTCGTACAGTTGCGCATTTATGGAGACAAGATCACCAAAACCGCAATGCTCTAGAAATTGCCAAACAATGTGGCACCCTCTATGACAAATTTGTCGGTTTTGTCGATGATCTCGAAAAATTAGGTCAACGCCTAGATCAAGCACAAGGTAGTTATCACGATGCTTTTAATAAACTGAAATCCGGCAAAGGCAACCTGATCCGCACCGCTGAAAAAGTACGCGAACTTGGCGTTAAGCCTAGCAAGAATTTATCAGCTCCACTGCTTGAGTCATCTAGCGAAGATTAGAGTTAACTTACTTTTTCTCAAGCAATTACCCTGATTTACGAGTGCTTACTGTAGTGCCTACTGTAGCGCTTACTAAAGCATCTTTACTTGCGGCACGGAGCTGTTCAAAACCTTGCAATGCGCTACTGTAAACAGTTTTAAGGCAAGAGATAAACACATCTGAGCCAGCTGGTGCATTGGCGGCTACCGCATTCATCCAATCTTGTACGCCGTCCTGCAATTGATCGAAGCTTGCATCTACAACGTTTGTAAATTCTTTACTACCATCACGCAATACTTTGGTAACTTTGCGTTGGTACGTAGCCACTTGGTTACTAGCAGCTTGTAATGCATCCAAACCTAGAAGTTCAGCAAATTGTTTTGGGTCTTTAGCGATCAAAATTTGCTGAATACTTTCTTGGGCATTAACCAATAGATCTTTAGCGGTAGCGTAGTTCAATTGAGCTAATTTCTGCGCATTTTCCAAAGCGGCTTCGCTCAAAGAAAAAGTGGACTCAAACCCTTTGCTATGAATTTGGGACAATTTAGCTGTTATTTGTTCTTGACTCATCTATTTCTCCAGCAATTAAATGGTACAACGTTGAATTAAGCGCATTGAAGAAAGCTTTAAATACCTTAAATATTGCACTGCACCATTAAACTCTAACTGAAGCAATATGACAAATCAAGGATATTTTATTGCCATGCACCAATTACTATTTAATGAAGAATTTAATTGAATATTATTAATACCTTAGAAGAAATAAAAGTTAAAAAATCCTATCGAAAAGTTGCTATTGCTGCATGCTTTGGCACATTTTTGGAGTGGTATGACTTCCTGACTTTTGCCACCTTGGCGGTGGTATTTGGGCCTCTATTTTTTCCTTCTAATGACCCTAATTCAGGATTATTAGCCAGTCTGGCTACATTTGGTGTTGGCATGGTGGTTAGACCAATAGGGGCAGCTATCTTTGGCAGCGTGGGCGATCGAATAGGACGTAAACCTGTTTTTATGATCACCATTATGTTGATGGGTATTGCCACAGTAAGTGTTGGCTTGCTACCTACCTATGCGCAAATCGGCATATGGGCACCTGTTTTATTAGTAAGCCTAAGGCTTTTACAAGGTCTCTCAGCTGGTGGAGAAATTGGCGGAGGTGCTGTGTATTTAACTGAGCATGCAGGGGAAGAAAATCGGGGGTTTAAAACCAGCTTTTTGCAGTTAATGGGGCCGCTAGGTATTTTGGTTTCCACACTTCAAATTACTCTACTGCAGCACTGGCTAACACCTGAGGAATTTACATCATGGGGTTGGCGGGTGCCGTTTTGGGTGTCACTGTTTCTATTAATGATGGCTTTTAAGGTAAGAATGGCCTTGGAGGAAACGCCTGTTTTTTTAACGCTCTCAAAGCAATCAAATCAATCTACAAGCCCCCTGCGCGATAACTGGAAAGATACAGAAACACGAAAAAAAATGTTTTTATTGTTTTTTTGCATCTCAGCTGGAGGAGCCATCCTTTTCTTTTGTGTTCAAGTGTATGCCAGCATCTTTTTAAAAGCATCCGTAAAGCTACCCCCCGAAGTTGTGGATCAACTTAGTCTGTATGCAACCCTTGCGTTATTACCGCTCACCATTTTGGCTGGATGGTTATCAGACAGGATAGGCAGAAAGCCGGTTGTTGTTACTGGTCTTGTGCTGGGAGCTATTTTAATTTTGCCAGCATTCAACCTGCTACAAAACCTTGGAGTGCAATACAGCTTAGACTCAAAGGAGGACAATCAACTCATACAAATTAGCGGGATTCTAATTGGCTTATCTGCAATCTTGGCATTGGTAGTGGGACCGCAGACCGCATTACTAGCAGAACTATTCCCAGCGAAAAGTAGAAATAGTGCAGCCACTCTTCCTCATAACCTCGCCGCAGGCTGGATTGGTGGACTTCTTCCTTTAATTGTCACCTGGTTAAATCAAAAGTGGGTTAATGATGTTGCAGGTCTTTGGTATCCCACTATTTTTCTAGCCACTGGTGCAATAGTGGCACTACTCTATCTCCCAGAAACCAATAAAACCAATCTAAATACCTGAACAAAATTGGGGCGTACTCACACTCTTTACCTTAGAAGGTGAGATTTTGCTAATACCCCTAAGTCAGACTTCACTTTTTCGATAACTCCATCCCAATCACCAGGAGCAGTCTGTTGATAGATAGTTGCCGTTGGATACCATGGACTGTCTGTCCTGCCTCGCAACCAACGCCAACAAGAATCATAGCGATTGAGAATCCAAACTGACCTACCCAATGCTCCCGCCAAATGCGCCGATGAGGTATCAACAGAGATGATCAAATCTAAGCACTCCATTAATGCAGCAGTATCAGAAAAATCATTAAGTAATGGTGCGCAATTAACAATATTTGGCCATAACTCATCTTTTCTGGCAAGAAACTGAGCCTCTGCAGGCTCACCCTTCTGAAGACTATAAAAATCTACGCCCGGGGTATCTTTTAGTTTTGAAATTTGCTCAAGATCGATATTGCGCCTCTTATTCACGGCCCATAACTCTGGATGCTCGGCCCTAAAGCCACCATTCCAAATAACCCCAACCTTTAGATTCTGAGTTTTCTTGAATTGTTCTTCGAAAGCTTTTCTGTTTTCTGGATTTGAAAAAAGATATGGTGATTGAACTGGAATAGATTCAAGGGTGGTGCCAAATACTAAGGGCAGACTAAGTAAGGGCGATTGATAGTCAAACTGAGCTTGATTATCAACAGTAGATACAAGTATGCAATATGCTTTCAAAGAACTTAAAACATTCATTAAGGGATTTGGCACAACAAATGTTACTTCGGCGCCTTGATCACTTAAAAGCTTTATATAGCGACAAAACTGAATACTATCTCCAAGTCCCTGCTCAGACCAAATAAGGATTCTTTTCCCAGAAAGATCTTTGAGACTCTCAAGGCGAGGAATCTGAGAATAGAGAAGCTTTGCGGCATGAGATTTAAACCAGCGCGCTTCGTAATTTTCCCAGCCACTTTGAAATTCACCATCTGGTAATTGAGATAAAGCCTTATGCCAATACGCATCAACGTATTCAGGATTGATCGCTGTAGCTTTATCGTAGCATTGCATTGCCTCTTTATGGCGATGTAGCAAGCCTAGGGCATTTCCCTTGTTGCTATAAGCCTCTGCGTAACTAGGCTGCAACGCTATTGCCTTGTCATACCAATTTAACGCGTCTTCATACCGATAAAGCTCTTGTAAAACATTTCCCTTATTGCAATAGGCTTCAGCATAAGCAGGTAATAGCTCAATTGCTATGTCAAAAGCAATTAACGCCTCCTCGTGACGACCCAATTCTTTTAGTATATTGCCACGATTACTATGGGCGATGCCATTGTTTGGCGCCAAATTAAGGCACTCATCAATGCCCTTAAGTGCGTCGATGTAATCAAATTTCATCGCAGCTATAACCGCTAGAAGTCTCAAAATATCAGGGTTATCAGGATTTAATCCCCTAGCTTTATGTAGTAGCGGCAGAGCATTATCAAAATCTCTACCCTCTAAACAGAGCACTGCATTCTTTAAAAGAATGGATTCGGTCTGCGAGCCCACCTAAAAACTCTCGGAATTAATTAATAAAGTCTTATTACCCACCATAGCAAGCATTTGCAGGATTGGGAGGGTTACACGAAATGCCTATAGACGATTTACTACTTGCACTACAAGCAGCCAAAGAGAGGAATGAAATGGTAATTACAAATGCTAATTTTAGTTTTTTCATTGAGAGCTTTCCTTTTCGAGAACTCCGTCATACTCTCAGGGTGAGAGTTGCCAATAAAAAAGGACTTACTCGCTTACGATGTAAATCCTTTTGGTATTTTTTGGTGCCCCTTGTCCGACTCGAACAGACCACCTACTGATTACAAATCAGTTGCTCTACCAGATGAGCTAAAGGGGCAACGATTAATATTTTAGCCTATTTCACAATCGTCAGGCTAGGTCTTCCAGTTTTTGGCTTTTCGTCTTCCTTTGGCTTTTCATGTTTACCTTGTTCAGCAGCTTGAGCAGCATCAAAAGGGAAGGACATTCCTTGACCATTTTCTCTGGCATAGATAGCCAAAACATGAGAAACGGGCACCAAAATCTTGCGTGGAACTCCACCGAATCTAGCCTGAAAGCTAATCCAGTCATTTTCCATTTGAAGCTGATGACAGGCCTCTAATGAGAGATTTAAGACAATCTCATCATTCTTTACAAATTCCATAGGCACTTCAACACTGGAATCAACAAAGACGGCCATAAAAGGCGTAAAACCAAAATCCGTGCACCATTGATGTAGGGCACGGATTAGGTAGGGTTTATTACTTGGTACGTCAGACATACTAGAGATCATGCTGTCTGGGTAATGAACCGCTTAGCGGCGCATTACCTTTTCAGAAGGAGTTAGTGCCTCGATATACGCCGGCCTACTGAAAATACGCTCAGCGTATTTCAAGAGAGCAGCTGCATTACGGGAAAGATCAATCCCATAATGCTCAAGACGCCACAACAATGGAGCAATAGCCACGTCAAGCATCGAGAACTCATCGCCTAACATGTACTTATTCTTCACAAAAATTGGCGCAAGCTGAGTTAAACGATCACGAATAGCTAAACGCGCTTTTTCATGGGTCTTCTCTGCAGCTTTGCCTTTTTCATTTTCCAAAGCAGCTACGTGTACAAAGAGCTCTTTCTCAAAATTGAAGAGGAAGAGGCGTGCGCGTGCGCGTGCAACTGGATCGGGCGGCATCAACTGTGGATGAGGGAAACGCTCATCAATATATTCATTGATGATGTTTGACTCATACAAAATTAAATCACGCTCAACCAAGATTGGAACTTGTCCATAAGGGTTCATCACCGAGATATCTTCTGGTTTATTAAACAAGTCGACATCGCGAATTTCAAAATCCATGCCTTTTTCGAAAAGCACCAAACGGCAGCGTTGCGAGAATGGGCAATTAGTACCCGAGTACAACACCATCATAAATTTATTTCCTTAATCAATACTACAAATTACTACTTTAAATCCCGTCATCCCATTGAGTCTTACTACCTACCACCGCTCAATTAGTGAATATCTTTCCAATAAGACTTATTTAAACGCCAAGCCAACAAGGTAAAGATCGCCAAGAAGATCAGCACGATAACACCAAGACGTTTACGCTCTAACTGAGCTGGCTCAGCCATCCAAGATAAAAAAGCAACCAAGTCAGCCATATTATCGTCGTACTCCTGTGGCTTCATCGTGCCTGGAGTTAACTGCTCAAAGCCAACAAATACTTTTTCTGTCCGACCTTCTTCATGGGGGTCGTTATGCTCTTCAAATTTTGCAGCACGCTCACCTTGCAATTGCCATAAAACATGCGGCATCCCTACATGGGGATAAACCATATTGTTCCAGCCTGTTTGCGTAGTGTCATCTTTGTAGAAAGTGCGTAAATAGGTATAGAGCCAATCGGTACCCCGTGCACGTGCTTCTACAGATAAATCTGGAGGATTCTTACCAAAATACGCCTTACCCTCTTTTGGCGTCATGGAGATAGTCATCAGATCACCAACCTTGGCATCATTTAAGATCAAGTTATCTTTGATTTCTTGATCAGTCAAACCAATGTCGCGTAAACGGTTGTAACGCATGCTTGAAGCAGCATGGCAATTTAAACAATAGTTAACAAATAACTTAGCCCCATTTTGCAAAGAAGCATTATTGCTAACGCGGTTAGGCGCAGTTTCTAATGGAAAACCACCTTCGTTAGCATTGGCATTAATACCAAAACCTAGGGTGGCAACCAAAGCCGCTGCCTGACAGACGCCCATCAAAGTTTGCAGAATTCGTTTCATACTAGTTCCTAGTTTCTCTTTGAATTAATGGGACTTAAAAGTAAGGCGTGTTGGAACTGGCTTGAACGTACCAAGCTTGCTCCAGAACGGCATTCCCAAGAAAAAGCCCAGATAATAAATAGTGCAAATCTGAGAAATCTTTTCAAATACTGGTGATGGTGGCTGGATACCCAAGTAACCCAAAATCACAAAACTCACCACAAATACTCCATAAATATATTTATGGAACTGTGGGCGATAACGAATAGATTTCACTGGTGATTTATCAAGCCATGGCAAGAAGAACATGATTACTACAGAACCACCCATGATCACAACACCCCAGAATTTGGCATCAAACAGGTAAAAACCGCCTGCTAATACTAGCGCGATACCAACACATGCGCCCTTGATTCTGATGTCTTTTGCAGTTTTAGCAAACATCGCCAAAATTACCGCCAAGAAAATCCACAAAGGCAACAGGAAGTTTGTTGTAGTTGCGCGCAACATTGAGTAGAAAGGTGTGAAATACCAGACTGGTGCAATGTGTGGAGGCGTTTGGAATGGATTTGCTGGTACAAAGTTATTCGCTTCCAAGAAATAACCACCCATCTCTGGAGCAAAGAACACAATTAAGGCAAATATCATTAAAAACACACCTAAACCAAATACATCATGAACGGTGTAGTAAGGGTGAAATGGAATGCCATCAACTGGGTGACCCTGTGCATCAAGGTTATCTTTGATTTCGATACCGTCTGGGTTATTTGAGCCAACTTCATGCAAAGCAATAATGTGAGCAGCAACTAAGCCGATTAATACCAACGGAATAGCAATAACGTGAAACGCAAAGAAACGGTTGAGGGTGGCATCACCGACAACATAATCACCACGTAGCCATAAAGAAAGATCTGGGCCAATCAATGGAATAGCCGAGAATAAATTCACGATGACTTGAGCGCCCCAATAGGACATTTGACCCCATGGGAGCAAGTAACCAAAGAAGGCTTCACCCATCAAACACAAGAAAATCGCACAACCGAATACCCAGATGAGCTCTCGTGGCTTGCGATATGAGCCATAGATCAAACCACGGAACATATGCATATACACCACTACGAAGAACATGGAGGCACCAGTAGAGTGAAGGTAACGAATTACCCAACCCCATGGAACTTCACGCATGATGTACTCAACAGAGTCAAAAGCCTTAGCAGCGTCAGGCTTATAGTTCATTACCAAGAAAATGCCGGTAACAATCTGCAAAGCCAATACAACAATCGCTAAAGAGCCAAAAAAGTACCAAAAATTGAGGTTTTTAGGTGCGTAATACTCGGTTAAATGGGCTTTAATCGATGATGTGAGGGGGAAACGGGAGTCCACCCAAGCCAATAACTTCTGAGCTACAGAGGCGTCTTCCGGGACTTCTTTTTCGTGAAATGCCATTTATCTCTCCTTAGGCCTTCTTATCATCACCAACGAGAATCTTGGTATCGCTCAAGTACATATGTGGCGGTACTTCAAGATTATCTGGGGCTGGTTTATTCTTAAATACACGGCCGGCCATGTCAAACGTAGAACCATGGCATGGGCAAAGGAAGCCACCTGGCCAAGTATTTGGCAAGGACGGCTGAGGGCCCGCCTCAAACCTAGCAGAAGGTGAACAACCTAAATGCGTACAAATGCCTACAACAACGAGGTACTCGGGCTTAATCGAGCGCCATTGGTTTTGAGCATAAGGAGGGGTAAATTGATTTGGATTTCTTAAGGAATCAGGATCAGCCAATTCAGAATCAATCTTAGAAAGTTCAGCCACCTGCTCAGGCGTACGGCGCACTACCCACACAGGCTTACCGCGCCATTCAACCATTCTCATTTCATCTGGCTTCATACCAGCGATATCGATCTCAACAGCTGCTCCAGCGGCTTTGGCGCGCTCAGATGGCTCGAAACTATCTACAAAAGGATAAAGGGCTGCGGCTGCACCTACGCCTCCAACTGCCGAAGTAGCGATCAACCAATTACGGCGATCCTTGTCCATACAGGGCTTATCACTCATTTACAAAATTCCTCAAAAGAAGCATTTATGTGTGGAAATTGCTTAAAGGTAGGATTTTAAAGTAAAAAGTAGGGTAAGCAAGAAAGTTATAGGGTTAATTTCGGGTTAATCTCTATGTAAACAAAAAGAAAGGTACTTATGAGCGTTTTAAAAGAGTTTCGGGACTTTGCCGTTAAGGGCAATGTGATCGATTTGGCAGTGGGTGTCATTATTGGTGGCGCTTTTGGAAAAATCGTCGATTCATTGGTAAATGACATCGTTATGCCCGTAATTTCAACCCTTTTAGGGGGTCATATTGACTTTACAAACCTGTTTATTGTTCTTGGAAAAGCCCCTGAAAACGTTCCATATACTTATGACGCCCTTAAAAAGGCTGGAGTACCTATTTTTGCATATGGTAATTTCATCACTATTTCAATTAACTTTATCTTGCTAGCCTTTGTTATTTTTCAGATGGTCAAAATCGTTAATAAGGTCAGAGTTATGGATGCGCCCCCTCCTCCACCAGAGCCAGAAGATATTGTTCTGCTTCGCGAGATTCGCGACAGCCTAAAGAAATAAGTATTTAATACATTAACAATCTCTTTTGCAAAGCTCATGGCTCAGCTATGAATTTAATAAAATCTGATGCCAGTAATGAGTCAAAACTTACCGCTCAAGAATTATTTGCAAAAGGTCTTGAACTCTTTCAAAAAGGTCAAGGTCATGAAGCAGAAATCTTCTTTACACAATCCTTAGCGCTTGATCCTGATCACTTGGATGCATTAAATCTTGCGGGGATTTGCGCATTTCAAAGACAAGATTATGAAAATGCACTTTGCCTCCTTCACCAGGCAAATACTATAAATAGTCAATCACCATATACACACAACACACTTGGCCTGATATACCAGGATCTTCAGTGTCATACAGAAGCGCTAAATCATTTTGATTTGGCATTGGGTCTTCAAGCCAACCTTCCGGAAGTTCATAACAATCGAGGCAATGCCCTAAAGAGTCTTTCTCAATCTCAGAAAGCTATTGAGTCCTATAAAAAGGCCCTTGAATTACGCCCAGAATACACAGAAGCCCATAATAATCTTGGCGTTACGCTTCAAGAGTTAGGCAAGCTAGAAGATGCCCTCGCCTGCTTTGAAAGAGCAATTCAGCTTAATCACAATTACGCAGAAGCCTTTAATAATGCTGGCAATACATTTCAGCAGGCGAATAATTATCAGATGGCAATTGAATGCTATGAAAAAGCCCTCCAAATAAATCCGAACTACGTTGATGCATACATCAATTGTGGAAATACCTTCAAAGCATCCAAAGAATTTGATCGGGCCCTCGACTGCTATAAAAAGGTGATTCAAGTTGAGTCACGCAGCTCATTAGCGCATTACTTAATGGGCGAAGTTTATTATGAAATTGGAAACGCAAGAGCAGCCCAATTAAGCTATCAAACTGCTATAGAAATAAAACCAGACTTCCCAGAAGCACGCTTCGCTTTTGCAGTAGCGCAAATACCAAAAGTATTTACAAGCAATGATTCCATCGAACAAACAAGAAAGCGATTTAAAGAAGAATTAGACTCGCTTGAGCAATGGCTGCCAACATCAAAAGCAATCAAAGGATTTACTGGTATTGGCGGTCATCAACCTTTCTACTTGGCATATCAAGAACTTGATAACAAAGATCTGATTGCACGATTTTCGAATCTGGGTACAACCATCTTGAAATTCTGGCAAAAGGATCGAGGCATGATCTATCAACCAAGCCCCAATAAAGGTCGCATTCACCTTGGTATAGTCAGCGCCCATTTTTCCAATCACCCTGTATGGCATGCAATTACCAAGGGGTTATTGGTAAATATAGATAAGACTAAATTTGAGATTCACTTATTCGATTTAGGAAAAAGTGAAGATGATGAAACTGCCCTTGCCAAAAAAAATGGTGCAAGTTATACGCGTGGCAGACATGATCTCAAGCAATGGAGTCGAAATATTCTAGAAATGAATATTGAGATTTTACTCTTTCCAGAGATAGGGATGGATCCCCTTACACGCGAAATAGCATCACTTAGGCTTGCTCCTATTCAAATTGCCTCATGGGGGCACCCAGAGACCACCGGCCTAAAAACTATTGATTATTTTTTATCAGCAGAAAATCTTGAACCGGAAAATGCGCAACAAAATTATTCTGAAAAATTAGTGCTACTACCAAATTTAGGAACCTATTTTGAGCCATCAAATATTCAGGCCAGTAATTTAAACTTAAAAGAGCTTGGCATTAATGGCGCAATACCCATTCTCTTGTGCCCAGGGTCTCCATCTAAGTACTCCCCCGAAAATGATTACGTTTTCACAGAGATCGCAAAGAAACTCAAAAAATGCCAATTTATATTTTTTGACTTCCAGAAACATCTCACGAACATACTAAAAGAGCGTCTAGAACAAAAATTTCAAAATGAAGGTCTAGTCATTAATGAGTACGTTAAATTTATTCCATTTTTAGACAAGGAAAGCTTTTGTAGCTTGATGCAGCAATCAGATCTTTATTTGGATACCATTGGATTTTCTGGTTTTAATACTGCTATTCAGGCCATAGAGTGTGATTTGCCTATAGTGACAATGGACGGGGAATTCATGCGCGGCCGCCTTGCAAGTGGATTACTTAAACGGATAGGACTAAATCCTTTAATAGCAAAGTCCAAAGATGAGTACATTACCTTCGCAATTGAATTGGCCTGCAATAAAGAAAAGATTAAGCAAATAAAAGCTCAAATAAAAGTCAATAAAAACTTTTTGTTTGCTGACATGATTCCAGTACAGGCTTTTGAATCTTTCCTTCTAACGAGGTGCAATTAATTTAATTAACCGACCTTTTTTAAAAAATTTACTTGTAGTTATAAAAGAAAAACCCACTGTGTTGCCACAGTGGGTAAGTCTACTTCTTCGTACAACTTAGAAATTCACTACTAGCTTACGCTAGCATCAAATTAGAAAGTGTGACGAACACCAATAGCGTAGTTGCTTACGCCAGAAGAGTTGCCGTTGTAAGAAGAACCACTTAAACCAACATAAGAACCTGTTGATGTCAAAGTTTGACCGTAGATAGCATACAAGTTAGTACGCTTGCTGAGGTAGTAGTTTGAACCCAACTGCCATGCATTGAAGTTAACAGCTGAGTTAGCTGGACCAAATGCTGTGTAACGACCCAAACCAGCAGAAGCCCAAGCTTCGATAGTTGGGGTGATATAGCTACGAACACCGATCTGCTCAGCTTGACGTTTGCCATAGTAGTTTGTGTTAGCAACAGCTGTTACTTTACGGTTCAAGTAGTTTGCATATGCCTTCAAGATACCGAAGTCATAAGTAGCACCAGCGTAGAACTGGTTATCTTGAACGTTTGAACCAGTACCAGTAACAGCAGCAGATCCAGCAACAGTAGTAGTAGTGGCGCCATTTGAGCCAGCAACTGAACCTTGGCTTACAGGAGCTGAAGTAGCACCGTTAGCCTGTGGATTTGTAAATTGTGAAAGGTTTGTTGCAACTAAGTCATTAGCGCTAGTCAATTGCTTGAATGCTTGGTATTGACCTGTTACAAAGAACTTTTGAATTGTGTAATCAGCACCAATGCCCCAACCGCTTGCATTAGTTTGACCGCCGGTAGTTGCAAGAGATGTTGTTGTTTCGTTTTGGTTCTTGTTATTCAAAGAATACAAAGCGTTTGCACGGAAACCGGCAAATGAATCAGATTGAACTGACAATGTGTTTGCAATACGGTTTGTAAAGCCAGCACTGTTTGCACCAGCATCAGAACCGCCTGTAGATGTACCAGCAGTTGATGCATAAATAACGTTACCAGCAACGTTATTCATTTGACCTGGGTCTGTTACAGCAACAGCGTTAAAGATACCAGTTTGTTGTAAACCGATAGCTGTTTGACCAATACCATTCTTTTTCAAACCAACAAATGTTTGACGGTTCAACAAGCCACCGTTTGTGTTTCCAGAAGACAATTGGTCTTGTGGTGCCAAAGCAAATTCAGCTGTGAAGAAAGCTGAAGTACCGTTACCTAAATCTTCAACGCCTTTGAAGCCCATACGTGATGTGCTCTCAGCAGATTGACCAAACTGGTTTGTAGTTGCTTTGGTTACGGGTGTAACTGAGTTAGATGAACGCTCGTTTGAGCCAATGTAACCAACGTCCAAGAGGCCGTATACAGTTACGCTTGATTGAGCTTGAGCTGCACCAGCGATTGCTGTTAAAGCTGCAAGTGCGAATAGCGATTTTTTCATTCTTTAAATCTCCATAAATTGAAAGTAATGCCCGAATAAAACTGGGACCTATGAATTTTGCTTGTTTTGCCCTGATAGATTAGGGGTCAGGGTATTTAGGAGCTCTTTTTGCTTGTCAAAAGGCAGTTTTTTGGCTTTCTTTGTTGTATCACGGCAACAAGAGCATCCTTTTCAGGTATTTATAGGCCCGAGATGTCAAAATTGTCATATGGCAAGCCGTGAATTCTTAAAAATCCTTCGTTCCGCCCGTATAGGTGATGTTTCTGCGCAACAAAAATTAGCATCCGCATACCTTAATGGCGCCTTTAACACCCCCATACAACCTGCTAACGCTCTGATTTGGCTAGAAAAATCTTATTTTCTCATTACAAATCATAAGCTTAATGATCAAAGCTCAGGTGATACACAAATATCTGAGATTTATCAGCAAATCTCAGAAGTACCCCTATCCACAACTTTCAATTCACCAGCATTTGCTTTTGGCTGGGAATGTTTTTGGAGAATTGCTGAGGAGAACACTTCTTTTGTCGGCGCTGCTGCTAGATGGCAGTTAGCCGATTTATTACTAAACCCACTTAAGAAGGATCTCCAAACTCAATTAGAAGCTTGGGTTTCCAAAAATGGTTTGAGCACTCTTCCGCAAAAATTAAAAGCTACTGATTTCATATCCTTGCAGAACATCACGAAAAGCTATCTTTCAGCTCTTGTAGAAACTGAATGCGCATTTACCTCACAAGCCAAAGAATTGCTTATTAAACTTCAACCAAAAAATGAAGCGCTTTCTTCTTTATGGAATGCTTGGATCGCTGATCAAAATGAGGATGCCCTAATTCAAGCAGCAGAATTTGGCCTAACCATTGCAAAACTGACTTTGGGTTTGAAGTTAGCTCAATTTGATGAAGCCTCCCTTGCAATAAAGGAGGGAGCTAAATCCAATGCCTCTCTTAAGAAAGCAGCTCACTGGTTAGAGTTAGCAGCTAAAGATGGTGACCGCGATGCCTGGTTTGCTTTAGGTGAGATTTATCGTCGCCCCCAGTTTTCTGGATACAACGCTTCAGAAAGTGATCGCTGCTTTGATAGTGCTGCCGATCTGGGTCATGCGCAGGCCCAATTTCGTAAAGGGGCTAATTTATGGCGTAAACGAGAAAAGATTGAAGAAAAGGTACGAGGGCTTCAGGCATCCTATTGGTTATGGCAAGCACACCAACAAGGAGTACCTGAAGCTAAGGAGCTACTTAGCAAGATCTTAGAAAATGTTTCTGATCCCAAGAAAAATGATTGGTATCAATTAGCGCTATTTGCCGAGAAAGCTTTAAATCACCATGCTGAATATAAGCTTGATCACGAATGGATCTTGATGTGTCATCGTCTCATCATTGCTAATCAATTTAATCTTAGTAAGGCAGAACTCCTGCTTTGTGAAGTTGGTCAACTTCAACACGAACATTGCGTTGTGGTGGATATTCGTTGGGAGCTGCCAAAAATTCTGCCAAGACTCATTCAGATTGACAGCATTCAGCAGCGACGCTTCTTATTGGCAGCAGGTAAAGCTTTTGCTGGAACAGAATTGGATCAAGAAGGCAACTTACGTCAAAGACGCTATCGCTTTGATCGGGTCACATCCTGGCTAAATTCAACCTTTTCTAAAGCCCAAGCTGAAGTTGAGCCAGCTTAATTTCCAGTAGGCTCTTCAGAACCAGACTCACCCTCATCAGAAGGCTTGGGAACGTAAAAGCGTGCTGCCAATAGGCCAATCTCATAAAGCAAGGCCATAGGCACTGCTAATAAAAGCTGGGAAAGAACATCGGGCGGCGTAACAATGGCTGACACTACAAACGCGCCCACAATGACATAGGGGCGAATCTCACGTAACTTTGCCAAAGGCACTATACCCATGCGTACCAGCACCACGACAACTACTGGCACTTCAAAAGTAATACCAAATGCCAAGAAAGTGGTCATCGCAAAACTTAAGTAGTTATCAATGTCTGTAGACATTTCTGCGCCCAAAGGGGCGTTATAACTGGCCATAAATTTAAATACTGTGGGAAATACCAAGAAATAAGCAAAGGCCATACCCACAATGAACAAGGTATAGCTACTAATGACTAGAGGCAAAATCAATTTACGTTCATGTAGATACAAACCTGGCGCGATAAAAGCCCAGATCTGATACATGACCACTGGCAATGCAATTAAGAAGGCAACAAGCATCGTGACCTTCATGGGGACAAAAAAGGATCCCGTAACGTCCGTCACAATCATCTTGCCACCTTTTGGCAGCGCTTCCAACAAAGGCTGGGCAAACAGGTGAAAAATATCAGGCGCCCAATACACAAGGCAGACAAACACCACAATAATTGCCATTGCGGCTTTAATAATGCGATCGCGCAACTCAAATAAATGAGAAAGGAAAGACTCTTGTAGTCCCGAATCTTCTGTTGAGCTGTCTTGCGTCATTTATTTTTGATTAGCACTATGGTGAAAACGCTTCATTCTGGCAGCACCAGATTGCACGCGAGTACGCATACCGGTTGTACGCTTAAACCAAGTCGGGCGTGCAGCCCGCTTGACACCCCAACTATTACGACCCTGTCGCAGACTTTTCCGTAAAACCTCATTTTCATCTAAGGTGGGCCTAGTGAAATTGCTTTCAAAAATATCAGCCTGATCGCTCAAATGACTACTTGCCTCTTGGACGGTCGAATGAATCGTATTTTCAACATCTTTAAAGGCAGCGACACTTTCTTCACGCAATTTTTTGAACTCTTCAATCTCCATCTGACGATTGACTTCAGACTTGACGTCAGCCATATAGCGCTGCGCACGTCCAAATAAGTTTCCAGCCATACGCGCTACTTTTGGAAGACGTTCAGGTCCAACGACCACTAAAGCCACTACAGCGATCAACGCAAGCTTTGAAACTCCAAGATCAATCATTGAGAAAGCTTAAATGCAAATATAGAGATAATTTTTTGCTCGATTACTTGCTGACGTCTTTTGCGTGCACATCCACTGTCTTATCTACAGATGTAGTGCTTTGTGGAATTTGTTCAGTAGGCTCTTCAGAGGCCTTCATACCCTCCTTAAATCCTTTAACAGCGCCACCTAAGTCTTGTCCAATATTACGCAATTTTTTGGTACCAAATACCAACATCACGATAACCAACACAATTAACCAATGCCAAATACTGAATGAACCCATGTTTCAATCTCCTAGGATTATTTTTTCCAAGGGCGTGGACCGCCCATTACATGCAAGTGCAGGTGATAAACCTCCTGCCCTCCATCTGCCCCGTTATTCACTACCACCCTAAAACCACCATCTTTTCCAGGACGGCAACCCTGCTCTTTAGCAAGACGCGGTGCCAATTCCATCATTCTACCTAGCAAGGGAGCATCAATAGCTCCAGCATCCTCCAACATAGCGATATGTTTTTTGGGAATAATCAAAAAATGAATCGGTGCAGCAGGATTAATGTCTTTAAAAGCAAAGATTTCTTCATCCTCATAGACCTTTTGAGAAGGAATTAAGCCCTGAGAAATCTTACAAAAAATGCAATTGGGATCGTGACTCATGCTTTTATCTTCGCTTTTTCTTTTTCTCGATAGCTTTATTTGTATTGATGCTCGTATTTACTCTTGTGTTTATGCATTACCTGCAGCTTTTCTGGCGGCTTTTTCCTCGATACCAGAAGTGCCCAAGCGGCGCTCTAACTCTCCAATAACATCTTCAGGACGCAAGCCAAACTGCGATAAGGCAATTAAACAGTGAAACCATAGATCAGCCATCTCACCAACTAAGAGTTTTTGTTGATCAGGAGCTAAATTGGCATAACGCGCATCTTTAGCTGCCATTACCGCTTCTGTAGCCTCTTCACCAATTTTCTTCAGTATCCCATCGTCACCCTTCGAAAAGAGCAAAGCCGTATATGAAGTTTTTGGATCTGCCTGTCCAGCCTTAAATGCATCGCGGCGTTGGTCAACCACATCAGCCAAATGGGATAGTGCGGAATCTAAATTATTGTTTGCTGAACTAGTCATGAAGCAATTTTATGTCTTTTTCAAGACTGATGATCTTTACAGACCTCTATTTGCCTACGCGGGACTCATCAACCCAAGCTGATTGCTCAGAATCCCAGGCCTGGAAAAAACAACTGTGCTCTCCAGTATGACAAGCAATGCTGTCTTTTTGGTCCACTAAAAGCAAAATCGTATCCCCATCGCAATCTAAACGAATTTCTTGAATTTTCTGAGTATGGCCAGACTCTTCGCCCTTGTGCCAAAGCTTTTGACGGGAGCGTGTCCAATAAACAGCCTCACCTAAACGCAAAGTTTGCAGCAAGGCATCGCGGTTCATCCACGCCATCATCAAGATATCCTTACTTCCTGCTTCTTGAGCAATTACGGGAACAAGGCCTTGCTCGTTCCAAGTAACAGCGTCTAACCAAGGTCCAGCTTGGAGGGATGGGATAGATTTAAATGTACTCATAGGTGAACTTTACAACCAAAGGCACTTCAAAGGATTTAGAGAGCCTGTTAACCCAACGCCTCAAGCAGTTTTCAAACGAACTAGATACGAACTGGGATTCCTTGGCTTGCCATATATTCCTTTGCTTGCTGGACGGTGTATTCACCATAGTGAAAGATGCTGGCCGCTAAAACAGCATCTGCATGGCCTTTGGTAATGCCATCGACCAAGTGCTGCAGATTACCCACCCCGCCAGATGCAATAACGGGAACACTTACCGCCTTACTTACGGCAGCAGTCAACTCCAGATCAAAGCCGTCTTTACTGCCATCGCGATTCATGCTGGTAAGCAAAATTTCGCCAGCGCCCCGTTTTGCTACTTCGCAGGCCCAAGCAACCACGTCCATTCCGGTTGCTGTTCTGCCTCCGTGGGTAAAGACTTCCCAATTACCAGTTGCTGTTTTTTTCGCATCAATAGCCACCACAATACATTGTGATCCGTAATAGGCGGCCGCATCGGATACCAAATCTGGATTAGCCACTGCTGATGAATTCATGCTGACTTTATCAGCGCCCGCATTCAGAAGGCGCCGCACATCGGCAACTGCACGGACCCCGCCACCAACTGTCAGGGGGATAAATACCTGTGAAGCGACATTTTCAATAATGTGCAAGATCAGGTCTCGCCCATCGGATGTTGCCGTGATATCTAAAAAGGTGAGTTCATCAGCGCCCTGCAAGTCATAACGACGGGCAATCTCTACAGGATCACCAGCATCGCGTAAACCCACAAAATTGACGCCCTTCACCACGCGCCCAGCAGTGACATCAAGACAAGGGATGATGCGTTTAGTTAGCACGCGAATACCTGAAATTGCACTACAGAATGTTCTTAGCGAACTTGAGGGTTAGCTCATCCGCATACTTTTGCGCAGCAGTAAGGTCAAGATCACCTGCGTAGATAGAGCGGCCTGCAATAACACCCATAATGCCTTCACTCTCAACTTCGCATAAAGCTTCGATATCGTGATTATTGGTCAAGCCGCCACTTGCAATAATAGGAATGCGAACTGCTTGAGCCAATTTCACAGTAGCCTCTAGGTTGATGCCTTTAAGCATACCGTCACGACCAATGTCAGTGTAAATAATGGCTTCAACGCCATAATCTTCAAACTTTTTACCCAGATCAATGACTTCATGGCCAGAAATTTTGCTCCAGCCATCTGTTGCTACTTTGCCATCACGAGCATCTAGGCCAACCATAATGTGGCCAGGAAAGGCAGTGCAAGCATCTTGCACAAAGCCGGGATTTTTCACAGCAGCCGTACCAATAATGACCGTTTTAATTCCGTCATCCAATAAGCGCTCGATGGTATCGAGATCTCGAATGCCGCCTCCAAGCTGAACCGGAATTTCATCCCCAACAGCTTTAAGAATCGATTTAATCGCAGCCTCATTTTTGAGTTTGCCTGCAAATGCCCCATTGAGATCCACCAAGTGCAAGCGACGAGCGCCTTTGCTAATCCAATGCTTAGCCATAGCACCTGGGTCTTCAGAAAAAACCGTGGCTTTATTCATATCACCTTGTTCGAGTCGAACGCAGTGGCCATCTTTTAAGTCAATTGCAGGAATGAGCAGCATAGTGGAACGTTAGAGAGATATTAAGGTTGCCAAGAAACAAAATTTTTATAAAGCTTTAAACCGTATTCTGCACTTTTTTCTGGGTGGAACTGAGTTGCAAAAATATTATCCCTTGCAACCGCAGAGGTAAACCAGTCGCCATATTCCGTAGAGCCTGCAATGTCTTCATTGCGGTTTGGCACCACATAGTAGCTATGAACGAAATAAAAACTGGTCAAATCAGGAATCCCATCCCAAAGCGGGTGTACGTGATCTTGTCTCACTTGGTTCCAGCCCATATGGGGAACCTTATAAGCCGAGCCATCGGGTTGCAGTTTTCCCGCCAACTCAAAACGGCGAACTTCCCCTGGAATTAATCCAAGGCACTTCGTCCACTGCGCGCTTTCACTTGCGCGGGTCTCCGCACTTTTATCAAACAGCATTTGCTCGCCAACACAAACACCCAAAAGGGGTTTATTTTTTACCGCCTCCAACAAGGCTTCTAGTAATCCCGACTCTTCAAGATGCTTCATGCAATCTGGCATAGCCCCTTGACCTGGAAGTACAACACGCTGCGCCATCGCAATCTCTTCTGGCTTACGCGCAATGAGAATATTTGCTTGAGGAGCTACATGATGAAAAGCTTGATATACGGAACGCAGATTCCCCATTCCGTAATCCACAATCGCAATTGTCTGCGTCAACTTTTAGCCTATTTTCCGCTGTCGTCCACTGTGCCACTAAAGCACTAGGAAATTACAGACTACCTTTAGTTGAAGGAACCATGCCAAAGGCGCGTGGATCAAGCTCTAAGGCCATGCGCAGAGCGCGCCCAAAAGCCTTAAATACGGTTTCAATCTGATGGTGGGCATTAATGCCACGCAAATTGTCAATATGCAAAGTCACACCCGCATGATTTACGAAACCGCGGAAGAACTCAATACTGAGGTCAACATCAAAATCACCTACGCGAGCACGGGTAAAAGGGACATTAAACTCCAAACCTGGGCGGCCGGAAAAGTCGATCACTACGCGGGATAAGGTTTCATCCAAAGGCACGTAAGAGTGCCCATAACGGGTAATTCCAGTTTTATCCCCAACGGCTTTAGCAAAAGCCTGGCCCAAGGTAATGCCAACATCTTCAACAGTGTGGTGGTCATCAATGTGGGTATCGCCTTGTGCGATGACTTTTAAGTCAATCATGCCGTGACGAGCAATCTGATCGAGCATATGATCTAAAAAGGGGACGCCAGAGGCAAGCTCAGCTTTTCCAGTGCCATCTAGATTGATGGCAATTTGAATTTTGGTTTCTGAAGTATTTCGGGTAACGTCGGCTTGCCGCATGCTTCATTGCGCCGCGAGGCGAAGTGTTGATTGAAGCCTCATAATATCATTCTCAGGAAAGCTATAAATACTGAGATCCATTCATTTTCTTTTTGATTTTTGACCTGAGTACCCTCATGAGCCGCTTTTGGAGCCCCGTTGTGCAGACCCTCACTCCTTATATTCCAGGGGAGCAACCGCAAATGCAGCGGCTGGTAAAACTCAACACCAATGAAAGTCCCTATGGGCCATCACCAAAAGCATTAGCCGCTATTGCTAGTCAAAATACTGCGGATTTGCGCCTCTATCCAGATCCAGAAGGCGTTGCTCTCAAAAATGAAATTGCCAAATTGCATGGCCTGGACCCAAAACAGATTTTTTTAGGCAACGGATCCGATGAGGTCTTAGCGCATGTATTTGCGGGCTTGCTAAAACATCAAGACCCCATCTTGTTTCCGGATATCACCTATAGCTTTTATCCCGTCTACTGCAAGCTCTTCGGTATTGAGTACAAAACCATCCCTTTGGGATCGAATTTTGAGATCGAAGTGAGTACCTACACTTCTCCTAACGGTGGAATCATATTCCCCAACCCCAATGCCCCCACAGGCAGAGCCATTGCTCGCCAAGAAATTGAAGCCCTCCTCCTCAAAAACCGTGACTCAGTAATCGTCATCGATGAGGCCTACGTAGACTATGGAACCGAATCCTGCATCCCACTTTTACGCGGCTCGAACTACCCTGAAAACCTATTGGTTGTTCATACCCTCTCCAAATCTCGTGCACTAGCAGGATTGCGCGTAGGTTTTGCAGTGGGGCACCCAACATTAATTGAAGGCCTGGAACGCGTTAAAAATAGCTTTAATTCTTACCCTCTGGGACGTCTAGCTCAAGCAGGTGCGATTGCGGCTATTCAAGATCAGGCACACCTGGAAGAAACCAGTCAAAAAGTGATTCAAACCCGTGAACGCTTAAATGCGCAATTGGCTGAACTGGGCTTTGAAACCTTGCCATCGGCTGCAAACTTTATCTTTACCCGTCATCCACATCATGCTGGCGCCAAGCTATGTCAATTATTACGGGAACGCGGCATTATTGTTCGACACTTCAAATCCCCACGTATTGAAGAATTTTTACGCATCACAATCGGAACAGACGAACAAACTCATGAATTAGTAGCGGCACTCAAAGAAATTTTGGCAACCGCTTAAGCTTTAGCCCATTCAGACTGCCAAAGGCTATAGCTTTATTTCTTAAGTCGCATTTCCGCTGCGCGAGCATGTGCCTGCAAACCCTCGCCATGGGCCAAAGTACTGGCAACAGCACCCAAAGTCTGCGCACCTGCCTCACTTACCTCAATCATGCTTGAACGTTTGATGAAGTCATAAACACCCAAAGGTGAAGAGAATCGCGCTGTACGGGCTGTTGGTAAAACGTGATTTGGTCCAGCGCAGTAATCGCCAAGGGACTCACTGGTGTAGTTACCCATGAATATTGCGCCTGCGTGACGAATTAACTCTGCCCACTGACGTGGTTCAGCAGCACAAATTTCAAGATGTTCTGCGGCAATTGCATTGGCAATCTCGCAGGCTTCTGTCATGTCCTTCACCTTTATCAACAAGGCGCGATTAGTCAAAGAGGCTTCAATGACATTCTTTCTAGGCATTTCTGGAAGCAAGCTGTTAATACTTGCTTGCACTGCTTCGATGAACTCTTCATCAGGACAAAGCAGAATCGACTGAGCCAATTCATCATGCTCTGCTTGTGAAAAGAGATCCATCGCAACCCAGTCAGGATTACTCAAGCCATCACACAAAACCAAAATTTCAGATGGGCCGGCGATCATATCGATGCCAACTGTACCAAAAACCCTACGCTTTGCCGCAGCAACATAGGCATTGCCTGGGCCAACAATTTTGTCTACCGAAGGAATGGTATTGGTTCCAAATGCTAAGGCTGCAACAGCCTGCGCACCACCAATCGTAAAAACACGATCCACTCCAGATAAATAAGCTGCCGCCAATACCAAAGGATTGCGCGCCCCATCTGGGGTCGGGAACACCATGATGACCTCTTTGACACCTGCAACCTTTGCGGGGATAGCATTCATCAATACAGAGGAAGGATAAGCTGCCTTGCCACCAGGCACATAAATACCAACACGATCAAGAGGGGTTACTTTTTGACCTAAGCGGGTGCCGTCAGCCTCTTCATACTCCCAAGAGTGACAACCCACTTCTACTTTTTGCTTCTCGTGATATGCGCGCACTCTTTGCGCTGCAATATCAAGCGCATTTTTTTGCTCTAAGGATAGGCCTTTATAGGCCAACTCTATTTCTTGAGGAGTTATCTCTAGCTGCGAAACACTCTCAACATTTAAACGATCAAACTGCTTTGTAAAAGCAAGCACCGCCGTATCACCTTTAGCCTTTACTTCTGCCAAAATTTTGACAACAGCTGCATCTATAGCCTCATCGTCTTCCATCGGCAAAGAAAGGCTCGATAAGAGCGTTTCTTTAAAACCCGCATCCTGACTATTAAGGCGCTTGACTTGAATTTCTGCAAAAGACATGTGAGCCGCCCGATTCTTTCTGTTGAGGTTTTACTAACGAGGAATGAGAAATGTTTACTTTAGTAACTCGAAAAATGGCTGGAGCTGTGCACGCTTACGCTTGTAAGATGCTTGATTGACCACCAAACGAGCGCTGATATCAGCAATAGGCTCAACCTCGACTAGACCATTGGCGCGCAATGTATTGCCAGTAGAAACCAAATCGACGATTGCATCGGCTAAACCCACCAACGGTGCCAACTCCATAGATCCATAAAGCTGAATCGTATCGATATGAACACCCTTGTTTGCAAAGTGCTCACGCGCGCAATTAACGTACTTGGTGGCGACTTTTAAGCGAGATCCCTGCTTGACGGCGCCAGCATAATCAAAACCTTCGCGCACGGCTACCGACATACGGCACTTGGCAATATCGAGATCAAAAGGAACATACAAACCATCTGTGCCTTTTTCCAATAAAACATCTAGGCCGGCCACCCCAAAGTCGGCTCCACCAAATTGCACATAGGTAGGCACATCCGATGCGCGGACAATAATTAAGCGCACATCAGGGTTAGAGGTCTCAATAATAAGTTTGCGTGATTTTTCAGGGTCTTCGAGCGGGCGGATGCCGACCCTAGACAAGATCTCAGCAGTTTCTTCGAAGATGCGCCCCTTCGAGAGGGCTAAGGTTAACTTCATCAACTAATTATCCATCAGGCGGCTTACTTCACACGCTGAATATTGGCCCCCAATAAAGTGAGCTTTTGCTCCATACGGTCATATCCGCGATCTAAATGGTAAATCCGATCTACCTGGGTTTCGCCCTGGGCTGCCAGACCAGCAATGACCAAACTCGCTGAAGCTCGAAGATCAGTGGCCATTACGATAGCGCCAGAGAGTTTTTCTACGCCATGAGCAATCGCTGTATTTCCCTCAATTGCAATATCTGCACCCAAACGATTTAATTCCTGAACATGCATAAAGCGATTTTCAAAAATTGTCTCTGTAATGGCGGAACTGCCAGTAGCAACTGCATTGACAGCCATTAACTGGGCCTGCATATCCGTCGGAAAGGCTGGATATTCAGAAGTACGAAAGCTCACTGCCTTTGGGCGAGCCTTCATGCTTGCCTTAATCCAGTCTGGCCCAACCTCCATCTCTAAGCCAGCTTCCTTTAACTTCACCACAACCGCATCCAAAGTATCAGGACGACAGTGCTTAACCAATACCTCACCACCTGCGGCAGCGACTGCACATAAGAAAGTTCCCGCTTCAATACGATCAGGAATGACAGAATGCTCAGCGCTATGCAGTTTTTCTACGCCCTCAATCACGAGACGATCACTACCAATGCCCGTGATCTTCGCACCCATTTTTACAAGAAGCTCAGCCAAGTCACCAACCTCAGGCTCCCGTGCAGCATTCTCCAAAATGGTGGTGCCTGATGCTAAGGCAGCAGCCATCAGCAGGTTTTCCGTCCCAGTAACCGTAATCATGTCAGTCAGAATAGAGGCGCCCCGCAAGCGATTCAAAGAGGGATCGGTTTCCGCCTGAATATAGCCACTCTCAATTTTGATCGTGGCGCCCATGGCTTTTAAGCCTTTGATGTGTTGATCCACCGGGCGGGCACCAATTGCGCAGCCACCAGGAAGCGATACTTTTGCACTATGCATTCTAGCCAGCAAAGGACCAAGCACCAAAATCGATGCGCGCATGGTTTTAACCATCTCATACGTTGCTTCAGAGCTCTTAATGTTGGCTGCATTTAATACCAAATGACTGCGATCTGCCCCATCAGGAAAGCTCACTATCACACCCATCTCCTGCAAGAGCTTGAGCATGGTACGAACATCTTGTAAATCTGGAACATTACGCAAAACGATCGACTGGTCTGTTAATAAACAGGCGCACAAAATGGGTAAAGCTGCGTTTTTGGCGCCGGCAATGACAACCTCTCCCTTTAGAGCGGTGCCGCCAACCATTCGTAATTTATCCATAAAACCATTCCAGTAAAAAGCTATTTTGTATTGAAGACAATTCTTATGCTGCAGAGTTTTTAGCAAACTCCTCAGGGGTAAAGGCTTTAATAGACAAAGCATGTACCTCGGCCTTCATTCGGTCACCCATTGCGCTATATACCAATTGGTGCCGCTGGACTAAGCGCTTGCCCTCGAATGCAGGACTGACAATTGTGGCAAAGAAATGCTGTCCATCACCCTCTACTTGAATATGCGTGCAGTCTATACCCTGCTTGATATAGCTTTCAATCTGCTCGGGGGTTGGCAACATCTAAATCTCCTAATGGATAGTATTTAAAACAAGTAGTGTTAATGAATCTGATGCAGGCGTTAGCGTTAGCCTTAGTCTTAGCTTTAGCTTTAGCTTTAGCTGCGCAACTTATAACCTTTTTGTAGCAAGCGCAAAGCAATCGCTGAAACCACAACGAAGAAGCAGGCAACAATCGCCAAACTATCCCAAGGGGAAATATCTGACACCCCAAAGAAGCCATAACGAAATCCATCAATCATATAAAAGAACGGATTGAAATGTGAAACGACCTGCCAGGTAGCTGGTAAAGAATGGATGGAATAAAACACACCGGATAACATCGTTGCAGGCATGATGATGAAATTCTGAAAGGCAGCAAGCTGATCATATTTATCCGCCCAGATACCAGCGATGATGCCCAAGCTTCCTAAAATTGCAGCGCCAAGAAAGGCAAAAATCAAAATCCATAAAGGATATACGAGTGCAGGTGGGGCGTACCAAGCTGTTACCGCAAAAACACCCAAGCCCACAACTACACCACGAAAAACAGCTGCAAGTACATAGGCCGCATAAAACTCAAAATGACTTAAGGGTGCCAATAAAACAAAAACCAAATTACCGGTGATTTTTGACTGAATTAAAGAGGAGGAGGTATTAGCGAAGGCATTTTGCAAAACGCTCATCATGACCAAACCTGGGATCAAAAATGAAGTGTAGCTAAGAACCCCATAAACCTCTTTACCCTCTAGGACATGTCCAAAAATCATGAGGTACAAAATGGCCGTTAATACTGGGGCTGCTACCGTCTGAAAGCCAACCTTATAAAAGCGCTTTACTTCTTTACGCAATAAAGTGGGAAAACCACTGCCATACTCCAGCGGGACAGGCGTTAAATTACTCATAAAGCGTTACCAGACATGATGTTCACAAAAACATCTTCCAAATCCGTTTTGCCTTCACCATCTTTTTTGACGCTTCCATACAGATTCAATAAATTGGCCGTGGTATCTAAGGCAACAATTTTGCCTTGCTTAAGCATGGCAATACGCTGACAAAGCACTTCCGCCTCTTCTAGGTAATGGGTGGTCAAGACAATCGTGTGCCCATCTTGATTTAAGCGACTAATAAATTGCCATAAAGATTGACGCAACTCTACATCTACTCCGGCAGTAGGCTCATCCAGAATAATCACAGGCGGTCTATGCACCAGCGCTTGAGCAACCAATACCCGACGCTTCATCCCACCAGATAAGGAGCGCATATTACTGTCGGCCTTACCAGTCAGATCGAGGTTCGCCATAATCTCGTCAATCCAAGCATCGTTGTTACGAATACCAAAGTAACCAGACTGGAAACGCAAAGTTTCACGCACCGTAAAGAATGGATCAAAAACCAATTCCTGGGGAACCACGCCCAATTGACGGCGTGCTTGTCGAAAATTGCTTTGTACATCAGCGCCCAAAATAGAGGCGTGCCCTTTACTTGCCGTAGCTAGGCCGGCCAATATAGAGATCAAGGTTGTTTTGCCAGCCCCGTTAGGGCCCAACAAACCGAAGAACTCACCCTGCTCTATCTTGAGTGAAACATCATCTAAGGCCTGTAGAGCGCCATAATGCTTGGAAATATTTTTAATGAGAATCGCTGCAGACATGCGTTTAAATGCCTAGCAATTCAGAAACGCCATAAACACCAGCCAATACCTTTAATTTTTCAGGAGGCTGTATAAAAGCAATTTTTTGATGATTGGCTGCTAATTTTTTCTGCCAAGATAAAAGCACGGTAAGCACCGTGGAATCAAAATCCTGCAAAGCAGAGCAGTCAACAGTATTAATAGTCGGCACAACTAATAGGCCCTCTTTTTCAAGAAGAAGCGCATTTTCCTGAGTTACCGTTTTAGGCAAAAGAAAGGCCATCTTTTTTAAGGATTCTGAGTTAAGCGGTCGGCTTAGCGGAAGCCAACTGCTTATTACGATCTTGCAAAAACTTCACCAAACCATCAATGCCATTCTGGCTAATTTGATTGGAAAATTGGTTGCGATACGCCTCAATGAGCCAGACACCCATGATGTTCATGTCATAGACTTTCCAGCCATTAGGGGTTTTTTCCATGCGGTAATCCAATGGAACAGGGTCTCCGCGACCTAAGACAACGGTCTTTACCACCACCTCGTTGTCATCTGGTGCGGCACGTAAAGCCTTAAATTGCACCGTTTGATCACGTAACTGACTCAAGGCACCTGAATAGGTTCGAATTAATAAATTCTTAAATTCACCAGTTAATTGAGCCTGCTGTTCAGGGGTCGCTTTTTTCCAATTCGGCCCCATTGCCATTTCAGTGGTGCGGCGCATATCCGTAAAAGGAACGATTTTCTTATCTACTAAGTCCACAATTCTGGGAATATTACCCTTCTGAATCTCTGGATCAGCCTTAACGGATGCCATGACATCCGTAACAACCATCTTAATTAAGACATCTGGCGGGGTTGATTGCTCTGGGGTTTGAGCGCAAAGCACTCCTGAGACTAAAAATAAGCCTAAAGCAAACCACTTTTGAATTGTTTTATAGCTTTTCATATGTCCTTGATCAAACCTTTAAATTGGGGTCAATTTTAGCCCCTTACCATTTCCTTAGCTTACTCGTAGCCATTCTCATAAGGAGGCATAGGCGGCTCATCATCTTCCCGCCCCTCATTAATTTGGTATTGACGTCGTTGAATATAGGCATCGCGCATAAAGCTATATTTATCGATTGCCGCACCTTCGAGCAAATCCCCTGCTTCGTAATAGGTGTTTCGCGTATTAACCACGCGCAATCCCGTAACGCTATTGCGCACTCCAATATTTTTGACATAACCAAACAAGTAGTCAGACTCTAAGTCAGCAACCGTGCCAAAAGTATCGCGCACAGAACTTGGGCCAAAAAATGGGAGAACGACGTAAGGACCAGATGGAATACCCCATACCCCAAAGGTCTGGCCAAAATCTTCTTTATGTTTTTCTAGGCCACCGGGTGTCGCCATATCAATTAAACCGCCCAAACCAAAAGTTGTATTAACTACCACCCGCATCAGATCATGAAATGCATCATTAGGCTTACCCTGTAATAAATTATTTAATGCAGTGTAGATATCGTTGTAGTTACTAAAGAAGTTATAGATTCCTTCGCGCACAAATTCTGGCAAGACAAAACGATAGCCAGTGACAACGGGTTTTAATAAATAGGCATCTAGATTTTCATTAAACTCAAATACGGAACGGTTAAAGGGCTCCCATGGATCATTGGGAGAAGGCTCAACACCAGCCGGAATAGCTGCGCAACCAACCATAAGACAAGTTGCACATGCCAAGGCGAAAGATTTAGCCCATCTGCCCAAGAAAATCATTTTCCTGCGCCTTTATCTTGCCCACTATCAGCAGCTTTGTTGTACAAAAACTGACTGATTAAATTCTCAAGCACCACTGCAGATTGAGTCTGATTAATTTTGCCGCCATCAGCCAACATATCATCAGATCCACCAGCGTCTATACCGATATATTGCTCACCAAGCAGGCCAGAGGTCAAAATTTTCGCCGCAGAATCCGTCGGGAACTTATAAGTATCTTCAACTGTCATCACCACTGTGGCTTGATAAGTTTTGTCATCAAAAGAGATGTTTGCAATCCGACCTACTACTACGCCCGCACTTTTAACTGGTGCACGTGGCTTTAGACCGCCAATATTGTCAAAACGTGCAGAAATTTTGTAAGTTGGCGCAAATGAGACTGCATTCATATTGCCAACTTTTAGCGCTAGAAATAATGCAGCCAATAAACCAATGGCAACAAAAATTCCCACCCAAACATCAATTGCGCTTTTTCTCATAAGAGCCCCTGTTTATTCTTTCTAATTCGAGAACATCATTGCGGTCAGCAAGAAATCCAATGCCAAAACCGATAAAGAAGAGATCACTACAGTACGTGTAGTTGCTTGCGAAACACCCTCAGGTGTTGGCTTTGCTTCATAACCCTGATAGAGCGCGATAAAGGTTACCGCAACACCAAACACTACGCTCTTAATTAAACCATTACCAATATCAGAAAATAGATCTACGCCACCCTGCATTTGTGACCAGAAGGCGCCAGAATCGACACCAATCAAAGGCACACCAACAAAATAGCCACCCATCACGCCGACTGCCGTAAAGATCGTCGCCAAAATAGGCATTGCAATAATACCCGCCCACAAACGCGGTGCAATCACTCTACTTAGGGGGTCAACAGCCATCATTTCCATCGCGCTAAGTTGTTCACCTGCCTTCATCAAGCCAATTTCAGCAGTCAAAGAAGTGCCTGCACGGCCTGCGAATAACAAAGCGGTAATCACAGGTCCCAGCTCTCTAGTTAAAGAAAGAGCAACCAATAAGCCCAAAGCCTGTTCTGATCCATAGCGATTTAAGGTGTAGTAACCCTGTAAACCCAATACAAATCCAACAAACAAGCCTGAAACCGCAATAATGACAAATGAATGGTTACCAACAAACAATACTTGATCAGAAACGAGGCGTGGTCTTTTCAACAAAAAACCAGAACGCCAAATGACCGCCATAAACATGCGCGCAGCCAAACCAAGACTTGTTAAATTGCGGCGGACAAAAAAACCTAAATCACCCAGCAAATTGATCATCTGATGCAATGGAGCCATTAAATATTCACCCCAAAATCTTCCGCCAAAGTTTGCCCTGGGTAATGAAATGGCACAGGTCCATCAGGAGATGCATCTAAAAATTGGCGAACAAAAGGATCTGTAGAGCGGCTCAACTCTTCTGGCGTACCCTCTGCTCCAATACGACCATTGGCAATAAAGTACACATAATCGGCAATTTCAAAAGTTTCTTCTACATCATGCGTCACCAACAAACTCGTGGCGCCCAAAGCATTATTTAAATCTCGAATTAATCGGGCAGTAATCCCCAAAGAGATAGGGTCCAAGCCAGCGAAGGGCTCGTCATACATGATCAAAGGGGGGTCTAGAGCTATTGCTCTAGCCAACGCTACACGACGAGCCATTCCTCCAGAGATTTGTGAAGGCATTAAATCTCGTGCACCACGCAAACCCACCGCATTTAATTTCATCAGAACCAAAGAGCGTAAAAGGTCTTCGCTCAAATCCGTATGTTCACGCAAGGGAAAGGCAACATTCTCAAAAACACTGAGGTCGGTAAATAATGCGCCAAACTGAAACAACATCCCCATGCGACGACGAGCCTGCATCAACTGAGCAGAATTCATTTTGCCAATATCGCGCCCTTCAAAGAGGACTTGGCCAGACTGTGCAGCAAACTGGCCGCCAATTAATCTCAGGATGGTAGTTTTGCCGCAACCAGATCCACCCATCACCGCTACAACTTGGCCACGACGGAACTCCATATTGAGTCCCGATAGGATTTCTCGCTCTCCAGGGGCATAGGAAAAGTTGACGTTCTTAATAGAAACGACAACTTCTCCCAAAGGGTCTTTCTTTACACCCACCGAATCGGACTGATTACTCTTCATATCCTCGATATTATCGAGGTAAAACGGAAGACCCCATTAAATACTCGTCTACTGCCTGGGCGCACTGGCGTCCTTCGCGAATTGCCCAAACCACCAAAGATTGGCCACGACGCATATCACCGGCAGCAAAAACCTTAGAAACGTTCGTTTGATAGGCCTGATGGCCTTCTACAGTAGCTTTTGCGTTCCCTCGGGCGTCTTTTTCAACGCCAAAAGCATTTAAAACTTGCTCAACAGGAGAAACAAAGCCCATCGCCAAAAGTACTAAATCGGCTTTAATTTCAAATTCAGAGTTTGGCACTTCTGACATCTTGCCGTCTTTCCACTCCAAACGAACGCCAATTAATTTCTCGACTTTGCCGTTTTTACCCTCAAAACGCTTCGTTCCTACCGACCAATCACGATCACAACCCTCTTCATGGGATGAAGAAGTACGCAATTTCGTTGGCCAATAAGGCCATACCAAAGGCTTATTTTCGACTTCGGGTGGTTGTGGCATCAATTCAAACTGGGTGATTTGTGTCGCACCGTGACGATTGGAGGTACCCACACAATCTGAACCCGTATCACCACCACCAATTACAACTACATGTTTACCAGTCGCACGAATTTCATTTTGGAAATCACCAGCATTTTCCTTGTTCTGTGGAATCAAGAACTCCAAAGCATAGTGAACACCAGCCAATTCACGACCAGGAACAGGAAGATCTCTTGGCTTCTCAGCACCACCAGTGATGACTACTGCATCAAAATCTTTCATCAACTGATCCGGGGTAACAGTCTTAGTGGAATAATTTTTTACTTCCGCACCAAGCGCCTCTTTACCAACAAAAACACCTGTTTCAAATTTCACGCCCTCAGCCTGCATCTGCTCTACACGGCGATCAATTAACCATTTTTCCATTTTGAAATCAGGAATACCGTAACGCAATAAACCGCCGATACGATCATTCTTCTCAAATACAGTGACATCGTGACCGACACGTGCCAACTGTTGAGCAGCAGCCATACCTGCTGGGCCGCCACCGACTACAGCCACTTTTTTACCGGTCTTGGTTTTTGAAGGCTGTGGAGTAACCCAACCATTTTCCCAGCCCTTGTCAATAATCGCATGCTCAATCGACTTGATACCAACTGGCGCACGATTAATACCCAAGGTACAGGCTGCCTCGCAAGGTGCTGGGCAAATACGGCCGGTGAATTCAGGAAAGTTATTAGTCGATTGCAATACATCCAATGCATTCTTCCAGTCATTGTGAAATACCAAGTCATTGAAGTCTGGAATGATGTTGTTGACTGGGCACCCGTTATTGCAAAACGGAATACCGCAATCCATACAGCGCGCACCCTGAACTTTTGCCTCTTCTTCAGTCAATGTGGCAACAAACTCTTTGTAATGGTGGAGACGTTTAGTAGGCGCTTCGTATGTTTCATCGACACGCTCGAACTCCATAAATCCAGTGACCTTACCCATATCTAATCCTTAGTATCTTTTCTGAATATCTGTATTAATTAAGCCGCAACAGTTTTGTTTTGAGCTTTTTCCCACAACTCACCCAAAGCGCGTTTGTACTCTGTAGGCAGAACCTTCACGAATCGACCACGGGCATTTTCCCAATCAGCAAATAACGCTTTTGCTCGCTCTGAACCAGTGTGGCGGAAATGACGCTCAATCAAGCTCTTTAGAATTTGCTCATCAGTTAAGCGTTCGCCACCATCTTTTACGTCGAGAGGGGCATGCCATTGCGCTTGTGGAATTTTTGCAATTTGTTCAGCAGAAGGCAAAACCTTTTCCAAAGTAGCCATGCTGGTATTGCAGCGTTTGGCGAATAGACCATCTTCATCATAGACATAAGCAATACCGCCGCTCATACCTGCTGCGAAGTTACGGCCAGTTGCGCCAAGAACCACAACCGTACCGCCTGTCATATATTCACAACCGTGATCGCCAGTTCCTTCAACAACTGTAGTTGCTCCAGAATTACGCACTGCAAATCGCTCACCAGCAACACCATTAAAGAAGGCCTCGCCACCAATTGCGCCGTATAAAACTGTGTTACCGACAATAATGTTCTTAGCGGTATCGCCACGGAATTCATGAGGTGCACGAACAATGACACGTCCACCACATAAGCCTTTACCAACATAGTCATTACCATCACCAACCAAATCCAAAGTCACGCCGTGAGCCAAGAATGCGGCGAAGCTTTGACCGGCTGTGCCGTTTAACTGAATATGAATTGTGTCGTCAGGCAATCCAGCATGGCCATAACGCTGAGCCACTTCACCAGAAAGCATTGCACCAACTGTACGATTTACGTTCTTCACGGGGACAATGAAAGAGACCTTCTCACCACGCTCTAAAGCTGGCTCGCTTTTCTCAATCAAGATGTTATCCAGAGCGCTTGCCAATCCATGATCCTGGGTAAGCACTTGAAAACGCGGCACATCAGCAGCAACTTTTGGTGCAGCAAAGATTTTGCTGAAATCCAAGCCATGCACTTTCCAGTTTTCAATGCCCTTACGGGTATCCAAAAGGTCTACGCGCCCAATCAAATCATCAAACTTACGCACACCCAGTTGGGCCATGATTTCACGTGCCTCTTCAGCAATGAAGAAGAAGAAGTTCACAACATGCTCAGGTTTGCCAGAGAATTTTTTACGTAATTCTGGATCTTGAGTAGCCACACCTACTGGGCAGGTATTCAAGTGACACTTACGCATCATGATGCAACCTTCGACCACTAGTGGTGCAGTTGCAAACCCAAACTCATCAGCACCTAACAATGCGCCGATAACAACATCGCGACCAGTCTTCATTTGACCATCGGCCTGCACACGAATACGACTACGCAATCCATTCAGAACCAAAGTTTGCTGAGTTTCAGCCAAACCCAATTCCCAAGGAGAACCACAATGCTTAATGGAAGATAAAGGTGATGCGCCGGTACCGCCATCATGCCCAGCAATTACAACGTGATCCGCTTTAGCTTTAGCGACACCAGCAGCAATGGTACCTACACCAACCTCTGATACCAACTTCACTGATATATCAGCAACAGGATTCACATTCTTCAAGTCATGAATCAATTGCGCGATATCTTCAATGGAGTAAATATCATGGTGTGGAGGAGGAGAAATTAATCCAACACCAGGAACTGAGAAACGCAACTTACCGATGTAATCAGAAACTTTGCCACCAGGTAATTGTCCGCCTTCACCAGGTTTTGCACCCTGAGCCATCTTGATCTGGATTTGATCAGCAGAGCGCAAGTATTGGGTAGTAACACCAAAACGACCAGATGCCACCTGCTTAATTTTAGAACGTAGAGAATCACCATCCAAAAGAGGAATATGCGCTTCCACAACATCATCCCCCAAAATACTCGCTAAGGTTTCACCTTTTTTAATTGGAATGCCTTTGAGTTCATTCACGTAGCGATTTGGATCCTCGCCACCTTCACCGGTATTGGATTTACCGCCAATACGATTCATAGCAATCGCTAAAGTTGCATGGGCTTCAGTAGAGATAGAGCCCAAAGACATCGCACCTGTTGCAAAACGTTTAACAATATCTTTAGCTGACTCAACCTCATCTAATGGAATCGCTTTTGCAGGATCCACTTTAAATTCAAACAAACCACGCAAAGTCATTTGACGCTTGGTTTGGTCATTAATGATGTTGGCGTACTCTTTATAAGTCTGGTAGCCCTTCTCTGCACCGATACGAGTGGAATGCTGTAATTTTGCAATCGTGTCAGGCGTCCACATATGGTTTTCACCGCGAATACGGAAGGCATATTCACCACCAGCTTCAAGCATATTACTCAATACTGGATCATCGCCAAATGCAGCAGCATGCATACGCAAAGCTTCTTCAGCAACCTCAAATACACCGATACCACCAACATTGGATGGAGTGCCCTTGAAATACTGATCGATCACTTCATGATTTAAGCCAATTGCTTCAAAAATTTGTGAGCCGGTATAAGACATGTAAGTGGAGATACCCATCTTAGACATGACTTTTTGCAAACCTTTACCAACCGCTTTAACAAAGTTCTTAACGGCTTTTTCTGGAGAAAGATCGCCTGATAGACCCTTAGCCATATCCGCCAATGTTTCCATTGCCAAGTATGGATGAACAGCTTCTGCACCATAACCCGCCAGGAGTGCAAAGTGATGAGTCTCACGGGCGCTACCAGTTTCAACAACCAAGCCAACACTAGTACGCAAACCTTTATCAACCAAATGTTGGTGAATAGCAGAGGTCGCTAACAAAGCTGGAATAGCTACGTGATCTGCATCAATCTGACGATCGCTCACAATAATAATGTTGTAACCAGAACGTACAGCATCAGCCGCCTCGGCACATAAAGAGGCGAGACGCGCTTCAATACCTGCTTTACCCCAAGATGCTGGATAGCAAATATCTAATTCATATGAGCGGAATTTACCGTTCGTGTAGTGGCCAATATGACGAATTTTAGTGATGTCATCAAAATCTAAAATCGGCTGACTCACTTCTAAACGCATTGGTGGGTTGATGTTATTGGTATCCAATAAATTGGGTTTTGGTCCTATGAAAGACACCAAAGACATCACCATATTTTCGCGGATTGGATCAATCGGAGGATTGGTAACCTGCGCAAACAATTGTTTAAAGTAGTTATATAACGGTTTGTTTTTATTAGAAAGCACAGCCAATGGGCTATCGTTACCCATCGAACCAATCGCTTCTTCACCGTTCATGGCCATTGGTGCCATCAAGTACTTAATATCTTCTTGGGTGTAACCAAAAGCCTGCTGACGATCTAGTAATTTTGCTGCAGGACGAATGGTGTTTTTTTCATCTACCAAATCTACCTTGCTTGCATCAACTTCGTCTAGCTTGACGCGCACCGCATCAATCCAGCTCTTATAAGGCTTCGCTTTAGACACAGCGTTTTTTAACTCAATGTCATCAATGATGCGACCTTGTTCCATATCGATCATGAACATCTTGCCCGGCTGCAAACGCCATTTTTGAACGATCTTACTTTCAGGAATTGGCAATACACCTGCTTCAGATGCCATGATGACCAAGTCATCATCCGTCACGTAATAGCGAGCTGGACGCAAACCGTTGCGATCTAATGTTGCGCCAATTTGACGACCATCAGTAAATGCCATTGCCGCTGGACCATCCCATGGTTCCATCATGGCTGCATGGTATTCATAGAAAGCGCGACGGTTATCGTCCATCAAATCATGTTGTTCCCATGCTTCAGGAATCATCATCATCATGGCTTGCGCCAATGGATAGCCTGACATCACCAATAGCTCAAGGCAGTTGTCAAAGCATGCTGTATCAGATTGACCTGGATAAATTAAAGGCCAAAGTTTTTTTAAGTCATCGCCCAATACCGGGGAGCTAATCGCACCTTCGCGAGCATTCACCCAGTTCACGTTACCTTTAACGGTATTGATCTCACCATTGTGAGCAATCATGCGATATGGGTGAGCCAATTCCCAAGCTGGGAACGTATTGGTAGAAAAACGTTGATGCACTAATGCAAGTGCAGAAACTGTACGTGGATCTTGCAAATCTTCGTAGTACGCGCCCACTTGGTTTGCCAAGAGTAAGCCTTTGTAAACAATAGTTCTGGCAGACATCGAAGCAACAAAATATTCTTTGCCATGCTTTAAGTGCAAATCTTGAATTGCATGGCTTGCCGTTTTACGAATGACATACAACTTACGCTCAAGCGCATCTGTAGTCATGATGTCACGGCCACGTCCAATGAAGATCTGGCGAATAAATGGCTCTGTCATTTGAACCGTTGGAGACATTGGCAACTTCACATCAACTGGCACATCTCTCCAGCCCAATACAACCTGATCTTCCAAGCGAACTGTACGTTCTAATTCTTGCTCACAAGCCAAACGGGATGCATGCTCTTTAGGCAAAAATATCATGCCAACACCGTACTCACCAAGTGGTGGCAAGGTTACGCCCTGTTTGGCCATCTCTTGGCGATAAAGTGTGTCTGGTATCTGAATTAAGATACCGGCGCCATCACCCATTAATGCATCTGCACCTACCGCACCCCGGTGATCCAAGTTCTCAAGAATTTTTAATCCTTGAGCAACGATCTCGTGAGATTTTTTACCCTTAATGTGCGCGACAAATCCAACACCACAAGCATCATGCTCATTTTGTGGGTCATATAGGCCCTGAGCGATTGGACGAAGATCTGAATTCATTTGTGTAGTCATAATATTTCCGAGAGGCATCAAAGGCCTGATTACATTTGGAAGATCAAATATAGGTGAATACCCATGTTGATGCAATAGATATTAAATGAGTCTGTCCCATTTAAAAATGACAAGCACCAAAATGAATTTATTAAAAGGGGACGGAGTCGAAAAATTATTTCAGTACAAGTATCCCAAATTCCCGATAAGCGATGCTTAACTTACTGAATTAAAAGAATTTAATTTCCTTGGACGACCCCGGCGTCGAATTAAAGCCATTCCTGGGCTGTCTTTAAAGAGTTTTTTTGCAAAGATATCGCTGACCCAAGGTTTTGAACGAATTAAAGACTCCGTAATCTGCTTATCCTCCCAATGGGGGGCACCCTCTTTAACAAAACTCGACCAAGCCATTTGCCTCTCAAAAGGGGTATTACCTAAATGCCAAAAATTTTGATGATCAACTAGCCAAGATTCGCCTTTGCCACCAATGTGACTAGAAAAGCTGGTCCAAGGAGAATTCTGCGGGCTTGACTCATAACCTGCTCGTACTGGATTTAATTCAATATAGCGCTGGCAACGCAAGAAATAATCGGGATCGATTAATGAAGAACGATAGCGCCCTTCCCATATTGTTCCTGAGCGATGATGCTTCTGATTGAAATACTGGGCATAACGCCTACCCAAAGACTGCATGGTCTTTGCTAGCGAGTCAGGTTGCGCAGGAGTTACTAGTATATGTACATGGTTTGGCATTAAGGCAAAAGCATGTACAGCACTACCAAATTGCTTGGCAGCCTCGCGTAACCACTCTAAATAGATCTTCCGATCCTCATCATCAAAGAAAAGCGTTTCCCGATTATTGCCACGCACCATGACATGCATCGCTTGACCAGGAATGACCGTGCGCGCTTGCCGAGCCATTTTTAGAGTGAACTACTGGACTTCGCGAACGCCACCATTAGGGGCAAAGTCTGGAATAAACCAATCACCATCAAACAGGGTTACTCCAGCAGGGGTTTCGCGTGAAATCTGAGGAACGCTTTTTAATGCAGTGCCCATATAAGAAATCCACATCGGCAATGCAAGACCGCCACCTGTTTCGTGATCACCCAAATTCTCCGGCTTGTCAAAACCAATCCATGCAATGGCAACGACCTTAGGGTTGTAGCCCGCGAACCAAGCATCATGGGAATCATTGGTAGTTCCGGTTTTTCCAGCAATATCCGAGCGACCCAATTTTGCACGTGCACTTGCTGCTGTTCCTGTTTTGGTTACTTCCTGCAACATACTATCCATTACAAACGCGGTACGAGCATCCAGCACTCTAGGAGCATCATCGCCAACATGGACTGGTTTTGCCTCAAACAATACCTTTCCTTTGGAATCGACCATCTTGTCAATTAAGAATGGGTCAACGCGATATCCACCATTAGCAAACACGCTATAAGCTGTAGCCATTTGCAACGGAGTAACAGAGCCAGCACCCAAAGCCATTGTTAAGTAGGGCGGATGTTTTTCAGGATCAAATCCAAAACGCTGAATATAGTCCTGAGCATATGAAGGACCAATTGCCCGTATTACCCGAACTGAAACCAGATTCTTAGATTTAGCCAGTGCATTGCGCAAGCGCATCATGCCGTCATACTTTCCATCGTAGTTTTTTGGTTCCCAAGCCTGACTGCCTGTCTCCATGCTACCAACGGAAAGTGGCGCATCGTTCACAAGCGTGCTTGGTGAAAAGCCTTTTTCCAAAGCCGCAGAATAAATAAAGGGCTTAAAAGAAGATCCTGGTTGACGCAATGCCTGAGTAACATGGTTGAACTGATTGCGACGGAAATCAAAGCCTCCAACCAGCGAGAGGATGGCCCCATCTTCCGCATTGAGCGACACAAAAGCTGCTTCTACTTGTGGCAACTGAGCTAACCTCCAAATACCAGGCTCAGTCTGTAGCAATCTCACTACCGCACCAGGACGCAGGCGTTTCTTAGGCTGTGAACTATCAGTCAACGATGCGGTGGCTAATTTCAAGGCATCGCCTTTGAGGGTAATAACATCCCCAGTAGCAATCATCACCTGCATTTCTTTGGGTTTAGCATCAAGCACTACCCCTGACTGCAAATCATCTAACTGTGGATAGGCAAGTAATGCCTCGTCAATCGCGCGCTGGCGTTTTACAGAATCCTCAGGTAAATCAATGAAACCTTCAGGACCACGATAAGCATGACGAAGGTCATATTCAAAAATACCGCGGCGAACAGCTTTATATGCAGCATCTTGATCGGCCTTCAAGATGGTTGTGTATACGTCTAGGCCTTGGGAGTAAATTGCCTCCCCATATTGGGTAAAGAGAATTTGACGCACCATCTCGGCCGCAAAATCCGCATGGGTATTGAACTCATTTCCCAAACCGCGAATATGCAATTCTTCGGTCATAGCTGTTTGATATTCCTCGGGGGTGATATACCCCAAATCGCGCATGCGTTGCAAAATGTACTCTTGGCGAATTTTGGCGCGGCGGAAATTGGTCACAGGGTTGTAAGCTGACGGAGCCTTGGGTAAACCTGCCAACATGGCTGATTGGGCAATGGTGATGTCTTTTAAATCAATACCAAAATAAATTTGGGCGGCACTAGCAAATCCAAATGCTCTCTGTCCCAAAAAGATCTGATTCATGTAAATCTCGAGAATCTTGTCTTTACTCAGTTCAGACTCAATTTCCCAGGCAAGCAAGATTTCATAAATTTTGCGGCTAAAGGTTTTTTCGTTACTTAGGAAGAAATTACGTGCCACTTGCATAGTAATAGTCGAGGCTCCCTGAGCTAGATGCCCCCGTAAATTCGCTACCCCTGCCCTAAGCACCCCTACATAATCCACGCCACCATGGGAATAAAACCGATCATCCTCTGTAGCAATGACTGCGTTTCGCATACTTAAAGGGATCTCATTCAAAGGAATGACTTTGCGACGCTCCTCCCCAAACTCGCCAATAAGGACCTTATCAGCCGTATAAATCCGCAGAGGTGTCTTAGGATTGTAATCAACCAATGCCGAAATCTTTGGCAGATTAGGCTTAGCGATTAAGAACGCATAACCCAACAAAAGCGTGAATACCGCAGCAAACACTACGCAAATAATAAGCACAGCTTTAACTAAAGGATTGCTTCCTGACCGATTTTTAGATCCGGGCTCCGTTCCACGCTGAGATGGACGTTTATCGGGCTGTCGAGCCAAACGCTGATTTAGCGACGGCGGGTCTTTTGGGGGTAGAGCCATAAGTTTGGATTATAGGGTGCTATGCCAAAGTTCCCTAGCCCTCGAATACACCTATTTGGTGAAGGTGATGGCGTTCATTTCTGACAAACATAGCCCATAACCCCCCCATAGCTTTGGAGTTAACTTTATTCAAGAATGAAGGGATGCCAAACCGCCGTATTTCGTCTCAATCATTTGATGAAGTCCTCAGTGATCTAGGGGGATGATCCAGCCATTCCCGACCCTCAAGGAATCCGCAAATCATCACCCCCAAAATTCACCAACCCCGAACTTAGTCAAAAGATCAAAACACCCCCTTTTCAACATCTTGGGATTGAAGGAAAAAACATCCATCTTTGGCTTTTTGGCTTACTCGGAATCTGCGCTTTGGCAATATTGGCTGGAATATTTTGGGGGTATGAGAGCCTAAAAGACACCTCTACAACTGGCATTAAGAGCGCTCAAAATGAAATTGCTGAATTAAAAAAGGAAATTTTTTTACTGCAAGATCAAATGGAAGAATTAGAAGATTCTTTTGATGAAACAATAGACTCTATAGAAGTGAGTATTCACTCTAATGAACACATTCAACCCCAAAAGAAGGCTTTACCCAAACCTCAAGCCCATTCACATGAGTTAGATCTTCGTGCCTGGCGCTATCTAGGCATGTCTCAAATGGGAGCCTCTCAGCAAGCTTTTTTTCATGATGGGAAAAGGAGTGTGACCCTAGAAATCGATGCACAAGCTTTGGGGGAATGGCGCCTTACTGACATCCAAAAAGATAGCGCCGCCCTCACTCACTCAACCGGTAAATCCTTCGTTTTGAAGACTGCAAAAAGCCAATGAAACTGGCCAAAATAAGACCTCAAACCTATGGAGTAGTCCTATGTTTTTGTCTCACTTTGTCAGCAAATTCAGTTGCTGATAAGCTCCAATCCTTGGCACCAAATGAAGCACTAATTAGCTTGCAATTTGTAGACATTGAACTTGTTGATCTTTTGCAGGCTCTAGCCAAACTGGGAAATACCAACTTTCTTCTTAGTGAATCCATCAAAGGTCGGATCTCAGTCGATCTGAACAATACGCCCTGGCAAACCGCCCTGCACTCTATCCTCGCTAGTCGAGGTTTGCGGCTAGTTCGAAATGGGGATATTTACTGGATTGGGCCTCATGCAGAAATTCAAGCCTTTCAAAAATTTCGCAGAGAAGATGTCGCCCTCCCGTTTGGCGGGGATCACATCAATAGTCCTCAACAAATCCTCATAGAAGCCAGAATTGTTGAGGCTGACCAACGCTTTGCCCGTGAACTAGGGGTGAAGTTGGGTTACCAAGCAAACCTTAGTAACAGCGGCCAAAAAATCTCTGGGGACCTGAATTTAGAAGGTGGGGGGCTTAACGGATTTAACCCAGCGGTGCTTGCTGCCACCCTAGTTTCTAAGAATGCGACCAAATTGTTACAAATAGAGCTTTCTGCCTTGGAATCAGATGGTCAAGGGAAAATACTTTCTAACCCACGGATCATGACTGGTGACCAAGTGAAAGCAACCATTGAACAGGGAACAGAGCTACCCTATCAAACCAGCCCTAAAAGTGGCGGCAGGTTGCAATTTAGAAAAGCCAATCTACGTCTAGAGGTATTGCCAAAAATTCATCCTGACGGAAAAATTTCCATGCTGGTCGGGATCAATAAAGATACAGTGGGGATGAAAACTGAGCAGGGTTACGCCATCGACACCAAAAGCCTCAACTCTGAAGTAACGGTAGAAAACGGAGGTACCGCCATTATTGGCGGCATCTTTCAAACAACTGAGCGTGAAGATGAAGTAAAAATACCTTTGCTGGGAGATATCCCTTTAATTGGCTATTTATTTCGCCATAAATCCAAATTACAAGATAAAACTGAGTTATTAGTCTTCTTAACTCCTACCGTCTTGAATAAACCCTAATAAAATCAGAGAGTGAACTCTTCTTCGAACAATATCTTTCTGATCGGCCTTATGGGCGCCGGAAAGTCGACCGTCGGTAAATTACTGGCAAAAAAAATGGGGCGCCGTTTTCTGGATGCCGACCATGTCATCGAAGATCGCTGTGGCGTCAAAATCCCCATCATCTTTGAAATGGAAGGTGAAGAGGGTTTTCGCAAGCGTGAAGCGCTGGCGATCAAAGAGATTGCCTCAGAAGACGAGATTGTTTTGGCAACTGGGGGAGGGGCAGTACTTCTGCCTGAAAATCGCAAAGTCCTCAGTGAAAGAGGAACGGTGATTTATCTCCATGCCAATCCCATGGAATTATTTCACCGTACGAAAGGGGGCGAAGGCCGCCCTCTTCTTAAAAATGGCAATGCTAGAAAAATTTTAGAAAATCTCTATAGCATTCGCGACCCCCTTTATCGAGAGATTGCTGACCATGTGATCGAAACTGGGAAGCCTAGTGTTAACCAATTGGTGAACACTTTAATAATGCAACTTGAACTCTCTACCTGACTGATCATGAAAACACTTGAAGTTGATTTGGGCAATCGCAGTTACCCCATCCACATTGGTACCGATTTAATTGATCAGCCAGAACTCTTTCGCGCTTGTGAAAAGGCAACATCTCTTTATATTGTTACCAATACTACGGTGGCACCTCTTTATGCGGATCGCCTTACCAAAACACTGGAAAAGTTAGGCAAACCCGTTAGAAGAATTGTCTTGCCTGATGGCGAGGTATATAAAGACTGGAAAAACCTTCAGTTAATTTTTGATGATTTGTTAAAGCATGGCGCTGACCGTCAGACCATGTTAATTGCCCTCGGTGGTGGAGTGATTGGGGATATGACTGGATTTGCCGCAGCCAGTTTTATGCGCGGGATTCGTTTTATTCAGGTTCCCACAACCCTACTGGCGCAGGTAGATTCTTCTGTTGGCGGAAAAACTGGCATTAATCATCCCCTGGGGAAAAATATGATTGGCGCCTTTCATCAGCCAGCAGCAGTCATTGCAGACCTCAATACCTTGAAGACGCTACCAGCTCGCGAGCTTTCGGCTGGACTAGCGGAAGTCATTAAGCATGGCGCTATTGCGGATGCAGAGTTTCTCAATTGGATTGAAGCAAATACCTCAGCACTTTTAGCTTGTGACACAAATGCAATGGCTCATGCCGTATTAAGATCTTGTGAAATTAAATCGGCCGTAGTTTCTGCAGATGAAAGAGAGGGCGGAATACGAGCCACCTTAAACTTTGGACATACTTTTGGTCATGCCATTGAAGCGGGTATGGGCTATGGAGAATGGCTCCATGGTGAAGCTGTTGGTTGTGGCATGGTGATGGGCGCAGAACTATCTCATCGCTTAGGTCAAATTAGCAAGTCCGAATTTGAGCGTTTGAGCAAAATTATTCACGCTATGAATTTACCCATCCAACCACCTAAATTTGGCGCCAAACGTTATATGGAGCTGATGCAGGTGGATAAGAAAACCGAAGGGGGCCAGATTCGTTACGTCATCTTGGAAAAAATGGGTAAAGCGCAAATTAAGAGCGTACCCGATACCCAGGTCCTGGAAACCTTAGTAGCAACGGGTGCCTCTTAACTTTTAAACCAAGCTATAGATTCATTAATTGGATTTTGACTGCCTGCCCAGCCTGGGCGCTAGCAAACTCAGATAGGTCGCTCAATAATTCACGTCCTGTTTTGGTGTCAAGCCATAAGGGTTGAGCAGTAGTTCCAGCCCAACGATAGTGGTAACCACCAGACTTGGCTGCCACCCAAATTTCGTGCAAAGGAGCTTGCGTGTTCACAACGATCACGCTGCGGTCTTTAAAGCGGATGTTAATAACATTTCCACCCTGTCTCTCGACATCCAAATCTAGATCTAATTCATCATCGGCAGCCTCTAGAGCGACTTCAATTGAGTGCAATACATTAGCCCCCAATTGATAAAACTGCTTGTCATTTATGGTTTCTACGTCTGAACCATTTGGCTTCATATTAGAGTCCTGCATGCTATATTCAATCATTCGTTTTAGAGACATTCATGATAGCGATTCTTATAAGAACCCTTGGTTTTAGTTGTCTAATATCCCTTGTAGGTTGCGGGGTAAGAGGTCCACTGTATATGCCTAATGTACCGCCAGTTCCTCCAGCACCAACAGAACCCGAGCCTCAAGGCAAGCTATATCCTCCACAAAGCCCAGCGGTGAGCACCCCTGCTGCTAATACCCCTTCTTCGGTAAAGCAATGACAAGTATCCAAACACCACTTCCTAAGTTATCTGGCTTTACAGAGCGTAATGGCAGTTGGTATGCCGAAGAGATTCCCTTGGCAGATTTGGCAAAGGAATTTGGAACACCTCTTTACGTCTACAGTAAAAGAGCTTTAACAGAGGCTTATCAAGCGTATGACAAAGCCTGTGTTGATGCCAAAGGCAATCGTCGCGCACGGGTTCATTACGCTATGAAAGCAAATAGCAATCTAGCCGTCATTGATTGCTTTAAGAAGTTAGGCGCTGGTTTTGATCTGGTAAGCGGAGGCGAGTTAGCGCGCGCATTAAAGATTGGAGCCGACCCCAAAAGCTTGGTATTTGCAGGTGTAGGTAAGTCTGGCGCTGAAATTGCCCAAGCCTTAAAAGCGGGTGTGAAATGCATTAATGTGGAATCTATCGCCGAGCTTCATAAAATCAATCGAGTCGCTACAGAACTCAATTGTCGCGCCCCCATCTCATTACGCGTCAATCCTGATGTGGATGCGCAAACCCACCCTTATATTTCTACAGGGTTAAAAGGCAATAAGTTTGGTATCGCCTATCACGAGGTCCTCAAGACCTATCGAGAAGCCGCCCTGCTTACTCAAATTGATGTTGTTGGGATTGATTGCCATATTGGCTCACAAATCACCACTACGGCACCCTATCTTGATGCTCTCGATAAGGTTTTAGATTTAGTGGCGCAACTTAAAAAAGAGGGTATTCAAATTCATCATCTAGATTTAGGTGGTGGGTTAGGAATTTCTTATGGCGCCGAGACGCCGCCTGATATCACAGACTTTACAAACACCTTATTAAATCAAGTGGCTGAACGTGGCTTCGGGTACTTGGATATCGTGCTTGAACCCGGCAGATCCTTAGTAGGTAATGCTGGAGTGCTCTTAACGCAAGTGGAATACCTTAAACCAGGTGCTGAAAAAAACTTTTGCATCGTTGATGCGGCCATGACTGAACTGATGCGGCCAGCGCTGTATGAGGCTTACCATGGGATTGTTCCAGTCCAAACTAAAACTGCAAAGAGCTCTACTTACGATATCGTTGGCCCTGTTTGTGAATCTGGAGATTGGCTAGGCAAAGACCGTACTCTTGCAGTAGAAGAAGGTGATGTTTTGGCAATTCTCTCAGCAGGAGCATATGGCTTTGTGATGGCATCGAACTACAACACCAGACCCAAACCCGCTGAAATTATGGTGGATGGTAAAAATGCCTATGTGATTCGCGCTCGTGAAAATACGGCAGACCTCTTTTCTAGCGAAACGCTTTTGCCTGACTAACTATTTCAAGGCAATAAAAAACCCCGCTCAGCTCACACAGTTTGCGGGGTTTTTAATTACCTCTAAGTATGTCTTACTAATTAATGCAGGCCTGCCATGTAATCTGCTACAGCCTTCATCTCGGTATCTGAGAGTCTGCTTGCAATATTGGTCATCATTGGACCATTCTTACGGACACCATCGCGAAAAGCCATCAACTGTGCGTTTGAGTACTCAGCCCACTGACCAGATAAACGTGGATATTGAGCGGGAATACCAGCGCCATTTGGGCTATGGCATCCAGCGCAAGCCGGAACACCCTTTGCCGCAATGCCGCCACGATAAATACTTTGCCCCAGTTCAATAGTCTCTTTATCTTGTGCAACGCCTAAGGATGGCTCTTGTTTTGCCAAATAAGCAGCGATATTGATCATATCTTGCTCAGAAAGGGTGGCTGCCATCCCCATCATGACTGGATTAGCACGGCTACCTTCTTTGAAGTTCTTTAACTGCTTAGTAATGTAAGCAGCATGCTGAGCGGCTAATTTTGGCCAGGTACCAGTAGCGCTCTTACCATTTGGACCATGACAGCCCACACAGGCAGTAACGCCTCGAGTAGCATCGCCATTTGAGTAAAGACTTTCGCCTGCAGCAGGGTCAGTAACAGGCTTACCGGGTACTAGGGGCGCCTTGGCTTCCATCGCAGGGGCCGCTGCAGGAGCGGTAGCCGGCGCTGAATCATTGGCAAACGCAGAGACTGAAAAACCAGCAGCAAGAGCGGTTATGCTTAAAGCCACTATACCCGCACGTAGGCCAGCTAATTTGGAGATTTGAGAGGTTTGACGCATTATGTTTACCTTGGCAAAAATTCCTAAAAGTGTTTGGGCCCTACATTTACAACTTTTTACCCAACACCATGAGATATTTCATGATTTTGCGTGATTTTACAATAGCTTCAGGACATGTCTAAACTCTTTCAAGCCCGTTTCGCAACCACAGTCAATGATACCCATTGTCTGCCAGCCACCCCTTTGCGTGAAGTAGCGTTCGCAGGCCGCTCAAATGCAGGCAAATCTAGTGCTATTAATGTGCTCTGTAACCAAAAAAGACTGGCTTTTTCCAGTAAAACACCTGGTCGTACCCAACATATTAACTATTTTGGTCTTTTTGCAAAAGATGATCTTCTTGCTTATTTGGTCGATTTACCGGGTTATGGCTATGCGGCAGTCAATCATGAGACCAAATACCACTGGAACGCCCTTCTAAGCGATTATTTACAGGAGCGTGAGCAGTTGGTCGGCATGGTCCTTATCGTGGATGCTAGACGTGGCATTACCGAGCTAGATGAGCAAATGATTCAATGGTTTGTTCCAACAGGCAAACCTATTCATATTTTGCTCAGTAAATGCGACAAACTCAACAATAGCGAATGTAAACATGCGCTTGAGGCAGTCAAAAAACAATTGCAACAATATGACCCGGCACTTCCAGGTGGTGTGGGTGACTCCAAACGACTCACAGCACAATTATTTTCCAGCACAAAACGCATTGGACTTAAAGAAGCAGACGATATAGTCATTAAATGGCTGTTTGAAGCAGATACAAAGACTCTTGAAGATGAAATCACGAACTAATTCTCATTTGCACTTCCCTGAACATCGTCCACGCCGTATGCGTCGTGATGACTGGTCACGACGCCTGATGCAAGAAAACAGTCTGAGCGCAAATGACTTGATATACCCCGTCTTCTTATTAGCAGGGGAGAATCAATCTCAAGCCGTGGCATCTATGCCCGGTGTAAATCGCGTTTCTTTAGATTTGCTCTTTTCTGTGGCACAAGAGTGTGTTCAATTGGGTATTCCTGTGATGGCTTTATTTCCCGTCATTGACTCCGCATTAAAAACGCCTGATGGTAAGGAAGCTTTTAATCCCAATGGATTAATTCCTGTGGCTGTTCGAGAACTCAAAAAGCGCTTCCCCAATTTAGGCATCATGACCGATGTGGCACTCGATCCTTATACAAGCCATGGTCAAGATGGCGTGCTGGATTTAGAGGGTCGCATCCTGAATGAAGAGACCACTGCAATCCTAGTTCAGCAAGCTATTACTCAAGCTGAAGCAGGTGTAGATATCGTTGCACCTTCAGACATGATGGATGGGCGTATCGGCAAAATACGTCAAGCGCTTGAACAGAGAGGGCTCATACACACTCGCATCATGGCTTACTCTGCAAAATATGCCTCCGCTTTTTATGGTCCTTTTCGTGATGCCGTGGGCTCTGCCAAGAATTTAGGCAAAGCTGATAAAAAAACCTATCAAATGGACTCAGCCAACGGAGATGAGGCTTTGCGAGAGGTTGCATTAGATATTAACGAAGGTGCTGACATGGTGATGGTGAAACCAGGAATGCCCTACTTAGATATCGTTCGGCGGGTAAAAGAGGCGTTTAATTACCCTACTTATGCCTATCAAGTAAGCGGTGAATACGCAATGCTAAAAGCCGCCGCACAAAATGGTTGGCTAGACCACGATGCAGTCATGATGGAGTCTCTACTTGCATTTAAGCGTGCAGGGGCCAATGGCGTGCTGACCTATTTCGCACTTGAAGCAGCGCGTCTTTTAAAAGCAAATCAGTAACCTTGCACTACCACTCAGCAATCAAGCGATTGCTGAGTCTGAAAAGTTTCCAAACTATTTTTGAATGGCTTTTTTTAAGCGTTCAATAAATCGTTGTGGTGGCATATAGCCAATGATGCGCTGACCACCGAGTTCTTCAGAATTGAGATTAAATATCAAAATACCGGGCGGACCAAAGAGGCCAAAGCGTTTTAAGAGCGCCTGATTATCGATACTATTTTTTGTAACATCTGCCTGCACTAAAACAAAATTCTGTAACTCTTTACTCACCTCAGGATTTTTGAAGGTATTTACCTCCATCTCCTTACAGCTGATGCACCAGTCCGCATAAAAATCTAGCAATAAGAATTTTTGATCTTTTTTTGCCCTTGACAGAATTTGATCTAACTCGGCATTTGATTGAATAACTGAAAAATTCAAATCCCCCACTGGGTGCAATGTCTCGCCATTTACTGATTGGGCATTTACTGCGACTTGTTTACCAAGAAACAAGGGTGATGCAATCCACAATGCAGTTGCCACCAATAGAACACCTAAGGCACGCTGCAACCATACCATCCACATGCCTGTTGATGGAATCAGTACCCGCGCCTCAATGGCGATAAAAAGGAGCGGAAGCCCCATTCCTAAGGCCATTACAAAAAGAAGGCCTGCCCCCAAACTCATTGAACCAGTCTGAGCAATAAAGGCCAAAACCCCGGCAAGAGGAGCGGTAATACATGGACTTGCTACTAAGGTGGAGATGCCGCCCAATGCAAGAGCACCAACTAAGCTGCCACCTTTTTGACGACCAGCCAAACGGTCGATATGGTGATTCCAAACATGAGGCAATCTCAAGTGATATAAGCCAAATAAGCTACCTGACAAGCCCAATAGCAGTATTGCAAATGCAAACAGGGCAATAGGGCTTTGTAATGCCCTTTGGACGCTACCCCCTAAGGCAGCCATTAATACTCCCGCAAGAGCATATACAGAGGCCATACCAAGCACATAAGCTATCGCCAACAAACTTGCTCGTCGTTTAGAAATAACTTTATTACCCTGGGTTCCAAATACGACGCTTGAGAGAATTGGCAGCATGGGCAAAACACATGGGGTGAATGCTAATGCTAGACCCAGCACGAAGAATGCCAAAAAAAGATAAACGGGGGTCGTGTTTTCTAAAAATCGACTGATAGCATTGATGTCATCTCTTTCATGCCAAAGATCCATCAAACTAGAAGGCGTTTCCTTATTTTTAATTTGGGTAATAGCCTCATCTTGAGCATCGGGAATGGGTGAAACTTTTACGCCCGGGCTAGTCAATAGAAAATTAAAGGTCATTGGCGGGTAACAAATTCCCGCCTCAGCACAACCCTGCAATTCGACTTCTAGATGAAGAGGTTTTTGCGCTGGTAATTTATTGCTAAGCAAAACGATGAAAGCTTGCTTATAAATCCGCATTGTCTTTTGAAAAGTTTCATCGAACTTCGCGGCGCTCTGGGGTAAAGCTGGGGTTAGCACAGCAAGCTTATTGGTTTGATTACCAAGTCTAAATTTTAAAGACTCTTGATAAACGTAATAACCCTTAACTGGTGAAATTTCGATTTCGATTTCATTGGTAGTTTCGGACCATGCCGCTTCAATACGAAAAGCTTGTTCGGGCGGTAAAAAATCAGGAGCTGCAAACACCCTTCCGGAGAAGAGGATCAGCAAAAAAAGTACCTTGATCAATTGAGTTAATTTCATGATTATGAATTTACACCCGCTTGCACCCAAGCACCGTATTGTTGATCGTATTGCGCTGGAGTAAAGGCTAATACTTCAGGCAGATCATAGGGATGATGTTCTTTAATAAAGGCGTGAATTTCACTCCATTTACTAGGAGTGGTTTTAGCGCTCAAAATTACTTCACGCTCTTGGCAAAGCTTGTCTTCCCAGCGATAGACAGAGTAGATGCCCTCTTGGATTTGTACGCAGGTAGCCAATTGATTTTCCACTAGCTGTCGAGCCAATGCCTGAGCATCATCCAACTTAGAAAAGCTGGTGACAACGATCAATAATTGCGGATCCTCAATTTGCTTCATGACTTGCCAATAAACATCAAAATGAAAAAAGCCAGACCGAAGCCTGGCTTTTTACTATAACCGAGAAACTTACGCCTCTTCAGCTACTGCTGTTTCCTCAACTTCTGGACGATCTACCAACTCAACCAAAGCCATTGGAGCATTATCGCCATGACGGAAGCCAAACTTCAAAATACGAAGGTAGCCACCTGGACGTGTTGCGTAACGTGGGCCAAGCTCTGTAAAGAGTTTGGTAACGATATCGCGATCACGTGTGCGATTAAATGCCAAGCGACGATTTGCTAAGTTATCTTTTTTACCCAAGGTAATTAAAGGCTCAACAACCATGCGCAATTCTTTTGCTTTTGGCAAAGTGGTTTTAATCACTTCGTGCTCCAAAAGTGAATTGGACATATTGCGCAGCATCGCCAAGCGATGTGAAGAAGTTCTGTTTAGTTTGCGTAAGCCGTTTCCGTGACGCATGATGCTTCCTTTCTAATTATTTCTCGAGGTTAGCTGGAGGCCAGCTGTCGAGTTTGATGCCAAGACTTAAGCCACGAGCCGACAGTACATCCTTAATTTCATTCAAGGACTTACGACCCAAATTAGGCGTCTTCAACAATTCATTCTCTGTACGTTGAATCAAATCACCAATGTAGTAGATGTTTTCAGCTTTCAAACAGTTTGCAGAGCGCACTGTAAGCTCAAGATCATCAACCGGACGCATCAACATTGGATCAACCATTGAAGAGCGACTTGGAGCCAAATCACCAGAAATTTCGCTGCTTTCAAGGGCCGCGAACACAACTAACTGATCAACCAAAATGGTAGCTGCTTGACGAATTGCCTCTTCAGGAGACAACACACCGTTTGTTTCAATTGTCATTACGAGACGATCGAGGTCGGTACGTTGTTCAACACGGGCAGATTCAACAGCATAGCTAACACGGCTAACTGGGCTAAATGAGGCATCCAAAACGATACGGCCAATAATCTTGGTCGCTTCGTCATGGTATTGACGCATATTGCCTGGTACATAACCACGGCCTTTTTCAACCTTAATCTGCATATCGAGCTTCCCACCAGCTGACAAGTGAGCGATGACATGATCAGGATTAATGATTTCTACATCATGTGGCAAATCTATATCTTTTGCAGTAACAACGCCTGGACCTTCTTTACGCAAATTGATAGTAACTTCGTCACGTGACTGCAACTTGAAAACAATACCTTTTAGGTTTAACAAGAGATTAACTACATCTTCTTGTACACCATCTAAAGTGGAATATTCATGAACAACACCAGCAATAGCAACTTCAGTTGGTGCATAACCAACCATCGAGGACAAAAGTACGCGACGTAATGCATTTCCGAGTGTGTGGCCATAGCCACGCTCGAACGGCTCCATAACAACCTTAGCTTGGTTGGCGGTAAGCGCTTCAACAGAAATAA